>Ga0114922_10007227_pt1 | contig 10166 bp, 5 predicted proteins | sample AartaG_FD_100975 | JGI IMG/M metagenome (GOLD analysis project Ga0114922, IMG submission 100975) | Deep subsurface microbial communities from Aarhus Bay to uncover new lineages of life (NeLLi) - Aarhus_00045 metaG | ecosystem: Environmental > Aquatic > Marine > Oceanic > Sediment | place: Aarhus...
AATTTCCTATTATAATCTTGTAGTTTCCGGTAGTGGTAATAAAACCATACTGGGTAACGTTTCAATTGGAGGAACTCTTACACTTACTGCAGGTACTTTTACGGTTGGAGCAAATACACTGACCCTGAATGGACCAACTATTGCCGGAGCACCATCAAATCTGACAACATCAGCATCATCCAGCCTTGTTTTTGGAGGGACATCTGCCGGAGTGTTTATCCCCGGGAGCGTTGCAAATCTGAACAACCTGACAATCAATAATCCAGCCGGAGTTACATTGTCGGGAATTGTGACGGTTAGCAATACCCTGACAATGACTCAGGGAAATGTTGCCACAGGCGCTTTCACACTGGCCCTTTCCAATGCCGTTGCCGGCTCATTAACCCGTGTATCAGGTACAATTATTGGCAGGTTAAGGCGAGCAGTCAATACAACACCGTCTACTGATTATCTCTTCCCCGTCGGAACAGCTGCTTTTTACAGACCCGCCATTTTGAATTTTTCCTCATTATCAGCGGGAACCGATATTACTGTTGAATTTATTGCCAACAGTCCTGACGGGTTCATAGCCTATACCGATGGTATAGCTAACCTTGATAATACTTTTACTGAAGGTTACTGGAGATTTTTAAGTTCTGGCCTTCCTGCTGCAACCTATACACTCAACTTAACCGGGAGTGGATTTATTAGTTATATAATCGATGAAGCCACGAGGATCACTGGAAGAGATAATGGCAATACTACCTGGAGAGCTTTAGGTTTTCATGGTTCCCGGTCAGGTAATAATATCTCCCGTAGTGGAGTTACAAACCTCAATACTACTTCATTCGATTTTGCCTTAGCCACTGGTTGTGTTGAAGTTATACTGGGTTATTTATTTGAAAGAAATATTTCCATTGATTATACCAAAGTTGCCGGTGGATCCGATCTTTATAATTTTCCTTTATTAGTTAATCTTACCGGACAGAACTTCTTGCGGACTTCACCGGTAGGTCAGATTATAAATGTGAACGGTTTTGACATTACTTTTACTGACAACAATTACAGCTTACTCGATCATCAGCTGGAGTATTACAATGGAACAAATGGTGACCTTATTGCCTGGGTTCGTATCCCAACACTTTCTTCTTCATCAAATACGGTAATCAAAATACTTTATGGGAATCCTCAGATAACTGCCGACCCTTCAGTTACCTCAGTGTGGGATAGCCACTATAAAGGCGTCTGGCACCTTGATAATAATAGCCTGAATGATTTCACCTTCTTCAATAAAGCTGGAACTCCATATAATTCACCTACATATCCCATAGGGAGGATTTATAATTCTCTGGGAATGAATGGAACAAATCAGTATGTCGAAGTTATCAACGACCCCAATATAAACTTTGCAGGGAATATAACTGTTTCATCATGGGTTAATATGAATGCCGGAGGACGTGACCAAAAGATTGCGGGTAATCAGAATAATTCAAGTGGAGGTTATAAGTTTGGAATTTATACGAATAATAAGGTAGAATTTGAAATCCGGAATGCTGCAAATACCCCCTCATTAAACAGGGATGTACCCGGAGGAACAGTTCTAAGCACAGGACAATGGTACTATCTGGCTGGAATAAGTTCCGATGTTCTTGATTCAATAAAAACCTTTGTTAATGGTATCCCGGAGAGACCATTCAAAAAAACCGGTATTCTTGGAACAGCGTCTGATAAATTAACTATTGGCAAGGAACCCTGGCTGTCAAGTTATTATTTTAGCGGAAGGTTTGATGAACTGAGAATATCTGATGAAGTAAGATCAAACGGGTGGATGAGAACCGAGTATAATAATCAATCTTCCCCTTCAACATTCTATGCTTTAGATGCTGTTGGAGTTCCATCAAATAATCTTCCGTCTGAAGGTTTCTGCACAGGACCCATAACACTCATGTTTGGGTATCCAACAGGAGGGGACTATTCAGGGAATCCATACATTGTTGGAAACGTCTTTACACCTCCCTCAGCCGGAACTTATTCAATAACATACACATATAATGGAGGTTGTAGCCCAACCAGCATTACAAAGACTTTCTTCATGACTGATATTCCTCCTGCACCTGTCGCTCCAAATAAAGAATATTGTACAAATCAGATAGCTTATCTGGAAGCTACTTCCGGAGAGAATATCCGCTGGTATAGCGGTGGAACACTGGTAAGTACTGCGAATCCATATTCGACCGGGCAAACCGCACCCGGTACTTATAATTATACTGTCACACAAACAGTTAATAACTGTGAAAGCCCTGCAACAAATGTCACCCTAACTATTTTCAATGGCATAACTATAAATACTCAACCACAGCCATCTACAATATGCGAAGGAGAAAATGCAACTTTTACAGTTGCAGCATCCGGATATAACCTGACCTATCAATGGCAGGAGGACGGAGTTAATATCTCCAATGGAGGTATATATAGTGGCGCAACAACCTCAACACTAGCTCTTACCAATCCGGGAATTGCAAAAAGCGGGAAACTGTACAGATGCGTAGTTTCCAGTTCATGCGGAACTTCACCTGTAAACAGCAGTACAGCCCTCTTGACTGTAACTGCTTTACCTGTTGCGACTTTCAGTTATGCAGGTACTCCATACTGTCCAAATGCTGCAGATCCGCTCCCTACATTCAGTGGTGGAGGCGTTGCAGGGACCTTTTCATCCACAGCAGGTTTAGTCTTTGTAAGCGTTTCAACAGGTCAGGTTGATCTCTCAGCAAGCACTCCGGGCAACTATATTGTGACAAACACAATAGCCGCAGCAGGTGGTTGCGGTGAAGTCATAGCAACAAGTCCCATTTCTATAATTTCAGACCTGACCTGGACCGGAGCGGTAAGTACCGACTGGAATACGGCTGGAAACTGGTCTTGTGGATATATACCTTATTTAACAACGGATGTTCAGATACCAGATGTAACGAATAAACCGGTTCTCAGTGGTGGTGCAGCCGGAACTATTAATAATATAGTAATCGATAATGGCTCATCATTGACTATTTCTGGCAATACGATTCATATCTCCGGAACAATCACCAATAACGGGGCTTTTACTGCAACAGATGGAACAATAGAAATGAATGGCTCTGTAGTCCAGTCTGTTGGCGCCAGCACTTTTACAGGCAACATGATTAAGGATTTAATTATCAATAATCCTGCAGGGGTCAACTTACAGGGTCAACTTAACATAACAGGAATTGTCACTGTCCAAAACGGGAACCTCGCTTCCGATGGATATTTAACCCTGATTTCAACAGCTGCTCAAACAGCACTTATTAATGGTTCCGGAACCGGACAGGTTAACGGCAATGTCACCATGCAGCGCTATCTTCCTTCAGGATTCGGCTATAAGTACTTCAGCTCCCCATTTCAGAGTGCGACAGTAGGTGAATTTGGTGATGATATGGATCTCCTTGCTGCTTTCCCTGCATTTTACCGATATGATGAAAGTCGAATATCTTCCGGTTGGGTGAGTTATATTAATCCTGCAAATATTCTGAATCCGTTACAGGGATATGCAGTTAACTTTGGCTCCTCTGCAGTTGCCAATACAGCTGATATTACAGGTATTGTTAATAATGGAAGTCTGTCTCTGACTCTTTACAACAACAATAATACGTATACAAAAGGATTTAATCTTGTTGGGAATCCTTATCCCTCTCCAATCGATTGGAATGCGCCATTCGGATGGACTAAGACAAATCTCGATGATGCTCTTTATTATTTCACAACCAGCACTACCGATCAGTACGGCGGTACTTATAATACCTACATGAATGGCATTTCGAGCAACGGTCTTGCTACTAATATAATCCCCTCGATGCAGGGTTTCTTTGTCCATGTATCCGACGGTACCTGGCCTGTAACTGGTACCCTGGCGTTGAATAACAATGTCAGGTTAACTGATCAGACACATCCTTTTATTAAATCAGAAGCACAAAGTGGAAAGTCTTTTCTAAGACTTGTTGCAGGTTATTCAGATGACTCAACCTCATATGACCCTCTTGTATTCTATTTTGACGAAAAAGCAACTTATAACTTTGATGGTCAGCTTGATGCGCTTAAGCTTTTTAATACCGACAAGAAAGTAACAAATTTTTATTTCTTTGGCAATGACGGATCCCGACTTTCCATTAATGCTCTGCCAATGACAGAAGAAAATCTCTGCACGATACGACTTGGCATCAAAACAGAGAGAAACGGGGATGTCATATTCAAAATCAGAAATCTTGAAGGAGATTTTTTCTATAAAACCATCTATTTTTCCGATGTGATAACTGGAACAAATCAGGATCTGCTTCCTGATAAACAATACAAGGTTAACCTAAATGCCGGCGATTATCAGGACAGATTTTTTCTCAATTTGTCAGATTGTCCAACGGATATTCCACATTACGATTTTGAAAAAGACTGGTTCAAAGTCTATATATCGGGGGGAATTCTTAGAGTTGAAATAAATCTTCCTGATGGAGATCCAGGAGTTCTTACAATCTGTAATTTGTCAGGACAGATTCTATTTAATCAAATGCTTCATTCATCAGGATATCATGAATTCTATCCTGCACTAGATAACGGAATATACATTATAAACTTTTTTTCCAGGAATAAAAGAATCTCAAGAAAATTGTTTATTTATAGTTAATGAAAACTGTAAGAAAAACCTGATAATATAATGAAAGACCTTCTACGAATAAATTCTGGTGATGTGGACTAGTATCCGATTTAAGGTAGCAATCTGTTAGAAGTCAACAATTATGTTCCTTTTACCTTGAAATTATTATGGTTATGTTCCAGATTCGAATGTTCCCTTTTCTTCAGAAGCAGGCCCAGCTTTCAATCTTTGAATAGATTGAAAGCTGGTACAATCGAAAAAGAAAACATTCTGCTTTTGGATATAAAACAATAGAAGAGTTTAATAAAATAAATACTAATTTTATAAATGCAGCCTAGCTTAATTTAGCGCCCATATTATTGGGGAAGGTCCACACACAACCTCCTGACTATAAAGAAAGAACTGATAAGCTTATTGATAAAGAAAAATATAAGAGAGCTCTTAAGCTTTATGATAAAGCAATCGATGATAATCAGTATGACTATGAATTATTTGAAGCACGTTCAAAAGTAAAGGAAATTCTTGGTGATACTGATGGAGCGGAAATGGATCACCTGGACTCAGGCCGGCTCCGGAATGAAATAATTTCCATCGTTAATATCAGGGCAATAGGTGTTACAGGAACCGAAAAAAGAGTGGTAAAGACGATTCGTTATTAACTGTGTTTAAAATCCCACAAGGAATAAAACAAAATTTATATGCGTTAAGTTAATCAGCGGTTGATACTTAAACGCAGCAAATTCCATTACAGTGCATACAGCTGAACATTAGCTGGCATAAATTTGAACATTCTTCTGTCAGAAATTTATAAAACAATAATAAACAATAAATAACAGTAATATATATTGCAAAACAATATAAAAACACGTACATTTGACTTGAAAAGATAACTTGCTGATTTAATTATAAATATTATGGAAGTATTCAAAGTATTTCAGGATAAAGAGGCATTCTTCAGCCAGATAGATAATAAACAATCCAGTAAATTAATTTATAAACAGATACTTATTATATGTTTATTTGGTTTATTGTATGGCATAGTAATGGGGAGTTATCATAGTTTTTTGCAGGCTATTGTTTCAGGTTTAAAGGTTATGATACTTTTTATTACCTCACTGATAATTTGTTTCCCTTCGTTCTTTATAATACAGCAGGTCCTGGGATCTAAAATGAATTTCAGGCAGATGGCATTAATTATATTAAGTGGTTTTGTGCTTGCATCCACAATTACATTATCATTTATCCCGATAATAATATTTTTCTTAATTACAGGGAATAACTATCATTTTCTTCAACTCCTGCATGTAGCGGTTTTTATTTTTGCCGGGATATTTGGAATGAAGACTATTATTGATGCACTGAAATATGCATGCGAGAAAAAGAATATTTATCCCAAAACGGGGGTTACTGTATTTAAAGTATGGATTATTATTCTGGCATTTGTCGGCATACAATTATCCTGGAACCTTCGTCCTTTCCTGGGTGACAGAAGTGAAGAATTCAAGTTGTTCAGAAAATATGAGGGTAACTTTTATACGGCAATAGTATATTCATTTGAACAATTGTTATCAAAGAAGGAGGTGGAAGAATCCGGGGATATTAATTATGATTCAGATACAGATAAAAATGAAAAGACTGATAGTATGGATTTTATGTTTTTAACAGAATAATGACTTATGGATGATATAATGACACTTGAGGAAGTTGCAAAATATTTAAAACTAAAACCTCAGACAATATATACCTGGGCTCAGAATAAGAAAATACCAGCTGCAAAACTGGGAAAAGAATGGAGATTCAGAAAATCAGTTATTGATAAATGGTTTAATACACATATTAGTGAAGAGTTCAACGAATACCTGAAAGATTAATTGCGCTTCTGATGCTGATAAGGCAGTTACATATAAACTCAAAAAAACAGGAGGAATTTATTAAGAAGACCCTTGCAATTGATATCCGGGAGATTAAAACGGATAGTGATAATTCCTTAAGCGAAAAAGACTTCAGGAAGATTTTTACTTACTATGGACTGGCCGTACCGGCAGTTTTAGGTGAAGGCTACTGCCTGCTCAGGGGAAAGGGAATGACGGATGCCGAGAGGTACCAACTGACCTACATGGGGGCATTAACGGGCCTGTTTGATGATTTCTTTGACGAGAAGAATATAGGAGAACAGCATATTAAGGAATTGATTAACAATCCGGGAGAGTCTGTCGCCAATAACTCTCATGAAAAATTATTCATACGGTTCTATGAGAAAGCACTGGACAGTGACAATTCAGCCCTGGTGAAAGAACATTTAAATATGGTCTTTGATGCACAGTTAATGAGCAAGAAGCAGAAGGATCCGGAAATCAAGGAAGAAGATATCAAGACTATCACAATGGAAAAGGGTGGCACTTCCCTCCTGTTCTACAGGTGTGCCTTCCCCGAACAGATTAATGAAAACGAACATAAAATGCTTTACCACCTTGGTGGGCTGGGTCAGCTGGAGAATGATATTTTTGATGTATACAAGGATCACAGGGAACAGATAAGAACCCTTGCTACAATAGCAACCCGTATCAGCAAGCTCAGGTTTACTTATGTATCATTGATGCATGATGTATTCAAAATGCTGGATCAAACGGGTTATCCACCGGGAAATAGGAAAAGATTCTCGCGTTTTATTTCCCTGATTTCTTCCCGGGGACTTGTTTGCCTGGATCTCCTGCAAAAACAGGAGACTTCATCATATGGTATTTTTTCAATTCCCTCATACCCAAGGAAGAATCTTATATGTGATATAGATAAATTAAGCAACCAACTGAGACTGTTCAGGTATTATTTTAGAAACAGGATCAATTCACATGTATGCTATGTCGGATTTAGGCGGACACTATATTAGATTTATTGTGTCATAGTAAAATCGATAATATGGTTACTTATGAAAGCCGTTACATTAAGAGAAAACTCTATGTTCTAAATTATGCCAAAGAGGTTAATAACGTGCAAAAAGCCTGGAGGTATTTTGGGATAGCATGACCTACTTGGTAGAATGGATATAATTTTAAGATGTAATTCAACAAACAAGATGCATAATATGCAAAACGTGTCCCATCGCGTTCATGAACATTTTTGCAAGCTGTTTCTTTCAAAATAGCCAGGCAATCACTAATGATATCACGATTCCCCTCTTATTGCCTCAACTTCTTCAATGGTCATTGGTTTCTTCTTACCAAGAACCCTGGCACCATCTTTTGTCATCACCAAGTCTTCTTCATTTCTAATACCGCCAAAAATGCGGTATTCTTGCAACTTGTCATAATTAATGAATTCTTTAAATCTGTTTTCGCCTTGCCATAAATCCATCAATTCAGGAATAAAATAAATTCCCGGTTCGATGGTGAATATGTGACCCGGTTGAAGTGGTTTTGCCAATCGTAAAGATTTATATCCGAACATGGTGCTTTTTGGTTTACCTTCATATCCAACATACACTTCACCATAATTTTCCATGTCATGAATATCAAGTCCCATCATGTGCCCTGTTCCACATTGAAAAAACATTGCATAAGCTCCGGTTTCAACTATATCATCAACATTTCCTTTAAACAACCCCAGGCTTTTCATGCCCTCAGCAATTACTTTTGCAGCAGCTATATGAGCATTCCGAAAAGGAATACCTACTCCCAAAGCATTAATTGAGGCATTATGAGCATCCAAAGTCATATTATAAATATCTTTTTGCTGACTGGTAAAGGTTTTGCTCACGGGGAAAGTACTTGATAAATCACCCGCATAGCACATTTCATTTTCATAACCGGCATCAATTAGGAATAAATCACCTTCTTTGATGGTATTTCCATGGTAATGGTTATGAAGTATTTGACCATTAATTGTGGCAATAGTCGGAAATGAAATATTACCATTTGCTGCCAGGGCAACACGATGTACCTCAGCAGCTACTTCTGCTTCTGTCATACCTGGTCTTGCAACTCTCATTGCAGCAACGTGCATATCAACAGTAACATCAACAGCTTGCTCAATTTGTTCAATTTCTTCGTCGGTTTTATATTCACGTTGTTTAATAATTGCATTAATCAACTCGACTGAAGCCTTTGCGTCAACATCTTTAGGCATTATTCCGGTAAGCTCCATCAATTCAATTTTGCTTTCACCCCGATAAAGTGGAATAAAGTGAATCTGTTGTTTTTTGCTGACTGCATTTTTTATATAGGTATTCATTTCGGCATATGGGCGAGTATCATAAACTCCACATAGTCCGGCGCGTTCTTTAATCGTTGGCAATGGTCCCATAAATACAATATCATCGATACTATTTTCATCGCCGAAAATAATGTCTTTATCATTATCAACATCAATCACACCAGCCAATGAAGGATTGGATATTCCAAAATAGTAAAGGAATGTACTATCCTGCCTAAAATGGTATGGGTTATCTTTGTAATTCATTGGTGCTTCTTCGTGCCCCAATAATAACACTAGTCCTGATTTTAACGATTCTTTAAGGACTTTTCTTCTCTCGACATAAGTTTTTGTTTTAAACATAATTATAATCTAAAATGAAAAAATAAACTAATCATCTAAAATTGGATATCAAATGTAAATAAAAATATTTGACGATAAAAGGGTGTAGGTCATTAAACAATTCGGACAGCTAATGCAGCCTTCCCTGAAAATAAGACAGTTTTACGTTAGTTGAACATCCCATCCCATAATTCTCCATCAAAAATTAGGATGGGATGGACATTTTGTCAACTATTCCATCAACAGAATAATAATTCAATCCTGTATATCGCTAATATTTAGCATTCTATTCAATCAGGTTCGAGTGCTACTAAGAATCTAACATATTTTATACTCTGCTAATAATCAGATAGATATTCGGCCTTTTTTAGAAAGGGCCTCGAAAAATACTCCTCATTCAATGAACTCTCATTTAAAGATACATATTCTTTACAATAATTCAAATCATTCAAATGTATTCATTTTCATATTTATTTCTTTCTTTCTCATTCTTCTAAGTCTGCTTTTTCTGAATTTACATACTAGCCGATGACTTAATAGTTCCTAACTATATCTTATATGGCAAACCAAATCACCCACTGGTATTTCAATCACACCCTGGTTGGCGGAGGGAAAAGAAGGATGTATTGATAAACAGGTAGATGGAACAATTGCCAGAGTTGTCAGAGAAGGGAACAAAAGGAACGCGGTAATTATTCAGTTAGCTGCAAAAAGCACCACCCTTCGACTGCTCAGTCCTTCGCGTTGCTCAGTCCCTCACGCTCAGGGACCTTGGGTTAATCTACTAATTCCTGTATCCTGCCAGAACTGAGTTGCATACGGTTCTGCTAGATTGCAGCATGCTTAATAGGTACACCAATTTGACCCGGTTATCGATAAACCTTGACAATTACTATTCTTGCACTAAAAGTAGATTCGTTCTACTATCCAAAGGTCCCTGAGTAAGTCCTGAGCTTGTCGAAGGACGCATCGAAGGGAGATCCTATTTAGAGACAGT
>Ga0114922_10007228_pt1 | contig 10166 bp, 7 predicted proteins | sample AartaG_FD_100975 | JGI IMG/M metagenome (GOLD analysis project Ga0114922, IMG submission 100975) | Deep subsurface microbial communities from Aarhus Bay to uncover new lineages of life (NeLLi) - Aarhus_00045 metaG | ecosystem: Environmental > Aquatic > Marine > Oceanic > Sediment | place: Aarhus...
CCATTGGGCACCAGGTGAGTTGCCTGCGGTAAATACGACGCAATCTCGACCTCCACTGCCCGCCGTGTGAAGTTGCCCGAAACCTGGATCAACGGTTCCCCCAGACCGGGGTCCACGCGCATTGTAGCCAGGCAAGGGTAGTGGTGGTGAAACAAGCCGGCCTGAATGACCGCCTCCTGCACGTCCACCCCGACTAATTGGCGGGCGACGTCTCGGGCGCACCCGCAGGCCGCGTCCCGCTCTACCTCGACTTCTGCGATCTTTTCGCCGTCGCATGCAATCCGAAACACCGGTCGGCCAAAGCAGCGGGCGAACTCGCCGATCCACGGATCCTCGAACGAGACCTCCTGCTGGCGGACATTATAGCAGTTTTCGGTGAGGGAGCAAAACGGCTTGGGGAAAACGGCGGTTACTCCCAGGTCCGTCAACTGGACGCGAAGCTGGCGGACCAAACCGTCTGGCAGCCAGGCCACGTTGTCCACGGGCGCGACGGCCGCCCGAGCGCCGGTGCGCTCGACGACGCTGGGCAGGAGTTGAGCCGCGCTGGCGCTTTCTCCCAGGGAGATTACCACATCGCCGGCAGGAAGGTTTTTAGGGAGAAACTCCAACGGCTCATCCACGACCAGGGGTAGGGAAGAGGGAGCGCGCCAGGCTTTCACTGTCCAGGCCTCAGGAGCGAAACGACGGATGTTTTCCAAGATACGTTGCCCATAGTGCCCCTGAAACAAAACAAAGAGCCGCAGTGCCTCTGGGCTGCGGCTGTGCCAATCCACCGATTCGCGAATCGCCTCCAACAGGTCTTCCACGCAGTGACCCTGCTTCATCTGTTGGTAGTAAGTGTGGATGCGATTGTCTTCCAAGGTCAGTCCGACGACTTTTGCGCCAGGGACGGATTCCAGCACCTGGGTCACCAGGCGGCTCTGTTCCTCACCCTTAGCCTCAATAATCACCACATCGGGGGCGGCTGCCTGCACCTGGGCAAACACATCGGGGCCGACAGTGGCGACCCCGATAACTTTTATGTCCGGTTGGCCAGAAAGAAGGCTCTGAACGCCCTGGGCGAAGAGCGGTTGGCTGGCGAGGATGAATACGTTAGTGGAATCCATTAACTGACTACCGGTCAGTAAACTGTCAAGATTATACTCCTGTTGTGACGGTTCGTCTATAGCCCTCATGGGGCATATATGGGGCTTGAATGGCTCAGCGGGGCCAGCCTTTGGTTTGTTCTCAGTTTCGGTTGCAGCCGACGGTGTTCATCGGCCGCCAATTTGCCCTGCCCGTCGTGCTGTATTACAATTCTTTCGAGGCAAAAAACCCCGTAAATCCTGACAGGAACGGATCACAACAGCCACTCAGCCTGCTCAGGGTACACCTGGTCACCTGACCAGGGCAAAGACTAGCCGCCTGCCCAGCCCCAAAACTCCCCGGTTGGCCGATGCGCCGGGGAGTTGTTTGTGCTACACTATGAGCAAAAGTGGGACAAACGGAGGTGGACGAGATGGACGAAAACAGGAAGCGGGTGTTGATTGTGGATGACCAGCCCCAGGTGCGCTCGGCGCTGCGGTTGTTGTTGCGGGAGGAACTCGACGTAACCATAGTCGGAGAGGCCAGCGATCTGGAGCGAGCTCTGGAACTAGTCAGTGTCGAGCAGCCCGATCTGGTGCTGCTCGATTGGGAGTTACCCACTCAGGGTGGTGCTGTGGCGCTGGCAGGGCTGCGGACAGCACGCCCTGGGCTCACCGTTATTGCTCTCAGTGGAAGGCCGGAGGCACGGCGGGCAGCTCTGGCTGCAAGAGCCGATGCCTTTGTCAGTAAGGGAGACCCACCGGAGAATCTGTTGCTCAGTGTGGGTGGTTATTGCCGCAGATAGCATGGGTGGACCTGGTTGCGCAGACTACTGATGATCGAGAGTGATCGAGAACAGCGTCCAGCGCTGGAGCACGAACTCTGAGCCGCTTTGCTCGGAGTTTGTCGTTCGTGTTGCTACTCTTGCCCCCCGGTCACCTGACCGGGGCTTTTCCGTTCTTCTGACCAGTTGAAAGACCTCACCTCCTCAACTCTAATACTCTACCTCGTTTCTGCTGTGTGGCGTAGCCGTGGCTTGCGATTTTTGGGGTTCGCCTGTCGGGGGAGAGTGCTACCGGGGATGCTCCCCTGCGCCGGGCAGATGAGGTCGTAGCCGTTCAGCCGACCTTTTATTATTGCCCCAAGATTGTGAATGACATTCAGCCTGCCACGAGTACTCGCAGTGGAATGTTGATCAGTTTTGGGATTTGGAGTTTGGGATTTGGGCTTTGGAACGCAGTTCGTTCGCTAAAATGAGGAAGCGATGATATACTGAATGGGCTAGGTTCGGTCTATCCATAACAAGAATTCCAAAGCCCGCTATAGTGAGGTGCGATGTGAACGACACATCAAGCACTCAGTCGAACGGGATGCCGTGAGGGTGTGTATCTGGAATTGGGCCTCAATAGCATCGGAGCACTATGAGAATCGTTGGCCAAGCACATAGCACAGGTAATCTCTTGACCCTCCCAGGAACTGATCCCGTGGGGAGGTGAGAGAGATGACCTGGAAGCGGACGATTGAGGCGTATGAACTGCTGGACAGCGCCACCGTCACCGGCGAAGATGTCGCCCAGGTGCTCAGGGATAGAGGGCTTGCATCGGTAGAGACCATCGAGGTGGAGGGAGAAAAAGGGAGTACAGATTTCATCCGCGTCACGGTGCCGGGGACGGACGGCAAGCGAGGCAACGGCAGCGCACCCACCCTGGGCATCATCGGGAGGCTGGGGGGCATCGGGGCCCGCCCTGCCGCCATCGGCCTGGTTTCCGACGCCGACGGAGCCATCACTGCGCTAGCCTGTGGGCTCAAGCTGGCCGATATGGCCCAGGCCGAGGACCGCTTGCCTGGCGACGTCATCGTAGCCACCCACGTCTGCCCGACGGCCCCCGTCATTCCCCACCAGCCGGTGCCTTTCATGGGTTCTCCGGTAGATATGGCGACGATGAACCGGCACGAGGTGCGTCCAGAGATGGACGCCATTCTCTCCGTGGATACTACTCGCGGTAACTGGGTGTTGAATCAGAGAGGGTTTGCCTTCACTCCCACTGTCAAGGAGGGTTACATCCTCAAGATCAGCCCCGACCTGCTGACCATCATGAGCACGGTGACGGGCAAGGCTCCGGTGGTATTGCCCATCACCACGCAGGACATCACTCCCTATGGCAACACCATTGATCACATCAACAGCATTATGCAGCCGGCGACGGTCACCGCTGCGCCTGTGGTGGGCGTGGCTTTGACGGCTGCCGCAGCGGTGCCCGGTTGTGCCACGGGGGCCAGCCAGGTGGTGGATATCGAGATGGCCGTCCGTTTCTGCATTGAGGTGGCCAAAGCCTTTGGACGGGGCCAATGCGCCTTTTACGACGCCGAGGAGTTCGAGCGGCTGGTCGCCCTTTACGGCCCTATGAAGCACTTGCAGACGTTGGGCAAGGAAGGCGAAAAGCCAAAGTAACCATCCCATTGCCCCGGCCCGGAGAGCCAGGGCTGGCGAGGCTCCCCAGTGCCGCCTGTTCACGGCGGTGCAGCTCTCAGAACCGCTTCACCTTTCAATGCATTGTGGCAGAAGTGACACGACGGCTCCAAAAAGCTCCTAATCGATTAGCATATCGTAATACGCAAGCTAATTCTATCACGTTTTCGTAAAACCCACAGTCAATAGAAGCAGGCGCCTGACAACGTGTTTGCAGAGGTGTTCGCTTCGCTGGCAACCTCGCAGACACGCGAAACGCTATCCGCTGCTCCAGCCCAGATCCAACGCGGCCCTGCGGCTTCGCTCAAGACACCGCACCTGTGTTCTCCGCCCACTGGCATCGGTCGTGGTGGGGGAAGCGGGGCGGCGGGCGTTTTGGCTTGTGCAAGGGCCGTTGTTGAACTATAATCGGGCACGTATCCGACAAGCGGAGGAAATTGACAGCCCTTCGCTCCCAACTGACACAATTATCCATACACAGAAGGAGGAACAGTGACTATATCTACTCACTCCAACACTAGCTATTCAAAGTGGTTTGTTCTGGTGACAGCAATTTTTATCACCTGCCTGATCACGGCTAACATCACGGCGGTGAAGCTGGTGGGCGTGTTCGGCCTGGTTCTGCCAGCCGCTGTCATCATCTTCCCCATCAGCTACATCTTTGGCGACGTGTTAACCGAGGTGTACGGCTACCACCAGGCGCGGCGAGTCATCTGGCTGGGTTTTATCTGCAACTTGATCGCCGTGGTTGCCATCTGGGTGGGGCAGGTGCTACCTGCTGCCTCGTTCTGGGATGGGCAGGCGGCCTACGAGCGCATTCTAGGCTATACCCCCCGGCTACTGGTCGCCTCTTTCCTGGCTTACCTGGTGGGCGAGTTTGCCAATTCCTTCGTGCTGGCCAAGATGAAGATCGCCACAAGCGGCCGCTGGCTGTGGATGCGTACTATCGGCTCAACACTGGTGGGGCAGGGGCTAGACTCGTTGGTATTCATCACCCTGGCGTTTGTGGGGACGATCCCTCCCAGTGGGCTGGCCTCGGCGATCCTGACGCAGTGGCTGGCAAAGTCAGTGTATGAGGCGGCGGTGACGCCGCTGACCTACGGCGTGGTGAACTTTCTCAAGCGGCAGGAGGGGCTGGACGTGTACGACCATGAGACGCGGTTTAATCCGTTGTTGATTTCGGAGTAGAGATAGAGTGTTAACAGAACATCGATACCTGCTGATTGTAGCCTGCTCCCAGCGCAAGCGTTCAGCCCCCGGTCTTCTGCCAGCTATCGAGCGGTACGATGGTGTCAATTTTCGGGTGCTGCGGAAGGCTCAACGGGAAGGGTACTGGCCAAAGAATTTGGATGTGTTGATTCTGTCGGCCAAGTATGGCTTGTTAAAGTCAGACACGCTGATTGAAAACTACGATTTGAAGATGACACCACGATGGGCTATTGAGTTACGGGCCCGGGTCAGTGCCGATTTAGACGAATGTCTTGAGAGGACGCCTTACAGTGAAGTGTTTATTAACTTGGGAAAAGTTTACTTGGCTGCTTTAGCCTTGTCTAAAGAGTTGACAACTATGAATAGGCGAGTACGTTACGCGACCGGTGGCATTGGGGAAAAGATGTCCCAGATGAAAAAGTGGCTCATCAACCTATCCTGTGCAACTACACATAGATGAGGAGAAAGCAATGATCCCCTGGTCCCAATTTCTCTCGTTGGTAACAGATCCCAACTTGCTGAACAGACGAATAGACCAAGACTCGGCACAAGAAGATGGGGTTAGAGCAAGTGTAGACGAGTCGCTTTTTATTGTTGCTGGGCCAGGCAGTGGCAAAACTACGGTGTTGACTCTGAGAGTCTTGAAATTGATATATGTGGACAGCATCGATCCACGTGCAATTCTTGCTACTACCTTTACACGCAAAGCGGCTGCGGAGCTTCGCTCGCGCATCCTTGGGTGGGGTGATGAGTTGCGTCAGGCTATCCTAGCAACTCCCAGCACCACAACGGCTTTAGCCGAACAACTTGGTAAACTCGATCTCAATCAAGTAATCACTGGAACATTGGATAGTATAGCCGAGCAGGTACTGGGGGATTTCCGTGAACCAGGTACTCAGCTACCCATTCTATTGGAGGAGTTTGTCGTCAATGCAATGATGCAACGATCTGGATTGTGGGTACCACGAGGGCAACCTCGCTCGCGAGACGCAGATTTTCAAGCCTATATTCGGTTACTAAGGGCAAGCAATCGACGACCTAACCTGAAGGATATGCTAAATACATGTAGGGAAGTACGAGATCGGTTTTTACATGATCAGGTGAATGTTACTGCGTTTGAAGGAAGCGCTAGCCCCCAAAACCCGGGAGCCGTCATTCTTTGTAGAATAATCGAGGATTATGAAACAAGGCTAGGCGATGACCTGGTAATGGACTTTGCCGCATTAGAAGCAGAGTATCTCGCGAGACTTCAAGCAGGGCTTGGGCGCTTTACACAGAGCTTGCGCGTTGTTCTAGTGGACGAGTACCAAGATACTAATCTCTTACAGGAACAAATCTACTTCACTTTGGCACAAATCGTCAACTCTCAAGGTGGCTCAATTACCGTGGTGGGCGACGACGATCAATCACTGTACCGCTTCCGGGGGGCAACAGTAGAACTCTTTCGGGATTTTCAGCAAAGACTCCAAAGCCAATGTGATATCCAAGCCAGGTTGATTTATCTTAACAATAACTATCGTTCCACCCAAACCATAGTCAATCATTGTGCCAACTTTATTGATCTTGACCCTGCTTATAGTCCAGCACGAGTAACTGGCAAGCCCAGGTTATCTGCGGCTCGTACCGGTTTATTTCAGGAGTATCCGATTATAGGAATGTTCAGGCCGGACGTAGACACACTGGCTACAGATTTGGTGCAATTTCTGGATGCTGTATTCAATGGCAATGGTATAGTCATTCAGCAGACAGGTCAGTCGCTGCACATCGTCAAAAATCCTAATAGTGGGGCCATTGGAGATTGCGCTTTGCTCTGTAGTTCGCCAAGAGAATACAGTTCAGGCGGCAATCCACGATTACCTCTGCTAATTCGCGATCAGCTTTCTACCCTTCAGCCGAGCATCCAGGTTTTTAACCCACGTGGAGAAGAATTTAGCGAGGTTCAGGAAGTGGAGCAGCTTTGTGGATTGATGCTGGAGTGTATAGATCCCAATTCTACGATACAGAACAGTATACCAAACTTTCCACGCAATGTCCCGCAAACTTTCAATCACTGGCGAAATATCGCAAGGCAATATATCGCAGGCAATCCGCAAGCACCAAGTAGTAGCGCCGGTCGTACCTTGAGAAATTTCGTCCGGGCCTGGCAAAGCCGCACCCCACAAGGAAGCGGGAATTGGCCTCAGGAAGTGACTTTAATGTCTTTACTATACAACCTGATAACTTGGATTCCAACTTTACAAGATGATCCGGAAGGCCTAATCTACTTGGAAGTTATCACACGCACTATCACCCAATCTGCCCGATTTATCTCCTATGATGCAACGATTCACCGAGATCAACCTCATGCAGATAGGTCAGTCCGTGCAGTTCTGTGGGGGATTTTTGAACCACTTGCTTCTGGCGCAATAGAAATAGACGAGGATTTGATGGATAAATTTCCTAGAGACCGTCTAAACATCCTCTCCATTCATCAAGCCAAGGGACTCGAGTTTCCTATGGTCATAGTGGATGTCAGTAGCGATTTCCGAACCAACCATTGGACACAAGCTTTCAAACGATTCCCAAGAGGTGGTTCACATTCCCATATTCTTGAGGATACGCTGCGCCCCTTTTCACCTCTGGGAAGACCCGTGCGGTCAGCAATCGATCGAGCTTTTGATGATCTTGTTCGACAATACTTCGTCTCATTCAGCCGCCCCCAAGATGTTCTAGTGCTGGTTGGTCTTTGTGACAACAGCGGAATGCCGAGAGCTATACCAAACGTGGCGCTTGGATGGATAAGGAACCAACAATGGCCCTGGCAGGGCTTGCCAGGCATCACCTTTCTGTAGTCTTGGAGGTAATCACACATGACGCTTTCAGTTCGTCCAGAACCCTATTTGATTCCTGCTTACAGTTTAACAGGAGATTTGCTGGCCTATCTTAACTGTGGTCTTCAATACCGTTATCATAATCGGGGATCTTTGCCCCCCTCAAAACCTGTGCAATTGTGGTTTGGACAATTTATCCACGGAGTCATGGAAGAAGCTTACCGAGTTTGGAAATCTGGAGCGAGTCCTTTGCCCTGGTCAGATACAGATATTGAGCCTATCACGGACTTTATCATTCGCCGTCTGGCAGCACGAGGACTCGATTACCAACGTACTGAATTGCTTGAAATCGCCCTTCAACGGGCCCGGGTTTCGATTAATACCTGGGGCGCTGAACTCTTCCCTCTAATCGCGGAAGCGGAAGTTCGGTTAAAAGGCATCCGCCCTATGCCTCCAGGCACGGTTACCATCCGTCGGTCTAACTATTACGAAGTAGAGGGAGTGGTTGACGTTTTGACTTCTGTGGAATTGTCCTCTGCTACAAGTTCGAATCCAATAGTGGACGCTGTACTATTGAGCCTTGGTGCTCAGACCTATGAAGTCATCGTTGACTACAAAGGAATGCGTAGGCCAAGGATTGATGAGCCAGCCTGGGAACACCAAGCGTGGCAGATACTGACCTATGCTTGGCTACGGGAACAGCAGCCCGATGCAGACTCCGTAAGAAGCGGGATCTTGCTATACATCAACGAACTTGTGCCCAGTGCGTCGGATATGGACGACCTGCGAGAGGAAGTTCTCGGCGGCAATGTCCCCCTAACGGATGAACTCCCCACAGACAGTGATCTAGAGGCTTTGCAGGATTGGCCACAGATAAAAAGGTCCTGGCAGAATCAGATGCGAAGTTGGAGACAACAACGGCGCAATTGGTACCAAACTGGCCGCGCCCAAGGTCAGCCAGTACCTATCATGCCTCAAATGCCACAGCCTTTATCAATGCAATATCGCAAGAGACGATCACTTCGGGTTATTCCTATTGACTCCAACAGTGTCAACACAAGCTTGACAAGATTTGATGGCGTCGTATCCGAAATTGAGGCATGCGTTGCTCAAGAAAGCGCCGGATCGTCTCTGACAGGCACTTGGCCCACTATTCGGCGTCAGAGAACTTGTGTCGTGTGTGACTTTAAGACCTTCTGTCCAAACTCACCATATCAGGGCGCACCAGAAGCTCCATAGACCTTCTCGTGAGGATTCTCTGATGAAGTACTTTTTGCCAGATTGGGAAGACAAATTAGACCCAGGGTTCGACTTTCAAGCCGATACATACACGCCGAATCGCGATGTGTCAAAGGATGTCTATGCCCATGAGATTTTCGGCACCCCCCCATATGACGGCATTTTAGTGAGCCGGGCAGTCGCAGAGAAAAGCAAAACAAAATATGAAACTCTACAGAGGCAAGGGGCTCGTAATTATTTACGCCTACCCAAAGATTTGGAGGTCTTTGGAGACTGTGGGGCGTTCAGCTACGTTGATGAAGAAGAACCGTGGTATGAGACCGAAGACGTGATTGAGTATTATGACACAATCGGGGTAGACTATGGAGCTTCGGTGGATCATCTCGTAGTAGATACCATATACGTCACCGAGACTGTTGAAGAGAAACTCGAAGATGGCACTGTGGTAATAAAGCAGAAGAAGCGAAAGGAACAGATGGCCGAAGACGAACGCAAGAGACGAATCCAACTTACTCTGGAAAATGCACTCGAGTTTCTCAAACTTCATAAAAAGCGAGGATACAAGTTCACGCCAGTCGGTGTGGCTCAGGGATGGACACCTGATACATACGCTGATTCGGTGACGCAGTTGTTGAAGATCGGCTATACGTACATAGCCCTGGGTGGCCTTGCGCGGTCGTCCGCGTCTACGGTGCTCAATGTGCTAAAGGCAGCCAAGCGGGCTGTTGAGGAATTCCCAGGAAGTTCAAATGAGGTCAGGTTTCATCTTTTTGGGGTTGCAAAGCTTACGCTTATTGATGAACTCCCCAAGTATGGAGTGGCAAGCATAGATAGCGCGTCGTATTTGCGCAAGGCATGGCTGCGAAGCGGGCAGAACTACCTTGGGGCAGACGGTCAATGGTACACCGCCATCCGTGTTCCCCAATCGTATCATCCCAAAGTGCGAGAGTATATCCGTGAGAACGGCAAGTCATTAGAAGAGGTTCAGGCACAGGAGCAATTCTGCCTGCAGATGCTTCAACGCTACAGCGATGCAGGATTACCGGCTGCTGAACTCGACCGGTTACTTGACGCTATAGTTGAGTACGACACTCACTTGCTGCGATTTGGCGATGATGGTCAGAGTCTGCGCAACAAAGTCATCAGCAGAGAGAAGTATAAACGTACCCTGGAGACTAGACCATGGGAAAGTTGTCCATGCGAGGTATGTCAAGGCTTAGGGGTACACGTCCTCATCTTTCGGGGCACGAACCGGAACAAAAGACGCGGATTCCACAACACGTGGACCTTCTACCGTCGCCTGACTGCCGGAGCGCCATCTGCCCAATAATGCGTTAGACCTACCAGACGAGGTCTGCCGAGACGCTGCTGGA
>Ga0114922_10007229_pt1 | contig 10166 bp, 6 predicted proteins | sample AartaG_FD_100975 | JGI IMG/M metagenome (GOLD analysis project Ga0114922, IMG submission 100975) | Deep subsurface microbial communities from Aarhus Bay to uncover new lineages of life (NeLLi) - Aarhus_00045 metaG | ecosystem: Environmental > Aquatic > Marine > Oceanic > Sediment | place: Aarhus...
ACTCTTGCTCGACAGAGGGGCGGTGCCCGACTTCGAAGACGGGGTCGGATGGACGGCGCTCCATTGCGCGGCTGCCGGGGGCCACGCAGACGTGGCGGAGCGCCTGCTCGGCGCGGGCGCCGCGGTCGACGCCGTTTCCCGGGGCGGCCGCGTGCCGCTCGATGACGCTTGGCGATGGAGCCCCACCCAGTCCGTTTCCCAGATAAGATTGCCCGGCCGCAGTCGCAGCCGGTCGGCGGGCTCCCGTCGGGCCGGGGGCCGTAGCGGGGACGAACCCGAACGGCCGACGCTCGGGGAACGGGCCTCGAGCGGGATTGCGCCCCTGCACCTTGCCGCGCTGGGCGGCCATGCCGAAGTCGTTGGGCTTCTTCTGGCCGGCGGGGCCGACGCGGGCGCGCGCGACCAGTACGGGTTCACTGCCCTTCACTGGGGGGCCCTAATCGGTGACGTCGAAACCGCGGATCTGCTCCTGGCCGCGGGCGTCGAACCGGACGTCAGAGACGCAGAAGGGCGGGCGCCGCTGCATCGGGCGGCCGCCGGGGGACACCGTGATGTGGTTGCACTCCTGCTGGACCATGGCGCGGACGCCATGGCTCGCGATGTAACCGGCGCGACACCGTTGCACGGCGTTCCCCCCGAGGGGATCAAGGCGATCGGGGGGCTCCTGCTGGCTCACGGCGCGGACGTGAACGCGGCAGGAGAATCCGGCATGACGCCCCTGCACAGCCAGAGCTACGCGGGTGACCCCGATGCGGTCGAGTTCCTGATCTCCCAGGGCGCCAGGATCAATACGCGAGACCGTACTGGCTCGACCCCTTTGCATAGCGCCGTCATCTGCCATCACAGGGCTGTAGCCGAGCTGCTCTCTTACCACGGCGCCGACGTCAATGCCGTGCGGGACGGTGGCTACACGCCTCTGCACTGGGCAGCCATGGCAGACGACGTGGAACTGGCTGATCTTCTGCTGGCCAGGGGGGCCGACATCGAGGCGCTTGACAAGGACTCCTTGACTGCTTTGCACTGGGCCGTACGCTTCGGCAAGCACGAACTATACGAGCTGCTCGTCTCGCGCGGCGCCAACACGGAGGCTAGAGACAAACTAGGGATGACGCCGGGGCAACGGCTGGGCCTTGATCCGGGAGTGGTGTCGGCGGACGAATGGCACCCCTGGCAGGGGCCGGTGCCGGCCGGTGGCGCCCTGCGCTTGCACGCAGCCGCGCTCGCCGGCGATTGGAAAACCGTGAAAGGCATGATCGATCGGGGCTCGGACGTCAATGCGAAGGCACTTAACGGTTGGACTGCGTTGCGGGCAGCGGCGTATCGAGGGCATAGCGACGTCGCGGCGCTCCTGTTGAGCAGCGGCGCGAAGCACGACATCTTCAGCGCTGCCTGCATGGGCGACGTGGCCGCCGTCAGCAGCCTGCTCAAGGATGATGCCGATCTGGCCGCTGCCACGGACCAGCAGGATGGCCAGACGCCGCTCCACTGGGCCGGCCGGAGGGGCCACCTGCAGGTCGTGAAGCTGCTGTTGCAGAAAGGAGCCCCGGCGAACGTCATGGACCAGGCGGAGACGACCCCCCTATGTGTGGCGGCCGGCGAAGGCCACACCGACGTTGTGGCGGAGCTGCTGGAAGCAGGGGCGGTTGTCTCGGTCGGCACCGGCGCCAGACCTTCGCTGGCACAGATCTTCCTGGGCCCTCCCGACTACATGTATGACACGGCGGACGCGGGTGGCCGATCTGCCTTGCACAGGGCTGCCGCCGGGGGTCACACGGATGTCGCAAAGCTCCTGTTGGAGCACGGGGGATACAAGGACATTCGGGCGCACGACGGCCGAACGCCCCTGCACGAGGCCGCACGTGCAGGTCACGCGCCGACGGTTGAGTTGCTGCTTGCACAGCGAGCCGGACCCCAGGCACAGGCCGCAGACGGCACCATGCCGTTGCATCTGGCGGTGCAAGGCGGGCATCGGAAGGTGGCGCAGATCCTCCTTGACCGCAACGTGCCGGTTGACGCAAGGGACTCCAACGGAAGAATACCCCTGCACCTCGCCGCGGACGGCGGACACTGTGATCTGGTGGAATTCCTGCTGGAGCGCGGTGCGGATCTGGAGGCGGCCGACCAGCGCGGGAAGCGCCCGCTCCAGTATGCCGTCCGCGCGAGCAGGACGGCAGCAGCGGAACTGCTCCTGCGCAAAGGGGCTGAAGTGAATGCCCGCGACGTGAACGGATGGACGCCGCTGATATGGGCCCCCACTGACGAGATGGCCGACCTGCTCCGCCAGCACGAGGCGACGAGGTGACGGCGGCCCGACTGCTGAGCGGGGCTCCGTGCGAGACAGAACGGCCGCCAACACAGCATGGTGCAAGGCAGAGGAGACAAGAGGCATGAGCTTCCGGACCGTCTTGATTGTCACACTGACGTTGCTTCCTGCAGGCTTCGCCTCGGCGCAGCCCGCGTCTGGATTTAGCGTCACCGACGTGGAGCTGATCGAGCAACTCCGCCGGCGCGAAGCGATCCTGAGGAAGGAACTGGTAGTCGATTTCACCGTGACACGATCGAGGCTCCCAGGCCACGAAGAACAGGAAGCGCTGAAGGAACAGGCGCTCGAGGTCCTCTACCAGCGAGGCGCCTTTCGCGAGAAGCCCGAGTACACCCGGACCGTGTTCTACAGCTCATACGGGCTTGAGCCTATGGCCTACACGGTCGGCGTGCGCGGGCGGAAGCTCCGCCTGGAGTACGACGACAGGGGCTTCGACCTCCTGACGGCGGAGGAGCCGGGTCACAACACCGTCTACTACGATGGGAAGGTGTGCCTGAGCTACAGGGATCCGCCCTACCGTGGCGTGGAAGCCGGCTACATCGACGCCGGCCAGGCCTGGGAGACGTCCTGGGTCCTGGCCCTGCAGGCCGCTGGCCTCTGCATCCACAACCCGATCGACGGACGTCTGGACACGAGCGCATGCCTGTCCGAGTTCTTCAAACAGGCGCGCGCCCAGGGCAACCTGGAAGCTGTCAAGGCGGATCAGTCGAGCGAGGGAGCCGGTTGCTACGTCCTGACAGGCTACGTGGCGACTGAGGACAGGCCCGGCTGTTTCACGGCGGCCAGGGCATTCCTGGACCCCGAGCGCGGATGCACTCCCGTCCGCATCGAGTGGGGCACGCGCGAGAAGGCCCAGGACGGGCAGATGGAGGAGCGCTGGTCGGCTCGGGTCGTGGACGTAGAGTTTTCCGACGTGGGGGACGGAATCTGGTTCCCGATGAAGGCCGACTTCGTGCTCAGCGAAGCCGAACTCGTGCCCGATCCGAACAAGCCTCAGAAGGACTGGCAGTCCAAGATGCTCGACATGTGGAACCTGGCACTGGTCGTGTCTAAGGTGCATGTCGGCGAGAGCCCGGCCGGCTACCGCTTCGGGTTCCGCTTCCCGTGGGGGACGAAGGTCCGCGACGGGCGAACGGGCAAGCCCTACACCGTGGGCACCGTGTCCCTCCTGAAATCCCCGCTGGCACTCTCGGTTGGCGGTGTGGCAGTGATCGTGCTTGTGACCCTGGGAGTCTTGCGGGCGCGCAAGCGCTCAACGCGCTGAGACGTGCCTTCGGCGCATCTCCCGGGATCGCAGCATGCGACGAGCGTGAAAGACAGCCGGGGCCATACCGTCGGTGGGTGGCGACCTTACGGCCAGGTCTCGATGGATGTCAGCACCACAGCGGCGGAACACATCGCCGCTTACTTCGAGCCGTTCGGCGTGGGCTCGCCGCTTGCTCGCCGGCGGACGTGCACAACCGCGACCCGCGCGAGCTGCCGCTGGTTTCGGGCGGAGCAACGGCCGTCGGCGACGGCGTGCTGGCGAAGACGGAGGGCGCGAATGTGGTATTATGTCAGTTCGCGCCCTGGCACCTGCACTACTCGGGCGAGAAGATGAACATCAAGCGGACGTTCCGCAAGCTGTCGTACTGCACGACGCGGCTTCTGGCGAACATGGGCGCCGGTGGCCGTACGCCGTTGCTGGCACACGTTTCCCGCCCGGTCGACGAGGGCGAGCAACGCTGGCTGGACGGCCTCTACCTCGATGTCCCGGAGGAATGGGACGACCCCTACCGCTTCTTCCGCTGGTGACATGAAGGGCATTAGTCGACGCCGGTTCCTTGAGGGGATGGCTGGAGGGGTGAGCCTGGCTGCGTTGAGGCCGTTCGACAGGGAACCGCAAGTGTCTCGTGTGGAGGGCAGGCCTATGAAGCTCAACGTGCCGATGTTCGACGTGAACTGCGGCTGCGGCGTTTGGCCGTTCCGGCCCACCTTGTCTGCCGACGCCGCCTCGCTGGAGAAGCTGCTGCGCGCCGAAGGCATCACCCGCGCCTGTGCTTATCCCCTGGAGGCCTACCTGTGGCCCGACCCACAGGAGGCGAACGAGCTGCGCCTGCCGCAGCTCGCCGAGTCCGGTTTCTTCGTACCCTCCGCGGTGCTCAACCCGACGCTGCCGGCCTGCCTGAAGGGCTACCGGCGCTGCCGCGAGGAATGGGGCGTGCCGATGGTGCGCCTGATGCCCGGCTACCACCTCTACGAGCTGGACGACCCGTCCGTGGACGCGCTGGCCGAGCAGGCGGCCGCCGACGGCGTGGTGCTAGGCGTCTACGTGCGCGCCGAGGACAAGCGGATGCAGAATCCGATCGCCAAGGTGCCGCCGCGGTCGATCGACGAGGTGGGCGCCCTGGCGCGCCGCCACCCGCGGCTGAAAGTAGCTGCGTTCGGGTTCGGCCGCCTGTGGGACAGGTGCGAGCTGGTGCCGCCGGCTACGGTGAACCTGCTGCAGGAGCAGCCGGACCTGCCCGAGCGGCCCGATGTGCCCGAGAACCTGTGGATCGAGCTGAGCTTCTTCGAGCATGAGTCGTCGTTCTTGAACGCCCTGAAGCTCTTCCCGGTCGAGCGGCTGCTGTTCGGCTCGCACGCGCCGCTGTTCTACCCGCGGGCGAACGTCGCCAAGATCGAGTATTCCGAGGCGCCCGACGAGGCCAAGCAGGCGGCCTTGCGCGGCAACGCTGAAGAACTGCTGGGGGTGACAGCATGAACGCCATAGACATCCACGTGCACCACCGCTGGACGAAGCTCGACCAGCGGCCCGACTATCCCCTGGAGCGCACCCGATCGCTTGCCCGCCAAAGCGGCATCGACAAGGTGCTACTGCTGACCAGCGGCGCGCGCAGCACGCCCGAGCAGTTACGGGAGCGCAACGACTGCACGCTCAAGCTCATGGAGTGGGCCCCCGACTTCTTCTTGCCGGCCATGTACCTGTGTGCTGAGCACGGCGCGAACGTCATCAAAGACGAGGCGCGCCGCTGCGTAGAGGCCGGCATGGTGGCCATCAAGCAGAGCTCCGGCCAGAGGGCGAGTGACGAGGGCGTAGACCCGATTGCCGAGGCGGCCGCCGAACTCGACATCCCGATCCTGTTTCACGCCTGGTATAAGACTGTTGAATCTTTCGCGGATGAGTCGAACGGCGCCGACGTCGCGGCGCTTGCCCGACGGCATCCCGATGCGCGGATCATCATGGCTCACATGACCGGCGTCGGGAGGCGCGGCGTGCAGGACGTCGAGGACCTGGCCAACGTCTGCGTGGACACGTCTGGCGGGTGGTATGACAGTGAGATGGTCGAGTATGCGGTTCGTCGCATGGGCGAAGAGCGGGTGATCTACGGCTCGGACTACCCGGGGCGGGACTATGCGCCGCAGGTCGGCCGCGTCGAGGGCGCTAACCTTCCCCAGGAGGTCAAGGAGAAGATCCTGTGGCGTAACGCGGCGGCCGTGCTGAAGCTGGATATCGCCGACTCGTGGTCCATCGGGCGAAACGTGTGACTCGCGCGATTGCCGAGTCCCTGGGCGGCCAGAGGCCGAGTTCGTCTCTGGCGCCCTGTGGGGATGACATTCATCAGCTTCCATCAGGGACCTACAGGTGACCTGCCTGCGCATGACTTTGGCGTCGGCTGTCATCATCCTGTCTGCCTCGCGCCCGCCTGCGCCGTGGCCCGATGGAAGCATGACGGCCGCCGTGGGCGGCGCTGAGGGCTTCTATTTGGCCTCGCCCGCTGCTATGATGGGGCTTGTCTAGGAGAGAGCTGGGGCCGAGGCAGGGCCCGGGCCTGGAATCCCGATGACGCAGCCTGGAATCCATCTTTGAGCTGGCAGGAGGCATTAGAATGAGAGGTGTGCTCTGCGGAATGACGCTGACGATGGCATTGTCTGCTTTGGGGTGCACGGGCGTGCCCAAGGGCCTAGAGCCGGTCAACGGCTTCGAGGTCGAACGTTACCTGGGGAAGTGGTACGAGATCGCGCGACTCGACCACCGCTTCGAGCGCGGCCTGAGCGACGTCAGCGCTACCTACACGCAACGGGATGACGGCGCCATATCCGTGCTCAATCGGGGCTTCAGCGAGGAAGACGGAGCCTGGAAGGAAGCCCATGGCACAGCCCGCTTCAGGGGCGACACCACGGTTGGCAGCCTGAAGGTGACGTTCTTCTGGCCCTTCTACGGCGGCTATCACATCATCGCGCTGGACAAGGACCAGTATGCCTACGCGATGGTCACCGGGCCCAGCCGCTCGTACCTGTGGGTCCTGTCCCGCAGGAAGGAGCTGGACAAGGCTACGCTGGACGGACTCGTCCGGCAAGCCGGCGAACTCGGCTTTGCGACAGACGACCTTATCTGGGTCCGGCAGACCCACCCAGACGGCTGACCGAGCCTGGCGGGTCGGCCACGCTGTGCTGCGGTTCCGTCGGCATCGGTTGCATCGCGTGCCCGCTACTCGGTCGCAGTCTTGGCAGCACGCCGAGCGCACCGGCCACGCGGTTCTTGCTCAGGCCGTCCGCCGCGCGGTGCGGCCTCGTTGCCGGTGCCTTCGGCGCGAGTCCTGCCGGGGGGGCCACCTATCTCCTTGCATACCAGGGCCGGGATCGGCAGGGCAGCGACCTGTGGTAGCCCGATGTCGGAAGGGATACTGCATCGGCCCTGGGAGAGCTGGCCGCCAACGGCGAGGGACCGAGGAAATGGCCGTGCGCTGCTTCAGTCGGTAACGGCGCTCTTCGCGGATCGACGCTCGAAGCCGCGCCGCCTCACGACACGGAAGGACTGGCCCGTGCCCCCGGACACATCCCTCCAGGCGCGCGGCAGTCTCCACCCCCAAGCCGTCCGGCGAGCCGCACCGGAGGCGTCGCGCGGGCGGGCTGCCGGGCCAGTTCGCCAGGCGGTGTCGCCATTGCAGTGTGCGGAGCCATGGTGTATCGTTACGCGCGGCAGATCCACGCGCGGTCCGACGGATCCCCGTCTGCCGCGCAAAGCACAGGGGACGCGCGGGATCGGAGCGGGATGTCCCGGCCCCGATCCCCGATCCACACAACGCTGAGTGGGGGCGTGGACATGGACCACGAGACAGCATTTCAGATGGCGACTTCGAGTATCCGTTATGGGCCGCGGGTCTCTTGCGAAGTCGGCATGGACCTGGCGGACATGGGCGTCGAGCATGTCCTTGTAGTCGCCGACCCGAACGTGGCCAGGTTGCCGGCTGTCGCCACCGTGCTGGAGTCGCTCGACGCAGAGCGGGTGGGCTACACGCTCTTCGACAGCGTGCGTATCGAGCCGACCGACGAGTCGTTCCTCGCGGCCATTGCGTTCGCTCGTTCGCAGCCGTTCGACGCGTTTGTGGCCGTCGGCGGAGGGTCGACCATCGACACAGCGAAGGTCTGCAACCTCTACACGACCCATCCGGCCGATTTTCTGGACTACGTGAACGCGCCGATCGGCAAGGGCAAGCCAGTCCCCGGCCCGCTGAAACCACTGTTCGCCGTTCCGACCACAGCCGGGACGGGGAGCGAGACGACCGGCGTGGCGATCTTCGACCTGGTGAGCCTGCGCGCCAAGACGGGCATAGCCGATCGACGACTCAGGCCCACGCTTGGATTGCTGGACCCGAGCAACACGCGCACGCAGCCGCCGATGGTGGCAGCGTCGACCGGGCTGGACGTGCTGACGCATGCCATCGAGTCCTACACGGCCATGCCGTTCAGCCAACGGCCGAAGCCCGAGCGTCCCCTGGTGCGGCCCGCCTACCAGGGCTCCAATCCCATCAGCGACACCTGGGCGCTTCAGGCGCTGCGGCTGGTCGCGCAGTACCTCCCGCGCGCCGTGGCCGACGCCGACGACGAAGAGGCCCGGGGCAACATGCTGCTGGCCGCTGCCTACGGCGGCATCGGGTTCGGCAACGCCGGCCTCCACCTGGCGCATGGTATGTCCTATCCCGTGTCCGGCATGGTGCGCGACTACAAGGCGCCGGGCTATGAGGTGGACCATCCCATCATCCCGCACGGGATGGCGGTCGTCCTAAACGCTCCGGCCGTGTTCCGCTTCACCGCGAGCGGATGCCCCGAGCGCCACCTGAAGGCCGCCGAGGCGCTGGGCGTAGACATCGCGGGCGCCCAACCGGCGGATGCCGGCGGGATACTCGCCGATTGTGTGATGTCCTTCATGCAGAAGCTCGGCATGCCTAACGGCCTCTCGGCAGTCGGCTACACGCACGACGACATTCCGGCACTGGTAGCGGGCACGCTGCCGCAGCACCGCGTCACAAAGTTGTCGCCGCGCCCCGCCGGCCGAGAGGAACTGCACGGCATATTCGAGGACGCCATGACGTGTTGGTGAGCCCCGAACGCTCTTGCATCCGTCCGGCTGCGGCCTGAACGGGTAACGTTTACTCCGCCAGAGCAAGGAACAGCACAATGACGCACAGGTGCAAGAACTACATCGGCGGCGAGTGGGTGGCTTCGAAGTCCGCTGAGGTCGGGCAGGTGGTTAACCCGGCGACAGCGGAAGTGCTGGCCGAAGTGCCGATGTCCACGGAAGCGGAAGTGCGCGCGGCTGTTGCGGCGGCGAACGAGGCCTTCGAGGAGTGGCGCCAGACGCCCGCTGTCAACCGGGCCGCCTACCTGTTCCGGCTTCGCGACCGGCTGGAGGACGAGTTCGAGGAGTGCGCCCGACTGCTCACGACGGAGCATGGAAAGAACCTGGATGAGTCGCGCGGCGAGGTCCGCCGTGCCATCCAGATGGTCGAGGTAGCCGCCGGCATCCCATCGTTGATGCAGGGCTATGGCTCCGAGGACATCGCCCCGGGCATCGACGAGTACGCCGTCTTGCAGCCGCTGGGCGTATTCGACTGCCTGGCGCCCTTCAACTTCCCCGTCATGGTGCCCTTTTGGTTCCTTCCGTTTGCCGTTGCTGCCGGCAACACTTACATCGTCAAGCCGTCGCCGATCTGCCCTCTGAGCATGGAGAAGGCCTTCGAAATCCTCGACGGTCTGGCCCTTGCCCCAGGCGTCGTGAACATGGTCAACGGCGGCGCCGATGTGGCCACCGCGTTGACGACCAGCCCGCATGTGCAGGGCACCTCTTTCGTCGGCTCCTCGAAGGTGGCCAGGATCGTCTACCGGACGTGTGCGGAGACCGGCCAGAGGGTCCAGGCACAGGGCGGCGCCAAGAACTTCCTGACCGTGATGCCCGACGCGAACCTGGACAGAGCTATCCCCAACATGATGGCCGCCATCTACGGCTGCACGGGACAGCGCTGCCTGTCCGGCAGCGTGGTCTTGGCCGTTGGCGAGGTCTACCCCGCGCTGAAGGAGCGCCTTGTGGAGGCCGCCGCCAGGCTCGTCGTCGGCAATGGCCTCGACGAGGGCGTGGACGTGGGACCGCTCACGACGGCGGACAAGAAGGAGAACGTCCTGCGCTGGATACAGGTCGGCGTGGACGAGGGCGCCAGGCTCCTGCTGGACGGCCGGACCGTCCAGGTGGGAGGCCTGGCCGACGGCTTCTTCGTCGGGCCGACCGTCTTCGACCAGGTCACGCCGCAGATGCAGATCGCCAGCGAGGAGATCTTTGGGCCCGTCGTCGGCATCATCCGCGTAAGGGACCTGGACGAGGCGATCGACGTGGTGAACGCCAGCCGTTACGGGAACGCCTCGACGGTCTACACCGCCAGCGGGAAGACGGCGCGCGAGTACCGCTACCGGGTCGACTGCGGCAACATCGGCATCAACGTGGGGATCGCCGCGCCCATGGCTTTCTTCCCGTTCGCAGGACGCAAGGAGTCGTTCTTCGGCGACCTGCACGGCCAGGGCAGGGACG
>Ga0114922_10007230_pt1 | contig 10164 bp, 11 predicted proteins | sample AartaG_FD_100975 | JGI IMG/M metagenome (GOLD analysis project Ga0114922, IMG submission 100975) | Deep subsurface microbial communities from Aarhus Bay to uncover new lineages of life (NeLLi) - Aarhus_00045 metaG | ecosystem: Environmental > Aquatic > Marine > Oceanic > Sediment | place...
CAGCGCACTGGATCGTGCCAGCCCCAGTACGCGCGGCCCAAAGGCGACGTTGTCGTAGATGGACTGGGGGAAGGGATTGGGCCGCTGGAAGACCATCCCCACTCGTTGCCGCAGTTCAACCACGTCCACGTCCGGAGCGTAGATGCTCCGACCGTCGAGCAGAACTTCCCCTTCGACCCGCGTGCCGGGGATGGTGTCGTTCATGCGGTTGAAGCAGCGCAGGAAGGTGGACTTGCCGCAGCCGGAAGGCCCGATGAGGGCGGTGATGCGCTGTTCCTCGATGCGCATGGCGATGCCTTTCAGGGCCTCAAAGTCGTCGTAGTACAGCCGTAGGTCACGAGTTTCGATCTTGCTCATTACCGGACATTGTACCCCAAGCTGCTATGGTGGGCAAGTGGCCTTAAGGCTACAAGTTGTCATTGACCGTCTGGGCCGCTGGTGTTATAATCTGCGCGGCATGGGGAGACACTTCGTCGTCTGCGTTTTGCTCGTCCTGCTCGTCGCCTGCCGCCCGACTGAGGGGGGGGCAGGAGCATCTAGCGTCACCATCCAGAATGTCGGCTCCGACACGATCGTCAACCTGGCGCTGGCCTGGGCGGAGGCGTATCAATCGGAGCACCCCGATGTGCGCATCGCCGTGACCGGCGGCGGCTCCGGCACCGGTATCGCCGGCCTGATCAACGGTACGGTGGATATTGCCAATGCCTCCCGCCGTATGAAGGCGGAGGAGAGGGATGCAGCCCAGGCCAACGGCATCGTGCCGGTCGAGCACGTCATCGCCCGCGACGCCATCGCCGTCGTCGTTCATCCCTCCAACCCGGTAGACCGTCTCACGCTCCAGCAACTATCGGACGTGTTCAGTGGGTGTATCATCAACTGGTCGGAGGTGGGGGGGGAGGACGGTCCCATCGTGCTCCTCTCGCGGGAATCGAACTCTGGCACGCACGTTTACTTCCTGGAGCAGGTGGTGCGGCTGGGGGACAAGGACGCCACGACACTTTTCTCGCCCGACACGCTGCTGATGCCTTCGTCGGAGGGGATCAGCGTTGAGGTGCGCCAGAACCCCAATGCTATTGGCTACGATGGGCTGGGCTACGTCACTTCTGACCAGAAGTCCATAGCCGTCGCCACGGGCCCCGGCGGGCCGTTTGTGTTGCCGGAGATCGAGACGGTCAACAGCGGAGAGTATCCCATCGCCCGCGATCTCTACGTGTACACCGCCGGAGAGCCGCAGGGGATCATCGCCGACTACCTGGCCTGGATCCGCTCGCCGGAGGGGCAGGCGATTGTGAGGGAGTTGGGGTTTGTGCCTTTGGAGGTAGGTCGGTAGATTGGGAAACTGGTAGGTTGGGGGGATTGGTAAATCAGTGGGGCCGCAGTATGCTTTCCTGGATTGGTCAGGCGATGTGGGCTTCAAGTTTGACGCAGGTTCGTCAGAGTATCTGGTCTTCGCTCTCGTGTCCGTCGCTGACTATCCGGCTCTGCGCCGGGCTCTGTGTGGGTTTCGAAGCCCGTGGACTGCCCCGTAACTATGAGTTCCACTACACTAGCGTGTCGAGCACAAGGCGCTCGGCGAGGGCCGCGCAAGGTGCGTGGCAAGCCGGCCCACACGGAAGACGGTTTGCAGTTGGCCGATATGATTGCTGGCGCGGTGGCGGAACGTGAGGAAGGTGGACGGGATTATCTGATGGGCCTGGAGGAGTGCATTGAGATCATACACTACAGCGGGACATAAAACCGCCCAGGCTATCCAGGATATAGGGCTGCCGAGGCAACCCATTCAACCACCTGGCTCGCGTCCATCAGCCGGGCACTTTTTCACCTGGGGGAAACTCGGTCTCACCGGTCAGAGCCGGGGCCAGTTTTTTTGTTCACCCATATTTTAGCAGAGTTGCGACGATGTCAAGCCGTCCACGAGCCCAAACGACATTTTCTGAATATCTCATTGAGCGGTTGATTCGCGTGACCGGCATCCTGGTCATCCTCTTCCTGGCGCTGATCTTCCTGTTTCTGCTGCGTGAGGGTGGCGTGACGTTCCTCGTGGTGCCGCTGCGCGACCTGCTCCAGACCCGCTGGTACCCCAATGAGGGGTACTTTGGCCTCCTGCCACTGGTGCTGGGGTCGCTCATGGTGACGCTGGGGGCAGCGGCCGTCAGTCTGCCGTTGGGACTGCTGACGGCGGTGTTCGTTGCCGAGGTCGCCCCCCGCTGGCTGCGCGAGGTCCTCAAGCCCTTCATCGAGGTGCTGGCCGGTATCCCTTCTGTGGTGTTGGGCTTCATCGGGATGCTGGTGGTCTCACCGTTGATCCGCGAGCGCTTGGGTGCTCCAACCGGTCTGACCGCGTTGGTTGGCTCGTTGATGCTGGGTTACATGGCGCTGCCCACCATCATCAGTGTGGCCGAGGACGCGCTGGACGCCGTGCCCAAGTCCTACCGCGACGCAGCGCTGGCGCTGGGAGCCACCCGCTGGCAGACGATCTGGCGGGTGACGGTGCCGGCGGCCCGCTCCGGCATCCTCACGGCGATGATGCTGGGGGTGGGGCGGGCCATCGGCGAGACGATGGCAGTGATGATGGTCACGGGCAACGCGGCGCGCATGCCACTCACGCTCAACTCGTTCCTGATGCCGGTGCGCACGATGACGGCGACCATCGCCGCCGAGATGGGTGAGGTGGCCCAGGGGAGCACTCATTACCACGTTCTTTCCTCCATCGGCCTGGTGCTGTTTCTGGTTACCTTCGTCATCAACCTGGTCGCCGCGTGGACGATTTTCCGGCAGGGGAAGTGGTACGGGAGATTGTTGTCGTGATGAGGTGCAGGAGACAAGGGGGAGGAGGCAGGAGGCAAGAAGCAGGAGGCAAAGGATGGCGGGGTTCAATTATGAGGAGTGGCTGGTGCAGGTTCCGGAGAGTATCAAGCGGGACCCTCTCTGGAATTTCCGGGTCTATCCCAAGGCGCTCTTGCTCTCTGACCTGGTGTGGGAAGATACCGACCGGATGATGAAAGACCCGCGTGGCAGAGTAATAGCCAAACAGTTAATTAGGAGCGTGGGCTCCATTTGTGCCGATATTGAGGAAGGCCACGGACGCGGCTTCGGCAAAGAGAATGCCTACTTCCAGCGCGTCGTACTTGGCTCTGCCCGCGAGTCTCGGGGCTGGTACTATCGCGGCTGTCGCTTTGAGTCCCAAAGTGTTCGAGCACCGCATCCAACTGCTCGACGAGATCATAGCCGCTCTCGTCCTCTCGTCCGACCAACAAAGGCGACGCCGCAAGCAATGACTGCATCCTGCATCTTGCTCCGTGACTAGATGATATCCAGACAAGTCCATCACGCTGCGAGTACTCGCGGCAGGCAAAAAATCGGCTTCGTTTTCCTCACACTCGCTACCGCCGTGGTTGTGCTGCCAATCCTGTGGCTGGTAGGCTACATCGTCGTCCAGGGTGCCTCTGCTGTCTCGTGGGAGTTCATCGCGACGATGCCCCGCGATGGGATGCGCGCCGGTGGTGTCTGGCCGGCTATCGTCGGCACGGCGCTCCTGGCACTGGGTACTGCCATCTTCGCCGTGCCGGTGGGTGTGGCGGTCGCGATCTACCTGGCGGAGTACGCCCACGACACGCTGCTCACACGCATTATCCGGCTGGCCATCATCAACCTGGCAGGAGTACCCTCGGTGGTTTACGGCCTTTTCGGTCTGGGTTTGTTCGTCATTTTCCTCCAGTTTGGCACCTCCATCCTGGCCGGATCGCTGACGCTGGCGATCATGACCCTGCCGATCATCATCAGCACGGCCGAGGAGGCACTGCGCGCGGTACCCCAGTCGTTCCGCATCGTGAGCTTTTCGCTGGGTGGCACGCAGTGGCAGACTGTCCGGCGCGTCGTGCTGCCCCAGGCCCTGCCGGGTATCCTCACCGGCGTCATCCTGGGGTTGGAGCGGGCCGCAGGGGAAACCGCACCTATCCTCTTCACCGTCGCGGCCTTCTTCCTGCCGCGCCTGCCCCGCTCCATCTTTGATCAGACGATGGCGCTGCCGTACCATTTGTTCGTCATCAGCACCCAGGTACCGGAGATGCCGATACGCATCCAATACGGCACGGCGCTGGTACTCCTGGTCTTTGTCCTTTCGATGAACATCCTGGCGGCGGTAACGCGCAGCCGATTCCGTGCCAGAAGACAGTGGTGAGTATGGCAGAATCGCCCAAGTTCTTGTTGGATAGGGTTTCCTACACTTATGAAGACGGCGTCCGGGCGCTGTTTGACGTCAGCTTGCGCATCTATCCTAAACAGATCACGGCCATCTTCGGACCGGCGGGTGGGGGGAAGTCCACGCTGTTGCGACTCCTCAACCGGCTCAACGATCTTATCCCAGGGCGGTGCCTGGAGGGCCGCGTGTTGCTAGACGGGGAGGACATCTACGCGCCGGGGGTGGACGTGCATGCGCTGCGCCGCCGCGTGGGGATGGTCTTCGCCACCCCTGTCCCGCTGCCGATGAGCATCCGGCAAAATCTGACCTACGGGCCGGAACTGGCTGGCGTGCACAATCGCGCCAGGCTGGATGAACTGGTCGAGCGTAGCCTGCGGGCGGCGGCACTGTGGGATGAAGTGAAGGATCGGCTGGATGAGCCAGCCAGCGCGCTTTCGGGCGGACAGCAGCAACGGCTGTGCCTGGCCCGCACACTGGCGCTGGAGCCGGAGGTGATTCTGCTTGATGAGCCGACTTCCGGGCTGGACCCTATCTCGACGGCCAAAGTTGAGGCCAGCCTGCAAGAACTGAAGCGGCGCTATACGGTCGTGATTGTCCCTCACAGCGTACAGCAGGCTGGCCGCGTGGCCGACCATGCGGTATTCGTGTTGCAGGGGGAACTGATTGAGGAGGGGATAGGTGGGCGACTGTTCACCCAGCCCAGCGACCGGCGCACCGAAGACTACATCACCGGGCGGTATGGATGATCCCGTTGCAACCTGCCACGCCTGCCGCGAGTACTCGCAGTGGAGTACTCGCAGTGGAGTACTCGCAGTGGATTTGGCTTCCTCCTACAGTCTGCTATAATGAGGGTGGGGGGCTCGGAAGATAGTGAGGGCGCCATTCAGATGGCGCGTGAGTGGGGTGATGACAGAAGCGGTGAAGTTCTTGGCCTCAGAGCAGATACGCCACCTGGTAGAGATGGCGGAACAGGCGCGAGCAGGCTTGAGCCAATACGTTGGCTACGAGGTGGCCTTCGATTCTACCGGTTTACAAATCCTGGACGAGTGGATTGATCGCCACGTGCGGCAATTCCCCGATCCTTCACAGAAGATGCGCCTGCTATGGGTGAGTTTCCTGGGAGAGGTATTCCGCCGTCGCCACTGGGGTGAGTGGGTTCTTCAGAACCGTGACAAAGGGGGAGAATTGGTCGTGTTTTGTCCTAAGGAGAGCGGTGTGCTATACGCGGTGGATGTTTCGGGCCAGGTTAGCCAACGCATCGCCCACGGGATGTCTGCCTCGCTGGTCTATTTCTATGCTGTCACCGCCATAGAGCTGAAGGTAGATCAGTAGGGGCGCATCGCGAAGCGCCCCTACTGGAAAACTGGGAACCTGCCGCGCCTGCCGCGAGTACTCGCAGTGGAGTACTCGCAGTGGAGTACTCGCAGTGGACTGGCAGATTCACCAGTTTACCCATCTACTAACTACTAGTCTACGCCCGGTTCTGACCGCCAGTAGGGGCGCATCGCGAAGCGCCCCTACTATGTCGTCTGGCGCATACGACGCACCACTGCTAGTAGGAACAGCAGGCCCACAGCCAGGATACTGGCCGCCAGCGTGCCGATGCCCGTGGGCGGGATATCTTCGCTACCTGTGCTTGTCGTGGCCGTTGGCCGGCGGGTTGCTGCGGTGCTGCGAGTTGCCGTAGGCGTAGACTCCACGGCTGCCTTTGCTGGCGTCGCTGTCGCTGCCGGGGTCGCTGGAGGTGCCGTAAAAGTGTCTGTCCGGGTTGGCCGGGGAGTATTGGTCGGTGCTGGGGTCTCGGTGACCGCCGACGGGGCTTCGGCCGTCGCCGTCTCGGTGGTCTCTGGCTGGGCTTCGGCCGTCGCTGTTTCGGCCATCGCCATCGCCACCGCCGTATTGGTGGCCAGGGCGATCTGGTTCTGTGCCTCAATAGCCTGTTGCTGAGGGCGTAGGTAGAGGAAATAGAAGGCGACGCCGATACAGATGGCCGCTGCCATCATGCCGATCATCGCTACTACCAGAATGATGAAGGTACGATTAGCCCCCTCTTCTGCTGCTGCTTCTTCTTCCTCTTCTTCCTCATCTGGGAAGAGTTCGAAATCTTCCATGTTCTTGCCTCCTTGAGTTGGTAGCCTTAAGGCCATTGGCCCCTGGCCCCGTCGGCCTGCCACGAGTACTCGCAGTGGACGGCTGCCGTCCGCGTGCTGATACCTGTATGCTGGGGTAGACGAAGCCTGCCGCGAGTACTCGCAGTGGAGTCCTAGCGCAAAACCTCCAAGTTCGCCAGGGGAACGAAAATCGGTGTCTTCTGGCCCACATCTACTTCTGCACCGCGTACTCTAGCCCCCGTATCTATGCTGCGGGCATAGGTAGGAAGTGCTACTATCGTGCCCACTGCACCCATATAGGGCGCTCGTACCACCCGCACCCGTGTCCCCACCATCAGTGGTGCGTCTGGCTGCGTCCGGTCTGGTGACAGCGTCTCGGCAGGCAGGGGAATGATGACCTCGGGACGCACTATGGGCCAGCGTGGCTGAAACACTCCGCTGATGGAGGCTTCCCGGCCATCGTTCGTCGTGAGCAGGCGGAAGATCGGTGTTGACATGGGCACTGTTCCGATGCCCTCAGTGACGACGACAGGGAAAGGCAACTGAAGAACTTGCGAGATCAGTTCGGACGGTAAGGCGCCAGTCACGATCCCTCGCACCTGAAGTTCCTGAGCCCGCTCGAGCATTGTAGTGTCCAGACCAAGGCCGCCGACGAGAATTGCCCCGTGGCACGAGGGGTCGATGGTGTCAGCTCGCAGTGGCTTATCGGGGCCTTCTACCAGGCACTTGAGCACACCAAGATTCTCACCGCCTGCTCCCCACACTCCCTGGATTACGGCCCCCGTCGTCTCGATGGCCAGACCGTAGTTGTCCACTACTTCGCTCACCGTGCCGGGGATGTACGCACTTAGTTCGAACAGAGTAGGCTCTGTCTCGATCAGTATGCGCCCCGCACCACTGGATGTTATCACGCCATCTATGGGCGACTTGACGGTGTGGGAAGATAGACGGCCCCGCTTGGCGACTACTTGTCCCTGATGCACCTCATCGCCCAGCTTGACAATCATACACTTCTTGACTTGTGAGGCAGGGATGTCTAGCAAGCGCGCTACCGGCAGTATGCGGAAATCGCCAGGCAGGTGCGTGTGCGCGACAACCTGCATAGGTTCGACCCGCTGGCCGACGCGTACCAATACTTCGCCTGGGATGGGCAATACCCGCTCGCGGCGCACGTTAGTCAGGGGTGTGATCTGGGTCTGAAATGGGTAGTACATAAGAATGCGCGTTGGGGGCAAATTTGGAAAAGGTTGGATAGCATTTCCTATCAGCAGAATCTTTGACAACGGAATAGGTCACCCTCCCACGTCCCAGAGCCATTTTTGCATCTGTACCTGGCGCTTGTCTGGATTTCTGTCCAGGCGCAGAGGACGTCCACGAGCATCAATAATCAGCCCGACCAGCCCGCCGCCGACGCGCCGCTGGCCACCCTTCCCTGGCCCGCCGAGACCTACGTCGAAGTGGCGCAGCGGGCGCAGTTCGAGTACCGCTTGCTGACCGGGCAGCAGGGGTAGTACCTCCAGGTCCCCGTAATGCACCTCTACGCTGAGAGCGCTACCGTCTTCGTACGTCACTCGTACCTTGAGGATCGTATCACCACAATGTGCGTGACCTTCAACCGGCGTGACGACCGTGGCCAGATTGACGAGGCCCCCGCTGTCGAGCGCTTCCACGACTGCTAGTGGCTTGATTGCTGCGGCACTCCCTAACAGTGGCGCTAGCCTGTGCTTATCTAGTACCAGTGTGGTGACTCCGATAGGTTGTAAAGCATCTAGCACGGTCAGGGCTATCTGACCAGGGCGCGGAGCGTGCGCCAGCACTCCCCCGCTGACGAGAATAGTGTCACACAGAGGCAAGAGGTGGGGGTAGGGCTGTGCGGAGCCCGCGCTCCAGCCTGGATGGGCTACCTTCAGTGCGGTGCGAATTGCTTCGCGTGCTACTGCTTGTTCCAGAGACAGCTCGCGCTGCACCTGTGAGATACTGGCCGGGTGTATTTCCCTGTTAATAAGCAATCCGCGCGCTTGATCGTCGCTCATCGGTTGGGGCAGCCAGCGGGTGATTGTCTCGGCACCTCGCTTTTGCAGCAACTGTTGCCCACCGAAGGCGACACCCAGACGACTGTGTACTGTCAGGAACAGGTGGCCGTCAAAGGCGGCGGCTACTGCTGTGTTGGCAGCTCCCACGTCCACACCCAGAAGGCCCTTCGACGGGTCGCCCAGGTGCCAGAGATATTCGACCAGTCGGCCAAAGGCGCGGGCAGTGGGCGTAAGTGATACCGAGCTCCAGCCGCTCAGGGTTTCAATGCCGGGCAATTGTCCCATTTTGCCCAGATAGAGCGTGTCCAGTTCCGCCTGGGCGTGTGCTAAATTCTCTTGTGTGCAGGTGGGGCGCACATTGTCGGCGATGCGCAACTCTGCCCGTCCTTGTACGATTCTGACTACCCTTTTGCGCAACCGGGCATTGCCAGCGTAGAGCAGGTAGGGACGCACTTCTTGATCCATGAGCGCGCAGGCCAAAGTGGCTGACTCGACCAATTCAAGCACGGGGGTAGCTGCGCCGCCATCTATGCCGCCAGCGATGCAGAGCGCGTCGGGCGCGGCGTCGCGGATCGTGCGCACGTGCTCTTCATCTCGCCGGATGCCACGGCTCTCAGCAGTAATGATTGCCTTGACCAACGAGTAGGTGCCGGCGGCGGCCCGCTGGGCACTGGCGATGCTCAGATCTGGCACCAGGCCGCCGAGCACTACCTGTAGCGGCGGACTGGCGCTGACGGTGGCGGCAAACGCGCCCACGCCTTGCTGGCCCGACAGTTCGGGGGAGATCAGATTACCGCCCCCATCGAAGAATTGATGGCCCGTGATGGCAGAGATCTCCTCGGCGGCGTGGTGAATACCGACAGTTACATCGTACCAGGGGTGCTCCGCCGTTGTGGGAGCCTCTCCCTGCGCGATGAAGCGATATTGCCCTCTCACCTGGTCGAGCAACACGGCCTTGGTCATCACCGTGCCGCAATCGGCCAAGAGGATAGAGCCGATTTGTTGCTCTTTCATCATCGCAGTCTCTCGCTAGCCGCCTGTCAGGTGGATGTATAAGTCAACAAGAGGTTTAATGACATATTGTATACGGCCGATGAAGATCGAGAGTGAAGCCGTCAATACCCCAGCAAGCGCGACGCCAAAAGCAAAAACCAAGAACCAGCGCCCTATCCAGGCCATCGCTCCGACGACCTGGGCCCACGCTCCTGCCAATCCTCGCCGCTTTGGCGCGGCGAAGTTAAAGGCCATCAATGTACAGACCGTGCCCACGACGACCAGCAAGCCGTCGGCGAGGTGGGACGAGTCGCTCAGGGCACGACCGGTCGCCCCGACCTGTGGGACAAGGGTGCCGAGCAAGGCACCACTCAATGCCGCCGCCGTGCCGACGCCGACCAGATAGGCGACAGAGAAGTTCCCTATGTAGGCGTGCCTGGGGAAGCCCTTAATAAGCAGTAAGATACCCAATATCAGGGGGAACACCAGGATGGACTCTCCGCCCCCCAACTGGCGTAATACCTCACGGATGAAGAGAAGCGCGATGCCAAATGAATTGCCCACCACCGCGCCGATGAAGAGATACAGTGCCAATCGGTAGAACCGATTATTGCCCCACAAAAGATAACTGAAGATCAAGAGTGTCAGCGCCGTTCCTACTGCCACGCCAACGGTCTCAATGGCCTTAAGGCTATCAATGTCGAGGTTCACTCTGCCCTCCCACGTGAGCCAGCCAGTGGCCTTAAGGCTACCAGTGGCCTTAAGGCTACCAGAGTGTAAGCCACTGCACCACCGAGCATCAGGCCAATGATGGCCACGTGTCCCG
>Ga0114922_10007231_pt1 | contig 10164 bp, 6 predicted proteins | sample AartaG_FD_100975 | JGI IMG/M metagenome (GOLD analysis project Ga0114922, IMG submission 100975) | Deep subsurface microbial communities from Aarhus Bay to uncover new lineages of life (NeLLi) - Aarhus_00045 metaG | ecosystem: Environmental > Aquatic > Marine > Oceanic > Sediment | place: Aarhus...
CCTATATGAAGTAATTTTATTTCTTCTCTTGTTAATCCCTTAAACTCTTCCGGGATTTTATTTTCTTCTGTGTTTGACGGAGAATTTTGTGGCACATTCATTTCAGGAATTTCAGTATCTTCAACTTTCATCCCATAATGAGACAATAATGCATCAAACTCACTTTTAGCATTAAGATTAATATTTAAATAATTAATTAATGCCTTATGTGGATTAGTGTGAAGATTTACCGGAACTATGCAAATAGTCTTTCCCACTTGTTTATAAATCCATTTCCCTTCCTGGTAAACAATTAATTCCTTTTCAATAGCTCTTTGAATATCTATTCTTATTTGTACACTTGAAATATCATAGGCTTCTTTTATAAATTCCTTAAACCCCCTTTCAGTTACGTTGCGATTTTTCTCGCTTTTTAATACTGTATCAAATAACTGCCTTTTTAATAGCTCAATAGATATTTTCTGTGCGTTTAACACAAAATATGCAGAAGCTAAATTTCTTAATGAATCTTCCGAACCCGTAGTTTTTATCGAAATGGGGGACATGTCATTCATTATAAGAAATTTTACAGCACTCTCATCACTATCCGCTACATTTTTCTTTTTAGCTTCTTCTTCAAGATTCTCTAATTTCATCACATGTTTAGCTGTCTCACAGACATAAAGAAAATAAAATATCAATTCTGCTTCTTCTGTATTTGAAGGATTTAATTCCCTAAATTCATGGAAAATTGTACTTTCGGGGGTATATCTTCTATTCCCTTTTGCATCAATTACTGATGAACTGCACCAGGTCCACCCTACCCCCATAAATGAAGAAGTGCAGGAAATATCATAATACTTTTTTGCCTCTTTCCTGCCATCATTACCAAATTTATAAGGCTTGGGATCAATAAATTTATAGGTTGTTTGTCCTCTAGGGATATGTTCTCTGTTTTTAATTTTCTCGACTTTTTCTTCAAAGAACTTAAATTGTTCTTTAAATGTGTCTTTCGACTCCCTAATTTCTTTTTCGTTTACGTAAATCATTTTTTTTCGTTTTAAGTTAGTTTTAAAATTAAAATAAGAGGGAAATTAATCCCCCTTATCATATATATTATTTAGACTCCCTACTTAATACCCACTGATTAGCATTTACTACTATAACCATTATTTCAGTGAATAAATGAACTTTGAATCCATCTTTATCATTAGCCACAAAATTACCAGGAAATACTCTGTTGGGGCCTGCTTCGATACCTACAACTCTTGTTCTGTCCTCACTGTTATTATTAACATAGCCTAGTTGTATATTTGGAATAGATACCTGCTTACCGTTCATCTTAACATTATTATCCACAAGCGGGACAAATAATCCTAATTTTGGCCATTGATAAGTATAACTATCGCCAACATTAATACCAAAAGTTGAAGGATCAGAAAAACAACTTAATTCAATCGGAAAATACTGAACACCTGATTTAAGATAACTTCTAAATTCAACACCTAAATCTTTAGCTGCTGTAATTAAATCAGAACCTCCTGAATACTGTTGAGTATAATCTAGCCCTGCATTCTCAAAATGTGTCATATATTGAGTACCTGAAGGAACAAAAACTTTTTTAGTTGCAATACCTTGTGTCTGCATTAAAAGTTTTATTCTGTCTAAATCAGATACAGACAATCCTGCTGTGTAATAATGTTCTTGAGACAACATATTAGCCCATCTCATAAATCCAAATCCTGACTTAGCAGCCGGAGTCCCGCCAAATTCAGAAGATTGTGTTAAGCCAGTATTATCAGTACGTTCTCCTGATACTACATAACTTTCAATTTTCTTATCAAGCCTTCTCCCTACCTCTAGTACCGGATCAAGTAATAATCCTTTATTACCATTTCTCATATCCATTAAAATAGCGTTTTCAAATGCTTGTGCCATTTGTCCACCTTCATAATGTGCAGATTCTTTTATAATAGCAGCAACGTGTTCTCTTGTTGCCCATGAATCTGTTAATGGATCTGGTTGACCTGTTCCTGGCGGATAGAAATTATGCCCTATTCTTAATACTGTACCCGTTGGTACTTCTGTATCAATCTCTGTCGCTGTATCGTATGTGCCATCTTCATTAATAGGAGATGCTGTCCATGTCAAATCATCTGTAGCACCTGCTACAGATACTATCTGATACAACCTGTCTTCATTTACGCCTGTTGGCATATATTTATAAGGTATTTCAATAGTATCATAAATACGCAATGGTGGATTGTCGTTTGCATCATAATCACTTGTGGCTATCTGGAATGTAATATCTCCAGTCCCCGTTGCAATAGCCCCAAGCAATGTTATTGAATAACTAGGACTATATCTTTCAAAGTGACTAATAGTAGTATTAGGGACACTCATAGTTTTCCCTGCAATACCTAACAAATTGGTTGCCCTTACCAAATCTCCATATATATGATATACCTCTGGTAAATATTTAGTATCGAATATGGCGGTTTCTATAGTCGCCCATTCGGTATTATATGCTCCTTTAAAGACCTTGCTGGTCGTTTTTGTTGTTGCCATTTTTAATTCTTTTTAGTGGTTGATAATATATTTTTATTCTTCTCAGACCACTTGCTATTATAAGCACCTGAACTTACTTTACTTATTGGTTTTCTTGTTGCCATTTTATCCTAATCCATAAATACTCCCAATGCTAGTCTGAGACTTTCTTTTCTTGAGCCATTCTCCCATTTGATCTTCTCCTTCTTTCTCATCAGTGGCGGTTTCTTTATTTAAAGGTTTAGTATTTTCATACTTATCTTCAACCTTTTCTTCTTTCCGCATCTTAGCATCTTCAATTATCTTTTTTAATGCTAATTCCCTTTTCTCTTTGTTAGCCCAAAAGTCATTCTCAAGTTTCGTTTTTATTTTATTTATATTCTCATTAGTCGGTTTGATATTTTCAGAAACAATATATTCAGTAACTTTTTCAGAAATCTTCTCGTTGAATGAATTATCGGTAAAATCATAAGAATCGTCATTTCCGTTAGTATCTTTATAGGAAAATTCAATCTTAAAATCTTTTGTGAGCGTATCTGCTCTATCCCCCCATTCAGTTAAAACTTCCTCCCTTTGTTTCTTTATATCTACCAATCTTTGTTGCTTGAACTCTTTGTAATCCTTGAACTCTTCCGGCTCAACTTTCTTTAATTCCTTAAATTTCTTTCTTACGTCTGACGCTAATAATTTTAATTCCCCAAGTTGTGCATTTGTTAATCTTAAATTATCACGAGAAAATTCCTTAATATCTTCCTCCCCATCATCTAATTTCTTCGCCCTTAATTCTTCATGCCTTCTTTTTTCCTCATCAACGTTCAACCCTACTTTTTTTAAAGCTAAATCCATTAAAGTTGTTTTATCCCCTGTTAATTCTTCTGCTTTATTTTCTATGTCCATCATCACAAGGTCTAAAGGGTTAAGTTTATCTATATCTGCATTTATTACCCTCTGAACAACACTTGGATTATAACCTTCTGTTTTCCCTTTTTCCTGAATAAGATGTTTAGTATAGCCCTCTAAACTCCCATATATCTTTTTGGGATCAGTAGCTTCGTGCTTTTTTTCTAATTCAGATTCAAGAAACTTGTTATCAGCTTTAAACTGTTCAATCTCTGTTTTCAAAGAACTTACATCATTTTTTGTCGTTATGATGTTTTTAATTTCATCGTAGTCCTTGTATTCGGTTGAAAACTGTTTATTAAATGAATCTAACAATGCAGTATCAACCTTCTCTTCTGTTTTTGCTTCAGCCTTTGATGTTTCTGTTTTTGCTTCAGCCTTCTCTTCTGTTTTTGTTTCAGCCTTTGACGTTTCTGTTTTATCTTCTACTTCTGCTGTTTTTGTAACATCCTCTGATTTTGTTTCTGTTTTAGTCTCAGATGGGTTAGCTGTTTGAACATCTTGTGGAGTATCTTCCAAATTTTCAAAATCTACTTGCTTCCCATCCTCTCTCATTCGATCTTTTAAGTCTTTTAAAGCCATAATCTTTCGTTTTTATTAGTATGATGCAAATATAATATAAAATTTATTGGGGTTTTTTTGTAGTATTTTTAGTAGTTTCATTTAATCCAATTCCTTGTTGTATAATAATTTCTTTAACTTTATTTCTAAAATTCTCGTCAATTTCTGTAAGACTTACTATAAGTTGATTTTTAGTTTTTCTGTTCTCTATTGCTTTTTCTTTCTCAGCTTCTATATTAGCTTTTATAACTTCATTCTTTAATTTCAGCTTTTCAAGATCCTGCGCATTTTTACCTTCTGTTTGTTTTAATCTTTCAAGTCCTTGATTTTGATGATCTATAAGTTCTTTTTTCTCTGCTTTAATTTCTTTCTTATCCCTTCTTATCCAGTCATCCATTTTAAAAATTATACCAAGTACACTCCCTCCGTTCATTAATTCAGTTCTTAACTGTAATCTTTGTGCATCATTAATACCTTCTATTCCTTGACCTGATTTCTTAGCTTGATGTGCCATATCTATTGATTTTAACATACCATCAATCTCAAAATTCTTAGGCCTTGCGATCATCTTAATACCATATTGAACATGTAATTTTCTGGCTGCCCTTATTCTTTCTACCCCCTCTTCTCCTATTATCTTTGACGCTTCTTTGGCTGTCTGTTTGTTCTGTTTATTTTTGAGGGCTATCTGCCATGCTTCGGCACTTGAATTAGCTAATTGTTGTTTCATAGACTTTAACGCATTTTCATAAGGTGATAATGCTGCCATAGTAGAACGCCTACTCATTTCAGTTGTCCCCACTTGTGATTCTTTTGGTGGTGTTGCCCCTAATGTAACAGGACTAAATCCTGTCAAATCCTCAACAAATTTCATACATCCCTCCATTATTCCTAATGAAGTTGTTAACCCCTCATTCAGTGTACCTGGCAGTGCTGAAATAGGGACTGGTGATCCTCCCCTATTTAATCCTGAACCGGCTCCACTATAAAGAAAGTATCCCGTTTCTCTATGCATTTGAAGTGCTTTAATAGGATTAAATTTCTTTCCATCTGCACCTGCTGTCATCACTGACTTATCTACTGCAAACCCCGCTTCTACTGCTTTTGAAAGAGTGTTTTCAAACCTAAGAGCCGCCATATTATAAAAATCACTAGGCTTTGTGAGTATATCAGTCATTGATCTACCAGATAATTTATACCCCACAATTGGAATTTCCGGCTTGTTATATTCAGGCCTTATTTGATTAGGCATGATCCCATAATCATAAACTAAATCAGTTCCTATAACCCATTTGCAATGTCTTACTATCCTCACACTTCTACCAATAATCTCTTCTTTCTTTGAAATATAATTTTCATCTGGTTGTTCTAAATATCCTTTTTCATCACCATATTTTTTAATATATTTCTGTTTTTCATTAGACTTTCTTTTCGATATTTCTTCATTATAATTAATATATCTTGCTTCATTGCTTTTTGTAATATATTTAATCTTATTTTCGTTTATAATATCTATCCAATAAAGCCAAAAAACATCAACCCTGAAATCCCCTATATCTTTTGATGATGAACTGCTCGTGTTTGACCTTGTGGCATATTTATTCCACTCCGCTTCACTGGGATTATCGTATATCCCATATAAATTTTCTTGACATTCAGTTAATTCTGATTCCTTAAACCCTTTCCTTCTCAATTCTGAAATAGTTGTTCTTCTCCTAAATCCTTTAAATTCTGATTCTCTGAAATCATCATGTTTTGAATATTGCATCACCACATCTGAGGGATCAAGATAGCCCCACTCTTCTTTGCATGTCTCATCATTATAAAACCTATGGGCAAAACATACATTACAGTCTCTTAAATCTGCTAAAAGTTTATATTTTAAGATGTCCCCCCAATTTGAAATATTTTCAGTATGTTTGAGGAGTTTTTCCAAATCCATTACATAGGGCTGTTTGAATCCTCCTTCGTCCTTGATAAGTTTTAACTCATCCACTGTTTCGGGAATGTAGTCCATTTCTTCTAACGGCAACCCTGCATTTGTTCTTATTTCATTTATATCATTTAAAAAATAAGATTTTCCCCAGTACCTATACATTTCAGCTTCTTCTTCTGCTCCTGAATCAATATCTATGTTTGACGCTCTTATATCAAAATCCACATCTGAAAAATAGCCATCAATTATCCTACATGTTTTGGGCATAAATGAAAATATATTCTCAAAATCCACATTTATCCATCCCTTAGCTTGGGCTTCTCTATTTTTCATCCCTTGTCCATCAACATCATCAGATACCAAATCTGACCCTGATTTTACTTGATTTGAGAAATATGTCTTATATATATCACTTGGTTGTTTCCCCTGTGAGTATCGCCGGAATAAATTAAAATAATCATATAATGATGAGCCAATAGCAGTCTTATCTTTCATATAAAGATTCCATGTAGCTTTGCTCATTTCTAAGTTATACCGTGGGGAGTTTTTTTCTTGTTCTGAAGCATTTTCCCTATCTGGAAAAGAATATACATTATCCTTATATTTCGCTTCATTTAAAAATCGACTCATAAGAATTTATTTTCCTACAAATTTAACACAAAATATTAATAGGATTTTGGTTCAAGAAATGTTCCCCTTAAACTATCTTCCCAATCATCTTCCTCTCCTTGTTGCATCTTATCAAGCAAATAACCATAAGTGCTTTTAGACCCCTCTAATGCCCATCCTGCTGCTGCTAATAAATCTTTTCGGGTAAGTTTTTCTTTACCTGTTATTTCAACCCCTTCCTGAAGTAAATCATGTTGGACTTCTTTATGGCATCTTAATTCAAAATGATCACGCAATGAATTAAATAAAGCGTCTATACTGTCTCCTCCTGCATATCCTCCCGGGACCGCATCAAATGTTTGTGTTTTTATATTATATCTATATTTGAAGTGTCCTGAATATCCCCTGTCATCAACTCTGTTTATCACCTCTTCCTTGTTTCTTTCAAAATATAACATTCCTCCATAGTATCTTGACACTAATATTATGTCTTCAACAAACTCATAAAAATAAGGTCTGTTTCTATACGTACAAACAAATCTCCCTGATTCGTATGTGTCACTATTTGTATTTCCTAATTTCTCCTCTAACTCTTTATCTATCTCCCAATATACCGCTATACCTCCATCGGATAATCTTGTTTGTGAATACCCTCCCGGTTCTTTAGGCAGATTAGTAAATGTATCTATCCCTATTGTAAATCTTGACTTATATCTCGGTGCATAAACATCAGTAAATTCTCGCAACTTACTATTAAATTTTCTTTCAATCTGAAATTCATTACTTCTATAAGAATCATCTCTATCTAATAATAATGAAACAAGAAATTTGCCATCGGGATTTTCAACAAAATCAACTATCCCATCTTTAACACCGTTTCTCCATGCAAAATTACCAATAACAATATCTTTATGATTATCAATTCTTAACTCTGATAATCTAGTTTGCATTTGCTCAATAGGGAATCCCACGTCCCCGCTTGTGCTCATCCAGCACTCGGTTGATGTTAGTGGTTCTCTTCTTCGTAAACCTCTATATTCTTTTAAATCTCTGGGGCTTTTTGAACTTAATAATAAGGATCTTTTTGTCTCATGATATTCTTTAGCACCCATCTTTTTTATAGCAAAAGCATTGCTTGTCGGAGCATGTCTTATTTGATCTTCCGTTGGCGTATCAACTACTGAAAATCCCCATTTATCAATAAATTTATCATACCCTCTATAAGCAGGAATAAACTCTCTTGCCACCCCCGATTTTGTTTGTCCGGTAGCCTTATCTCTCTCATAAAAGTTAGCACTTTTCCATATATCATGAAATTCTTCCCCCCCCTCGGTCATTTCTTCTATGGTTGACGGCATTTCAACCCATCCATGTATCGCTGGCCCTTGTGATAAAGTAAATTTTGTGATCCCCCATCTCTCGCTTGATGAGACACGGATAAGTTTGCCTCCCTCATCGACCAATGCCCCATCAATCCTGTCACTATCGACTGCTCGCTCTCCTCCACTTTCTTTATAATCAATAAGACTGTTTAAAGAAATTATATCATATACATTGGGTGGTGTCCTTAATGCTAATTTTGTTGGAGAATTATTACCATCCCATATGGGTTTTATAAACATGGGCCAGCCCTGCCATGCGGGGATTAATCTTTTAGTCCAATGCTCTTCAGCATGATCTCCTGTATCGGCAATAACTACACTCGATTTAGACATCCCCCCCGATGCAATACAAGATATATTATTTAATGCCCTATTAGATTCCCCACACCTGCGCCTTTTGGGTTTCATTAATCCATAAAAAGTACGATTTTCCATTTCTATCATCTCGTACTTATCTTGATCATTTTTTATGGCATTTCCCTTACCCCCAAGATGCTTAAAAGTTTCTTTAGTGGTATATAAATAATGTTTAAAGAGTTCTGTTTTTCTATCTTCGTCTCTGTATTCGGGATATTTACTTTCACTCTCTATATAGGGCATGTACCAAAAATTAAGAAAACAAAAATACCATGGGGGTAAATACGTGGGCTTCCCTTTTATAAAACACCAATAACCATAAATTTTATACCAAGCAACCTGTTTGATAAATTTTATCTCTTCAACATATTCATTCTGTTCCTCTTTAAGTAATTCCCAATACTTGGCTATTATCCTGTATCCGGTTATGGTATTTTCTTTTCGCTTGTCTGCCCATTCTTTCAGATCAACGAAGACTCTTTTTTCTAATAACTTTAATCTGTGGGGAATTTCTAACTTTTTAAAAACCTGGTCAAGCGGATGTAATCCATATCCATCTATCAGATATAATGAGGGAGGTTTTGGAAGTGAAATATAAATCGAATTTGTTACCGGATCATCATAATTAACTGCAAAATATTTATCGGCTGGCGAATATATATCATCATATTTACATATTTTTTTCCGGTTCTTCATCCCCTACAAACTTTAGGTGTGTCGTTCCCGCAAATTCTTCAGCATAATCTTTACCATATTTCGAAAATTCAGCAAAATTCTTTCCTTCTGCTAATCCTTGTGCAATATCTTCAGGTTTGACAAGAAGTTCTTTTTGTTCGGAAACTTTATATAATTCTTCTCTCATTGCCGTTATTTCTTCACCCCCAAAAATAAAATTCTCTTCATTTTTTAATTTATCTGTAAGAGTCTCTACTGCTTTTATAGCCGCATTATCTCCATTTAAAGCATTTTGGAGTGATATATATAATACTTGCTGATAAATATTTATTCTCGCAAATGAAGGATCATAACAAAATGAAAGATATTTTACTAATGCTTTATTAAAATCTGGATTTTTACCTATAAACAAATTTTCTAAACTAGTATTAAACTTCCCATCATCCTGTAAAGAAAAACCAGCACATAACGCTGCCTCTCTCTTTCTTGTACCGTAATGAGAATATGTTTTTCTAATATCACTCTGGGGATCACACATTAAGGCAATATAAGTAAATAACTTTTTCCTGCTATATCCTCTTGGCGGGTTGACTTGAAATTCCTCAAAGGACTCTAAATTTTTTACAAAGTTTGGACTTTTAGGATCAAACTTAAATTTAGATGTATTTAAATCGTCAATCGTCATATTCTTAATTTACAATAGCTGAAAAATATCTTCTCTGTAAAAATACAAATTCCTTTTGTTGGTTGAAAAATTCTGCATGATAGCTAATTTCTGTTTTGGGGGCTAACTTAGGATCAACCTTTAATAATTTATCCCCTTTTTTAATCTTTGTTACTTCATCATCAAAGTCTCCTCTTCCGAAATACCTCTTTACTGGCTTCCCTATATATATTGCTTTAAGGTATCTCTCGTCTATTTGTTTGGTCGATAAATGATCTAATGTGCTTTGTTTTTCTTTAAATACTTTCTCGCATATTAAATATCCATTTAAAGGAGTAATCTTTTCTTTACCATTAACTTTTCTTTTACATACATAACATTCTGAATATTTTACGATATAATATTTTTCTTCCCCAACCAATATCAGAGGAGCATTTATAGCATCAATATAATTAAATAACACTATATCCCCCTCTTTCATTTGCATATCTGTATCCCAATCCATAGAACCACCTTCATCAATATATATTTTTTTTGTAAACCCCCTTTTGGCA
>Ga0114922_10007232_pt1 | contig 10163 bp, 10 predicted proteins | sample AartaG_FD_100975 | JGI IMG/M metagenome (GOLD analysis project Ga0114922, IMG submission 100975) | Deep subsurface microbial communities from Aarhus Bay to uncover new lineages of life (NeLLi) - Aarhus_00045 metaG | ecosystem: Environmental > Aquatic > Marine > Oceanic > Sediment | place...
GCGTGTCCCACCAGCTCTTTCCCGTGTCGATAACCGCCTGGGCGGTGTCGGTTAATACGCAGGAAAAATACTCTCGTCTGATTTCATAATCGTTCCAGTAATTTATGGGCGTATAGGGCATAACCCTGTCAAGTTCAAGTCGTTTTTCACTCAGGGTATCGGCAACAATGGCGGCAAATCGTATATCGGCGATTCTTAATCCGCCCCCGTCCCTGTCGCCTCGACCTTCCTGCTGAAAATACATAATAAAAACGTCGCCGGGCTGAACCCCTCCCGTCTCAAACAATAACGAATCTCCGCGACCATAAACGTATTTTCCGGCAACGTGAACATCCCCCGTGTTATAAATTAACGTAGAATCACCGACATTGACGGTATCCGTCACCGTTCCGGTATCTACAACGGCAAGATAAATCATGCTGGTATCGTTATAGACAAATGGGAAATTCTCGGAATCGTTTACATAGAGCCTGTTTTGATATTGAGCAAAATAAGGATTTCCAGATATACGTTTTACAATCTCATAGGTTACGGTATCCGTTGAACCGCCATAGTTATCGGTAAAGAATATGATGTTGCTATAAGTCAGTGCGGATCTTTCGATTTGAGTATCTTCTCCGTTGGCATCGATCAGCCTGTCGCCATTCCCTACGAATAACTGAAAAAACAGATCGTCGTCCACGTCCGTAGCGAAATTCTGTCCGTTGACCACCCTTAGACTGTCCCCTGAAACGCTAAATCTCAATGTATCCCAATCTACGGTTCCGGGATCGTCCAGGCCTGCGTTTATGTAAATATATCCGTTGCAGACAAAAACCAGCCTTTGAGTATCCGCATAAGGCTTATAAATAAAATTTGTTTGAATCTCATTATCCGATATCAGGCTGTCGTTCCAGTATGAATACCCCTTTCGATTCGTTGCCACGTTCGGCATATCGAAAGTTAGATTTTTCAGAACCAGCGATTGATTGGGCGCCAGGTCGGTTGAGTCCGTTCCGACGTTTATTCCGCCGATGAAGTTGGGGACGATATATTCTTCGCATTGACCCGACGTGCATATCGCGGTAAGAGCAAAAGCCAAAAGGACAAACCCGATTATGTAATCAGACTTCTTTTTCATTTCGGTATATTCTGCCCCTGTAAATCGAAAAGAGACCTCTTCCTTTCCGCCAGCCGCGCTTCCTCTTTGGTCCTCAAAATCGTAAAATCCGCCACCTGTTTCTGCAAAAAGTCCTGCGCCGGATCTCTCAAAAGTATGGCTCTGTAAATCGTTTCAATCGCCAGATATACCATATAATCGAGATAATCGCGGCTAATGTTGGTTGTGTCCGTAAGGGCGTCAAGCGTATTGGATCGGGCGGCGTAATATATTTTAATCGTGTCACCGCTCTGGACCACCGGCTCGATATAAATTTGATCCTCCCGGATCATGTATCTTTGCGGCTGATCTTCCGAAGAATAAGCGTCCATTTGCGTAACGGTCATCGGGCGCATGCCCTTTTCTTTCTGGCCGGACGATTTCTGGATTGCGGTTACGCCGAATTCGGGGCGCTCATACGGCATATCGTGAAAATCTGAGGGGAGGCTATAATAGTATGTCCCCAGAACCGTTACCGTAAAGGTGTCGCGTTCGATATAAAATTTCTTCTGGGTCTGTTCGGCGGCATAGTCCAATATCCGTATTACGTAGGTTGTATCGATACGCCAGGATATTCTTTCGGCGTCGGTACACCAGCGAAACCCTTCATCGAATACCCGCGAAACAAGACCGTTGACAATCGTGCTGTCCGGCTTGCCCTCCATCTCGATAGCCGTTGCCGGACTCGCCATAATCAGCAGAATCAAAAAGATCAGTAATTTTCTCATAATGAACTCCTGTAAATGTCATCCGATATCATTTCATCGCTCAGCCGAACGGTATCGAATTGCTGTTTGACCGGGATGGCCGCCAACCCCGCCGGGATAAGCCCTTTTTCAAAAAGCCGCCTGGCCGCCGCACCGGCGGCATTTATACTATTATCCGGGTTCATCCCCGGCAGGAGATTTGCTACTGCGCCGTGAACCGCCAGCATAGTGTTGGGGAGATCTCCGATGTTGTATGTCGTCAAAGGGCGCTGTCCCCGAATAATAATCCATCCGCCGGTTTTGGTAATTCCCGGACCGATGTATATGTCCGGTCCCGAGGTCATAAAATGCGTAAAACTGTCGGTTTCCTGATTCTGGATACCTTCGTTCATCCTATCGAATTCGGAGGGTTCGGCTTTACGCAGGTCGTCTTTTATGGTGTTCCCTCCCGACGTGTATTGATAGGCCACCGACAATATCCTCTGAAACTCTTTCGGAAACGTTACTGAGTTCGCCGATGCGGCGATAGACCTGGGAATGACACTCTGCGCCTTGCGTATCTCAATATGCGTCCCGATCTCCTCCATAGCCGCCGCCAATGCCGTTGTAATATCCGTTCTGTCGGTAACGTGATGCTTCCCCGTCCTTTTGGCGACAAGTATTACGGCTTGATCGTGATCCATCAAATTACTCCATATTTGCGTTCATAATAAGCCTTGCGGTCTTTGAACATTCTCATCTCCCTGGCATCGAAGGGGCGCGTCACGCCCTTATCGACCAGTTCTTCGAGTTTCTTGTATGACCACTGCCACTCTCGCGCCGGATGATCTTTGTCGCGACGGATGAAAAGCTCAGAATTGGGATTGTTGGCGAATTGACCGGGGAGGACGGCCGACGAACAATTTTTGCTTTTTCGGGTTCGAGGTCGCGGCCGGATGTTCCACCAATTAATTCCAAATTTCCAGAGCAGACGATAAATAAACCACCGAATTTCTCTCATCATTTTTTCGGCTCAAGCCCCATTTCGGCCATCTTTTCAAGCAGAGAGCTTTCCTCTACTTCGAGTTTAGCGGCCATTGTGGAAACTTTCGTAGTCTTGTGCTTGGCTGTAATGTATTCGATTTCTTCGGGCGTCCAGCCATCGCCTTCTGGCGGTGTGGGTTTGGGCGGCACAGCCGTGGTTTTATTGAGAATAGCATCGGCGGTCAGAGCCGCAATACCGGCCTCTTTCTCCCTTTTGGCGACTTCGAGTTTTTCCTCTTCCTCGGCGATTATTTCTTCGACTTTCTGTACCACGGCCAGAAAATCACCGTGACTGCATTTGGCGTGACCGTTCAGGATTTTTTCCTGATCTTCGCCCTTAATGGTAACGAGCTCGACATCGGGATTCAGGGCGTAGTAAACAGCCACATCATTCTCGTCGGGCTGGATTCCGGCGTCCCCGGGCATGAGTTTGTAATGTTTTAGCCTCTCAATAGCCCTGGGATCGGGATTACCTTCGAGGTAACGATCTTCGGTAATGGTGGGAACTTTGCCCGTTTTTAGATCGCGCTCCCAGTCACTCTTAGCATAATCATACCTGCCATAAACCAGACGGGTAAATGTCGTCTCGGCGGTTCCGTCCGTTACCTGCGTAATTTTAAGCAGGAGTTTTCCGGTCAAGGGGGATCTCCATTCTTTCCCGACTCGGTAATTTGTTCCTTTGACTACTTCTGGCATTACGATTCCTTTTTTGTGAGTTCCCCCGATCCATACCGGGGGAACCCTGGTTAAAATTTAGAGTGTCGGCGCACCCTGCCCGCAAGCTATTCCGATCATGGCAGCCGGTTTATCAACACCCGCAGCGAGTTTGATTTTCCAGCCGTAGGATGAAAACAGTTCCAGCGGGTTGGCGTGTCCGCCTTCCTTTTTGCCTTTGATGATGATTTCCACGTCGGATTTTTCGAGGGGCATTTTGACGGCGGCCGCCTGCGACAACAGCAAAGCTATATCGCAGACCCCGTTGGCGGCATAAGTGCCTGCGCCACCGACAGCACAACGGAACGGTCGCATGGTGATTTCGGGATCAAGAGACAATAGCTTGCCTCCCCATCCGTATTCCCGGATACCCTTCTCTTTTTCCTTCTGGATGAAGAGATTGACGATGTTGCTGTCGGCCAGCATATCGCCGTAATTAAGAGCATCCATGACGAACTTGTATCCGCCGCCGGGATATTCATAGCCATCGCCGAAATATCCGGAATGGTGCATCAGTACCTGGGCTTCGCGCAAACAATCGAGATCCAGATGATCGGCGGCCTGATCGGCTACGCCGGTGAAATGCGTAATCTGTATCCTGGTTCCGGTAATAACCTGATAGCTGAACGATACGGTCCCCACCCCGGGATCGCTCGTTCCGTCCCAGTCGGTGATGTATGACGATTCAATGACGTTGAATTCCTCATCGACTATCGTGGCGAGCGCCCCGTTGAAGAAATCGTCGGCCTGATCCAATGTAGCGTCGGCCACCTTGAACGTAGTACCGTCCGAGGCGCCATCGGCCGTAGTAGTGATCTGTATTTGATAGTCCGTATCCAGGTCGGCGCGGAGCATCCGGGCGTAGGCCGTAACATTCTTAGCCAGATAAAGATCAATGGATCGCCGGGCCTGTCTGGTCAACAGGTTCGGCAAAGCGTTCAATTGATCCATGCTGGTCAGTTGCGCTATTTCTGACGGCGCCACCACGTCGGCAATAGTCACGATACTGGCTGTGACCTTGCCCGTTTTCAGAGCCCGATATTCCGGGCGCGTAACCTCACCCGAAACCACTGCCGTCTGGTCCGGCAGTTCGCCATACCTGGAAAGATTTACGGTTGTTCCCTGGGCTTCCTGGAACATGGCCGTAGGCAGGGCCTTGAACAGACCGTAAGGGGTCTGTATGCCCTTTTTCGACAGCCTTTTCCAGTATTGTTTAAGAACTCCAGCGAGATGCGTACTGGAGATTGAATAAGTGTCTGACATTTAAGACGGCCTCCAATATTTTATCAGAACAGAGGCGCTTTCATTCTGCCATGTTTTTTGATAAGTTCAACAATGACCTTGCCGGCCTGATCGAGCGGCATGGAATCAAGCCGCCTCTCGAGATCTCCGGGTTCCGCGTGTAGTTTTGTGGCGGCGGTCGGCAATGTCTGCGCCTTGCCTGTTTTTTCAATTTGTTCCTGCGCTCCGGACGCCTTGGCATTCGCGGCAATCAGACTGATAGCATCTGGATTTTGCAGCAAAACGGCGTTCAGAGCATTGGCGAGATTTTGAGGCGTAATCAGGTGAGGAGTTTCACCCGTAACCCCGAAACCGGCAAGATAATTCGACATCTTCCCGATAACCGAATTTGTGGGATTGTTTTCGTCCTCCCATGTTAATCCGATGGCCTCTACTTTCTCTTTCCATTGTTTCTCAAGATGTTTAATATTCAGGTTGGCTTCTTTAACGTCGTTATCGTAGCGACTTTTCTTTTCACGTTCCTCGAGGTGGTCGGCCTTGATGTATCCGCGTTTGGCGGCCATTGCGTCGAAAAATTCTTCCGCCTGCTGAATTTCTTCGTCGGTATAAGGTTCGTTGGTGTTTGGATTTATCCTTCCCTTGAGCGGCGATTCGACTTTCGGCAGGTCTTTTTCGCCCACTATGGCGCGGCCGATGTCGGTATAAAACTTGCCGAGCAAATGAGGCGCGTGTTTCTGTGCCCAGAGAAGCGGCTGAAGCTGGTCGCCGTATTTTTGCCGAAGATCGGTATAGCTTTTCCCAACGTCGGCGAGGGTTTTAAAGTCCCCCAGCCCGGATTGTTTAAGCATCTCCTCTTCGGAAAGTTCGGATTCCCCTTCATCCGTTTTTTCCTCGGTTTCAGTTTTCGTCTCGCCCTGCTTTTCACCTTCGGGCGGTTTTTCCTCGGTTGACGGTTCGGTGATTTCGCCCTTTTCGTCCAAACCGATTTTCAGGTCTGGGATTTTTTCGGGCGTATCATCATCCGGCTTTTCAAAAGCCTCTTTTAAAGTCGCTTCGAGTTTTTCGTCGGTCAGATTTTCGGTCGCGGTTTCTACGGCTTTTTCTTCCGTGGATTCGGCGACGGTTTTCTCGCTGACGGTTTCTTCCGGTGCCATATTAAACCTCTTCTGCCTCGCTTACAGCGGGGCCGGTAATTTCAATGGCTCGCTTCTCGGCGCCATCGACGTATAAAGCGCGGATGGATTCCTTTACGATGCCTTTGAGTTCCTTGTTCTCGGCGGCCAACGATTTGAGAAGCTCACGAAGCCGAACGTATTCGATCCGGTTCTCAGTGAGGTTCTGGTCGGTCAGCCACCAGCTATTTTCAATATTTATTATTTCCTGAATTATGATTTTTATGATATAATCAGCAGATATAGTCATTGCTTCACCTCGGCGCTTTATCCGTTGGGACTTTTGTCATCGATGATAGCAGATCGGCTTCGTTGGTGGCTCCCAGGGGAACCGCGCCCCCCTGCGGTGAAGATCCGCCGCCGGTAAACATAGCCAGATCCTGCGGCGAGTCGATCTTGATAAAAAACTTCTCCAGATCGTCGGTGACGTTTATCTTTTTAAAATATTCTTCCAACACGGTTGTTGGATTAAGTACCACCAGTTCGCCCTGTGAATTGAGCCCGGGGCGGATGTTCCCGGCGAACTCCAGAACGCCTCGCAGTATCTGCGCCTTGACCGGATCTTCGATCATTTTACTGGAAGCCTCGAAGCTGAAATCGTAACTCTCCATCGGTATGGTCGGCCTGATCAACTTGAACGGATTTAAAAACAGGGGACGCTTGGGATCTCCCGCTATTCTCTGCACAACGTGATCTTCGAGAAATATTGCATTCAAAACAGTCTGCCACTGCATCCACCACCACAAACCGTTATGCTCGAAATAATCCAGACGTTTGCCGAACCGGGTTCCGATGAACTGGGTGCGTTGCCTGGTTTTCGTGGCCGTTTCGTCATCGTCCTGACTGGTACCGCGCACAAAATCAAGCACGGCCGTAACTTCGTCGATCAGCCCGTAAATGGTTTCGCGCTGTTGCATGAGATGCGGCATTTGGGACGGTCCCATATTGACAAGATTGACGGCGTTGCCGGCATTGATGCCTTTCGTCAGGAGTTCTTTCGGGATTTTTACTATGCCCGTAAGGTCTCCCTGGCTTAACGCGGACATATCAACGCCTTCGACGGCGGCGATTTTTTGATAAACTTCTCTCTTAGCCCTGTCCTGCGTATAGTTGAACATGTCCTCATCGAGTTGGATAAGCGCTTCGGCTATTTCAAGCGGGCTGACACCGAAAAACATATCATCGAAACCGCCATATTTAAACGGCACACCCGGCTTTACCTGCAAGTCCATGCCGGTAACATCCATTTTGACGATCACATCGTCGTACTGTGGCATGACTATCAGGCAATCGTATTCATCGTCGCGCTGGAGCTTTTCCTGGTTTACGTGATCTTTGAATTTGAAGTATGGGAAATTCGTATAGGCATACAGCATCCAGACGGTTTCTTTATCTTCCTGAACAGCACTGCCTTCCTTTTTGGCCTTATAAACATCGGTCTCGTCGATGTATTCATCGGGTATCGTCGGTCCGGTTGCTTTTTCAAAATCGATCATGTCTACGTTTTTGAAGTCGCCGGAATGTTCTTTTGTATAAAGCTCTTTGCGCGTCATCGGAACACGGTAAATCAGGGTATGCAGGCCATACATCGAGGTTGCACCGGCTACGGGGAATACGTTCCAGGGTTGTATAATTCTGGCATCTATACGACTGATATTGTTTAATATTTCGACCGTCTCATATTCACCCGTCGGTATCTCAAGCGGCATACCGAACGGATCGCCGGGATTCGCCAGTTGCATGGTTTTCGGCATTTGCTGAAAAGCGCGTTCGACGTGATGATCCCAGCCGGGCATTATGTGACCGTGGCCGCATACCACCGAGTATTTCGTAGCGGTATCGATGGTATTATAAATTCTCGTTTCGCGCTGCTGCTTGGAATGGATCTTGTCGATTATCTGTTTGCCCGCAAAGTCTTCATCGCCCTCGGCGAATATCTTTCCAAAAGGCGATTGTTTCATTATCGATTGCGAAATAATAGCGTGAAGTATTTCGGCGCATCGATATACCATGCCGAGCCGTTCGTCGCTGTGCGCCGGTGGCCGGGGTTGCCTGACCGCCACGTTCATGTATTTGGCGTAAAGCCGTTTCATGCGGCTGTGCTTGTCGGAATAGTAGGCTTTTGAACCGTCGAAAAGATGTATTATGTGTTCGAGGGCATATTCCTCGGCTCCCGTGGGGAAATAATTAGCCAGTGGCATTTTGTATCTCCCCGAGCGGGATATTGGTTATAACTTTTTTACCCTTAAGGGCCTCGATAGTATTAAGATTTGCCTCGATGATATCCTCGCATTTTGCGCTGATTTTCTGGACGTTCTCTATCGTAATCTCGATTTTTTCTTCAAGCTCTCCTACCCGCTTTTCGAGCTTGGCAAATTCATCTTTTTGTTTTTGTGACATACCGCTCATTATTCCCTCGCCTGGTATGTCATTCCGGTTGCCGGATCGGTCTTGGTTATCATTGCGGCGGCAAATTGATCTTCCTCTTTCCGGGCTTCCGGGATAACGGTATGCACAATTCCGTATTTGAAAGTATCAAACAGATCGATCCAGGGGTGTATCTCCGCAATAAACGATTCGCGGGTTTCGTAGTCGCCCATCTTCCTGACCCGATAGATCCACATGCCGGAAAAACATCGAATCACCATCTGGCACCGGGGGTGAACGACCATGTATGGCGAACCGTCCTGGGGGTTCCGTTTCATCCGGGCATTCAGGGTGTCTATGGCAAGCTCCTCGTCACCGTGACGCTTGGGATCAATCAGCAGGTTTATGCCTTTTTGCTTCAAAACCTCGATGGTGTTTTCGATACGGGAATCCTCGCGGTGTTTCGCCTCCGAATCGCCCACATCGTAAATCTGGGACTTCGATAAGGCTGTCCCGTCGACATTCCTGAAGTTCTGGTTGGTATATTCTTTGATTCTATCCGCAAGCTGTTCGTCGGTCAAATCGGCGTTGACCCAGGCGCATTCGCCGATTACCCGCCATAAACCCTGGTCGGTAAACTGGTGAAAGGTTACGGCCGGGTAATTGCGCCCGAAATCCCACCATCTATGGAGTTTGTAGCGTGGCGTAAATTCATCATCCCGAACATGAACGCTCTGGATAAAATCGGTAATAGCGTTGTCGCCCATAAGCGCGGGCAGACATTCGCCCAGATAATCTTCGCGGAATTTCCGCTCCGACAGATTAGGATCGTGCCGTTTAGACTCGATTTCGGCCCGGCCTTCAGGGATCCGGCTTAGTATGGGATGATCAAGATTGCCGTAATTCAGGCGATCCTCAAACCAATACCAGGCTTCGGAGTTCGGTTTTTTGCCCCGCCTTGAAGCCATTATAGCCGCCCAGAACCAGTGATCTTCGGTTGGCTTGGCCGGATCAATCTGTCCCCGTGGCGTTCCATTGGCAAATAAACTCGATGTCTGAAACCTGTCGGGACTGGACATTCGGGATTGCAAAAGCTCTATGACGCTGGTAGGCAGTTCACCGGCCTCGGTGATATTTATACGATCAACACCTTCTGCCACCAAATACGCTTCATTTTTAGCGGATCGGAAACTGTAAGTAACCATGTGGTTAAACAGGCTCATTTGCGGACTGGCCTGTGGGATTTTATCGGGGGGAGGACTATCGAACCATTCCGCCGGCGTATAAGCGCTGACATCGCGCCAGAGCTGCTCAAGCAGTTTGTAGGTCTCGGCCACAAACCAGACATTCCATTTCGGTTTCATGGTTGGCGGTCGGCATTCCCATATCGGCTTTTTTTCAAGTACATCGATATTGTTGTCGCCCACGAGACATATATCCTTGCCGGATCTCACCGGGTCCATGACGTATTTGTATTTGGCTTTGGATAAATGGCGAGGGAGCTGGTGGGGATAAGGATTGTAAAGTTCTTTTATATCCGGACTTTTTTGCGTAATTATAGAATTCAATTATTCTTCCCCTTAATCCGGTTTTTAGAATCGGGGATATACGGTTTTAAATTGGCAGTCCCGAGAGTATAATTTACGGCCATTTTCATCTCCCCGCCGATGTTCCCCGTAGCCCGTCCCGATAGTAGTTCGTGCTTATCGGTGGCGTGAATCATTATGCCCGTCAACTCAAACTGTTTGTAAGATCCGGGATCTTCCTCCAGGCGACGTTCCGTCTCTTTCGCGGCCAACA
>Ga0114922_10007233_pt1 | contig 10163 bp, 19 predicted proteins | sample AartaG_FD_100975 | JGI IMG/M metagenome (GOLD analysis project Ga0114922, IMG submission 100975) | Deep subsurface microbial communities from Aarhus Bay to uncover new lineages of life (NeLLi) - Aarhus_00045 metaG | ecosystem: Environmental > Aquatic > Marine > Oceanic > Sediment | place...
CGATCGGCAAGCTGGGGGTCGGATGCACTTTGCTCACGTGTGGCTGGAGGTGGAGCCCTTGCCCAGCGGGGAAGGGTTCGTCTTTGAGAACGCCACGTGGGGTGGAAATCTGCCCGCGGGATTCATCGAAGCGGTTGAGCGCGGTTGCCGCGAGGCGATGGAAAGCGGTGTGTTGGCCGGCTACCGGTTGGTGGACGTCAGGGTCCGGTTGGTCGGCGTGGAGTGGAGTGAGGATACATCCTCGGAATTGGCCTTCAAGGTGGCTGGCGCGAAGGCTTTCGGCCAGGCGGTGGAGAAAGCCAACCCGGTTCTGCTGGAGCCGGTGATGGACCTGGAGACGGTAGTCCCAGATCTTTACACCGGTGAAGTGATGGGGGACGTGAACGCTCGGGGAGCCGAGATTCGGGAGGTGGTAACTCGAGCGGGAGGGATACAGGCGATACGCGCCTTTGTCCCATTGGCAAAGATGTTTGGATATGCAACTGACCTGCGTAGTCTAACGCAGGGACGGGGCACGTTTACGATGGAATTTCATCATCATGCGCAAGTAGACCAGCAACGGCTGGAAGCCATTGTGTATGGCGGAGGCTGGTAGGTACTGCGGATTAAGATCATCCGAAAGGAGTGAGAAATGGCGAAGGAGAAGTTTGAACGTACAAAGCCACACCTCAACGTGGGTACTATCGGGCACATCGACCACGGTAAGACGACCTTGACGGCCGCCATAACGAAGGTGCTCTCTTTCAAAGGGTACTCTGTGTTTCAGGCATACGACGAAGTAGCAAAGGCGGACGCAAAGATGTTCCGTCGTGATGCGACCAAGATCTTGACCGTGGCGATCGCTCACGTCGAGTATGAGACGGACAATCGACACTATGCCCACATCGATTGCCCAGGTCACCGCGACTATATCAAAAACATGATCACCGGTGCCGCACAGATGGATGGGGCGATCTTGGTTGTCTCGGCGGCAGATGGTCCGATGCCGCAGACCCGAGAACACGTGCTCCTGGCCTACCAGGTGAACGTGCCGGCCGTCGTGGTTTTCTTGAACAAGGTAGACCTGATGGACGATCCAGAGTTGCTGGAACTGGTCGAGCTAGAGCTGCGAGAGTTGCTCGATGGCTACCACTTCCCGGGCGATGAGACGCCCATCGTGCGCGGAAGCGCGCTCCAGGCGTTGCAGAGTGAGAGCACCGATCCGGACGCCCCCGAGTACGAGTGCATCTGGGAACTGATGCGCGTCGTGGACGACTATATTCCCATGCCCACGCGGGACGAGGACAAGCCGTTCTTGATGCCCATCGAGGACGTCTTCTCGATCAAGGGGCGTGGTACGGTGGTGACTGGCCGCGTCGAGCGGGGTACGATGGTGCCGATGACGCCGGTCGAGATCGTAGGCCTGCAGGACGAACCTACCAAGACCATCGCCACCGATATGGAGATGTTTCGCAAGAAGCTGGACAAGGTGATGGCGGGCGATAACGCCGGGTTGTTGCTCCGGGGTGTGAACCGTGATGAGGTGCAGCGCGGTCAGGTCGTTGCCCTGCCAGGCAGCATCCAGTCTCACAAAAAGTTCATGAGCGAGGTGTATGTGCTGCAGAAGGAAGAGGGTGGCCGTCACAAGGCGTTCTTCGATGGCTATCGCCCGCAGTTCTTCGTGCGCACGATGGACGTGACGGGTGTGATACACCTGCCGGAAGGTGTAGAGATGGTGATGCCGGGTGACAACGTGAACCTGGAGGTAGAGTTGATCGAGCCTATCGCCATCGAGGAAGGCTTCCGTTTCGCAATTCGTGAGGGCGGCCTGACTGTTGGCGCGGGCGTCGTCACCAAGGTCCTGGACTAGGTAAAAGGGTATGGCCAAGCAAAAGATCCGCATCCGGTTGAAGGCTTACGATCATCGCGTGCTCGATGAGTCGGCCAAGCGTATCGTGGAGACGGCAGAGCGCACAGGCGCTACGGTGGTAGGCCCCGTGCCTCTGCCGACCAAGATGGAGCGCTTTACCGTTCGTCGTGCTACATTCATACACAAGGATTCGCACGAGCATTTCGAGATCCGCACCCACAAGCGGCTGATTGATGTCATCGAGCCGGATAACAAAACGATCGACTCTTTGATGCGGCTGAATCTGCCGGCCGGTGTAGATATCGAGATCAAGCTATAGGAACACAATCGGCGGGGATGGATGGAGGGGGGAGATAGAAGGGCTGGCTCTCTCCTCCGAATTTTCCCTGGCGTGGGGATGATGAGACTGCGGCCCCAAGTCGGCAGTCCCCCGAGGAGGTGTTGGCGTGAAGGCGATCTTGGGCAGAAAAGTTGGGATGACGCAGATATTCAACGAGGATGGCGAGGCCATCCCCGTGACAGTGATTGAGGCAGGGCCGTGCTACGTCGCACGTGTGAGCACACCTGAGCGGGATGGGTATAGCGCTGTGCAACTGGGCTTTGAGGAGGTCAAGCCCCAGCGGCTGAGTGGTGGTGAGAAAGGGCATTTGGCGCGCAATGACTTGCCTGCCCTGCGTCACCTGCGAGAGTTTCGCCTGCGAATGCCTGAGGACGTCGAAGAAGGTCAGCGTGTCCTGGCGGACGTCTTCGAGGTGGGTGACCGGGTGGATGTGGTAGGTACTTCGAAGGGGCGAGGGTTTGCTGGCGTCGTCAAGCGGTACGGCTTTGGAGGTGGCCCCAAGACGCACGGCCAGTCCGACCGGCAGCGCGCGCCGGGCTCCATTGGTGCCTGTGCCTATCCTGGTCGGGTGTGGAAGGGACAGCGGATGCCCGGCCGTATGGGGGGAACCCGCGTGACAGCCCAGAACCTGCGTGTTGAGGTAGTGGACCCGGAGCGAAATCTGTTGGCGGTGTATGGCGGCGTGCCAGGTGCCAGAGGCGGATTGCTGGTGATCAGGCAGGCTCGCAAGTCGAGAGAGCTGTTCAAGCAACGAGGTGAGTAGGGAGAGCCATGGTTGTTCCGATGTATAACACCAAGGGGGAAAAAGTCGACGATATCGAACTGCGTTCCGATATCTTTGATGTCCCCGTCAATGTGTCACTGATGCATCAGGCCCTGCTGCGTCAGTTGGCAAACGCTCGTCAGGGTACGCACAAGGCGAAGTCGCGCGGTGAGATCAATCGCTCCAAGGCGAAGTGGTATCGGCAGAAGGGTACCGGGCGAGCGCGCCATGGCAGCCGCAATGCGAATCTGTTCGTTGGCGGTGGGGTGGCTCACGGTCCGCAGCCTCGCAAGTACACCAAAAAGATGCCGCGCAAGATGCGACGGGCAGCGCTGCGCTCGGCACTGTCGGCCAAGGCGATGGAGAATCAGATTGTCGTGCTCGACGCGCTCGAGGTGGAGACGCCCAAGACCAAGGAGATGGCCACGGTCTTGGGGAATCTGGGGTTGGGTCAGCGGGTGTTGATCTTGCTGCCAGAGCGGAATGAGCCGTTGGAGAAATCGGCGCGCAACCTGCCGCAGGTGAAAACGTTGCGAGCTAGCTATCTGAATATCCGCGATTTGTTGGGATACGATCACGTGTTGATGCCACTTGGTGCGCTGCAGGTGATCGAAAGCATTCTAGGGTAGGTGGGCGATGAATCCCTATGAGGTGATCATTCGGCCAGTTGATACTGAAAAGACGCGATATCAGGCCTCAGAGTTGGGACAGTACACTTTCGAGGTGGACCGCCGTGCGAACAAGATCGAGGTAAAGCAGGCGATTGAGAGCATCTTTGAGGTGGCTGTGTTGGCGGTCAACGTGATGAATGTGCCGGCCAAGGTGAGCAGGCGACGGGGTCGTCGCGGGGCGGTGCGCCACTCCGTGTGGAAGAAGGCTGTGGTCACTCTGGCTGAAGGCCAGCGGTTGGACGTTTTTGAAGGGGTGTAGCATGGCGATAAAGACATACAAGCCAACCTCACCTGGCCGGCGGGGAATGACCGTTTCGACGTTTGAGGAAGTCACGCGCACGGAGCCGGAGCGCAGCTTGCTACGTCCGTTGCACAAGCAATCTGGTCGCAACGTACATGGGCGCATCACGGTGCGCCGGCGGGGTGGTGGCCATAAGCGGCAGTATCGGTTGATTGACTTTACTCGTGACAAAGTGGACATTCCAGCGCGGGTGACAAGTATTGAGTATGACCCCAACCGGTCGGCTCGAATTGCATTGCTGGTCTATGCGGATGGCGAGAAGCGGTACATCATCGCGCCGTTGGGGTTGCAGGTTGGCGACACCGTGATGAGCGGGAAGGGCGCGGAAATCCGCGTGGGGAATGCGCTGTCATTGGAACGTATTCCCCTGGGCACATTGGTACACAACATCGAGCTGTATCCGGGGCGAGGCGGGCAGATGGTACGTTCGGCAGGAACCTCTGCGCAGGTCCTGGCCAAGGAAGGCGAGTACGTGACATTGCGTCTTCCGAGTGGAGAGATGCGCTTGGTGCGCAAGGAGTGCATGGTCACCGTCGGCGAGGTGGGCAACGTGGATCATGGCAATATCAAGTTGGGCAAGGCTGGCCGGAAGCGTTGGCTGGGTCGGCGGCCGTCGGTGCGAGGCTCGGCCATGAGCCCTCGTGATCACCCGCACGGCGGTGGTGAGGGCAGGTCGCCTATTGGTATGCCCAGCCCCAAATCGCCTTGGGGAAAGAAGACACTCGGCAAGAAAACGCGGCGCAACAAGGCCACTGACAAGTATATCGTGCGCCGACGTGGCAAGCGGCGAAGATAGCAGGGATTGAGGAGCGAGGTGGATAATGTCACGATCGCCATTGAAGAGACCTATACCATACGTAGATCCAAAGTTGTTGCGGAAGATTGAGCGACTGAATCAAATGGGGGAGAAGCGGCTGATCCGCACCTGGTCCCGGTCTTCGACGATCTTTCCGCATATGATCGGGCATACCATTGCTGTCCACGATGGCCGGCGGCATGTGCCAATCTACATCACCGAGGACATGGTAGGGCATAAGCTGGGCGAGTTTGCCCCCACGCGCACCTTCCGGGGTCACATCGTCAGAGAGAGGAAGGGCCGGGTACGAAAGATCTGAGGAGGGGCTAGGGTATGGCTGTGGACACAGGAGTGAGGGCCCGGGCAAGGCATGTGCCGATATCGGCACGCAAGGTCCGGCGAGTGATTAACCAGGTGCGTGGTATGGATGCCGAAGAGGCGTTGGAGCTGTTGCAATTCATGCCTCACGCGGCGGCGCAGCCGGTCGCAAAACTGATCCGCTCCGCCATCGCGAACGCGGAGGAGAATTTCGAAATACCACGCGAGGAATTGTACGTGGCGCGCATCATGGCTGATGATGGGCCGGGCGTGATGCCGGGAAAGGGCTGGCGACGTCGCTTCGGTGGACGTGGTCGCCTGCGCCCGATCCGTAAACGTTCTGCGCACATCACATTGGTGCTGGGGGAACGGGCGGCGGATCATGAGTAGGAACGAGTTAGTTCGCATTAAGGAGGGATGATTTGGGACGCAAGGTTCACCCTTATGGCTTCAGGCTCGGCGTGATCCGGGATTGGAAAGCGCGTTGGTACGCAGAGGGCGAGGACTATGCCAATTTGCTGCACGAGGATCGGCAGATTCGCCGGTTGATCTACGGCTCGGTAGGACACGCTGGCATCTCCACGGTTGAGATTGAGCGTTTCCCTAATCAGGTCTCGGTCACGATCTGGACGGCGAGGCCCGGCATTGTCATCGGGCGCAAGGGATCTGCGGTCAAGATGCTGCGCAAGGATTTGGAGGATCTGACCGGCAAGCGGGTTTCTGTGGATGTGCAGGAGGTAGCGCAGCCCGAACTGGACGCCAAGTTGGTGGCGGAGAATGTGATCTCTCAGTTGGAGCGGCGTATCTCTCATAGCCGGGCGATGAAGCGGGTGGTGCAGGCAGCGATGCGCGCAGGTGCAGAAGGAATCAAGGTGATGTGCAAAGGGCGCCTGCACGGGGCTGAGATGGCACGTCAGGCGTGGCAGCGCGAGGGACGTGTGCCGTTGCAGACCTTACGGGCCGACATTGATTACGCTCAGGAGGAGGCGCACACCACCTATGGCTGTATCGGCGTGAAGGTGTGGATCTACAAGGGCGAGATCTTGCCTGAGGCGAAGACACAGGAGGAGCCCTTCGTCGTCTAGGCGATTGACGACCTGGACTTTGTTGGGGAGGGGAGCAAGACGATGTTGATGCCAAAGCGGGTTAAGTATCGCAAGCAGATGCGCGGTCGAATGAAGGGCAAGGCCTCGCGTGGGACGGAGATCGCATTCGGGGAGTACGGCTTGCAGGCTTTGGAGCCAGCGTGGATCACGGCGCGTCAGTTGGAGGCAGCACGGCGGGCGATCGTGCACCACGTGCGACGGCGTGGGAAGTATTGGATTCGCGTATTCCCCGATAAACCGGTGACGGCCAAGCCGGCCGAGACTCGTATGGGAAAAGGCAAAGGAGCGGTAGACCACTGGGTGGCCGTAGTCAAGCCGGGGCGCATTGTGGTCGAGCTGGGTGGTGTTTCCGAGGAAATGGCGCGGGAGGCGATGCGTCTGGCCTCCCACAAGTTGCCGATCAAGTGCCAGTTTGTGAAGCGCCAAGAGGTCTCTGCTGGGGAGTAGGAGTGGTATGCAGGCACGTGAGATTCGAACCTGGACTATAGAGGATTTGCAGGAGCGCCTGGAGGAGGCCTACCGGGAGCTGTTCGCCCTGCGCCGCGAGCTGGCTATGGGGCGTCTGGAAGATCACAACCGCATCCGTGCGGTGAAGTGTGATGTCGCCCGGATGAAGACGGTCCTTCGCGAGCGCGAATTGGTCGCCGGGTTGGTCGAGGAGGCAGCACAGTGAAGGCTGGAAAGAAGCGGCTCGTTGGCAGCGTGGTGAGCGACAAGATGGACAAGACGGTGGTCGTGCGGGTGGAGCGTCTGGTGCGCCATCCGCGATACGGCAAGGTGTTGCGGCGGGCGAAAAAGTACAAGGCTCACGATGCCAAGAGTGAGTGCCGCGTCGGTGATGTCGTGCGTATCGTCGAATCCCGTCCGTTGAGTCGCGAGAAGCGATGGGCCGTGGAAGAGATATTGAAGCGAACCGGGATTGAGGCGGCGATGGAGGTTGAGCAATGATCCAGCAGGAGAGCCGTCTGCGAGTGGCCGACAACACCGGGGCGCGGGAAGTGCTCGTGATTCGAGTTATGGGCGGCTCCAGGCGGCGCTACGGCAGGGTGGGCGACATTGTTGTGGCGACTGTGAAGCAGGCCACGCCAAGGGGGCAGGTGAAAAAAGGGGAGATCGTGCGGGCGGTGATTGTGCGCACGGCGAAGGAATATCGCCGTCCTGATGGCTCCAGCATCCGCTTTGACGACAATGCCGCGGTTGTCCTGGATGGCGATAGCCAAAGTCCGAAGGGTACGCGTATCTTTGGCCCGGTGGCCCGAGAGTTGCGGGAGAAGGGCTTTATGAGGATCGTCTCATTGGCTCCTGAGGTACTGTAGACGATTGAAGGAGTATGTAGGGTGGCTAGCCGAATCAAGAAAGGTGATACTGTAGAGGTTGTTTCCGGCAACGACCAGGGTCTGCGTGGAGCAGTGCAGCGGGTATTGCCCAGGGAAGACCGCATCGTCGTCTCTGGGGTTAACGCGGTCAAAAAGCACCAGCGTCCCATGCGTGCCGGGCGTGGCCAGGTTCAACCAGGCGTCATCGAGTTTGAGGCCCCAGTTCATCTGTCTAACGTCATGCTGGTATGCCCGCGCTGCGATCAGCGCACCCGCGTGGGGTTTGCGCGGCGGGACGACGGGCATAAAGTGCGTGTGTGCAAAAAGTGCGGCGAGGCAGTCGATTAGCCGTAGGGGCAGGAAGGCAGACTGATGCAGCGTTTGCAGAAGCTTTATCGTGAGAAGGTCCGGCCTGCGTTGATGCAGGAGTTCGGATATCAGAACATCATGGAGTCGCCCCGCTTGCAAAAGATCGTGGTCAACGTGGGTGTGGGCGAAGCGTTGGAGAATGCGAAGGCGCTCGATCACACAGTGCAGGACATCACGACGATTTCTGGACAGCGGCCTGTGATCACGCGGGCGCGCAAATCCATCGCGAATTTTAAGCTGCGGGAGGGGCGCGCCGTTGGCGTCAAGGTGACGCTGCGAGGCGAGCGTATGTGGGCTTTGCTGGATCGGCTGTGCAACGTGGCGCTACCGCGCCAGCGCGACTTTCGAGGTGTCCCCGATACCTTTGACGGTCACGGCAACTTTACGCTGGGGTTGCGCGAACAACTTGTGTTCACCGAGATTGACTATGACTCGATTGACAAGATACGTGGCATGGAGATCAGCATCGTTACCACAGCCAAGACGGACGAAGAGGGACGGCGACTGATGGAGCTCTTGGGGATGCCGTTCCGCCGTCGGGGCTGGTAGCCTGAAATGGAGAGGCGAGTATGACAAGAAAGTGTCTGCCGATTCGAGAGACGCGACGCGAGTATAAGGTGCAGGTGCGGAACCGCTGCAGGATATGCGGTCGGCCGCGGGGCTACATGCGGCGTTTTCAACTGTGCCGCATCTGTTTCCGAGAGATGGCCCTGAGGGGTGAAATCCCCGGCGTGGTAAAGTCGAGTTGGTGAGAAAACGGGAACGAGAGGTCTTATCCGATGACGATGTCTGATCCAATAGCTGACATGTTGGCCCGCATACGGAATGCTCTGATGGTGGGGCATCCAGGCTTACGCGTGCCTGCTTCCAAGATCAAGGTGGCGATTGCCAAAATCCTGAAAGAAGAGGGATTCATCGAAAGTTATCACGTGACACGTAGTCGCCCGCAGCCGCAGTTGGTGATCAAGCTCAAGTACGTGGGCGAGCGGAAGCAGCGCCGCCCGGTGATTGGGGGATTGGAACGCGTGAGCAAGCCGGGTCGTCGCGTCTACACGCGGACCTTGGAGATACCGTGGGTGCGAAGTGGGATGGGTATCGCCATTCTCACGACGCCCAAGGGAGTGCTGACTGGACAGCAGGCACGACGCCTAGGTGTGGGCGGTGAGGTGCTGTGCTACGTGTGGTAGCTTGGTTGAGGGAGGCAGGTAGTGTCACGAATTGGTCAAACGCCTATCCCCCTACCTGAGGGGGTGAGAGTTAATATTCAAGGCAGCCAGGTAGCGGTGACAGGGCCCAAGGGCAACCTTTCCCGCGAGTTCCATCCGGATATGGAGATCGGGCAGGAGGGTGGCCAGTTGGTGGTGCACCGTCCTACGGACCAACGGCACCACAAGGCGCTGCACGGTCTGACGCGGGCGTTGCTGAACAACATGGTGATCGGCGTGACGCAGGGTTTCCAGAAACAGTTGGAGGTCCAGGGCGTCGGATACCGGGTGGATTTGCAGGGGGATGGAGGTCTGTTGCTACAACTTGGCTTCTCCCACCCGGTGCGCATCGCCGCGATGGAGGGGATTGCATTTGATGTGGAAGCCCGCTCCAAGGTGATTACGGTGAGTGGAATCGACAAGGAGTTGGTGGGGCAGGTGGCGGCGGAGATCCGTGCGTGGCGGCCACCAGAGCCCTACAAGGGCAAGGGCATCCGGTACGTTGGCGAGTACGTTCGCCGCAAGGCCGGCAAGGCCGGCAAGATCGGCTGATAGGTACTTTGTCGTGGATTGAGGTCTAGATATGCCAGAGATTGATCGTCGAGTAGCCCGTCTGCGGCGGCATAAGCGTGTACGGAAGCACATAGTTGGGACGCCAGAGCGGCCGCGATTGAACGTTTTTCGCAGCCTGCGTCACATCTATGCTCAGGTAATTGATGATAGCCAGGGACGTACGCTCGTTTCCGCTTCGACCATTGATCCAGAGGTAGGAGCGCAGCTTGAGGGGTTGACAAAGACCGAGCAAGCGCGCGTGGTGGGCAAGGTGTTGGCGGAGCGTGCGGTGAGCCAGGGCGTCAGCAAAGTGGTATTCGACCGGGGCGGGTATGTGTATCATGGCCGGGTGAAGACGCTGGCAGATGCAGCCCGTGAGGGTGGGCTTGATTTTTAGGGCGCGACGGAGGCAGAATGGCGAAAGGGAGCTTACGAGATCGCGAGGAACTGGACGAGCGCGTCGTAGACATCACGAGGGTGGCGAAAGTCGTCAAAGGCGGCCGTCGCTTCAACTTCCGTGTGGTTGCGGTTGTGGGAGATAACCGTGGCCAGGTTGGTCTGGGGTTCGGCAAGGCGC
>Ga0114922_10007234_pt1 | contig 10162 bp, 10 predicted proteins | sample AartaG_FD_100975 | JGI IMG/M metagenome (GOLD analysis project Ga0114922, IMG submission 100975) | Deep subsurface microbial communities from Aarhus Bay to uncover new lineages of life (NeLLi) - Aarhus_00045 metaG | ecosystem: Environmental > Aquatic > Marine > Oceanic > Sediment | place...
AGAATGCAAACAGCGGGACTGAGACTGCGTCGTACATTCTCAAGACCCATAGCAGTGGCGATACCTGGGATTACGGTATCCATCTTTCGGACGCGACGATCAACACAGCCGAAATCGTAGGCAGTAACGGAGAGACGTTAAAGAATACGACCGACACTGCCTGGCAAGTTGGTGGGTTCCTGGGGCTTGAGGAGGCATCTGTGGTGGACCTGGGGGCAGGATTCACGCTGACGCCGGGTGCCAGTTACCAGCCGGTGACGAACTCCACGGGGGGGTCCATCACATCGGACACCTCCACGGCTATTGTAGATGGCGCTGTTCCTGGAGTGATCTTGATCATCGTGAACGAGGATGCCCAGGACATTGTCCTGAAAGACGCGGCGAACACTCAGTTGGGTGGAGACATCACCCTGACCGGGGGAGCCGATGACTCGATCACATTGCTTTGGGATGGTACCGATTGGACCTGCCTGTCGGTTCACGATAACTGATGACGACGTTCGCGTTTTGTTGCGCGAGTTTTGCAGAGATGACGGAGCGGGCGGCGGGGGTGACGCCGCTGACCTCGCCGCCCGTCGATGCCGGCGACTTTGATCCGGCATGGCTCGAGGGACACGATCTGCTGTGGTTCGACCTGCACGGCCAGCCGGGGGCGGCCTGGTGGATGGGCGATAACCGGCTGATCGCGCTGACGGCGGGACAGATCCGGGATGCGGATCTGGGCGGGGCGATCGTGTTCGCGCTGAACTGCTATCTGGCGGACGAGGGCTCGCCGATGTTGGATGCGCTGCTCGACGCCGGCGCGCGGTATGTGATCGGTGGGGACGGTCGGAACTGGGCCGGGCAGCGGACGTTGTATGGTGCGGCGGTCCTGGGGATGCGATTCGTGGAGGGGCTGTGCCAGGGGCAGGATCCACTCAGGGCGCTGGCGCTGGCGAAGCGACGGGTGAGGCTGTCGATGGTGCGAGATTGGTTGCTGAGGCGCGGGCAGCGGATCACGGCGGCAAAGGATACGTTGGCGTTTCGAGCTTACTATAGGAGGTCAGCGTGAACGGGTGGAGATTGTGGTCGGGCAGGTTGTTCACAGTTGCTGCTGTCGGCATCATCATTGCAGCGGTCGTCTTGGGAGTGATTCAGGTAAGGGGGCTCCGGCCACTTCCGGAGGAGCCAGTTGCACGGAGCGTGGAGAATTACGGCTGGCTGAGGGTGGAGGAGATGACCGTCGCCGGGACCGGGACGGAGGGGGCGGTGAGCGCGAGCCAGGCGAGCGACGAGGCGGTCCGGGGCCACATCTATGCGGTGCATCTGGATTTTTCTTCTTCGATCACGACGACGACGGATCTTACGCTGACGCAGTCGTCCCCCTCGCTGACGGTGCTCCAGCTCACGGACTATTACACGGACACGTGGTTTTACCCGGGCGCCGAGTACACGAGTGTGGCCGGGGCCGGGTTGTCGGCGTATGACCGGCTGCTGGCGTCGGGGACGTTGACGGCGACGGTGGGAGAGACGATCTCGGGGACGATCGTGACGGTGCGGGTGTATTGGGGGGAGTAGGATGATCACAAAGCGTTGGATTCTGCGACTGGTGAATGCCTGTATGTCCATCTTGCCCATGGTCAGGATTCGTTTCGTCATTGTGGCCAATGGATCAATATCATTGCTTGACAGGTTTGGTATCAGTTCGGCTGCTGTGAGAGCACGGATCAGTGAGTTGGCACAGGGCGGACAATGACGGTTATCGGAGCTGAATGGAGGTACCGATGCGGTATCTGAAGCGATTTGCGGAGCTGGTGAGTGACCAGGGCAACGGGGTTGTGGAGCACGTCATCTCGGTGTTCGGAAATCAGGACGACGGCGGGGACATCGTCCACAACGGTGCATTCAAGAAAACGCTCCAGGAGAGCGGGCCGGCCGGGGCGGACCGGATTCGGGCTACGTGGCAACACGACATATGGGAGCCGATCGGGAAACCGCTGGAGATGGAGGAGGTGGGCAAGGCGGATCTTCCAGATCAAGTCCTGGTCCGGGCACCAGACGCCACGGGCGGACTCCGCGTCGTTACGAAGATCTCGATGACACACCGTGGGCAGGATGCATACACGTTGCTGCTCGACGAGGTGCTGCGGGAATGGAGCATCGGCTACTATCCGGTCAAGCGACAGTGGGAAGACGACGTCGAAGGTGATCCGATCCGTCATTTGTTCGAGGTGAAGCTGATCGAGTACGCGCTAGTCACGTTGGCAATGAACATCGGTGCGGTGACGTCCGACGTGAAGGTGGTGGTCGCGTACCAGGATTTGCCGCTGGGGCCGGAGGATGAGGCGTGGGACCACGATGCGGCGCTGGCCAGGGTGAAGGAATGGGCCGGTGGGGGCGATAGCCTGGAGGAGATGGATTGGGAGAAATTCCGATCGGCTCACGTGCTCTGGGATAAGGAGAGTCCAGAGCAGATGGGCAGCTATAAGCTGTTGATCGCCGACGTGGTCGACGGGAAAGTGACGGCGATGCCGCGAGGGATTTTTGCGGCGGCGGTGGCGCTGCAGGGAGGACGGGCCCCGATTCGGGAGTTCGACGACGGCGACGTGGAGGGCGCGAAGAAGCATCTTTCACGGTACTATGACCGGATGGAGCGGACAGCGCCGTGGGATCGGGATAAGGCCCTGACAGTGGAGTCGTTGATCGAGCTGGTCATCAGTAAAGCATCTCCCACGAAGCCGGTGGGTTTGGATTCGTTCGTGACCGATCTGTTGCAGTTGCAGGCGCCGGGGGCGCAGGACGTGTGGCTGGAGCAGGTCGAGAGGTTCGCGTCGTCCTGGGCGGCGAACGCGGTGATTTTGAAAGAAGGCCGGATGCTCTCCGGCCGGAATGTCACGATCGTCGAGGATGCCATCCAGGAGATGCAGGAGGCGATAGCGGCGCTGCAGGTGTTGCTGGAGGCAGCCAAGCCGCCCGAGGAGCGGGCACTTACTGCGGCCAGGGCGATTCTACAGCGCAGGCTGGAGCTACAGTTATTCGAGTTGCAATCTATGTAGGAGGACGAAACGATGAACTGGAAACAGTTGATGGAGAAAGCCCGGGAGCTCATCCACCAGGCCAAGGCGCTGATGGATGAGAACCAGGACGATGCCTGGACGCAGGAGCGAGAGAACCAGATCGAGGCGCTGCTGAACGAGTCCGACGACTTCAAGGAACGAGCCGAGCGAGCCCGGCGGGTGGAAACCGGGATGGCCTACTTTGAGGATCCGGCGGCCTCTCCGCCCCCGATGGCCGGAGAGACTCCGCCCGAGGCGATGGGCCAGGGCGGTATGACCGGAGATGCAGAGATCGACACGGTGACGATCAACGCGGAGTACAAGGACACGTTCAGAGTCTATCTGATCGGCGGTATAGGCTCACTGAGCGCGAAACAGGTCGAGGTCCTGCAACGAGGATACGTCGAGGCCGACCGGAAGGTCCTGACTGGCAACACCGGCGTCGCCGGTGGGTTCCTGGTGGCGGCGGATTTCCGGGCCGTGATGGTCGAGGAGCAGGCCGCGCGGGCGTTCTTGCGCAACCTGGTGACCATGCAGCCGTGTTCGGGCGAGTTCCTGGAGATGCCGACGGTGGAGGCTCCGTCGTCCAACGCCGGGATCTATGCAAACGGGATCGTGTTCACCTGGGTCAACTCGCCGATGGACGAGGATACCGGGGACACGGAGCCAGAGTTCGGACTGATGCGGATCCCGATGCACGATGCGACGGCGAAGACCCGGCTGAGCATCAACATGGTCAACGACGCGGCCGTGAACATCGAGGCAAGCCTGCCGAGATGGTACGGTGAGGCGTGGGGGTTGCAGGAGGACTATGTGATCCTGCGCGGGACCGGGCGCGGGATGCCGCTGGGTATCCTGGAGGACACCGACATCACCGGGACCCACTACGTGGAAACGGCGGCGTCGGGGACGGTCGGGGCGGACGATCTGATCGATCTGATGTACGACCTGGAGGCGCAGTACGCGGCAAACGCGGGGTGGGTCACCAGCCGGACTAATCTCAAGAGCGTGCGCAAGCTGAAGGACGGCGAGGGCAACTATCTGTGGCAGCCGGGGCTGCAGGCAGGTGAGCCGGACACGCTGCTGGGTGCTCCGGTGGCACAGTCGCCGTGGATGCCGAGTATCTCGGCCGGGAACTATTCGTTCATCTACGGCGATCTCAAACGGTACGCGCTGGGTGAGCGGCAGCGAATCACGATGACCGTGCTGCGAGAGAAGTACATCGAGCAGTTGAAGATCGGCTACATGGCGCACATCCGCGTGGGTGGCCAGGCGATGATCGCGCGGGCGTTCCGCGTGTTGAAGATCAAGGCATAGTCCCCCTGACCCTCACCCCCAGCCCCTCTCCCAGGGGGAGAGGGGAGGGCAGGGTGGGTAAGGGGCGTTATCGGAACTGTAGGAGATAAGACCGATGCAACGAGCGATGGGAAGTGAAATTCTGAAGGTCGTGAACGTCGAGCTGCCGGACGTGTTGACGGCAGAGGCGCACACGTCGAGCGCAATCGACACGCAGATGGCCGTCGGCGGCTTGCTGCTGGTGGACCTGGGCGTGGCGGAGGCGGATGCAACTGTGGACGTGGTGGTGCAGCATTGTGCCACGTCGGACGGCAGTTACGCGACGTTGTTCACGGCCACTCAGTTGACGCAGGCCGGCGATGACGACGAGATGATCTACTACCTGGACATCGATTTCCAGAATCCGAACATCAACCGGTATCTGAAGGTCGTCACGACCGTCGGTACGGACGTGACTGATGGCGCGGTGTTGCTGATCCTGTTCGGCCACCGGCGCGAGGCGGTGTCGCAACCGGACGACGTCGCGGCGCTGGCCGGGAGCTGGGCGACTGGCATCGTGCCGTCGTAGTGTCGTAGGTGAGGCGAGAGGGACCGCGGCGTGGAACAGGTCGAAATCGAATATACAGACAATCGGGGTTTGACGTGGCTGACGCATGAGGAAGCGCAACGACTTGTTCAACGTGGCGAGGCCAGGTTGACCGGGCGCACGCGGACCCTCTCGCCTGAAAACAAGGTGATCGTGCCGGAGTACTCGCGGCACGGGGAGGAACGATGATCGAAGAGAGATTCGGATTGGCAATGAGACGAGCGATGCACGTCGGCAAGATGCAGCAGGTTGCGCTCCGGATCGGCGGTCACGCGATGCTGGAGTTGTTCGACGCCGACGGCAAGCTGAAAGAGCGGCGCGAGACCAACAACCTGGTGGTGAACACCGGTCTGTATCACATCGCGGATCAGCTCAGCGACCAGGGTGAGTCGGCAATGAGCCACATGGCCGTGGGGACGGACGACACGGCTGTGGCCGCGGGTGATACGGCGCTGGGGACTGAGGTCGGGCGCGTGGCACTCACGTCGACGACGCAGGGCAGCGGCGCGAGCGCGGACGAGGTGACTTACGTGGGCACATTTGGGGCCGGGACCGGGACCGGGGCATTGGTGGAGGCCGGGATCTTGAACGCCTCCTCGGATGGGATCCTGCTGTGTCACACCACGTTCGACGTGATCAACAAGGGCGCGAGCGACAGTCTCACTATCACCTGGGTGCTGACCATTTCAGCGTCGTAGCACGTGATTGTGAGTGTGTGAGGCGTGGGCTCGGGTGAGTCCACGCCTCATGCCAGGAGTCTGATGTGGCTGATCTGACGCTGTCTCTGGCGGATTCAGTTGTAGCGACGCTCGGCGATCTGGCGTTCGTCGAGACGCCGGGGATTTTGGTGGAGCTGCAGGGCAACGCGGCGGGCCGGGCGGTGGCCCGGCGGATCACACTGCTGGAGAGTGACACGCTGCCAGTGCTCGTTTTCCTCGTCACGGACGGGGAGAACGGCGTGTACGATCTGAGTGACGCGACGGTGACACTCCGCATGCGGGAACGGGAGGCGGACGCCGGCGACTATAAGATCGACGCGGAATGCACGCACCTGGATGATCCGATCAACCCGACGATGCCCGGCCTGGTGGAGTATCGGTTGACGGCGGACGACACGGATACGGCGGGGGAGTATTATGCTGAGCTGATAATGGATTTTGGTGGAACTCTGGTGTATACGACGGAGATGTTCGTGGTGCGAATCCGGGAGCGGTTGTAATGGCGATCGCATTTGATGAGGTCGACGACTACTACACCATCGCCGACGCCGCCGGATTGACGTTGCAGGACGGCGACTGGTGCGTGGGGATCTGGACTAAACTAGACGACCTCACCGGCGAGGACTACCAGAAATTGTTGTCTAATAACCAACTGGACACCAATGGATCGATGAATCTGTACCCGTTCGAAACCAACCACGCATTCTTATCGGGCAAGTGGCGGATGAACGTGACAGATGGCGACGGTACGGTGTGTAATCCAACGTCCAGTAGTGCGCCAGGCGCCGACTCCAAGTGGCGCCTGGTCATCATGCAGCGCGATGCAACTCCACAGGAAATCCAACTGTGGCTTTGCGAGGCCAATGGGGTGGCCTCCAAAGAGGGAAGTGAGCCCGACACCGATCTCGGTGCCATAGACGGTGGTGACTGGTACGTCGCCCGGGCAAGCGACGGCAGAGCCGACCTCTATTACGGCGGAATCGCCGCCGAACTCTTCAAAGGTGACTTTGCCCTCACCCAAGCGCAAATTGAGACCCTCGCCGCCGGGTTGCCCATCAAGTCGCTCGCAAAGCAGGCCAGCCTCACGCTCGACGTGTATCTCCCGATGTGGGAGGCCGACGCTACGCTGCTGGACTATTCCAACAACGGCAACGATGCCACCCGCTCCAGCGCACCTACTACCACTACACATCCACCCATTTGTACGCCCACCAAGAGACGGAGAATGTAGATGCAAGGGCCATTTCTCAGAAAATATGGCGTTGAGACCAAGATAGACTTTGTCCTCTACGACACCGACGGTGCCAGCCTCAAGACGGATGCCTCCCACGCCAGCGGTGACAGTACCATCATGAAGGATGAGGGGGCAGAGGCGAACACGTCCAACGGATTCGTCGATGAAGGCAACGGCTACTCCATCACGCTCACCGCCACGGAGATGCAAGCCGCTCGGATCGTCGTCTATGTGATCGATCAGACGAGTCCGGCCGTGTGGCTGGACGAGGCTCTGGTCGTCGAGACGTATGGAAATGCATCTGCACAGCATGCTTTCGACCTGGACGATAATGATCTGAATGACGACACGTACCAGGCCAAGGTGTGGTTGACGGACGACGACGGCAACACCTACGACCGGTATGTGGGTGTGTGGTTCAAGAACGGTGAGCCGATCACCTCCGGGATCACGAGCCCGACGATCCAGGTGATTCAGGCGAGCGACGGAAATGACCTGGTCAGCGTGCAGTCGATGACGCAAATCGGCAGCACGGGGATGTACAAGTATGACGAGAATACAAATCGGATCGCGGACGGTGCTGTGTACGTTGCCAAGGTGCAGGCGACGATCGATAGTGCGACGAGGACGTGGTATCAACCCGTGGGGCGGGATGGATGATCAACGGGGGGCGGCAATTCCTGCTGGTGGATTGGGATGGGGCGATTTTCCGCCAGGGCCAAGCGCTTACGAAGGACTTGTCGGACAGCGTATTGGTGCAGGATATGTCCGGGTTTCCGATTGTGGTGGTCATCGATGCGTTCACCACACCGGCCAGCGGGCCGATGGGGGACAACTGGAGTAGCGATCCGCTCAATGAGAGTGTTGGTGTGTTGGAGCACTACAACACACAGTGCACGATCTCTGCGGGAACAGTAGGCTCCGGGTATTGGAGTGCTGAGCAATTCGGGCCAGATTGTGAGGTGTATCTGACATTGGCGACGTATCTGGGGCAAACTGGTGAGAATGTTGATACGCTCAGTTTGCTCGTCAGGCTCCAGGATCCTGCGACGGTGGACGTGGATGGATACGAGATCAAGTTTCGCGGCGGAGCCAGCAACATGGACGTCAAGGCTACACGCATCAGCACGAGTGCCGAATTGGGAGCCGAGGGAAGTGTTCCGTCGTTGGCTACCAACGACAAGCTGGGGGTTCGTATCGTCGGAGACGTGATCATCGCGTATCACTGGTCCACAGCGAATTCTATGTGGTCGGTCGTCGGGCTCTGGTCTGATAGCAACGTGTCAGGTGCTGGATACGTTGGATTGGAATTGGTGACAGCAGACAATCCTCACGACGTTCGAGTCGATAATTTTGGAGCAGGGAATGTCTCCCAGGCATCTTGTGCAGTTGGCAGGGGCCTGGCGGATGGCGCTGTAGCGACCGAGTCACTGGCAACGCTGGCAGTGGCAAAGGCGTTGGCGGATAGCGCGGCAGGCTCTGAGGTGCTGGCGTTTGCGCTGGCGAAGGTGCTGGCGGACGGTGCGACGGGTTCTGATGTATTTAGCCGACTGGCGACATTCGTGCGGTCATTTGGCGACAGTGTGAATGTGGGGGATGCGGCGACGCGGGCGGTAGTGAAGGCTCTGGCGGATGGTGCAGCAGGCTCTGAGGTGTTGGCGTTTGCAGTGGCAAAGGTGTTGGCGGACGGTGCGACGGGTTCTGATGTGTTTAGCCGGGTGGCGACGTTCGTGCGGTCGTTTGACGATGGCGCGAACGTGGGGGATGCGCTGACGCGGGCAGTGGCGAAGTCGCTTGCGGATGGTGTAGCCGGCTCTGAGGTGTTGGCGTTTGCAGTGGCAAAGGCGCTGGCAGACGGTGCGACAGGTTCTGAGGTACTGAGCCGGGTAGCGACGTTCGTGCGGTCATTCGACGATAATGTGGTGGTCACCGAGGTGTTGGATCGGACGGGCACGTTTGGGCGGGAATTCGGCGATGGGGCCAGCGTGGGAGATGCGGCGACGCGGGGGGTAGGGAAAGCGGCAGCCGACGGGGTCACCGCCCTGGAGAGCCTGGATTGGGTGCTCGGGCTGGCGCTGCTGGATAGTGCGGTGGCCACAGAGGTGCTGGCGTTCGCGGTGGCAAAGGCGCTGGCAGATGGGGCGGTGGTCACCGACGCGCTGACCGAGCGGGAGTTGGGCCGGAGCCTGGCAGATGGCTTCACGATCGGGGACGATCTCGCGCCGTTTGCGGTGGCGAAGGCGCTGGCAGATGGTGCGGTGGCCATTGAGGTATTGAACCGGGTGATGACGTTCGTGCGGACGTTGACGGAATCACCCGTCGCGACGGAGACGATTGCGAAGGCGCTGACGCTGGCGGCCTGGGCGGACGGCGTCGACGTCGCCGATGCGTCGTCCTGGCAGTTCTTTCTAGCGGCGATAACGGAGATTATCACGGCTACAGACAGCACTGTGCCGGCGGCGACGATTACGAAGACGTTCAGTGAGTCGCTGGTGGCCAGTGAGGCACTGGCGAAGGCGCTGGCACTGGCGGCGTTCAGTGACGCGGTGGTGGTCGCCGATTTGTTCATCGCCGGCAAGGGGCTGGTCTTGTCGGACAGCGTCGCGGCGAGCGATGCATTTAGCCGCGTGGCCACGTTCGCGCGGACGATCACAGAGTCACCGGTGGCGAGCGAGGCGCTGGCGAAGGCGTTGGAGCTGGGTGCCTGGTCGGATAGTGTGACGGTGGCGGAGGCGTTGGCCCAGGGCTGGGCGCTGGCGTTTGCGGATGCGGTGACGGCCGGGGACGCGGTGGCGAAGACGCCGGGGAAAGCGGCAGCCGACGGGGTCGTGGCGAGCGATGCGCTGACGAAGGCGATCGCGGCGCGGTTGCAGGCGGCGATCCTGGCCGGGGAGGAGCGGCCGGCGTTCACTATTGGTACAGTGCTGAGCGACCAGGTGAACGCCGGCGAGGCGCTGGCCCGGGCAATCGTGTTCGTGCGGGCGTTCAGCGACGCGGCGGTGGCCGGGGATGCGCTGGCAAAGGCACTGGCGCTGGCGGCCTGGGCGGACGCGGTGAGCGCTGGCGATGCGGTGGCGCTGGGGCCAAACAAGGCGCTGGCCGACCAGGTGAGCGCCGGCGAGGCTCTGACGCGGGTGATCGAGGTCCTGCTCGCCGAGGGGGTCCTGGCACGGGAGCACATCTCGGGATTGCCTAATATGCTGCTGACGCTGGCGGACCGGGTGCTGGCCAGCGACGTGGCGACGGCGAGCATCGGGAAGGCGCTGGCCGACCAGGTCGAGGTGGCGCTGGG
>Ga0114922_10007235_pt1 | contig 10161 bp, 9 predicted proteins | sample AartaG_FD_100975 | JGI IMG/M metagenome (GOLD analysis project Ga0114922, IMG submission 100975) | Deep subsurface microbial communities from Aarhus Bay to uncover new lineages of life (NeLLi) - Aarhus_00045 metaG | ecosystem: Environmental > Aquatic > Marine > Oceanic > Sediment | place: Aarhus...
AAGCCTTACCCAAACGTAAGGTGAACGGGGTAGGAGGGGATGTGGCGTCCCCATGATGTGCTCTCAGCACTTCTAAAGAATTTGTACAAAATTCATGTCATAAGACTATTTCCCAATCTTCCCTAAAACTGATAAAGACTACCTACATGTCTTAATTATGTCTCAAGATCAAGAAGTAAATGCGGTTAAGAAATCAATTATGGATCACTATCATGAAGGACATGCAAAATTTGACTATAGGTACTATTTAGATATTCTTCATGATGACTGGAAGTTCTTCATGTTTAATCGAGAAGGAAATTTAGAAATTATTGATAAAGAGAAGTATTGTTCGTGGTATAATCCTAAGGATATTGACGAGAGTCTTAACTGGGAGACAGAGATTCTGTATGTTGATATAACAGAAAATGTAGGCTCTGCTAAAATCAGATTAGAATGTGAAAAAGTCAAGTATATTGATTACTTTAATTTGATAAAATTAGAAGATAACTGGTGGATTGTTAACAAAGTTTGCCATCCTACTAGAAAAATTCAATAGATACTTTAGACATCATTTTCATCTTATTTCTCGACTATCTCTTTCAGTTTCTTTGCATTTTTGATATTGTACTCTAAATCACTAGGATTAGGAACCATACCATCCCAACCTGATTCTTTAACGTATTTCTCAAAAAACTCATACAGGTCTTTGGCATCATAATTAGCTATTTTGGTTGGAGTATCAAATCCTGCACTATGATAGAGTTTAGCTAATTTAGATTTAACATACCCAATTCGAGTTATATCTGAAAGCTCTACAAGTTCTAAGATCCCTTCTTCAGGTATATCCAGCTGATGGGAGAGATCTTTCCTCTGTTTAATTGTTTTACCTGCTTCAAGCATTTGCTCAACATTCTTTATGCCAATACTTGCAAGTTTCCCCACATGTTCTGTATTAACTTCATAAAAATCTTTCAGAGGAAAAATTCTACGTGATTTTTTTGTACGTTCTTCTCTTAATTTTGCAACATATGATAACATTGCTTTATTTTCTGCAAATCTGTAGTAGTTCATTAAAACATACAATGCTCCTTTAGCAGATTTCTTCTGCTTCTTTTCTATTTCTTCCACATAGGAGTCAACATCTTCTTTGGTGACAAGATCAATTTTCTTACCTAGGAACTTTATGAAATTGTTTACTGCGTTGACATTTCTATCAATTACATCTGTTTTTTTACCTTTTTTTTTCATAAATTTTTTAAAATCTTCTTCGCTCATTCATCTCACTATTCAATTTTTGTCAATTTCCTTACAATCTTGACAACATTCTCTTTTTGGTATATAAAGCTGAATTATGATTAGGGAAAAATAATAAAAGTTGCAGTTCAATATAATTGTATGGAAGAATATACTGAGACAGAAGTCAATTATTTCATTTTAACAAAACAACATTTGACACCTGAATCAAGAATAGATGATGTATCAAAAATAGCTCAGGATATTGGAGGACTTCATGCAACTAGCCAGACAACAACTTATCTTTCGACCTTCTTTAGATCAAATAATTTTAGAAAGAAGGATCTGGAAGAAGAAATCTATTATAAGAAAAATCTTGGCAAAATTAGGTGCATGAGAAAGTCTGTTTTTATTCAACTTAGAGAACTCATTCCTACTATCTATACAGCAACAAAGAAGCAATATGCAAAGCGTCATAAAGATTATTTGAACAATCTGGGAGTCTCATTAGAAACTTATGAAAAATCTGCAGTAGAAATTAGGAAAATTCTTTCTGGAAGAATTTTATCAACAGCTGAAATAAAAAAAGAAGTTACATCAAAAGAGTATACAACTCATTTCATTTCATTAATGTGTGACAAACTAGATATAATAAGAAATAAACCAATAAAAAGTTGGAAAGATAAGAGACACACTTATTCTTTATTTACTGAATTCTTCCCTGAAATGGACTTTGAGGGAATTGATGAAGAGGAGAGCATGAAATTTCTTGTAGAGTATTATCTTCAGAGTTTAGGTCTTGCTACTGAAACGGATATCTTTTGGTGGACAGGTTTCAATAAAACTCAAACTAGAAAAATCCTTCTAGAATTAGAGAATAAAATTGAGAGGATTCAAATAAAAGGGATAGAAAAGGAGTTTCTCATCTTATCTGAAGATTTGAAAAATCTCAAACAGTTACAACAAGAAGAAGAGAACACAGTCAACCTCCTATCAGATTTAGATCCTTATCTTATGGGTCATAAAGATAGGGAGAGACTTGTAGAAGAGGAACATTACAATCATCTCTTTGACAGATCAGGGAATGCTACTTCTTCTATTCTACTGAACGGGAAAGTTATAGGAATTTGGGATTTTGTAAGTAGTAAAGAATCAAAAATAAAGATATTCTTTCTAGAAAAACCAGAAGCTTCTGTTAAACAACAAGTGATAGAAGAAGTGAAAAAGGCAGGTTTATTCATTTTTGACCAAGAGATTACAATAATAGAATGTAAGGAAATGGAACCTTTGAAAAGTAGAACACCTGGAGAAATGTTAACTCCATTAAAACATTGTTGAAGAAGGAAGAGGAGCTTTACTTAAACAACCTTACAGATAGTAAACGAAAAGAATTCACTTAAATTCATTTATTTTGAAATTCTGAGTTCTGCTTTTCTCGAACTGAATTGTTAAATATTACTTTTTCTATATATAATATTAGACCATCTAAAGAGGTGCACAATAAATGAAAAAAGAACTAACAATTTTCCTAGCAGGTTTATCCTTGCTAATGATTCTTTCTTCTGCTCCATTTACTACAGCTGTTTCTCCTTTTGTTGAGGTAGAAGTTGGAGATTCTTTTAATTATGTAATTTCCAAAGTTTATTTCTATTTAGAAGAGAACAATGTAGTTACAGCTGAAGAAACAGGGGTAGGGATTGTTAACGGTACAATTAATGTAGAAGTCGATGCAATTTTTGATTCATCAGAAGTGTTTTACTTTGGACTTCCATACGAAACTACGATTTTCAATGTTACAGAAACTATTGGAGACAGGAGTGTCCAAGCTCAAACTCCCTTGGATATGTGGTATGGTATGTTTTTGTCTATAGAAGGGCTATATGCTATGCTAGTTGATGGATTTAATCCGTATGATCCTCCAGACATAACTATTGAAATACCTGATACTTCAAGCTATGATTTCATCAAAGGATTGCCAGTATTTGCCAATTCCAACACAACATTCTATGAAGAACTAGAAGCTGATTTGAATGGCGTTACTAGCTTAAACCTAGCATTAGACGATTCGAATCATAATAATCCTATCATAAATCCAGGTGTCCTTGGCAGAATTACAGAGGTTTCATATATAGGCGGAATCTTCAAGCTAAATGTTACAAACCAAGGATACTTTGATGATGGAACAGTCTCAACTAATGTTGATTATGATTGGAGTGTTCAAGGGATTTCAAACTACTATGTAGAAATTGATACAAATAACGGATTAGTAAATGAGATGTTTTATGGAATAAATGTTAAGACAATTGTTGATGGATACAAAACAGTAGTAGATATGAAGATAGGTATAGAGAAATCTGATACTGGAAATACTTGGACTTTAGGTATTTCATTCATTGAACCATTACTAGCAGTACTAGGGTTAACAACTTTTTGGATCATTACTAGAAAGATGAAAAAGTAATCTTTTTCTCTTCTTTTTTTGCTTCTCAGAGATATACTTATTAATCAAAATATATACTTATAATGAGATTATATATGAGAACTAAAAATCTCTTTGTAAACCGTTATTTCTGGGTGTTTCTTATTAGTTCTATTGTTATTGTTTCAGTATTTACACCTATTGGCATAATCTTAAGGAAAAGGAAAACTCCAATTATAATTAAATCAAATGAAGATTTTCTCAAGTATGATCTTCCTGGAACAGGAACTGAGATAGATCCATATCGAATAGAAAATAGAAGGATGATCATAAATGATTTTGTTGCTATAATGATATCCAACATCTCAAAGTTCGTACTCATCCAAAATAACCAAATAAATTCCAAATCGAATGAAAGAGGAATAGTTCTTGGAGTTAGTATTCCAGGTTTAATTGAAATTAGAAATAATATATTCGAAAATTGTTTAGAAGCAATACACTGTATTCGCACATATGAATGTGTAATAAAAAATAATATATTCAAAAATGGGAAATATGGAATAGGTGCATTTAGCTTTAATTATGCAAATGATCATCTAAATTTCTTAATACAGAATAACACCTTTATCAATATAGAAAATGAGGAAATTGGACTTCTAGGTGCGGGAGGGACAATTATTAAAGATAACACCTGCAGTTTCAATACTAGTGAAATGCAAGAATATGACAAAGCATATGAAAGACCAGTTGGATTTCTGATATACAACTTAAATGGAACAGTAATAAGAAATAATACTTTAGCATATAAAGGAATTGAGCTGATTGATTCAGATCCTATGAACTATCATTCAGCTGAAGTGGTTAGCAATATCGTCAGAGGAAAAGAAGTGGGTTATTTTCTAAACTTAAACGGTTCTAATTTTGATGAAAATCTCTATAGTCAACTATTTCTGATCAATTGTACTAATATTCTAGTTAAAAATCAAACTTCTAATTTTACTGGAATAGGCGTTTGCATGGTTAACTGCTCAAATAGTGCTATTCAGGATAGTGATTTTAGGTATAATGGTTATGCTGGCATATACATTTCCGAATCAAATTTTATAACAGTTAACAATAATTACTTTGACTCAAATTATAGAGGATTAAGAACATTGAACTCATTTAACATAACTGTTTCAAATAATTCTTTCAACAATGGAAGATATGGTTGTGAGTTTGTTAATTCAACTTATATATTATTGATTAATACTTTCTCCGGAAATGAAGTAGATATACGCGATGTTGATTAAAAGAAATGCACTTAAAACAAATTACATTAATTTTTGATTTATTGTTTTGTATAGTTTAGGAACACAATTAACAAGAGCTTCCTTGTTGAGTTTTCCTTCTTGTTCAAATCTACTAAGCAGATTTGCTAACATCTTATAGTATGGAATTGGATTAACATCTAAAGGAATTAAGATTCCTAAAGAAGCAAAGGTTTCTTTTTTGTGATTGTTCTTTTCAAAACAAGGAATTAAACGAGTAACAGTGACAGCATTGAGATCACCTATTCGAGTAATTAACATGTCTCCATCTTGACATGCCATAGGTATAGTTTTTAGACATAAATCATGGTCTATCTGTTCACTTATTTTTACTTCAGGATAGAAATACAAGAGTTCATTACCAAAATCAGTTATACCTGTTAAAAAAACAGCTCTAGCAAGATAATCTTGACAGCCATTATTGGTATTCTTCATTTGAACCCCTTTGGTTTGTAGATTTACTTGTATTAAAAACATTACCCCGTGTATCTAGTGTCAACAAAATACATAATTCTCTTTTTCAAGAAGATTTTAAAACAGGATTATCTATAATCATATTTATGCCATTTACAGAGAATGAAGGTGTAAAGATACATTATAAAATTGAAGGAGAAGGAATACCGCTAGTACTGCTTTACGGTTTTATGGACACATTAGATGAATGGTATGAACTAGGATATGTTGAATCATTACTAGACAATTATATGCTTATTATAATTGATTTACGAGGACATGGATTAAGTGATAAACCTCATAATTCTGATCTTTATTCTATGAAGCACTTAACATCAGATATTATTGCAGTACTTGATGATTTAGAAATAGAAAAAACCTACTTCTGGGGATATTCAATGGGAGGTCATATTGGTTTTGGATTAACTCAATATTATCCTGAAAGGTTCAGTGCTTATATTCTCGGTGGAATTAGTCCTCAACCTTTTGATGAGGAAATCATAAAAAAAGGAGATGGATTACGAGATATTCTAAAAGGTGGTTCTGAAAGGTTTTTAGAATATATAGAATCAGGAGGAACAGAAATCACTGATGAAGTAATAGAAGCAATAAGTAAATTTGATTTTAAAGCATTACTCGCCTTCTGGAGTGCAGATTTAATCCCAGAAAAAGAAGGATATTATAGGAAGGTTAAAGCTCCAATCATGATGTATGTTGGAGAAGAAGACGGTTGGGGTCATTATCCTAGAAACTTGGAATTCGTTAAGGAAGCGAAAAATGTAACACTTTATTCATTTCCTGAAGTAGGTCATGAACTTCATTATAATGGTGATATGGTAATACCTTCCGTTATTGAATTTCTCAAAAATATTAAATAGACAGAATTCGAGACAAATATATACAGAATATCAATTTTCTCACCCAGAATTTCTGTTATATGACAATTTTTATATATAACACGAGTTTCATATTGCTCGTGAATCCTATAATACCACCTACTAAGATTCTTGATTCACTTCTATTGATGCAAATTGCGCTAAAGGGACCTTCACATGGGTATGCTTTAGCAACCTGCATAGAAGAGAAATTCGAATGGAAACCAAGTCAAACTGCAATCTATAATGCACTTAAATCTATGGAGAGCGATGGATTGGTTACTTCTGAAGAGAGAATTGAAAGTGGAAGAGTACAAAAAATCTACTCAATTACTAAAAATGGAAAAAAGCAATCTGAAGAAACTCATCAGCATATGAAAATGCATATGATGAAGAGCTTTACAAGATTTTTCTCATTTATGCAAATGGTTGGTGATATAGAAAGTTCTGAAGAATCTGAAGCGTTTCAACAGAGAATGCATGATTCTCTTGAAAACATGAGGAACATATCTTTTATAGCATTACTTCTCTTGAAAGAGGTTCCAAAAGAAACAGAAAAGGTCATAGAGGAGTTTCTCTTATCACTAAAGGAAATCGCTGAAAAAAATAAGATCGATTTACCAAAAGAAGGAGTTTTGGATAAATAACTTAGATTTAAGGAGCAAAAAATTATGTTTAAACTATTAAAATACGCAAAACCATACTTGTTACTGATACTAGCATCTATAGGGCTTCTTTATGCTCAAGCAAATCTTGAACTAGCTTTACCAGATTATCTATCAAACATTGTTGATACAGGAATTCAACAAGGAGGAGTAGAGAGTCCAGTTCCAATGGCGATACGTCAAACCGAGTTGGAAAGAGTCTTTATCTTTATGGATTCTACAAATATAACTATTGTAAATGGTTCATATACATTAATAGATGAAAATTCAACAAATTATGATATTTACTTAGAAACCTACCCTGTATTAACCAATGAGTCAATATATGTTTTAAATGATATTAAGAAAACGGAACTTCAAGATTTGGAGGAAATTATTGTTAAACCACTTGTTGTGGTTTTTGTGTTTGAACAAGCATTAGCTAATCCAGAAAATGCAACAGAGATTTGGGAGCAATTAGGGTATAATATCAGTACTATCCCACCTGCACCAGTTTTCTTTGGTATGATGAGTTTGTTACCTCCAAGTAACATTTCATTCATTGTTGAAATGATTACACAGTCCTTTACTGAAATAGGAGAAACAATGTTGAATCAGTTTGCTGTAATAGGTTTGAAGTTGGAATATGAAATGTTGGGAATGAATACTGACAGGCTTCAAAATATGTACATTTTGAAATCAGGAGGACTGATGCTTCTGATGACATTTCTTGCAGTAATCTGTACTATAGCAGTAAGCTATTTAGCATCAAGAACGTCTTCAGGAATGGCGCGAGATATTAGGAGTGATCTGTTTAGGAAGGTTGAAAGTTTCTCCAGTATTGAACTTGACAGTTTTTCCACTGCATCGTTAATAACTCGTACAACTAATGATATTACTCAAGTGCAAATGGCTTTGTATATGATTGTTCGAATGGTTTTTTACGCTCCAATTTTGGGTATAGGAGGAATTATTCGAGCTTTGCAGAAGAGCAGATCAATGTGGTGGTTAATCGGTGTAGCAGTTTTTGCGCTTGTAGGATTAATTATGATTGTATTCGTAGTCGCTTTACCGAAATTTAAGATAATTCAAAAATTAACTGATAGACTTAACCTTGTTGCTCGTGAAAATCTTACTGGAATGCTTGTTGTTAGAGCATTTAATAGAGAAAAACATGAAGAAAAACGATTTGATGTAGCTAATATTGATTTGACAGCTGTCAGCTTATTTGTTATCAGAGTTATGGTAATTATGATGCCTTTCATGATGCTAATTATGAATGGCCTTTCAGTGAGTATCATCTGGGTTGGAGCTCACAATGTAGCAGACGGTGCAATGCAAGTTGGAGATATGATGGCTTTCCTACAATATTCTATGCAGATTGTATTTGCGTTTCTTATGCTTACTATGATGTTCATCATTCTACCCCGAGCTGTAGTTGCTGGTAATCGTATCCAAGACGTTCTTAAAACAGAACCAGTTATCAGAGATCCAGAAGATCCCAAAAAATTCGCAGAACCATTTAAGGGATCTATCGAGTTCCGTAATGTAACTTTCAACTATCCAGGAGCTAAGAAAAGTGTGCTGCAAGATATTAGTTTTACAGCTGAACCAGGACAAACTACAGCATTTATTGGTGCAACAGGATCAGGCAAATCTACTGTCATTAACTTAGTTCCCAGATTCTACGAAGTAACATCAGGTTCAATCTCAATAGATGGAGTTGATATTCGAGAAGTAACTCAACATGATCTTCGAGAGGTTATTGGGTATGTTCCTCAAAAGAGTTCCTTGTTTTCTGGGACAATAGATAGTAACATGAAATTTGCTGATGAAGATGCAAGTGAAGAGAGTATTCGTACAGCTCTTGATATAGCTCAAGCAACAGAATTCGTAGATTCTAAGGAAGAGGGATTAGATAGTGAAATTGCTCAAGCTGGTATGAACGTTTCAGGAGGTCAGAAGCAGAGACTTTCTATTGCTCGAGCTTTAGTCAAAAAGCCACCTATCTATATTTTTGATGACAGTTTTTCACAATTAGATTTCAAAACAGATTCAGCTTTACGTAAAGCTCTGAAGAAACAAACAGGTGATAGTACCCTATTAATTGTAACTCAAAGAGTTTCCACAGTCAAAAATGCAGAACAGATAATTGTTCTTGATGATGGAAAAATAGTTGGTAAAGGAACCCATGAAGAATTGCTAGAGACGAATGATATCTACAGAGAGATTGCAACCTCTCAACTTGAACTGGAGGATTTATCATGAGTCACGGACCAGTCGCAAGAGGAGGAAGAAGACCTCGAGGAGGTCCAGGAAGAGGAGGACCAGTTGGGGCCATGATGAAAGGTGACAAAGCTACTGACTTCAAAGGAACTATGAAGAAGTTAATCAGATATCTTGGTAGATACAAGGTAGTAATTCTCATTGCAATTTTTATCGCAGCTGGGTCAACTGCTGCTATGATAGTTGGACCTAAAATATTAGGTAATGCTACAACAATTCTGTTTGATGGTTTGCTTGCAACAATTAGTGGAACAGGTGAGGTTGATTTCCCTGCAATTAGTAGACTAATTTACATAACATTGACACTCTATATAGGGTCAGGATTGTTGAGTTATGTCCAAGGATGGATTATGGCTAGAGTTTCTACAAATATTGCTTATAGATTCCGTAAGGACATAGCTGAGAAAATCAATAAAATGAAACTAAAATACTTTGATAAAACAACACATGGAGAGGTTCTATCCCGTATCACTAATGATGTAGATACTATTAACCAAACATTAAGTCAGAGTTTATCTCAGATTATTACTTCAGCTGTTACAGTAGTAGGAGTACTAGTAATGATGTTCACAATTAGTTGGATGATGACCTTAGTAGCCATAGTTATTATTCCATTATCAGGAATTATAGTTGCGTTCATTGTTAAGAAATCCCAGAAGCACTTCAACCAACAGCAAGAGTACCTTGGTAAAGTCAATAGCCACGTAGAAGAAATGTACGGAGGGCACGTAGTCATGAAAGCTTTCAATGGGGAAGAGAGAAGTGAAAGAGAATTTGAAGGGTATAATAAGACTCTATTCAAATCTGCTTGGAAATCTCAATTCTTCTCTGGATTGATGATGCCTATCATGACATTTGTAGGTAATCTTGGATATGTTGGTATTGCAATAATGGGAGGATGGTTAACTATCCAAGATGCTATTGGAGTAGGAGATATTCAAGCCTTCATACAATATGTG
>Ga0114922_10007236_pt1 | contig 10161 bp, 7 predicted proteins | sample AartaG_FD_100975 | JGI IMG/M metagenome (GOLD analysis project Ga0114922, IMG submission 100975) | Deep subsurface microbial communities from Aarhus Bay to uncover new lineages of life (NeLLi) - Aarhus_00045 metaG | ecosystem: Environmental > Aquatic > Marine > Oceanic > Sediment | place: Aarhus...
ATACAAGAGCTTACATTATATTCAAGTCTATACGCATGTCAACCCAAAAATCAACATAAGTACAAGAATTAACAATGAGTTATGATATTTTTTTGACAAAAAACACTTTTGACGCTGGCATCACTATTAAATTGAACACCTAAATTTGTTGAAGGGAAAATATTTTATCTGTAGGCTCAATGAACAGTGATAGCCGCACAAATCCTTATATGTCTATTATAGCTGAGAACGCATTTTTGGCAACACTTTTTGTGTCTTCGGGACCCCAAATGCATTCTTTTGCGTTTGGGGAAGCCTTTCCGCAGCCTCGCACCTGTGCCTGTGTTTACCTCTGTAGGCAGTGCAAATCCTTTTATTAGAACTGCTATTAGCCTTTTTTATCGGTTGGTCCCATAAAAGGATAAAGTTTTTCATATTTTCTTGCCGAATAACATAAATGGGTATTTAGCTGTTTTTTAGGATTGAAAACGCGTTTTTTCCGGCAAAATGGGCCGGGGATTCCATTTTGCTTCCTTTCTTGCTTTCGATGGAAAGCAAGGGCGTGCCAAAGTGGGAACCCTTTTAGAAGGCCGGGAGAGGATGAGCTATGAGAACTATAGCGGTTGTTAATCAGAAAGGTGGTTGTGGCAAAACGACGCTGTCGATAAACCTGGCCAGCGCGCTCGCTGGTGCGGGTCAAAAGACCTTACTTGTCGATATGGACCCACAGTCGCACTGCGCAGTCGGCCTTGCCGTGCCTGAAGAGCAGATTGAACAGAGCATCTACGATGTGCTGATAAGCAAAAGCAGAAACGAACCGATAAAGCTGACAGAAATACTCTGGCGGATTAGCGATAGATTGGAGTTGGCACCGGCCAGCATAGACCTGTCTGCATTCGAGCAGCAAATGACCGGTATTGCTGAGTGCGAGAGCTGTTTGAGAAATGCCCTGGCCGAAATAAAAACCGAATACGACTACGCAATAGTCGATTGTCCCCCGGCTGTAGGGCTATTGACCTTCAATGCACTAAGGGCTGCTAACGATGTTATTGTCCCTGTTGAGACCGGTTACTTTGCGCTGCATGGGCTCAGCAAGCAGCTTGAGACCTTAAGTATACTTTGCGATCGATGTAGCCAGCACGTAGATGTCAGGGTCTTGGCCAGTATGTATGATATAAGGACAAAGATGGCCAGGGAGATTTTGGCGGAATTACAAAAGCACTTCGCCGACAAGATGTTCAGAACAATCGTTAATTTCAATACTAAAATCAAGGAAGCAGCCAGTTTTGGACAACCAATCAGCGAATACGATTCTGCCAGCAGGGGCCAGAGGGATTTTCGCTCGCTGGCAGATGAGGTTATTGGCTCTGAGGCCAAGCAGCAGCGCCGCGGGTTCGTCACATCCCTGACCGGTCAGCTCGAATCCATTAGCGCCACCGCTGATGAGCTGTTGCAGGCGGCAAAGCCTGCTGTAGAGGTGGGGCAGGCTCCAAAGGCAGAAGTTCTAAAGCCGGCCGATACTGATGACAGGCTTTCTGAATATTATGGCGTCAGCCAGATGAACGATGCAGTGGTATTCGTAACACTGTACCCGCGAGCCAAGAGCGTCCAGATTGCCGGTGACTTTAATAATTGGCAGCCGGAAAAGACGCCCATGCAAAAACTCGCTGATGGCGGTGTGTGGCAGACGAAGTTGAATTTGCCCGTCGGTAAATATCGCTACCGGCTGGTTGTGGACGGCCAGTGGCAGCAGGACCCATACAATGAGCTAACGGAGTTGAATCCCTTTGGCGAATTTAATTCGGTTACTGAAGTAAAATGACATTTATGTCTCTGCGAGGCCTGCTCCTGTGGGTCAGGGTGCAGGCCGTGGTAATCTTATCCGGTGCCTTTTCAATTTCTTTTCTGCATTTTAAACATTCTCGGTGTTTTTTTTATTTTTTCTCCACAACATTGTGTAATGAGGATATAATCTTTGCTGCGTAAGCAGAATCCACTGGAGGGTGACTGCTTGCCCCGTAAGGCAAATGGCTAACTTACGGGCTTTGCACATAAAGTTTGCTGGTTGACTGAGAATGGATGCTCGCAGCGCAATGCAATGGATTGTAGCAATTCTCGTCGTTGTGGTGGGGGTCTCTTTTCCTGTTTTTGCCGGCCCGGTCCATATTTACGGCGGCGACTTCAATCTGCCAATTCCCAAGCTGGATAGCAGTGATCCATACATCAGCAAAGGCTGGATGGGCGATGCAGTTATAGAAATCCCCGACCATTTTACTATCCACGACCTTGATGTTCGAATCAGTATTACACACACCAATGTATTCGATTTGCAAATTTTTCTGCAGAGCCCTGCCGGGAGTAGGCTGTGCTTGAATATGTACAATCCTTTTGATGAGTTTTTTGAGGCTGCAAATTACACACAAACCATATTTGACGATGAAGCCGAAACTGCGATTGAGCAGGCTGAGCCGCCTTTTACCGGCTGCTTCAGACTTATTGAGCCTTACAAACTTTCTGAATTTGACGGCGAGGACGCTTATGGTTCTTGGCGACTTCAGATTTATGATGCGTGGGCCTGGGACACTGGCACTTTGGATAGCTTTGAGTTTATAATTACAACTCCCGAACCAGCCACAGCAATACTCTTAATTCTCGGTGCAAGTTTAGTGACCCTATTCAAACCCCGCCGTGGCCGGTAGTCTTACTGAAGGGCCGAATCCTTTTCGATTACCTTTTTTCTCTGATTTTTTTTGAAATCAGCCAATTTCTCGCCAAGCTTTTCGTCAGTCAGTGCAAGAATTTGCACGGCGAAAATGGCTGCATTTTTCGCCCCCGCCGCCCCTATTGCCATCGTTGCCACCGGCACGCCGGGCGGCATTTGTATCGTGCTTAATAGCGCATCAACACCCTCTAATCCGCCTGCTGAGATTAATGGCACTCCAATAACTGGCAACGTCGTTCGTCCCGCCAGAGCGCCGGCCAGATGGGCGGCCATACCAGCGGCGGCAATTATCACCTTTATACCGTTTTGGGCGGCATTGTCGGCAAATTCTGCTGCTATCTCCGGCGTCCGGTGCGCTGAGATTATTCGCACCACCGGCTCTATGCCAAATTCGCCAAGCACGGCGATGCAGCTTTGCATTATGTCCATATCGCTATCGGAACCCATCAACACAGCTACGGCACTTTTCTTTTCAGATACCATTTGTTTTTTCTCGACCTTAATAGTACAATGTTTGACAGTTTGGTTGTGCCGTAATAATAACGGTCAGGTGTCGCAAATGCAAACGAGAAAACCTGTTGTTGCAGGCCAATTTTACCCCGGCTGGCACGATTCCTGTGTGGCCGAAATCAACGAATGCCTCGAGGCAGGGACGCTAAGTGAGTCGTTGCCTGAAACCATAGTAGCCGGAATTGTTCCGCACGCTGGCTGGACATTTAGTGGAATTGTGGCGGCGTTGGTCTTCTCAGCCATAAAAAAGCGGCACGAGGACGTCAATACCTTTGTAATATTTGGAGCCGCACACGGCTACTTTGGCCAGGTACCGGCTGTTTATGAGGCCGGCACCTGGCTCACTCCACTCGGCGAGGTCGCCGTTGATGAGGAGTTGGCCGGTGCAGTATTGAGCAGCGGCGCAGCCATCAGCGACTCTGTGGCCCACAGAGCCGAGCACAGCATCGAGGTACAGCTCCCATTTATACAGCATCTCTTTGCCGGGGCAAAGATACTGCCCATTCTCGTTCCGCCGACCGAACAGGCTGTGGCTTTGGGTGCAGGTGTTGGTAACGTTATCAGCCGGGACGAACACAAGAAGGTCGTCTGTATCGGCTCGACAGATTTGACTCATTATGGCCCGCGATATGGCTTTACACCGATGGGAACAGGCCCGGAAGCTCTCCAGTGGGCCAGCCGGCTTAACGACCGGCAGTTTATTGATTTGGCCTTGAAACTTGAGCCGCAGAGAATGCTCGCAAGCGCCGCGGAGAACTATAATGCCTGTGGTGCCGGAGCTGCAGCCGCGGCAGTCGCAGTCGCAAGGAAACTCGGTAAAACTGAAGGTCTGCTGCTTGCACACACTAACAGCAATGAAGTAATGCTCCGCCGGATGGGTACCACAAGCGCCGACAGCGTCGGCTATGCAGCAATAATCTTCTAATTTCCTATCGTATATTTTGCTTTGCTGGTATTGCGCCAGTTTTGTCGCAACACTCAATACGAAAAAAAGCCAACGGTCGGATTCGAACCGACAACCACTGGTTTACAAAACCAGAGCTCTACCGTTGAGCTACGTTGGCATAACTATTTTTAGAATTTACGCTCAAACTTGTTTTTTTCGATTTCGACTCTTTCTTGCTATAACCGATGCTGTTGTGCTTTAGGGCACTATCTATGGCAGAATCAAATTATAAAAAGCAAAAACGTTCTGGCAAATTTTCCTTTACTTTACATCTGACCGGGGAATATTGCAAGAAAATTAAGCACAGGTTGTGCTACTCTGGCGCGGATAGGCAGCAAGCCCTGTAGAGATACCTCGAACAAGCGTAGATTTGCATGCGAAGCATAACACCAAGGCCGTCGATGGGCCTGACGGAATCATTCTGAAAGGCTTGTGCGCTCTTTGTTTTTCATAATGTGGGCATGGGCGATATCCTGATATGCAGCAAACTTACACAAAGCGATGGTTCTGGTAAAAATGAAAGAAAAAGCATCGAAAATGATTTTGCCAAAAAGTCTTAGTAATAATGAAAGTACGACAAAAGCGGGCGATGGGATTCGAACCCACGACATTCAGCTTGGGAAGCTGACATTCTACCACTGAATTACGCCCGCAAAAAATTTCCTATATGTTTACTCTACAAGAAATACCGGGGTATTGTCAAATGTATTTGCTGTGCCGAATGGCAGTTCGGCTCTCCTGAAAAATCTTCATTCGGTTGTCCTCACATGGGACAGTTTTTCTTGATGTCTGTTCGTTCGTATTCCTCTTCCACCACTTTGTCTCTAAAGGACAAAATCCGGCAGAATCTCCATAAAATCCTCTGAAATGCCCTTAAAGACCGATAAGATTGAGTCTTCCATAGCTAAAAAATTCGGTTTTTCAGCATTTTTATTCTTGACAACTACACAGCCCAATAGTTAAATTGGGATAATAAGGCAATTTAGACAGCCCTTGTACCAGAAGGAGTTGGTTGAGGAAGAGGAATAGACAAGATGAAGGATTTATTTACAACCGGTGAAGCAGCCGAAGTTTGTAAGGTAAGCCAGCAGACAGTCATCAGATGTTTTGATTCCGGCAGACTGCAGGGATTTCGGATTCCCGGCTCAAGATTCCGGAGAATACCCCGCCAGAGTCTCATCAAATTTATGAAGGAAAACAATATTCCCCTCGATAAACTCGAGTCCGGCAAAAAGAAGGTTCTTGTTGTCGATGATGACCACGAAATAGTCGAGCTTATTGTGGACGTTCTCCTCCGTGATGGTAGATTCGATATCAAAACTGCATCAAGTGGCTACGAGGCGGGAATATCGACCCAGAGGTTCCGACCTGACCTGATATTGCTGGACTACATGTTGCCCGATGTCAATGGAAATATCGTTTGCCAGACGATAAGGGAAAATCCGGAATTCGGAAACATCGCCATTATTATCGTGAGCGGGGTTGTAAAACAGGATGAAATCGACCAGCTCCTGAAATCCGGTGCCGAAGATTTCATAAAAAAACCGTTTAACATTGCTGAACTGCTCGACAAAATCGCCGATGTTTTACGGATGAAATAAATTAGTGAATAGTCGTTAGTGGGTAAATTACTTCGGTCGTAATGACACACTCCGATTGAAATCCGGAAGCGAAGACAAACAATTAAGTACGAGGATATACCTAAATGCCGGATGAAAAAGCTGGTCCAGCGGCTGCCCACCACATAGAGCTTGTTATTCGTCGGCTTGATTCGCTTTCGATATTGCCATCAGTTGCAGCACAATTTTTTCCCAGGCTCCTGCAACCCCAATTCTCACCCTCGGCCATAGCTGACATTATTGAATTAGATCCGGCACTTACGACAAATATGCTTTCGCTCATCCACCAGCAGGCTTTAAGCTTCTCTGTGCAAAAGTTTTCGCTTCGTCGGGCGCTCGACGAACTGCCTGCGCACCTCATTCGCGATGCAGTTTTAGCGGTTAAAGTTTTCCAGGCCGGAGGCTTGAACGACAACGGAGTCCTGCTCAGAAAAAGACTTACAGAACACAGCCTTGCAGTTGCCTGTTGTGCTGAAGATATCGCAGAAATCATATCACCTCGCATGAATCCCCAGTTGGTCTACTGTGCCGGCTTGCTTCACGATGTCGGAAAACTTGCACTCGGAGAGGCAATGCCGAAAAGTTTTGTTCGTATTGTCGATGAAGCAAAATCAGAAACAGCCTGTTCCTGTACTATCGAGCAAAAACACCTTGGCTTGGACCATACTATCCTCGGTAAACGTCTGGCTCAAAAGTGGCACCTGCCAAATCAAATTACCCTTGCCATCTGGCTTCATCACAGTGATGTTGTGAGGATTTCTCAAAGTATGCCCGAAGCAAGAATCGCTCAAGTCGTGCAATTGGCCGATTCTATAGCACGCCAATCCGGCATAGGCCAGTCCGGCAGTTTCGATTCGCCAAAACCGGCAGAACAAATCGCCCAATCGCTTGCAATAAACATCGACCAACTGGAGAAAATCCGTCAAAAGCTGCCGGAAACAGTCAGACGAAAATCTGTAATTTTAGGCCTGGATTTGCCAAACGCCGCAGCAACCTATGGCGATATTGTTCACACTGCCGCTGCACGATTAGCCAGGGAGCAAACGCAATTGTCTCTGGAAAACCGCAAATTACAAAGCGCTTCAAGCCACTTCGATTTTATAACGGAATTTCTGCTCAGCATAGATTCGGCTGCCGCAGCCATCGATATAGCAGAAAGCTTTGCCGCCAATTGGCAAAAGTTTTATCAAACAGGTACGGTTTGTTTATACTTAGTACCTCAGCCTGATTTACAGTCCCTCGAAGCTGTTGTTGTAGAAAATCTATCGCAAACAAGGCTTGTTTGCCTGAATGTCCTTGACGGAACACCCTCAATACCGAAAGTGATAGCCAGTGACTTTGCAATCTTGAATGCTAATGATTATCTTGATTGGCTGTTTGAGCAATTAGACATTGATTTTGACTTGAACCACACTAAGTTGATGCCCCTACTCTCCTCAGGCCGTGCAATCGGAGCAATCGTGTTTGAGCTTCGGCATCCGGGAGACGTAGAACTGTTCCGGGAAAATTTCAGGACGGTCACTTCGATTGCCGGTTCTGTTTTAGATGCGGCTTGTGCTGCCGCCAAACAACAGCGTTATGTCGAGCAGTTTGCCCGGCTTCTTGCAAGACCAGGGGACATTCAGCCAAGGATTACCACAGATAGCTCCTTGAATGCTTTAGTTGAGATGGCGGCCGGGGCAGCGCACGAACTAAATAATCCTCTCTCGGTCATGTCCGGCCGGGCACAATTACTCAACCAGACCGAAAACGACCCACAGAAAAAACAAATCCTGAAACAGATACAGGAGAACTCCGGCAAAATATCTCAGGTTATCGAGGAGTTGATGAACTTTGCCAGGCCGCAGGAACCCAGGCCGGTCCGGACAAATATCAAGCAAATGCTCAATGAAGCTGAACAATTAACCAGCCAAAAGACGGGCGTAGAACATACCAACGTACAAATCGAAGTTGCCGAGGATATCAAAAGCGTTTTCATAGATTCTGCTCAGGTTGTATCGGCAATTGCAAATGTCTTTTCCAATTCTCTTGAATCCTACACAAATCAGCAGGGGCCAATAAAAGTTACCTCTGTGCCTGGTGAATCTGCCGATTTTGTCAAACTGCAAATCGTTGACTTCGGCTGTGGAATGGACGCAAAAACCCTCGAAAAAGCGACACAGCCTTTCTTTTCCGCCAAGCCTGCAGGCCGAAAACGAGGCATGGGTCTCGCCTACGCTCATCGGCTCATTCGATTAAACAAAGGGCGACTTAACATAACAAGTAGGCCCGGCAGCGGAACCACCGTAACGGTCACGTTGCCCTGTAAAGTAGATGATAGCGGATAGAAGAAAACAGGGGCCCGAGTAAGCTGTTTTTATGCTTCCGGTAGTAAGTCCGAGAATACAGGCAGAGTGATCCAGATAAGTAACGATAAGCTTGTGTCAATATCCAGCCCTTGACCACCATGAAGCTGATAGCTGATTAGTTATAGGGCTGGCTCTTGGAATCCTCCTTAATATCTCTTGTTCTTAAAGCCCGGCACCGACTAAGCCGATTCTATATCTGTCGGACCACTCCAAATCCAGTTTTGAAAGGGGTTCCCCCTGCGCCTGCTTGTACAGAAAAGCCGGGGAGGCAAAAAGGGTGTCTTGTGGACTATAAACAGCGATACAGAAGATTACGTCTGCTTATTAGTAAGTTGAACAAAGAACGCAGGAAGCAGGCCCAAAAAATAGATATACTCTGCAATGACTTTATTTCAGCACATAGGGACTTTATCAAAAGACTAAATACTATCAATTTCACAGCGAATTTTTACGAGGCAATCGTTGGAACAACCGGCTTGAGCGGCCTTTTGTATGCCGCTGGTAAACTTATCAAAGACGAAATCCCCGATTCAAAGGCGGTCTTCTTTTTGCTTGCACCCCCATTTCACGCGGACACCGTTTTGCAAAAAGATGGCAAAATGGGAAACCGCAAAAAATCGCGAACAGGGCTCCCGCTTCAGCGTGAAAACTTCAAATTGTATATGACTTCAATGGGCTCAGTCGAATCGTTCGAGAGTAACCAGCCGATTACTCTTGAAAAGCGACAACTGGAGAATTATTTCACGCCTGAGCTGGTGGAGAATATCTGTAAGTCGAACAAGCTTTGTACCCTTGATGATATGTTTGCAATGGGCGGCAGCGGCAACTTAATCAAACTAAACAAAATATCAGCCGTCGCGGTTCCATTGCACCGCTTCGGTTCTTCTCTGGGCTTTATATTGATTTATCGCTCATCCGAGAATAAGTTGACTCCAGAGGAGTTAAACAACGTCTCCGCGGTATCCTGCGGACTGTCCCGGGCGATACAATCTTGCCAGATACTTTTGAACTCTGCCGCTCGCACCCCTACTCCTGCCGGCGCAGGAGACGGCGTGGGAATTGCGAGCGCGGGCGATTGAGATTGTACGGGCGCTTCGCGAACCCCCCTACTCTAACCCGTCGGAAATCCCCGGTATTGTCGGCATAGGCGCCCTTGGTGACTTGTTTCTGACGGGTTCGACTTTCTTATAGAATTCGGCTTCCCGGCCGGAAAGCCTGTTTTGCTCAATCATTGTGCGGATACGCTGCAAATCGACATCTCGTGGCTCACCACCTGAGGATACTGTGGCGGTCGGTTGGCCAAAACCCGTGGGAATGACTTGTAAAAACCTACTTACAGAAACCGTCGATATAAATATAGCTACTGCAAGCACGCCCAATAAAAAATATCGGGACTGCAATTTTGCTGGTGCGTGATGGGAACGCGGCAAACATTCTTTTTTTGCAGCCCACTTTGCTTGGTAACGGCACCGGTCACAATATAAGCAGTCCATTTGGTCTTTGCCGGTAAGGCCAAACTCACAACTGCCAAATTTTTTGGCTGGCAGGTATCGCTTCAGTATTACCACGTTGTTAAACAGTGACAGAAAAGCTCCGACGGGACACAGATATCGGCACCAGAAGCGGGTATAAAAAACCGAGCCTATCAGAGCTATTGTTACTATTAGCAATATGGATAATTGCCAAAATTGGAAGTTGAAAATTGAGATGAGGGGGTCTGTTGCCAGAGTAGTTCGATTTCTGGAAAAAAAGAATACAATTATAACAACGAAAACGAGCCCATATTTGACAAACCCCGCTTTTTGCATCGTTTCCACCGATATTGGGCGCTTGAATCTTTCAGGGACAACATACCCAAGCAGTTCCTGTATGGCTCCAAATGGACAGATGTAACCACAATAGATGTTGCCGAAAAATATTACCAGAAGCGGCACTCCTATAGCCAGAACAAATGCTCCCGACAATCCTAAAGCAGGGCTCTGCAAAGACAGTACGGTCGCCATTTGTTCGCTGGAATACTGGGCGTTCAAAACGATA
>Ga0114922_10007237_pt1 | contig 10161 bp, 6 predicted proteins | sample AartaG_FD_100975 | JGI IMG/M metagenome (GOLD analysis project Ga0114922, IMG submission 100975) | Deep subsurface microbial communities from Aarhus Bay to uncover new lineages of life (NeLLi) - Aarhus_00045 metaG | ecosystem: Environmental > Aquatic > Marine > Oceanic > Sediment | place: Aarhus...
ACTTTATATACAATAAAGAGATGCTGAAATGGGGAAAGAAATAGCCGCATTCGATTACGAAGAGGAAAGAAAGAAGTTCAAATGGGATATTCCTGAAGACTACAACTTTGTTGATGTTATTAGAAGATGGGCAGACGATAGAACAAAGTTGATGGCAATTACTGAGCATCCAGACGGGGAGGTTGAGAGAGCAGCATACTGGGAAGTATGGGACAGTGCCATGAGATTTGGAAACGTCTTGAGAGATTCCGACATCCACAAAGGTGATCGGGTTTTGGTGATACTTCCGAGGGGAACGGATGTTTATACTGTAAGCATCGGCATCTGGGCAATCGGCGGTGTTGCTGTTCCTGGTACAGTAATGCTCAGGAGAGCAGATATAGAATATAGAATTTTAGATGCCAGGGTCAAGGCTTTGATTACAAGTGATGCAACGGTTGCTGATGAGGTAGATGCGATTAAAAATAGAATTTCAATTGAAACTCTCTTCTTTTCAGGTCAGAGAGAGGGATGGCGGGACTTCCGGCAGGATGTCAATTCGGCATCAAGAACTCTATCGCTTGAAAAAAACAAAAAAAGTGATCCCTTGGCCGTCAACTACACATCAGGGACTACAGGCGCACCAAAAGGAGTGTTACACACCCATTCATTGATGTACTGTTTCGATCGGCTGACTAGATATTACTGGTGGGATACAGAATCAGACGAGCTCTGCTGGGCAACAACAGAACCCGGATGGGTTAAATGGTATTATGCACCATTTGGGGCTATTGTAAATGCCGGCGCTACAAACTTCCATTACAGAGGCAGATTTGAACCGGAAAAATGGTTTGAGCTGCTTGATAGATGGAGGATAAACCGGGCATGCATGACTCCAACGGAACTTAGGGCTATGGCAACAATTGATGATGCAAACAAAAGATATGATTTGAAGGACCTGAAGGTCATTTTAACTGCTGGAGAGCCCTGCACACCAGGCATCATTAGATTCTTCGATGAGAAGTTTGGAATATCCGTTAGAGACGGTTATGGCCAGACAGAAACGTGTATTATTGCGTGCAATTTGCCAGGAATGGAGATAAAGCCTGGATCGATGGGCAGGTTTACACCGGGGGTTGAGGGTGCAATTGTGGATCCTGAGACAGGAGAACGAGTGCCAGTAGGCGAGACGGGAATAATTGCTGTTGCTAAGGACCATCCGATGCTGTTCAAAGGATATCATAACAAACCAGAAAAAACCGCTGAATGCTTCGTTGGCAATTGGTATTTGACTGGAGACCTTGCAATGATGGATACGGCCGGATACATATGGTTCGACTCAAGGGCTGATGACGTCTGTATAAGTTCAGGATACAGAATCGGTCCATTTGAGGTTGAAAGTGCAGTTGATTCGCATGAGTCAGTGCTTGAATGTGCGATGATTCCAAGCCCTGACCCTGTAAGAGGAGAGATTGTTAAGGTTTTTGTCGTCCTAAAGGAGGGACACGAACCATCAGAAAAACTTATCACGGATATTCAGCAGCATGTCAAACGGATAACTGCGCCATATAAGTATCCGAGAGATATTGAATTTGTTACAGAGCTTCCAAAAACGATTAGTGGTAAAATTAAGCGTAAAGAGCTCAGAACCATGGAGTTTGAGCGAAAGAGAGAGATGATTGAAAAGCTTAAAGAAAAAGGGTTATGGAAGAGGTCGGACTAGAGTCCCATCCTACACCAGCGTGGAATAAATTCATATGATTGTTGCTTTAGTTGTTGGTGCAGTATTCGACCTACTACACCAAAAGGAGAGGCAGCGCAAAAAAGTGTAAGTGCGGAAGCCATGTTCTTTTCTGTTTCCATTTTAGCTAAAGACTATCTTTAAAATTTTCATCACGGCACATCCAAGATATTTCTAACTCCTTTTTTCAAGTTCATCAACACGATTACTCAGTTCATCTATTCGTTTATTTAAATCCTCTGGTTCCCACAAAGTTTTAGCTTTTCTTAATAATTTTTTAAGTGGAGTTGTTTCTGCAGCATATAATTCTTTTAAGTCTATTTCATGATCCTCATCTTCACTTTCATCAGGTATTGTTTCTCCATCCTTATCATTATCAGGTAATTTAGCAATATATTTTTCTTCTAAAATTTTTTCGAAAAATTTCTCCAGTTCTCCTTTGGTTATTGGTATTTTAAATTTTGTAATGGTAAGCGTCTCATTGATGTAGCTGCCCAAAGTTTCTCGAATTTTAAATATTGTTTTATTTATTTTTTCATCCATCTCCTCCCTCTTCGTCCCCTCTCCACTAAGCTCCAATAAAAAGTCAAATGGTCCAAGGACAGAAAAAACTTCATCTATTTTGGCTAAATTTTGTGATGCAGAAGCTCTATTGCATAAACTTTTACAGACTGCCATCGCTACGCAAAATTGTTCCGTGTATTCGGGTTTAATTTTTATTAGAAGATGCACATCTTTCGTTATTATTTTATATATCTTCAATCCGATTGACTGTACGTTAGTATCGTAAATTCCATATCGCTTCGTACCATCTACTATCTTCCAATTTTTTTTACCTATTTGGGATACTTTTGCTTTATCGGATAGAGGCGGTTCCGTGCTCTCAAATTTCGTACTTATTTTGAGATCAAGATCCTTTTTTAACTTATCATCAGCGGGCCCCTCTATCAGGTGGCTCCTACACTCGTGCCTCAAGCTAAACAAATACTCATTTTTTTCCCATCGGTTTAGTGCAGTGTCGCAATCCAGTTCTTGTTGCAGTATATTTAATCTTCCAAATGTTCCGTTTTCTAAAAATCCTTTGAAATCATTCAGTTCATCATCTTTCCTTTCTGTTTTTTTTTCAAGCGATTTAGCTTTTTCAAATAGCGCTTTCGAGTTCTGTTTGTATATCTCCCGCGTGTCAACAACTTTTAGGTTACGCGTTATGTGACCATTGATTTCTAGGGGTGCTCTTTCCTTCCCATCCTCGATCGTTATGTTGGCTGAGTTTCTATCCCCCATGATGGAGATAATTTTGGAGTCGTTGGATTTGGTGATTCTTGCATTTTCCGCCCAGGCAATACCGAATTCATCCTTGAGTGAGTTTAGAAGTTGCTTGTCCCTTTTTCCCTGAACTTTCTCCCAGCTAAACAAGTGCTTGTCCGGTTTAAAATGTTCTGATAAATCAAATTTTGTAAGTGTGCACGTCTCATCAATGTAGCTGCCTAACGTTTCTCGAATTTTAAATATTGTTTTATTTATTTTTTTATCCATTTCCCCCTCATTCTTCCCCTCTCCACTAAGCTCCAATAAAAAGTCAAATGGTCCAAGGACAGAAAAAACATCATCTATTTTGGCTAAATTTTTGGATTTGCAAGCTCTCTTACATAATTCTTTACAAGCTACCATCATGATGCAAAATTCTTCTGCATATTTAGGCTTAACACTTATTAGAACATATACTTCTTTCTTTTTTTCATTTGCTTCAGTTTCTTCTTCCATTTTATTTTACCTCTCTATCAAAAAATTCTCTTACGTCTCTAAGTGTTGTTGTATTGGCAACACCATCAATTTTTCTAATCTCTAAAATTTTTTTCTCTATGTCATAATAATCTACCCCCTCAACTATTAGGCACACATCATACTCACCCCTAACTACCATTGTCTGATACACCCCTTCCATACCATCGAATCCTTTAATTACTTCTTTTAAACTGCTTGGATCTGTTTTTGCCTTCACCAAAACCATTCCTTGATATTTTGGTAGAGGTAGCTTAGGTAGCTTAAATCGCAGAGGTTTTTTAGGTATATGCCTGCGTATGATTAGCCTGCCGTTCTTCATTTCACCATCTAGGTCGAAAGGTTCACCATCGCCGATTTTTAAGGTTACTTTTTTCTCCTCCTCGTCTATTGTTATTTCTGCGGAGTTTTCATCCTTAGATATGCGGAGGGTCTTGCCATCATCGGATTTGCAGATTTCTGCATTTTCCACCCAGTCGATCTTGCAATCATCCTTGAGGTACCTTAGGAGTCGCTTGCTATGGTTTACGGGGACATTGTCCCAGATAAACAAATACCGCCAATTAGGTAGCCGTAGCGTAAATACACTTTTAGATTCTATATATTTCCGAAATCTGTATAGACCAAGTATCCATGGCAAACAAAATCCAATAACCAATACCGCAGCTATCCAAAACAGCTTGCTGGGTATCTCCCACCTCCATAACCATAGCGTATCTTCTGGGTTAATAGCACTTACTATTGCGATCAGCAGTATTGAAACGATCATCGCAATAGGCTTACACTCCCTTCGCCACCATTCTGTAAATTGGTATTTTTGCAGTTTCTCGTAAAGGAAGCCATAAAGCAATATTACAATCATAATAGCAACAGAAAAACTTAAGGCTTTTCCGAATATAGCTATGTCTATTTTAAAAAAATCCCGAAGTAACAAAAATACCATAGAAAAAAGTGAAATAAACGCAAGAGAGGCAAATGTTGAGCATAACCACACGGGATTGCGCCATGGTGGTGAAACAGTTTCTTGTTTAAAGGAAATCGTTACTATGCTCATTAGCGTGGCAAATCCACTTATTAAAACCAATCCTACAACGATATTGCCAAACAGATTAGGAAATCTTACAAGTTCATCTTCAGCTAATACTAAAGAAGCTACAATTATTGCAGGCAGGATGCAAAAAATTAACAATAGATCTCTGAAGTCGTCCTTAATTCCCTTTGGTATTTCTGCAATTTTGCGAAAGAATAGGTATAATATTAGAGAAAACACAAAAATGTAGGTGAATAATTTCCAATCTTCTTCACTTGATGCATATATGATTAGCTTGTCATCCTCCTTTTTAACTTTTAGGTTGTGGGTTCCCCCATTGCTGATTTTTAAGGACGCTCTTTTCTTCTCTTCATCAATCATTATTTTGGCTGAGTTTTCATCCTTAAAGATGTAGAGGACCTTGCCATCATCGGATTTGGAAATTTCTGCACTTTTCGTCCAGCTAATATTGTGATCAGTCTGGAGGTACTCTAGGAGTTTCTTGCTATCGTTTCCTGGGGCATCGTCCCAGCGAAACAAATACGATGGCTCAGTCGGGTAGGAGGGTACAAAAGAAGGATAAGAGTAGATACAGAATGCAAATACGACTGAGAGTGCCAATGATATAATAAGAGATGCTTTTATGATATTCTTATGCTTGCGAATAAAATAAGGTGCTATCCAAAATATTGAAATAATGATAAAAATAACGGAAAGCGATAAAAATATATCTTGAGGAGAGATATTTTTAAAAAAATCGAGTTTAGCGTAAGGTTCATCTACTATTTCGGCGTACGGTACACCAATTGTTGGAATACCAATTGGCCAGAAAGCTTTAGAAGCTAAATGTATAGCTAGGTAGAATAATACAAACATGGTGATTAGTCGCAACCATTTTTCTGATTGTCTGAAAATTTCGTTATACTGTTCCTTTTTGTCTCTGTTGCGATAAGTAACACATAAAACTATAAATATGGCGATAATAGCAGCAGACCAAGAAATCATAACCCCTGAAAAGAAGGGATGAGCTTCACAAAAAGATATCCCAGCATTCGCGCAACTTTCATGTAAGCTGTAGTACAAACATATGGAAAATATTATAGGAATTATTATAGTAAGTAATATAGCAATTTTGCTATGTTTTATATATATACTATCTCCTTTTAAATTTCTCTTTAATCTTTTCATCTTTCTCCCGTTTTACTTTACACACTATTTTTGAATTTTATTATAGGCTTATATTTTTCTAAGCCAGTCTTAAGATTATTCGGAGATACGGTTGATTTGGAATGGAAAGGTTATTCTCACAGATGACCACGTTTTTGAGTGACAATCCTCATTTCATCCTTTTATTTTCTCCCGTATAATCATTTAAAGTCCGTTTTTTTAACGTACCATTTGGGAATACCGTTATCCAACCCCTTCTCACTCCTATTTTCCTCTCTCGCACGCAACTCTTGCCTATCACTGAGTTCTTCATATATCGAGCAACAATCGAATAAGCACGCTCTATCTCCTCTGGATAGGATTTCCGTGATATTCTCTCGTAACTCAACCCCCCTCTGAACCTATTTATTCGGTAATCTATCTCGCTATTTGTGTCTATTTCTGATAAAAACTCCGCTATCTTCTCTATTTCGGGTTCATCCACAATTCCCCAAATCGAAGTCACAGTACTCGAGGGCGACATCTGTGACGTGGCTGAGGCCCCATCCAGTCGCGCGGACGTTGTTGTTCATAGCCCCATTTCAATTCCGAAGTTCAATATTGCCACACGAATCGCTTCGCTTTTTGTTTCCGCTATCCCATACTTCACCATTTTATCTTTTTTATACAATAAACAACATAAAGTGATTAGATGAAAGTATTAAACTATAGAATTCTGCTCAGAAAAGAGGCTGAGGGTGGTTATACAGTGATAGTTCCTTCTCTTCCCGGCTGTGTCACATATGGAGACACAATAGAAGAAGCGGTAGAAATGGCAAAGGAAGCTATTGAGTTATACCTAGAGAGTTTAAAAGAGCATGATGAAGAGATACCAACAGAGGAAAGAACTTTAGAATATACCTTAACGGTAGAAGCTTATGCCTAAACTCCCATCTCTTACTCCCCAGAAAATTATCACGGTGCTTGAAAAGAAGGGATTTGTACTGGATAGGATTAAAGGAAGCCATCATATTTACTACCATCTGGAAGCGAAAAGAAGAGTCGTTGTCCCTCTTCATAAAAGAGATTTACCAAAGGGCACATTGCTTGAAATTATAAAACAGGCAGGTATAAGTAAAGAGGAGTTAAGAGATCTACTATGAGTGAAAAACTGAGTTTACTCATAGCATAGCCTCCAATTCCTTCACCTCAGGGTCCCGCCGGTGATACCCCATCTGCACGATCATTTTTCTGGCGATAGCCAGGTGCTCCCGCGCCCTATCCTCCTCCCTCATGGCAAGGTACAGCCGTGCATATTCCAGATGGCAATCTACCTGATGCAGCCCCATTTCCCCACGTTCTGCAATGGTCATTGCCTCTTCAATATCATGCTGCGCCTTATCAAATTCACCTTTTACTCTGTACAGCTCTGCCCTGGCCAGCAGGCCGCGAGGGACGACATCCTGGATTCCTGCCTGCCTTAACCCATCCACTGCTTTGTTCAGGTGCTCTGCTGCCTGAGTGAAATCCTGACTGCCCTCTTGTAGGGCCTGGAGAAGATGTGCTCTTCCAAGGGAACAGTAATCGAGGGAAATTTCGAGAAGCGAGTTATTTCTCCTTGCTAATTCAATTGTCTGCACAGCCTGGTTCAGCACTTCCTGATATTTCCCTTGGCTCAGCAGCAGATCACAGTACCGAAAACCCCCTAATGCATACAGGAAGGGATAATAAGGCTGAACCTCTTTTTGCATCTCTGCAACCTCACGGAAAAGAGATTCGGCTTCGGACTGGCGGCCGACCTGGTGCAGGGCATCTGCCAGAGTCGTCCGCTTGCCCATTCGCTGAAAAGCATCGCCACTGCGATCGGCTAGGTCAACGCTCTGGTGGGCATACTCCAGGGCAATGACAATATCGCCAATGGTCAGGTAAATTTCGCTGAGGTTATTAGCTGCGATGGCAGCGTTCTCCCAAAATTCTAGCGCAATCCCAGCTTCTAACGCAGCTTGCATGGGTCGAGCTGCCTCTTTCAGACGGCCAAGCGCCTGCAGATCAAAGGCTGCCCCGCTCAGAATATAGGCTTTAGCTAATTCAGTAAGCCCGGCCACTGGCTTGTCCCAGCGTGAATCAAAGAACCCTGAGATTGCAACTAGATCAGCGCCAAACGCCCCAAGCTTTCTAAAAATGAAAAACTTATCCGTTTTTTGAATCCGACGCAAGTACACCTCATCCATCGCATCTTGATAACGGCCCGCCTGGCAGCCGTGGGCAACAGCAGCATAGAGTGGACTCATCTCTTCGATGGTATCGGGATATTCTTTGGCCTGATTCTTAAAGTACTCGTATAATCGGTAGTGAGCCTCTTTCCATGCTTCGGGGTTATTCTGCTTGAGTTCATCACAAAAATGTTCCCGTATGAGCGGATGGCAATCCAGGGTATCTGGCATGACGGGATCTTCCTTTGCCAGCAGACCTGCCTTTCTCAGGTTATTGAGTGCAAACTGCCAGTCTTCATGCGACAAATCCATCAGCTTTGAGGTCAGCCCTTTAATGGGTGGTGTGGCTCTCAGCACCTCAATGGCGCCACCCTCGGCGGGTCTGTCGAAAAGCCCCATCATACGTAAAATATCCAGTTCTGGTTGGCCTTTGAGCCATACTTCGTAGGACTCCATGACCTGTTTGGCATGGCCTCCATACTTTTTCTCTTTTGTCAACGTTGCAATGCGATCACGCTTTTCAACATCGCCTTTATACACTATGGCAAGGTAGGTGCCCAGCAGCATCAGGGCAAGGGCATGGCTATCGAAATCACGAACAGCTTGCTTGAGCTCATCATCTGTTCCTTTCACGCCCAGATACTTAAGAAGGTCCATACCGGCTTCATCAGAGAGATGTTCGAGATGAACGTTTTCTACAGTTGTTCCACTGAAATCTTTGATGTCATCCACATCCAGTCGGGTGGTAATAACACAGAGCCCGGGGTTGTAGTTGGCGAGCTCCCGGACCAGAGATTGCAGATCCGGATCCTTGATACGGCCCTCCTCTTCTCTGAAGGGCTGCTGCAGCGGCTCCAGACCGTCCAAAATGAGCAGCGTCTTTTGTTGCTTGATATATTCTGCCAGTCGCACACCCTTTTCCCAGGGTGATCCTGCGTCTGGTTCAGGATCGCCGAACCACCGCAATGCAGATGCAATGAACAGGTCTGCAGAAGCCTGTTTGCCTTCTGCTGCACCCTGGCTGTAAAAGGACCAGCCGAATACGCGCTCAGCACCGCGGAAGTTGTCCTGACGCATTTTGCTCAGCCAGGTGTTGACCAGGGCCGTCTTGCCTACACCGCCCCATGCAACTAAACAAATAATATTTGTCCTGGTATTGCCCCAGATTTCATCCAGTATTTTCAATTCTTTGTCACGGCCAAAGAGTTCGGGATTGGTGGAGGGTAGTTTGGCAAGGGATATTTTTTCTGGACCTAATGGTACGTACCCTTCCTTTTTGGGTATCTCCATGGTAGGCCCAATGATGTCAGCAATCTCATTAGCAATCGCCGCTAAGTCGGTTTCAACCTGGAATTCACTCCCACCCAGGATGGGTCTACCATCTTTTGGCCGAAGATTCATTCGAGCAAGCCATTTGACACGTTTCCAGGCACAGGGTTTGATGATAACAGGGAATATGCGAAGCCCTTCCTTATCCCTGCGCTCCAGCAGGCGAGGCACCTCTTCGCTCAGAATGAATTTTGAGGTGAGAAAATCGGCTGAGACCAGTAGAACAGCCACGCTGGCTCTGGCAATAGCTTCCTCGATTTTCTGGTACCAGTCAGCACCAGCACCGATACGGCGGTCGTCCCATAGATCGAGAATACCTTCCTGGTGCAGTACACCCAGATGAGTCACCAGGCGGTCTTTCCAGGCTTCATCCTTGTGACTGTAGCTGATGAAAACAGTGGTCATAGCATGGTTTCCCTATGGGCATTCAGTGTATTAATTGTATAAATATTTGGAATTATATAATTATTAATTATATGGATTATTATTCTTACCCATTAATTATCCCGATCTAAAAGGTGGTGCACCAGGCACCGATATGCCAAAGAGAAGCAATAAAACAAGGAACATTTTTGACGAGATTAGCGCCGATGACGCTCTCGCTATACTAAGGCGTCTCGCTAAAGAGGACCCGAAGATTGCGAGAAGAATAGAACAAATAACGATAGAATATCTGAGCGGCGTGGATATTGAAGACATCGCATCTCAGGTCTATTTTGATCTGGACAGCATAGAGGTGTAAGAAGTTGGGGACCGCTCCGGTCAAACGAGAACATGAACAAGAAAATAATAAGAGTCCGAGAATTATCAGATAGGGAGATAGAAAAGTTAGACAAGCGAAAAGGCTTCAAGGACTTCAGACCAGTAGAATGTGCAGCTTGCGGTTTTAAAGGCACTTTCCCGCGGAGACTCTTCCTCGTTGAAGGGGTCAAGGACGAAAG
>Ga0114922_10007238_pt1 | contig 10160 bp, 10 predicted proteins | sample AartaG_FD_100975 | JGI IMG/M metagenome (GOLD analysis project Ga0114922, IMG submission 100975) | Deep subsurface microbial communities from Aarhus Bay to uncover new lineages of life (NeLLi) - Aarhus_00045 metaG | ecosystem: Environmental > Aquatic > Marine > Oceanic > Sediment | place...
CATAGAGCAATTGGTTTCTTTGGTCAATACGGAATCGAAGTTATACAAGGTATCGTTGGACCCATTGAAGATGTTATTGCAAAAGTGTTGGATGGGACATTAGAAGGCGGGGAAAACATTTGTTCTCCTGGTCTAGGTAAAGGTTACGGTGTAGAAAAGATCCACACTGAGGCAGACGATAATTACGATCACGATCACGATCACCACTAGCATAACTTGAATTGAATGACCATTTGAATGAAGAATAAATTTTTATAACAACTGAATTATAATCAATTGTAGTATATCGTTAGAAATGCCTAAAGATAAATTTGATGAGTATGTAGAAAATCTTCAAAAGATCATATACGAAGAAGAGATTAAAGAGTATACTAAGCGCATAGTTGAATTATATCACGATCCTAAAAACTGGGGTAAACCTCATGAAGATGAGATTACTATTTCTAAAACATACGAGGGTCCTTGTGGCGACACAATGTCTTTCTTTTTAAAAATAGAAGATAATACAATAAAAAAGGCCAATTTTATTACTGACGGTTGCGGCGCTTCAGTGGCAGCAGGGTGTCAAACTACGCTTCTTATAGAAAATAAATCGATAGATGAAGCTGAGAAATTAGTTGCGGAAGACATAGATAGCGCGTTAAATGGTTTGCCCGAAGATCACAAACATTGCGCCGAATTAGCGATAACAACCCTAAAAAGGGCAATAGATGATTACCACATCTCAGTAAGGTTTAACAAAATAAAGAACTAAAATCAAGAAATTCCGGATTTTGCTTATAAAAATATGTTTTAATGAGCAAGATTTAGTACATCAATTGAATATTTTAAAAAAGTAATATATAATGACCAGACCTTTTGGTAATTAATTGATCAATAATATAATTTGTAGTTATGCCAGTTTGTACGAAATGTAAAAAGGAAAAAGTATTGGACCAGCTTGATAAATATGATGATAAATTCATCTGCTACCCCTGTTTATATCGAAATAATAAGCCGTTTAAGATATTTCCAATCGGCTTTGTAGAAAATTTATTAGAACGAGGGGAAGGATTCGAGTTGAAAGGGAGTAGAAATGATGTTTCTAAAATCCACCTTTTTGAATCTCAGCTACCGTTTCTTTACAAATTGGAAGAAGACGATTGGATTACGGTTGTATTTTATTTTCACAAGCAAGGTAAGATTCGATCGACCTTTCCTCGAGGTATAGATGGTAAAAAAGTTGGAATTTTCGCTTCTCGTACGCCTAATCGATTATCTCGCATTGGAATCACTAATGTTAAGTTAGTTAAAATTGAAGAAAACACTTTATTCGTTAAAAATCTCGATGCGATTAATGGTACACCTGTTTTAGACGTTAAACTAGGTTCTAAAACTAGATGGTAGTTCCCTACAATTCTTTTAACGATTTAAATGTATTCTCATAAAAAAAAGGAAAGTAATTAAAATTAAAATTTTATAAACCTAATATTTTGGCAGCATTATTTCCCAATATGGCAGTTTTGTCTTCTTCAGTAAACTCAGTAATACCCATAAGCTTTAGTGGTGGGGGGATTTTTAACTTTTGAATCCCGTTTACCCAATCTTTTAGTGATAATATATGGGTAAAAAGAGGCCAGTCTGAACCAAATAAGATTTTTTCGATTCCACAATTCATTTTTGCTTGATATAAACTTTGCACGAATGCTGGCGGAGAAAATTTAAAAACTGGTTCCCATGCAGATATATCGATATAAACATTAGGGTTCTTTCCAGCTACTGCAAATGCCTGGTTCGTGAAAGGATCTCCCATATGGGCCATTATGAATGTAATACCTGGAAAATCTACAGCTACAGTGTCAACATAGATTGGTTGGCAATATTTAAGATATGTATATTGCGGACCAAGTCCCGTGTGAACAAGAATTGGCACGTTTAATTCTTCCACTCGCTTATAAAAAGGATAAAATTCTTTATCATCAGGATAAAATCCGGTTAAAGTCCAAAATTTAACCCCTCCAAACCCTAATTCCTCAACACATCTCTCTAATTCCATAATCGCCTCTTTTCCTCTCCTAGGATCAATACCAGCAAACCCTATGAATTTATCAGGATAGTTTTCAAGAATATTCGCAACATAATTATTATAGTCTTTGTATGATAAATTGCTTCTGAATATAAGGTTTCCATCTAAAGCTAATAGCACCGTTTTATCAATTCCCGCTTCATCCATTTCTTGCAATAGTCTTTCGACACTACCATCAGAAATGTATTTTGGATCAGGACACTTAAGTTTTTTAATTACTCCATCTAATAATTTGACAAAATCGCCATTAATTATACTATCATCCCAAATATGACAATGTGCATCTATAATCATTTTTATATCCTTTGATTCCGCTTTTTTTTAGAAATTAAAAAATTAAATTAGATTAAGGAAATATATTTCTATTCTTTTTTAACAATTTCGTAAAAATCTATGTTCCATTAATATATATATTTGGGATTACAGCGTTGTTTGGACAATCTTTAAAACATTTTAAACAGTTCTTACACTTGTCCATAGAAGTATTATTAAATTCGATATATTCTTCCTTTGTATCTGGATCAAAGCGAAGCTCAAATAAATCTTGAAAACAGAAGTTCGACTCTAAACATTTTTTACAAACGGTACATCGCTCTTTATCTATTTTAAAGTCCACTAAACGCCCTTCTTCTAACGAGATTACTATAATGGCGTTGTGCTCGCAAACACTCACACACTTTAAACATCCCTTACATTTATTATAATCGACGTATCGAAGTGAATCCCTAAAAAATATTGCTTTAGGGGAACACGAATAAGAACACTTTTCACAACGGATGCAAAATTGCGGATTTACACTTATAGGAAATAACTTTTCCGACTGCATGCTGTTTTTTTGGTGAAATTCTAAAATTTATTTTCTAATCTATCAATAATGTCGTTTTGAATGGGAATTCCTAAATCAATAAAAGTAGCGTTATACCCTCCAACTTTCACAATTAAATCAGCGTAATTCTCAGGATGAATCTGTGCGTCCTTTAAAGTTTCGGTTGAAACTACATTTGGTTGAATTTGCATCCCACCTTTTTCAAAGTAAGATTTTAACAAATGATAAAACTTTTCGATATTTTCCTGCGTTTCCAAATTTTGGGGATGTAATCGCACATTAACAGCTACTCCGTTCATAGCGTAGTCGTAATTTAATTTTGCGATTGAATTCAGTATTGCAGTGATACCGTTTTTCTCCACTCTATTGACGGGAGATAGACTGTTTGAGATGGGTCTTCCTGCTTTTCTACCATCAGCTGTCGGACGGGTTAACATCCCTTCCATTACGTGGATACCCATTGAATAGGCTCCCGCATTATAATGTCCTCCTCTTAATGGTTGATGCTTGCTAACTTCTTTTGTAAACAAATCCCATAATTCAGTAGCAAAAGAATCTATCTCAAAAGCATCGTTTCCCCACTTTTCATAATTGTTAATTAATTTTTGGCGATAAATTTCATTCTCTACAAAGTTTGAGTTGAGCATCTCTATATAATCTAGTAAAGTCATTAATTTTTCTTCGTATACGACCTTTTTAATGTTATACATCGAATCAACTAAAGTAGCAAATCCATAAGCAGTTATTGAGGAAAAGTTATATTTTGCACCGCCACACACATAATCCTTTCCACTTTCCAGACACCCTTCAAGTGTAGCAGATACAAACGGGTGTTGAAAATAGTTCATGACTTCTTTATCTCCTACTTCGGCTATTTTAACACATTTTTTAATATTAAATTCAAGTTGGCGAGTAAACGCATCGTAAAATTGATCGTATGTAGCAAATTCTTCCGGAATTCCCGTCTGTAGCCCATCTATAGTGTCAGAAAAACCGCTAAAGCCATTATTCAAGGTTAATTCCAGAACACCAGGTAGATTCAGAAACATTCGACCTGTAGCTGAAAAACTGTTTCCTTGCCCGGTAGGTTCCACACATCCTATAATTACATAATGACGCGCATCTTCTAGTGAATATCCTGTATCGTAAAGAGCCTGAATGATAATTTCGTCGTTATAAAACGCAATCCCTGAAGTGTATTTAAAAACTTTAATAGCTTCCTCGAAAAATTTTCTAGGAGAGTCGTTGTGAATTCTTACGGAAAGATCAGTTGTAAGGACTTTTACATTCTTATATGCTTCAAGAAAAAGATAAGACAATTCGTTAGTTGCGTCGTTACCACGCGAGTTCACCCCTCCTATTGTAATGGTCTGTGTATTCTGACCGAGAGCGTTGGCTACTAAAGTAAAATCGCTAGGTAATATTGTTACGTTCCAGGTTAGTTTAAGGTTTAATTCTTCGATTAATTCTAAAGCTTTTTCTTTGTTAATAATCCCTTTTTCAAGATCCTTCACATAGTATGGCCATAAAATCTGATCTAAGCGACCAAGAGCTACAACACTTCGCTGATAAGTGAGGTTTATAATATTCTGAGTAAACCATATAAGTTGGACTGCTTCGTAAAATGAATCTGGAACCAATTTAGCAAATTTATTCAACATTTCTCCGATATCTTTAAGCTCTCTTTTTCGTGTCTCATCTATTTCAATTTCTGCCATTTCAAGAGATAAGATTGAAAATCGAAGTAAAAAATCTATTGCCCCCCTATAATAGATTTTAACAGCCTCGTAGAAATTGTATTTGACTCGATAATCTTCATCATTTATATCTAAATTGGCTTGATACGCTTCAGTTTCTTCAATTATGCCACGATATCCCAGATTTAATAGTTTTTCATAACCAGCACATAAATGACCTTCTGTCGTTCCAACTTGAATAGCAATATTTGGAGCTAATGAAGGTATTTGACCTTCTCCAGAGATAAGGTTTTCTTTTAGTAATTCCTTATTAATCCGACTATCTATGAGTGATTTTCCTTTCCAAAACGGAATAATTTCCAGTAACTCGTCGATGTCATGCTCTTCGATAGTAAATGGTTGAACTTTTCTTCTTCGTAGTTTCTTATAAGTTGTTCTTTTCTCTAAGATGTTATCGTAACAATGTAAATCGAGGTTAAGTTTTTCACCCAAATTTTTACTTGTTTCGTTTCCTACCAGTTGTTCGTCATCTCTGATAAAAATGGTCATATTTTTCAGCGTGTGTGCAATTGATTTTGCTCTTTTAATGATTTCAGGATCATTTGGAAACTGTTTATAAATTTCAGTGAAAAATCTCATACGTTCAATGCACAATTCGTACTTACTCGATAGCATATCATTTTTGAGATTAAAAATCCGGTTGGAAGAGGGTTCTACTGTCAAAATCTTCTCTGATAGTTAATATTTTTAAGTATAAGCAATGTAAATTATTAATCAACAATCTAATAAGTAGTTTAAAACTTTAAAAAATAAGTAAGCTTGCTTAATTAAATTTAATTCTTAATCGTTACAAATGAAGATTACACTAAATCCAAATACGATCTATTGTAATATTCAGGAAAATAAAATTAATAAGTTAGAAGGCATAGAATCTCTTATTTCGATCATAGAAAAATCGGATAGTTCTGACGCCAGGATGGAAAGCTTAGATGTTCTGCACAAATTACAAACTTTTGACGAAAATTTTTTTAAAATCTTAGAAAACTGCTTAATCTCAGACGAATTTGACGAAATAAGGATAATTTCCGCTAAAATTATCTTAGAGAATTACTTTGAAGCGGGGTTAAAATGCTTAGAATGGGCAATTCTAAACGATAAATCGTCTAAATTACTTAAAATCCTTGGAAATGTGTTAAACGATCCAAAAGTATACCAATATAAGAATTTATACTCAATTTATCTTCAAAGATTAGAAATAATCGGTGAAGAATTAGATGTGAGTTCCGAGGAAGTCCCTTTCTTATTGGATATCGAATTCAATCTTAGCAATTACAATAGTATTAATTGGAATTCAACAAATAAACTGATTTATGATGTAGATATGATGGTTCAAGTTCAGGACCAGCACATATCAGAATTAAGTGTCTCTTTAAGAGATCAAATTCCTTCATCCATTAAATTACTGAAGATGTTAAATAATCTGAATCTTAGTTGTAATAACTTAACTGATTTGCCAACTACCATGTCCGAACTGCCAAATCTTAAAAGCTTAGATCTGAGTTGGAACGATTTCAAAGCAGTCCCGGAAGTTTTGAACGAATTGAAATCGATTGCTAAGATTAATTTTAAAAATAATCTTACTCAAAACTAACCTAACTTCTCTTTTTATGAAATAATTTTTCAAAAAGTTTCATATTCTTTAGCTCTTTAGATGAATTATGGTATTTCCAAATTTTCCAAATAAATACAATGAAAAACCTGTGGTTCAAGCTAAAGATTACTGGAAGTATAAGAAAGAACTTGGCGTATTTCCTGATATTGAACCGCCGAAGGGAGTTATAATATGTTATTCCCCTACAATTCTAAATTATATAGTAAAACATTACTCTCTTACTCAAGTTGATAATGTTCACGCAAATAGATTTTATCTTTTAAACGATTCTAACGATGAAATTGCTATTTGTGGAACTATTGGGATAGGAGCTCCCGTTGTTGGAATTCTGTTGGAAGAACTTAGCTCGTTCGGGACGAAATTTTTTATATCAATCGGAACTGCGGGATCTTTGCAAAAAAATCTTAAATTAGGGAGTCATATTATATGCGATAGGGCAATTCGGGACGAGGGTACTTCACATCATTACGCAGCAAGCGAAAAATACTCGTATCCTTCAAAAATCTTGACAGATGAAATGATCGAAGTAGCGAAACGTATGGATTTGAATTACCACACGGGAACTAGTTGGACAACAGATGCACCTTATCGAGAGACTTTAGCTGAGTTAAAACATTACAGAGATGAAGGCGTATTAACGGTTGAAATGGAAGCTGCTGCTATATTCACGATCGCAAAATATCTAGATATTGAAGCAGGGGCAATCCTCACTATAAGTGATTATTTAACTGAAGAAACTTGGGAGCTACACTTTCATTTAACCGAGGAACATCTACATACTTTATTTTCTTTAGCTAAAAAGACGTTAAACTCACTAATACGTTGAGAATTCTAAATTTTTAAACCAATTATTTAAAAATACAATTTACTTATTAAAAATATTAAATTTTAATATCATAATAAGAATCTAATAAGTGGTAAGTATGAGCGAACAGGAAGGAAATAGGGATAACCCTTATTTATTTGATGATTATATTTTTGTTAAAAATAATTTTAATTATTATCGAGATGATGAATTCTTTCAAGCTCTAGTCAAGAAATATATTCCCTCTGATGAATATGAAAAAGTTGATTTAGAGATACGAGAACTTTCAGACGTCGTTTCATTTCAGTTTAAAGCACTCGCTGACGAAGCCAATAAGCTTGAAAATCGAATGAAATGTACTGTTATCCAGCATTACGATGCATATAACCACCGTATCGATAAAATAAAAAGATGCACCGAAACAGAAACGCTCGAGCGTGAAATTTTTGATCTTGGATTATTTGATCCTAAACGAAACAGTCCTTGGAGTAGATTTGCTAAAATGATGTTACTTTACCAAAATGGAGAATCTGGAGTGATGTGTCCCGTAGCTTGCACCCATGGCGCTGTGGAATTACTTCAAAAATACGAAAACGAACTTGGACCTGAAGCCCATAAAATCTTAACATCCCTTCGAGATGGTATTGGGGGATATAAATTAGGCTCGCAGTTCGTAAGTGAAATTCAAGGTGGTAGTGATGTTCCTGCTAATCTCGTCGAAGCGGTTTTCGAAGAAAAAGAGGGTTCTGATGGTGTCTCGAATTGTTGGCGATTGTATGGGCAAAAATATTTTTGCTCAGCAATACAAGCTGACCATTCCGTAGTGACTGCTAAACCAAAAAACGTTCCTTCGTCGACTAGAGTTGCTGCTTTTGCAGTTCCAGCTTGGCTTCCGGGAAACAAAGAGCGAGAAATTAGGAATTCATTTACAATTGATAGATTAAAGCAGAAACTTGGAACTGCCGAATTGCCTACAGCCGAGATCACCTATAACGGTGCTGTCGCTTATCCCATTGGGCCTTTAGATAAAGGTCTAGCGGATATAGTAGGTATTGTTCTATCCTTGTCAAGGCTTCACGTTGCTTTCGGTATGGCGGCAGGTTTGTTGAAGGTAACGAGAGAAGCGATCTTATATTCTCAGTTTAGAACTGCCTTTGGAGTTCCAATCTCTTCTTTTCCCCTTATGATTAACCAAATTAACGATATTAACCACAATGCAATGAGGACCGCAGCAGGAGTTTTTAAAGTCTATTCAGAATACATCCATTTTGACGAAGAACTCATTAGCGGTATAAGAGAATTACAAAAAATTGAAGATCTTACTGAACGAAAAAGGCGTTTTAGATTACGAGAGCTTATAATGCTACAAAAGATAGTTGTAGCGGACGATGCTCCAGCTATAATAAGGAAATCAATTTCGTTTTTTGGTGGACACGGAATTATGGAGGACTTTATCGATTTTTCTCGATTATACCGAGATTCTCTAATAATGGAATTATGGGAAGGTCCCCGAAATGTTTTACTTGCCCAAATACATCGCGATTTTCAAAGGGTTGCTGATTGGTACTCCACTGATGAATTCATTAGGGATTTACTTGAAGGAATGGATCAAAAAACCGTTGACTCGTTAGCTACCGAATTTTCAAGAATATTATCGCACGACTCACTTTTGAGAAATGATGAAGAAACATTAGAGATTTGTCGAGATTGGGAAAAATTATCAGCCGATCTTTTCCATACCTATCAAGAACAAGCTCTCACCGAATTAAACTACCAAGGAAAACCTCTTAAATTCTCAAAACTGTTACGCAAATTTAAAAAGAAGCCGGAAGAGAAAGAGATTTTGATAGAACTTTAAGTCTTCTTAGGGGAAGGTGCATTTAAAAGAGACTTCGAAATCTCTTTTATGGTGAGACTGTTAATTACAAATTGTAGCTTAGTCTTAAATTATAAATTCAAATTCTGTTTTATTAAATTAATTAAATGTGAGAGATTAAATATGAGTATTTATGTTAGACTACTAAATTTTGATGACCTAAATATCCGTCAGTTTAACAATCAATTATTCTGATAAAAACAGTAGTAGGATGAATATATTTAATAAATATGAATAATACCTATTGAATGAGAAAAAAATGAAAGCTCTAAATAAAGAAGATATATTCAAGCTTTTAAAGCAAAATAAAGAAAAGTTAAAGAATTATCATGTTAAAAAGATTGGATTATTTGGTTCTGTTTTGAGAGAAGATCATACTAATGAGAGTGATGTTGATCTTATAGTCGAATTTGAACAAGGGAAAAAAAATTATGATAATTTTATCGAATTAGTTTTTTTAATAGAAGGTCTTTTAGAGAGAAAGATAGATTTACTCACAATTGAAGCTCTAAATCCCTATATGAAGCCTAAAATATTAAAGGAGGCTTATTTTGAATCGTTCTAACGATTATCTAGACAAAATCAATCACATTAAAGATGAAATTAATTATTTAATAACCAAATCAAAAGAGTTAACACACGATGATTTTATTAAAGATGAAACTTTAAAAAGAGCATTTGTGAGAAGCTTGGAGATTATTGGGGAAGCAGTAAAGAGAATTCCTAAAAAAGTAAGTGAACAATACAGACATATCGAATGGAACAAAGTTGCGGGAATGAGAGATAAACTAATCCACCATTATTTTGGGGTTGATTATGATTTGGTTTGGGATATAATTGAAAATCATATTCCAAAATTAAAAGAAACGATTAAACTAATACTTTTTGAAGGATAACCAATATTTTGGTGGATATAAAAAATCATAACAGTTTTATTTAGATAAAAGAAGTGAAAAAAATGAATTTTGAGACGATAAAATTTGAATTGAAAGAAAATGGGGTTGGAATACTAACGCTTAATCGTCCTGAAAAACTTAATACTATGTCCTTTCAAATGATTAAAGATTTACACGAGTTATTTGACTCTTTAATGGTAAATTTAGATTGTCGCGTTGTTATATTAAAAGCAGAAGGGAGAGCGTTCTGTGCTGGTTTGGATTTGAAAGAATCGACGATTTTACAATCTAAAAAAAAGCCACCAGAATTAAAAGAAAAGTTC
>Ga0114922_10007239_pt1 | contig 10159 bp, 10 predicted proteins | sample AartaG_FD_100975 | JGI IMG/M metagenome (GOLD analysis project Ga0114922, IMG submission 100975) | Deep subsurface microbial communities from Aarhus Bay to uncover new lineages of life (NeLLi) - Aarhus_00045 metaG | ecosystem: Environmental > Aquatic > Marine > Oceanic > Sediment | place...
ATGCCAGATAAGCGCCCGCTCCAGCAGGGTTATGGTGGACTGCGCCGGATCGAACAGTAAGATGCGAAGGCGATCATCGAGTATCGTAGCGTAGTGGACCTCAACGGAGGTATATACCGGTTCGATTCGCAAGGCGCCTTGTCTCGGATGTATGAGGTACAACCTCTGCGCATGATCATCGTAAACAGTGAAAGCCCAGTTCTCCCCCTGCCGTACGACGCAGGACCTGCCCGCTGGTTGAAGCGCTCCGGAGGACAGGGTGGTGGATGCCAGCTGCAGCGGCTGCCCCTCCGGTTGGAGCCGGTACAGGGATATGGATGAACCCTCAGAAACCGCCACCTGGAGATTGCCCTCTTGCTCGGGGAGGGCGGCCAGAGGTTCGGAGAGCCCCGGAAAGGCATCGATCCACCAGTTGTCTTCCGTGACGGTTTTGCTCAGCCACTTCAGTACCGAGTTTCCCTGTGCCTCACGATCGATGTAGAGAATATGTTGAAAGCGATCATCGGCAAGAAACAGGTGTCTTCCGAACTCAGAACCGATGTCCGGACTGTAGCTGATCCGGTCCAGGTACTTCGTATCCTCCAGGATCGGCGGCAGAGGGTCTTGCAATATCTGGGCGGAGATCAGGTTCAGGGACAACGCATCTAAGGAGGGATAGATCATGTACAGCCGCGCGTCCCGCCGATGCATGGAGAAATTCTGGCCAACGGGGTGATCGGAAATGGTTGTTTCCTGGACTTCGAGCTCCTGTTTCTCCGATCCGGAAAAGCAGGAGCACAAAAGCAGGCACACGGCGGTCACCTGCAGGAGGATGGATATACCTGTTCGCTTCAAATGCCGTAACCTTGACCTTTCCTTGAACTGAAACGTATACTAACCCATTACAGCATCAGTGCATAGGCAGGTGAGATATGAGAGCGGCGGTTGTCTTCTTTGCTACCAATTCCAGAGACCGGATCCTGAATATCACCCGATCTCTGGCCAGGGGAATCGAGTCCCAGGGCCATCAGGTGGATATCATCGACGGAGTCCATGATGTCAATGCCAAACTGACGATGTACCAGTACATCGTCGTGGGCAGCGAGACACTCTCGAATTTCAGCAGCAAGATTCCGGATAGAGTAGGGCACTTTTTGGGTTCCTCGGGTATGGTGGCGGGAAAGCGCTCTTTCGCCTTCATAACCAAGAACGTTATTGGCGCGAGCAAAGCCCTGGCCCGGTTGATGAAGAGCATGGAGAAGGAGGGGATGTTTCTCAAAAACTCCTCGATCCTCAACAGCCCTCAAGAAGCCGAGGAAATCGGTAAACGACTGCACATCACCTAGAGCGCCCTCATTCCTTCCAGGGGAAGATCATTCCTTTCAACGTTCTCTTGCCGACCCGTTCCCGATCCTCGACAAGCAGGGCATCCCAGGGTATGTTGCGGCGAGCTTCCGGGTTTTCTTCCAGATAGTCGTACTTGTACAGACGCAGCTTCAGCGCCGCGTTCCACCAGAGAAAGATCGAGGTGATTCCCGGCAGCAGGAAGGCGGTAAACACCGAAATTATAAAAGTGATGAGGGTACCGATCAGAAGGCCTATCGTAAAAAGGGGGTTATCCAGCAGCAGAAGGAACATCTTTTTGATGATTTTTCCAAACTTTCTGTCCAATCTTGCCTGGATCGAGAAGAAGTACTGAAAGGCCAGGACCCAGAAGATCAGAACCCAAAAGAGAAACGAGGAGGCCAGCGGGCCGATGAAGGATTGAATCCCGCCGTACACCCGAAAGGCAACCTGAAAGAGAATCACCAGGAACAGATTTACCAGGGCGAACAGCAGGCTGGTCGGGTAGGTCGCCTTGAGGGCGGGGAGGAAATCCTTGAACTCCGGCTTCGTGTAATCGGCGATCGTCGAGGTTAGGGTGCTCACGACGCCGGAATACATGAAGAGGATGCCCATGCCGATCCCAAGAGCGGTAAAAAACAGCACCGGAACGTCGCGAAAAAGTAGGGGAAAGTATATTATAATGGCAAAGGCGAGAATAAATCCCAGATTGAGGATGACGATCCGGATCAGATTGTCCCACATATCGAAGAAAGTTTTTTTGATCAGGAAGCCGAACATGCCTCACGCTATCACGAAACTGTGTCGTATGTACACACCTACGCATGATTGGATAATTCGCGCTTGACAATACTATCATTATCACGTATACTTTGTTAGATTATGTAAGTCCAATTACAGAAGGGTTGGGCGTAATTAGAATTGGTAGATTACTACGAGGTACTCGGTCTCGATCCAGCCTGTTCGACAGACGAAATAAAACGAACCTTCCGCAAGAGAGCTAAGGAGCTGCACCCGGATTTAAAAATATCAAATCGTCAGTATTCCGACGAGAACATGCGGAAGCTGCTGGCTGCCTATGAAACGCTCAGCAATCCGCAGAAGCGCAAGTCTTATGACCGTGCCTTTTCCATACACTTTTCCAAACCGAAATTTGACTACCGGGAATACCTCAAGAACCGTCCGGACGATCTGATCGCCCAGGCGAAGCTCATCTTTTACAACTTGCTCAACTCAGAAGCGAATGAGGCGCTCGAGCTCTACGACTCTCTGTGTCACTCCCGCCGGGATTTCTCGCTGGAGCTGTGCCTGGGCAGAGAAGACTACATGGACTGCATGTTTCTCATAGCCGAGGCCTTGGAGAAGAAAGGCGAATACATACGCTCCTGCAAGCTGTACAAGCATCTGTGCATGCTGGAAATGGAACAGCCCTACTTCCATCATTTTCTCGACGAAATCATAGAGCGGCTGCGCAGCATCACCTGCTTCAAGATGGTGACAAAACTTCCGCCCCAGGCATCGATAGACTATATTGAAGAGCTGATCCGCTTCGACTTTTCCCGCAAGGACAATGCCTTCTTCTACAAGAAAATCGCCGAAATCTACTGCGGGCTGGGACAGCGGGAACTGGCGCTCAGCTACCTGGACAAAGGTCTGAAGCTGGATCAAAAACTACCCGGAGTGAAAAAGCTGAAGGAAAAAATCGGCTACACGGAAATTCCCGTGGGTTGATGATATACTTGACAGTACCTTCGCAGGTGATTACTTTGGGTGGGATGAAACGCATACTACTTCTTGCAGCAACTCTTCTCCTGGTTACTCCGATTGTATTCGCGCAGCTGATCGACAAACCTGTGGCGACTGTTAAGCTTTCCAAGTTCGAGGTCATTTCGGTCAAGCAGTTTCGCCAACAGATCGAGGAACTCGAGGCCAGGACGCAGAATCAACTGACAATGGATGACCGCAGGAAACTCCTTGATCTGCTGACCAGTGAGATGCTGATCAGCCAGGCCGCAGCCATGGACAATATCACGGTGAGCCAGAGTGAAATTGATTCACGCATTGCCCTGGCCCGCCAAACCGGCGGACTGGGCCTGAATCTGAACCGGGAGCTTACCGAACAGGAGTTCAAGCAGCTGCTCCAGCAGTCTGGTCTGACCTGGGATGAGTACCTGGAGCAGTTGGAGAAGGCGATCTTGCAGCAGAAGTATGTCATGGAGAAAAAGAGAGCGTTTTTTGAAAATATGGCTCCTCCTCCGGATGCAGAGATCGAAGATTTCTACGATGCAAACAAAACGGCGTTCGTAGCTCCGGATATGGTGCGCTTCAAGCATATCTATATCGATACCCGCAATCTCGCCTCGCCGGATGAGAAAGACAAGGCCAGAAGCAGGGCGGAGGAGATATCCAGGGAACTGCGAAACGGTGCGGCTTTCGACGACCTGGTGGTCAAGTACTCCGACGACAAGAACTCACGCTACAAAGGGGGAGATTTCGGGTATTTACGCCGGGACGATCAGGCCCGGCGGCAGCTGCTGGGAAAGGAGTTTTTCGAAAAACCCTTCAAGATGGATATCGGCCAGATAAGCGGCGTCTTGCAGTCGAACATCGGTTTCCACATCATCCGATTGACCGAAAAAATTCCCTTCCGGCTGCTCGCCCTGGACGACCCCATACCGCCGCAAAACAACAGTACGGTAAGAGAACAGATCAGTGCCCAGCTGCTGCAGCAAAAACAGGCGGAGTTCTATCAGGAGGCGCTGCTGGATCTCCTCGATAAGCTGAAGAAGAAAGCGGAGATACGAATCTTCGAAGAAAATCTTTCCTGGTAATCCGCTTTTTTACATGTCAAGAGCATGGGCGCCAGAAGAAAAGGGCGGATTCTAGCATTTCAAACTCTCTACGCGTACGAACTCCGTTCGCCTGGCCCGGGAAGCGACAGGGATCAGCAGCCCGTGGATTTTTCCTGGCTTGATGATTCAATCAGAGAAAAGATAAATCAGGAGAGTATCGATTTTGCCCGTCTCATAGCCGGGGGTACGATCCAAAACCTGGACGTGGTCGACAAGCAGATAAAAGTACAGTTGGAGCACTGGGATTTTTCCAGGCTCAATAAAGTCGACCAAGCCATTCTGCGAATGGGCGTATACAGCCTGCTGTACCAGAAAGACATTCCCGCCTCGGTCACTATTGATGAAGCCGTGGATATTTCAAAAGAGTACGGCACGGATGAATCCTACCGCTTCATCAATGGAGTTCTGGACGGGATACGTAAGAATCTAGAGCGTACCTAGAACGTTGAAACAAAAAAAATCAAGGTTATGGAGTCTCCTGCTCATCATCGTGGTTGCCGTGCTCATCGCCGGCGCTACGTTCTATTTGATCTATACCACCGTATCGGCTCGCCGTAGCACGGCCATAGGAATCGATACCCTGTTGGTTGAGGCGGACTATGAGATCTCTCTCGGCTATTACGAGCGGGCCTTGGAAGGTCTGGAAAAAGCCCTGGCCGGGGCTCGGGGAGAGTACAACAGCCTGCGTATCCTCAAAAGGGCGTATCAAATATCATACAATTTAAATGACTTTTCCATACTGCACGGTTTTGCCCGGGATGCGGCGGAAAGTATCCCCGGCAGTGAAGAGCTGGAACAGATCTATTTGTACGCCGCGATCCGTGCTTCGGCTGAGGGCAGGAAGAGCGCTTTCGACAGTCTCAAACGAAGCCGCGGAGATTTGGCCTATCTGCAAACAGAGGCCTTCTTCGCCGGATTAGTGGACACTCTACCGGATAGGGAACCTGACCCGGAGCTTTCCAAGATCATTTCCCTGGTCAACCTCAGGGGTACGGCCGGCCAAGACCCATATCAACTTCAGCGTCTGGGCACGGATCTGGATGAACCCAGAATCCATCTGGATGCGGCTCTCCTCTGGATGGCCGAGGGGGATGTCCAGAGCGCCTTCACCGTGATGAACCGGCACATCGGCGATCCCCTGTTTCGCGAGCCGAGCATCTACATATCCTATGACGCGTCTCATGAGCAAATCGCATTATCCCTTATCCAAGAGTTGAGGGCGCAGGGCAGGATCGCCGATCGGGTGGATCTGCAGATCATGGAGGCGGATCTGCGGTTCATACTCGATGACCGTGAGGAGGCAAAGCAGCTGTACGGTCAGATCATAATCACTGATCCGGCCTATTCCTGGACTCCCTATCTCAACCTCGCTTCGATCGCAGAGCAAGGTGAGGACAGGCAAACCGCCTATGCCCTCCGAGAGAGGGCCTACGGACGGTTCCCCGCTGTCGGAGCGGTTGTCATGGCCCATGCCCGCAGCTTGACCGAAAGGGGTGATCGGCAGCTTGCCGCGGATATCCTACAGAGCTATCTCGAGGAGCAGAACGACGATTACCAGGCCCAGCTGTATCTGCTGGATGTTCAAAACACCGCCTCATCACCCACTCTGTACCAGGCGGCACTCTGGAAGCTGTACAACCGGCATCCGGAGAGTCGAGTGCTCTGTGAGCACCTGTTTACCTATCTGCTTGAGTTCAACGACCTCTCCGGAGCCGAGTCCGTGTTGCGTCACTATCAGCTGGCCACGGGCAGGAGCCAGGAACCGTGGTTACTGGATTACAGGGCCATACTGGCGGCGGTGAACCGGGACGATGCCGAGGCCGTGAAGCTGCTGCGGGACAGGCTTGCACGGGAGGACAGCTGGCAAGCCCGCTTCAACCTGGCTGTCCTCCTGGGAAGAGGCAGCACCCCGGAACAGGCGATCGAACAGCTGATAGAGGCGGAGCATCTGCTGCCGGAGGAACGGAATCAATACTATCGATCACGAATCCGGTCTCGAATCGGAGAGCAGTACCTGCGTCACGGTGACAGCGCCGCGGCGCGCCGGGAGTGCGAGTACGCCATCGATTTGGATGTCAGCAACTTCCACGCCCATCGAATTCTTCGAATCCTTGAACGGGAATAAGAAACGTGATAGGGTTGCCACAGCAAGGAGCAATCAATGGCCACACGGAACGATATACCGAACAATAGTGTTATCGGTGAGAACTCGGTTTTCGAGGGTCGATTCTACGTCAGTGGATCGATTCTCATCGAAGGCAAGTTCGACGGGGAAATCAAGACGGAGGACCATCTGACCGTTGGTCCCACGGGTAAGGTGAAAACCGACATATACGCCAGGAGGGTGACGGTTGCAGGAACCCTGATCGGCAACGTCACGGCCTCCGAAGAGGTGGATCTTCTGGCCAATGGAAAAGTTCTCGGCAATGTCGTCACTCCCAAGCTGAACGTGGAAGACGGCGTGCTCATCCAGGGAATGGTTACCATAACCGGAGGGCAGACCGACAACGTCCCGCAGGTGATCCGGCAGTCCTTCGGAGAGGACGTGGAGAGTCTGATTACCTCTTCCGAACATGTGGCTAAAAAGGAAAAACCCAAAGAGCCCAAACCCGAATAGATGATACGACTCAAGAATCACACCGAGATTGGAAAGATCCGGGAGGCTGGTTTTATACTGTCCGAAACTCTGGAGAAGCTCAGAGCAATAGTGGAGGAGGGGATTCCCACAGCGGAGCTGGATGCATTCGCCCGTGACTATGTGAGGGGCCGGGGAGGGGAACCGGCTTTCCTCGGCTACATGGATTTCCCCGCCTCTCTCTGTGTATCCATCAATCATGAGGTCATCCACGGTATTCCGAGTAAGAAGAGGCTCAAGCGCGGGGACATCGTGGGTTTGGACCTAGGGGTAAACGTGGGGGGGTACTACGCCGACGCCGCTGTGACCCTTCCGGTGGGCAAGGTGAGCCCAGCCCGGGAAAAACTGATGCGGGTGACCAGGGAATGCCTGGCTCTGGGCATCGAGCAGGCGGCCTGCGGAAATCGCATCAGCCACATATCCAGGGCGATCTACGATCACGCCCGATCCAATTCCTTCCAGGTGGTAAGGCAGTACTGCGGTCACGGAGTGGGCTTTTCTCAACACGAGGAGCCCCAGATCCCCAACTACGTGTCCAGTGGTCCGAATCCCAGACTCAAAGCGGGGATGAACCTTGCCCTGGAGCCGATGCTGAACCAGGGAGACTGGCAGGTGCGGCTGCTGGAGGATAAATGGACCGTGGTTACGGCGGACAACAGCGATTCGGCGCATTTCGAGCACACCATTGCCATCCAGAAGGATCGTACCGAAATACTGACCTTACATCATTCCCTGGAGCAAGTGTAAGCCATGACAAAGATCTTTCTGCCGTATCGCGCCTTTCGCAACAATGCCATCAAGCTGGCCTACCAGATCTACAAAACCGGTTTTGTACCGGATGTGATCTACGTATCCCTGAGGGGCGGCGCCTATCTGGGCAATGTGATCAGCGAGTACTTCAAGTTCATCCGTCAGGAAGACAGGCCCGTGTACTACGCCGCCGTGGTTGCCCATTCCTACGCGGATGTCAAGGTCCAGCAGCGCATCAAGGTGGAGGGGTGGACCTATGATCCGGAGTATCTCCGGCAGGGCGACCGGGTCCTGCTGGTGGATGATATCTTCGATACGGGACGAACCATCAACCACCTGGTCGACATCATTTTGGAGAAGGGAATACCCCGTAAAGACATCCGTATCGCGGTCCATGACTACAAGATCCGCAAATACACGGGAAAGGCACTTCCCCTGCAGCCCGACTACTACTGCCGCAAATACGTGGTGGAGAAGGAGCAGGATGAGTTCTGGATCCACTACTGCAGCCACGAACTGGTGGGCCTGACCCCGGAGGAGCGGGAGACCATGTACTACGCAGAGGATGGGGAGCTTCGGGAGGCTATGGAGTTTCTCTTCCAGGGGGGCGGCAGAGATGCCGGCCGGGAAGTTGCCGCTGATTCCGTGGCCGAGCAGGGCGAACCAAGTGACAAGCCCGTTGCCCCGTCAAAATGACCCGGATGGGCATTTTGACCCAATCCGCTTTGTAGACCCCTGCGAACCCTCAGGTTTCTAGCAAAATCCTAAGAAAATCTTCGGATTTTCCATTTCGCCAATTTACGTCCGCATTGTCCCAAGAAAATCGTAAGAAAAACTTTGGATTTTGCTGGTTTTCCCTATCCGGGCAGGTGTCCTGATTCTCAGGGTTTTCCGGAGCGGCGTTTGCCGTCAGGACTCCGGGCGACTACGGGGCTATTCCTGGTACCACTTCCATTCGCCGCTATCGGTATCATACACCTCCCGCCACAGTCCGGAACCGTAGGTACAGGCGAACAGAATTCCCGGCGGTACGGCTGTGTCGAGATAGAAGCTGTTGATCGCGCTATTGTACAGATCGAGAGTCGGGCTCGGAAGACGCTGGACGTTGCTCAGAGATCCTAAGACGAGCTTGTAGTATCCCGCTCCTTCGGTACCCACCAGGATATCGTTGTTTCTGGTATCGTCGATGAAACGGGTGAAGCGCACACCGGTCTCGTCGATCTCGACCGTCGTGGTGTCGTCCCAGTCGCTGCCATCGTATCTCCACAGTTTTCCGTCCTTGGCGGACAGAAACAGGCCCGCTGTCACCGTTGAATCCAGAAAGCCTCCGAAACTGTCGCTGGTCTGAGGTTCGGTCGGATCGGGATTCTGCAATGTCATGTCATCCAAGGTCCCGTCAGTGTCCGAGTACAGGTCATCCCCGGTAATTGCCCAATACTCCCCTGCCACCCGCTCCACGATATCAACAACTGGAGAAGCTAATGTGGGATTCCCTTTGAAATTGATCGGCACCACGTAGCCGTCTGCCGAACTGTAGAAAAAGTACTCGTACATCTTATCAGTATCGTTCCATTCCGCGGTCGCTACGTAGAGCGTTCCTCCCACGTCTTTGATCATCCCGATCTGAACGTCCTGAACCGCAGCCGCACCTATCTGTGTCCAGTTCGTTGAGATCGTGGTTGTGCTGTCATCAAAACTGGCAGGATTATCGTCCGGATCTACCCTGTACAGCCCCAATCCCGTACCATCCTGCTTGTAAAAACCGGCATACAGAAGATCGCCGAAAACCTCGACGGTATCGCAGAAAGCTCCGGCCACCGGGGGGGATACGCGCTTCCAATTGTCGCCGGAATCCGAGCGCGCATAGAGTGAGAGCGTGCCCGTGGCTGCGAAGTACCAAGTATCCGTATCCGAAAACAAGGTCATCTCGAAGACCGCTATGTTGTTCTCCAACCCCAGGTCTTTTTCAATAGGGTATACACCCTCCAGGGTGTAGAAAATAGGTGTTTTGTCACAACCAAGCAGAAATACAGATAGCAGTGCGGTCAATACAATCCGGCGTAGATATCTATAGCAGTTCATTTCGCAGTTTCCTCTAGAAATTGTACTGGGCGGTGAGGGTGATCTCGAGAAAATTCCCCATGCGGCCTTTGGTATGATCATCCGGCCAGAACTGAGGAACCCACCAGTACACCACGTTCAAACCGAAGCCCCAGTTGATATTGTACTTCCAAATCGATGAAAAACCAGGTTTGACGATCCAGGTCAGGTTCAGAATGTCCGAATACTTCATGATATTCATTCCCGTGCCTATAAAAATGGGGAACTCGAAGGGAAAGAAATGAATGATGTAGGATCCCTTCACAGTAATCGGCAGCATGTAATATGGTGTGTCGTTGATATCTTTGGTCACTATCCCACCGACCTCCAGCCCTGCCATCCAGTTATTACTGAGATGTACGCCCCACTGCAGGGATCCGGCCACCCTGGTTTTCAGCATCCCATCATCCTGCGCGTTTGGAGTAATGGCGCCGCCGAACAGCGGAAACTCCTGCAAGAATAGCGGGATGAACATCCCCGCGCTGATGGACAGGGTCTG
>Ga0114922_10007240_pt1 | contig 10159 bp, 7 predicted proteins | sample AartaG_FD_100975 | JGI IMG/M metagenome (GOLD analysis project Ga0114922, IMG submission 100975) | Deep subsurface microbial communities from Aarhus Bay to uncover new lineages of life (NeLLi) - Aarhus_00045 metaG | ecosystem: Environmental > Aquatic > Marine > Oceanic > Sediment | place: Aarhus...
AGGGCTTGGTATATCCGAGCCCTTTCCTTATCCTGCTGGTAGCACAAAATGCGAAAAACGCATTCCGGCGATGGAGATCATGCACAAATTCTTGTGAGGAGCCTATTTTTTAAGCAACCTTATTTTCTACGCGTCGTCTTGCATTGTATATAGGTGGTATGTATTCAAAGTTTACCTAAAACGATAGGAGGTATCATGAAGAAACAAAATCCGTTAGCGACTGGATTGTCTTTCGTATTGTATGCCATATTCATATCCTTTGTCATCCCCCTGCCCGTTTTGTCAGAATCACCCGAGGTTCAGCCGGACCTGAGTCTCCAGGAGGCATTACATACGATCACCCGAACGCATCCCAACAAAGACAAACTGTCACCGATCCTAAACCAATATAAGGTCGATCCTGCCTTCCGTCAGAAGATGGTGGATGGTTTGTCCAAGATAATACAAGAAAGGAAAATCCGTATCATTGTTTCCAATGCCGCACGGGCGTTGCGCGATCTTGATGCCAAAGAGACCCTGCCCCTGTTGCAGCAATGCTGGAACGAGACGGAAAAGAAAACTCAAAATCTCGAACACGGCGAACTGCGTATCCAGTTGCTGCTTACCTTGGCCCAATTTCTGCCCGATGCGGATAAAATCCGGTTCTTGATCGATACAGATACGGATTCCCAGGAGGCGCCCATCGTACGGTTCCGGGCGACCATCCTTCTCTGCGCTACCGGCAATCCCCGGGCGATCCAGCACGTTCGTACCACCTATCAACAGGCACAAAAACAATATCCCCGCACCACAACCATGCCGATACCACACCAGCCCAAGCCGCTTACCGGTAAGATTGATGCCAAAACACAACGACACGACCATAGCCTATGGGACCCAGACAGGGACTTGATGAGTTCCTACTTAGAAAAGGGTCTATTTCTTGCCCCGGACAATCGAGACACGGATGGTGACGGCATCGTCGATGGGAACGATCGAAATCCTCTCTGCGCCCCGGCCAAAGAAGCATTATCGGAAGATCAGCAAATCGCACAGTTTATCATTTACCTCCACACGCGATATTATTCCCTGTCGAGAAGCCCCTTTTCCTTCAACCTCTGGGCCATCCGGCGCATCGACAGCTACAACAGCAAAAAAAATCCCAGCTTGCTGGCAAATACGGAATGTAAAGGCATCAACGGCCTGCTTCTGCATGTATCCCCCGAACAGACCAAAGAATTACGCGCCCTGCACGGCAACGGTATTTCGATTATAAATATTCACAGAGCCGCCGACTCCCAACCGGATATCCGGGAATTTTACCTATCCACCACACTCGGCCCTGGGGAATATCGTAGTTATAAAATCTCTCTGAAACGTTTCCAGGACATGTGGCTTCCCATAGAGTGGGAGCTATATCTAATCACTTAAAATCACGTTCTAAAAGCGATCGTGCAATTTCCACCATCCACAATCGGCCGGGAACAAGGTTAAGAGCACGATTCATGCAGCAGTTCTATTGTTTCCTGAGCCAGGGCACTGCCAACGTGCTGTTCTTCGTCGATCAGGGAGTTGGCTCCTGCATGCTGCAAAGAATCCCGATACCGATGATAGCGGCAGCGTACGATCACGGGACATCCCGGGGCCAGGGTTTTACAGAGCCGTATGATCTGTTGGCAGGCTTTCGGATCGGGAAGGGTAATCACCACCGCCCGGGCGGAGTCAACAGAAAGATCCGCAAGCGTTTCCGGATGCGTTGCGTCACCCACCGCAAAGGAGATTCCCATTTCCTGAGCATCTTTCTGATGACGGGGATTCAGATCCAATGCCACTATTTGTCTTCCGTATAATTTGGACAGTTCCTGCCCCACTTCTCGTCCGGCCGGGCCGAAACCAATGATCAGGATTGGTGAAACAGGACTCTCAATCGTTTTCGGCTCCGGAGCCGTCAATTTGGCCCCTCGGTTCTTACCACGACGCAAAAAATACCAGGAGGCCAACCGAATCAGATAGGGAGTACAAATAATCGAAATCAACGTCACAGAGATAATATAGCGAAACATCGTCAGGTCGATAAGTTGACGCGAAAAGGCAATGGTGACCAACAGAAAGGAAAATTCGCCGATCTGCGCTACGGTCAGCCCAGTTGCCCATCTCAATCGCCGGGGGAATTTCAGCATCCACATAACTACGGCAATGAGGACCGTTTTACCCATCATCACGAACAGCACTAACGCCAATACCGAAGCGAAATGTCGCGCGATCCAGACAGGATTGCCGAACATGCCGATCGCCGCAAAAAATACGGTAACCAGCATAATCCGCAGCGCACTGATATCCGCGCGAATCTGACGCACAAACGGCGACTCCGCCAACAGAATTCCGGCCAAAAAGGCGCCGAAAGAAGGGCTTAAACCAACCTGATGGGCCAACACCGCCGAACCGACAGCGATAACGGCCGTTAGCAGGATCGGCAGTTCCCGATTACGACGCAAGCCCTGCAGATAAAGCAGTTTCGGCAAAAAATAATTTAAAGCCACATATAAAAAGCCAAACAACAAAATCCCCCAACCGGCGATCCGTCCGAGGGATAGCAGCGCCTGACTCGCTTCGCTTCGCTCCGCCAGCAGGGTTACGAGCAATACGAGCGGTACGACCGCCACGTCCTGGAGTAAAAGGATTCCAATCGCCTGTCTGCCAAACAGGCTGTCCAATTGCGTTCTCTCGACGAGTATACGCACCACACAGGCCGTACTGGAAAGCGAAAAAACGGCCCCCAGAATCAGCGCGGTCCGAGAATCCAGTTGGAATATGCGTGCTCCCAAAAATCCCACCGCCATAGTCAGGAGAATTTGAAACACTCCCACCAATAGCGTTCTCAAACCCAAATGACGTAATTCCTGAAAGGAAAATTCCAGACCTATGGCAAAGAGCAACAGGGATGCCCCGATCTCCGCGATCAGCGTCACCTCATCGCGCGTCTGAACCCAGCCAAAGACATTCGGACCGACAAGCATGCCGGCCACGATATAGCCCACCAGAGCGCTTTGCCGCAGTTGTTCGGCAACCACCCCGAGCAACAACGCTGCACTCAGCAGAATAAATATATCGAGTAGGCTTTCCCACGCTGCCATGACTTAGCCTTATCCAAGTGACTTAAAAAAACCCGTGCGACAAACACGGGATTCCACTATCGTTTATATTGTATGATATATTCGCTCGTCATTTCCACGCTACTTTTCGCGCTTTTGCTTCTTTTGTTTGGCGATGTCGCTACCGAGCCAGCGAGCTGCATTCGCCACGATCTTCAGTGATTCCGGTTGGTGAAACACGTTGAAGTTTTCGTGGCCGGGGCGATAGTAAAAAATCTTTCCCTTACCCAGTTTCCAGATGGCTCCGCTGCGAAATCGCTGGCCAGCTTCCCACGTTTCCTCAAAAACCACGGCATCCGGCTTCGGCACATGGAACGGTTCGCCATACATCTCGGTTTGCGGAATGGCGAACTCACGAGGTAGGTCTTTGGCGATTGGATGGTTGGGAAGAAGAGTCTTCATCTTACTCGGTTTGCCGTGGGCTTTCCACTCCGGAAAGCAGCAGTTTGGTCGCACGATCCGGATCCCCATCGTGCCGTCTGCCCCCTTTTCATAGGATACCGAAGGCGTTAATTGGGCATTACGGTTGGGTATCTTGCGCTGAAATTTTCCCGCAAACTCGACCTTCGCTTTGGCCCTCTCGCTTGCCGGGAGGCTAGCCAGGGCGTCCTGTCTGGTTCGTTCTTCCATCGCGATCATGAACGGCGCCGACCAGTGCGCCGAGTGTAAAACGATCAGACTGAGTTGCCCCGCCCGGATCCGCTGGACCAGGCGCTGTGCCGTTGCGATCGAAATCTCGCCCTGCCGAACATGACCCCACCAAATCAATACGTCGCATTTCTCCAGAATCTCCTCTGTGAGCCCCTGCTTCGGATCGTCGAGACCTGCCGAGCGGATGGAGAACCCGGTTTGCTTGCGGAGGAAGTCGGCGATATGATTTCCCAGGAAGTTTTCATACATGAGCTTTTGTTTAGGCTGCCGTTCATCCCATACCACAATATGCATAACGTCTTCCTCCGCGTAACTGGGGGGCGAGATGATTATACCCAGCAGTGTGATTACAATGATTCCGACTTTCAAGCTCATTATGCTATCCCTTTTTGCAAATGGTTTATGTAGTGTCGTTCTTCTTACCCCGATTTTCCGTGCCGGCCAGCAACCGGACGATATTGCTGCGATGGCGAAAGATAATCAATGCCGCCATCAAACAACTGAACGCAAACAGCAGCCAAAGCTGCTGAAGTTCCCAACTGTCAATTTGATAGACCAATACGAAAAATCCCACCGGAAACGCTATCGCTGCATTAATACTCGCCAGGGAAACATATCGCGTCATCCCCCAAACTGCTACCCAAACTAATAATACGAATACCGCGGTAAACGTAAAATAAGGCCAGATCCCCAATAATACCCCCAACCACGTCGATACGCCCTTACCGCCCCGAAACCGTAAAAAGATACTGAATATGTGTCCCAGGATACATGCCGCTCCTGTAACTAGAAGCGAGCCCTGAGCAATCAGACTCATACTACCGGATTCAACTTGTCCGATAGCCCAAAGATAAAACAGTGCCAGCAACACCGGAATCAAGCCCTTGGAGATATCCAGAAAAAAACAGATCTGCCCCCATTTCCGGCCCAGCAGCCGCGACACATTCGTCGCACCGATATTTCCACTGCCCTGCCTGCGGATATCCACCCCCCGACTCCACCCAATCAACAACCCAAACGGCACCGATCCCAGTACGTACCCCAACAAGGGAAAGATACCAAACAAAAATATCCATGTCCGTGCGTCCATTTATTATTCGTCATTCGTTATTCGTCATTGATTCGCCTGTCGAGGCACGGCCTTGCCGTGACTGATCATTCGAATTTCGTCATTCGTCATTTATTTCCTTCCAACTCCTCCTCCATCTCCTGCGCCTTAGGTAAATGCCCGCCGAAGATCGGCACGAAAGCGCCTGGCAGCGAACAGGCACAGATCATCAATCGATTCAGCAATGCCAGCGCCGCCGCCTGCCCCCTTGCTTCAACCGCCGCCGCCCCCGTCGGATCGATGGCCATGACAAAGAACGGCACAAACAGATTCTCCATCACTCCCAACCCCCCCGGCACCGGAATGGCCGCACTGATCAACCATACGATCGGCATCACCGTCAGACAGTGTAAAAATTCCACCTGTTCCAGATGAAGCGCCTGCGTCATCATCCACACCGCTACTATCGACAATCCTTGGATCAATCCCGTCAATACCAAGGCCAGAAACATCGTCGGGATATGACGGCGATAAATACGGATCGCCGAATCGATCTTCTTCAGCACCTTCGCTGCCGGAAGACGCTCCAGCAGGTGGTTCAGCAGTAACACCTGTCGCACCCGACGGCTCAGAAATATCACCGAGACCACTACCAATCCCAAGAAAATCATCCAGACCAGGTACCGAACCTGTACGGGATAATCCCGGATGGGAATTGTCACCTCCGGCCCTGCCGTCAATCCCGCCAGCGCCCCCACCAGGATCATCCCCACCAATCCCGTCAGACGATCGACGAACACCGTCACCGCCGCTTCCAATCGCTGATCTTTCTCGCTATGGTGCGTGATATACCACCCCTTAAGCAAATCCCCCCCCACCGCGCCCGGCATAAAATTGTTGTAAAACAGCCCTAGATACGTCAGCTTGATCGCCTGAAACAGCGTGATCCGTACCCCATGCACTCGAAGCAGTAGAATCCAGCGACTGGCCAGCAGCGTCTGCGCTACCAGATAAAGAACCACCGCCGAGACCGCCCACGACCAGCCGATCCCCTCCATGGCCTGTTGAAAGGTATCGCGAGGCGTCTTATACGCCAGATACGACAACGCCAACGCGGCTACTGCCAGCCAAACAAACGTTCTGACGCGTTTTTTCATCCGACTCTCACAATCTAACGGAATTCCTTACGATTTAGACGCATTCCGACACAACAATTGGAAAAGGTCTAACCTCTTGGCCGCCCAGCGGTCGATAGTATTATAAGAGTCTGTAAATAAAAGAGCAACGATTGTTTTAACCCGACAAACCTACGGATTTTGATTGACAATTTCACACGCAAGTACTACAATAAGGCTCTGGCGCCGGTTTTTGGGCGGTTCCCCGTTCGGCGGGAGTAGTTCTGCCCAGCCGTCGGAGACAAATTACATCGTAAACTTCGGCTATTTGGCTTGGAGATGGGCACACCATGACCATCCGTAATATACCATGTTTCAACCCTTTCCATCGCCGAGCAAAGTTTGGGGGGGGCTGCTTGATCGCCGCTATCCTGGCCCTGCCGGTTGCCTATCAACTTTTTGCCCAGAATACTCCCGAATCAGATGTGGACGTCCCACCCACAATCCAGGCGATGGTAGAAACCCTTCTCACCGAAACTGCCGAGCCGTCCCTGCGACAACTCCAGGCTCAGGCAATACTCCAATCCAACGCCGAACAGGCACAGCAGGCCCTCATTACTATATTGAAAAGCGATAACCACACTTCCGCCAAGATTATCATCTGCCAGGCCGTTGCTGCGAGACCGAATCCCCTCCTCACTGCCGGCAGGCAACCTGAGCTTTCCCCGTACTTTATTGATCCGTTGTTCCAGGCTCTATTCAGTGATAACGACGAACTCGCCGCTGTGGCCGCCCAGGCCCTGTCAAAATGTCGCGACGGCGTCTCGGAAAAACTTGCCGGGATGGCCTTAGACGCCAAGCAAACTCCGGACCACCGACTGGCGGCCATCTCCGCTCTTGCACTCATGCCCGGCAAGGAACCCATACTCGCCCTGGCTGAACTACTCGACAATCAGCAACCCGAACAGATCCGACAAAGGGCCGCTCAAGCTCTCGCACACATCCTCCTGCCTAATCCTCCCAAAAACCTCGATGAATTCATCCAGAAACTTAATCAGCAATACCTGCCAAAAATCTTAATTACCGACGAACAATCTATACTGCTTTGGCAACTGGAACGCATTAAGCAGGAATTAGACCAGGCCCGTATCGCCAGAGATAGTAAGCAAAAGGAATCTCTTCAATGGTTCGATAAATACGTCGGACAACTCACCGTGGAATGTAACGCCAAAGCCGATCCCGCTGAGCGATTGGAGTTCCTTAAAAAATTCCTGGTCAATCAACCGGAGCCGTTACTACGAGTATGGGCTCTCGAACGCATCCGCCAATGGAGTTCTTCCGATACCGTCCAGACCTCTCCCATGGCTACGCAACTCGTGGAGTTGATCCAGACCTTCATCGCCGATCCGAATCCCCAGGTCCGGCGGCTCACCGCCCAAACCCTGGCACTGCTGGTGGAACAAGCCAAACCTACCGCTCCCGCCTTAATGGAGCAACTGGCCAAAGAAAAGGATCCCCTCGCCCAGGCCGCTCTGCTCCAGGCTCTCGGATCCTTCGAGCATACTCCCGCCGCCGAACCGGCTTTACAATTACTCGACGCGGATAATCCCACCGTCGTCAGTCGGGCTGCCCGCGCCCTGGGGAAAATCGCCGCCTCCCAGGCTGATCCGCCTGCGAGAGAACTCGTCGAAAACATCGCTCAGGCCCTGACCCGCAATTACACACGATTCGCCAATACCGCCGAGGTCCGTTTGGATTTTATTCAGGCTATGCGAAAAATCGCCTCAATGGAACAATACATCGCCTTGGCAAGCGATACCTTCAACACTATCCTCACGGAAGCCTTAAACGATTCTTCAGAGCGAATTCGCAGCGAAACCGTGTACGCCCTGGCCGAAATCCATCGCGAAAAAGTTCTCAGTTTACTTTTGCAGCCCAAAAATCTTCTCGATGATCCGGATACCGCCGTCAGGCTCGCCGTCATCGGAGTCATACAATCCTACCCCGACAAAAAACTACTCACTCCCTTACGCCAACGGCTGCTCCTCGAGAAAAATACGGAAGTCGCCAATCATATCTGCGCCGCATTCGGAAAAATCCTTACTACGCAGTCGATGGAATCAATTCATACCTGGACCGTAAACCTGAAAAATGCCACGAACAACGGCGCGCCCAACAAACAGGAACTGATCCTTTGTGATCAGGTCGTAGGCATCCTCGCCGAGAAAATCAATCAGGCCAAGGCCGCCGGCCGAAAATTCCCACCCGAATATGAAATCCTCATATTGAACCATCAGGCCGAACTCGCCCTGCGGAAAAACCAGCCCGAATACGCTGTCAACCGCCTCCTCGCCCTGATTAAACTCAACCAGGCGGATCAGAAACAAACGAACCTATGGCGACAACAAATCCTACGCATCGCCCTGCAATACCCCCAGGACCAAACCCTCTTACCTTCTGCTCAAGAACACTTGAAGGTTCTCTTGACAACCCCGGCCGCCGCTCCTCTATTGACCGAAATCGACCAAATCTGCCAAAATTCCCTGCAAAAAGACGATGACACTCTTCACGCCGCCCGAATTATCGTACATCTGATTCTACCACTGCAAAATCTTCTGCCCGATGATGCCAAATCCGCCTGGGAAAAACATCGAATGCAGGCCGCTCTCCTTCTGATCGACTCGCAGGAAACACTCCTCGCCGCCGGGGAAAACGCCAAAGAAAATCCAAAAACTATCGACCTGTTGGTCCAATTATATCCCAAACTGAATAATTACCCTTTTACCGAATCCCTGGAAAATCGCCGGGCCGCCTTGGCCAAATTCCGCACTATGATACAACCCCCACCCGAGGAAACCACCGACGCACTCGAGACCTATCCACCCAACGATCCGAACGCCGCCAAGCCTATAAGCAACAATACCTCTTTGCTACGCTCGTTTAAAGTTATCGACGATGCAAAATGAAATCTGCCCAAATTGCGATTCCGTTCTGCCGGTGGGCGCCTTGCAGTGTCCGGGCTGTGGCCGCCGAGTCGGCTTCACCGCCGTACCGTACGACTCCGGCGAATATTCGCGATTTCACTTCCTCCGCAAACTCGGACCCGTTGGCAAAGTCATTATCGTGATAGCCGTCGCCGCCGTTCCCACTCTACTGGTCTTCCTTGGCTATAATTACTTCTGGACCGCTGCCATTGAAAGCAATCCCTACCCCACGACTCCGCAAGCCGCCGTACAACAATTTTTCTCTTCGTTACAACAGGAGGCGAATTCCGATTTTCAGGGCTGCTATAACTTGATCCATTCCAAACACAAATCCCAGGCTGCCGTCGTCAAAAGCAACCGTACCGACTTCATAGACCATTTCCGACGCATCCGCGATTATCTCATCGAATATATTGGCCCGGATTTCCTCGCCAAAATGAAATTCGTCGAAGGTTCTACTTCGCAGGTCACCTTCGACGACTTTATCACCCTGACCCTCGTTATTACTCCCGTCAAAGGAATCGAGGACGAAAACCATTATGCCATCCAGGACATCAGAGAATTCCCCTTCCCCAGTCCGCTCCGAGACTCCATGGGAATTACCCGGCGGGACAATCAAATGAACGACCTGATGGATGATATCGACAACATGGGACACGCCCGCTCCAAACAACCCTGGGACATTCTGATCCGGAAATATAAAAATGAAAAGCAGCTCGACGTCCGGCATGAAATGCTCTTGACTCTGATCTATACATTCGGCGACAAATCCTCTGTCCGGAACTTCCTCCGCGTATGGATCCCCCGTGAAGAATCCGCCCCGCACCTCCGCCTGATCGCCCAACAATTCCTCGAATCCAATCAGTAATCCGAACACAGGCGCGGAGGCAATTAAATTGTCATCCTGAGCGTAGCGAAGGATCTCTATTCAACCGTAAACTGTAAACCGTGAACCGTGAACCGATATCTCCCATTTACTCTTCTGCTCTTCTACCCATTTACTCATTAATTACCACGACGGCCAATTACCGGGGCAAGGGCGCATCCAATGAGTACATAGGTAATTAAAGTCGAACAGATCTACTTTGTTGTCGTTGTTGAAGTCGGCAGGGATACCCGCGCCGGGCCCATCCGGCCAGTAGCTCAGGAAACGCTCCAGGTCCGCCAGATCGACGATGCAGAAAATCCCACCGCCCCAGAAGCCACCGGTCAGCTCATAATCACCTCCCG
>Ga0114922_10007241_pt1 | contig 10158 bp, 7 predicted proteins | sample AartaG_FD_100975 | JGI IMG/M metagenome (GOLD analysis project Ga0114922, IMG submission 100975) | Deep subsurface microbial communities from Aarhus Bay to uncover new lineages of life (NeLLi) - Aarhus_00045 metaG | ecosystem: Environmental > Aquatic > Marine > Oceanic > Sediment | place: Aarhus...
AGTGCTCACGATTGAAATTTCCCGTTTGTTCGCGGGCAAGTAACCTTAAAACAATAATTTACAATCCTAATCGCGGGAATTTATTACCCTTAAGGGTATATTACACGAACAGTTACCTGCGTGCTTTCCACTTCGATAACTTTCACCTTTTTTCCCTTATCAACATACCCGCTCTCGGCTACACATTCAACTCTTTGCCCGGACAGTTCACACATCCCCACCGGTCGAAGCGGCGTGAGAACCACTCCCTCGGCCCCGAGCAGCTCTTTCAATTCCGGCGTATCGGGGACCGCATCGCCCTGTTCTCGCTTCGGCGGTGTAAGCGTAACACTTTTGCCGAATCTCGTTTTCGGAAATACTTTGTAAGCGACCACCAAAACAGACGGCACCATCACAACCGCAATAGCTATACCTATCCAGCCGTAAGTCCTGCCCTCGCGGAAAAATATCGCCACCCCTCCCACTAAGCACGCAAGTGCGAAAATACTTATCAGCCCGCCGCTCGGTACAAAAACCTCGGCTATTATCAATGCCGCACAGGCAAAATAAAGAAATATAGCAAGTACTAACCAACCCATCAGCTTACACCTCTTAATATATAGTGCTCACGATTAAAATTTCCCGTTTGTTCGCGGGCAAGTAACCTTAAAACAATAATTTACAATCCTAATCGCGGGAATTTATTACCCTTAAGGGTATAATCTATACAATCTGCTCCCTCAATCCTCCACGGGACTCACGACAACCCTGTTGCCGTGAATCTCTATTATCACGACTTTCGTCCCTCTGTCAACGAATTCTGCCTCGGCGACCACGTCAACTATTGCATCGCCGAATCTTGCCTTTCCTGTGGGTCTCAGGGTTAAAACCACCTCGCCGGCATCGCCGACGTTCACAATCGCTGTTTCGCTCTCAGGCGGACTGGTCATACTGACCTGCATTCTTACATCCCCCCCCGCGACTCTTGGCGCCAGTATCAGTCCGCTGAATAATTGCAGCCTGGGCAGGTACTTTGCCAGTATCCACGCGAGAACGAGAAATCCCCCAAAGCCCAGAAATAGCCCTACAAGCCCCTCTGCAAACAACTGCCAGTCAACGGTGCTTTCAGGCCAGGGCAGCTTGTCCGGAGCGTTTTTAACGAGCATACCGAATACGCTCGCTATTATACAGCTTATCCCCAAAACCCCCGCAATGCCGAACCCCGGCAGAACAAATATTTCTATCATTAACAGCACTAAGCCTATGGCAAACAACGCCACCTCCACCCAGTTCGCCAAATCGACTAAGTATTTGCTCCCGATTATGGCTGCAAAGCATATAACCGCCACCAGTCCCGGCAGCCCGACCCCCGGCGTGTTGAATTCGATATAAACACCAAGCAGCGCGAGCATAACAAGCACCGCCATCACCGCCGGCGAATTGAGCCACCGGACCATCTCTTCCGACCAACTCGTCCAGAGCACCTCCGGCTCACCGGCAAACCTCACTCCATCTCGCCTGCCCAGAAACTCAAGCACCCCATCTAAGCTCTCAACCTGCGCCCTGGCTATACCGTACTCCATCGCCTCCGTATCGGTCAGCGTCAATAGCTCATCGCTCCTTACGATAAGCTCCTTGTTATCCAGGTCATACATATTCGGGTCTTTCGGAAGCTGCCCTGCCTCGAAAAACTCTTTCTCCCCCGTATCGAGATTCTCGATTCGATATACCTCTGTCTGCATCGTGACCATTGCCTTGAGCAGAACCTCCGGATAATCGTTGGCCTTGGCCGCTCGTTTGAACGCACCTCGCGTAAAGCTCTCTATCTTTTCTCGCTCGACTCCTTCCAGTTTGCCGCCTATCATAATCGGAGCGCAGTCCCCTATCGTCGTATTCTTAAGCATTATGATGTCCTGGCAGGATACGCTTATCATTGACCCGGCCGATATCGCTTCAGTCGTTATATAGGCCACAGTTCGTGCCTCTTTGCCCGCCTCAGGCCAGCCCTCCCGAAGAATAAAATACTTCGATATGTCATCGGCAGAACTCAAAAGCCCGCCGTATGTACCTATTTCATAAATCAGGTATTCGGCGCCTTCCCCGAGGGCAATTTCGGTCCTCCGCTGGATGGATTTATAAAGCCCGTGGTCAATATCGCCCTTGCAGACGATAACCGCCGCTTTGGCGATTCGCAAATCCCCTTCCGGCTCGTTCGGCCCACCGGACAAAACAGCCGCCCAAAATAAAAGGACGAACGATACGAAAATCGAAATTTTCCGAACTCCAGAATTCATATCCGGAATTATACCCCCATTTCTATGGATTGGCAACTCCAACTTAGGATTCCGGAGAAATTTTTGGCTTGACCCCTTCCCACTGCAGGCCACCTATTATCGCCTGGGCTATATTTGTCAGGTGGTCCCCGATTTTCTCCACATTATCCACCAAATCGATAAATATCAGCCCTGTCTCCGCTGTGCATAACCCTTCGGTCATTCGCTGAACGTGGCTTTGGCGAAATTCCATCTGCATCCGGTTGAGCTTGCCCTCATTAGCAAGTGCTGACTTGGCTGACTTGGTATCGTTATTCTCTAACGCAGAAATGATATGACCGAACATCTCCTCTACTTCTTTTCGCAGTCGCTCAATCTCAGCCAGGGCCAAATCGCTAAAAGTCAGCTTCCGCTCCATCTTCCGCTCGGTAATCTCAACTATATTCACCGCGTGGTCGCCGATTCGCTCAAGGTCGTTGACCGTATGCAAAAGAACCGGAAGCTCTATCGATGCCTCATCAGACAGAGTCCGACGCGATAGCGCCGAAAGGTACGTTGTTATTTCAAGCTGGAATTCATCGATATAATCTTCCAATTGCATTACCGACACGAGTTTTCGCCTGTCATTATCGACAATTGCACCGATACAGTGTTCGAGGGCGCTCTTTGCCGCTTTTGCCATGCGGATGATTTCACGTTTTGCCTGTTCAAGTGCTAACACCGGCGTATCAAGAAGATGCTGCTCAAGGATTACCGGCTCGGCTCGCAAATCACCGCGCCGTGCCGGAATCAGTTTAACCACAACTCTCTCCAGCACACCTGCCATCGGCAGGAACACCCCTGAATTAACAACGTTAAAAACAGTGTGGGCGATAGCGATTGACCCTGCAACCGTAGTAGGCCCGACTTCCCATGGAGAAATCTTGAGTACCAAGGCGCTGAACAAGCCAAAATGAACGAACGGATACGCAATGGCAGACCCAAGCACGTTGAATATCGTGTGTGCCCAGGCCGTCCGCTTTGCGTTAATATTTGCCTGAAGAGCGGCAAGCTGTGCTGTAATGGTTGTGCCGATATTGCTGCCCAAAACAAACGGTATAGCAACATTAAGAACTGTTTGCCAGTCGCTTCCAAAGGCCCCCTTCATTGCCAGCAACTGCACAATAGCCACCGCCGCCGAGCTGCTTTGAAGAAGACTCGTCACTACCGCCCCGGCCAGGATTGCTAACAACGGCCTGTCGCCAAGAGCAACGAAAAGCCCCTGTACCCTCCGGCTTTGCTCTAACGGCTCGAAGGCTTCCTTCATAAAATTAATGCCTACAAACAGTATCCCGAAACCCAGAAGTATTTGCCCTATATTCTTTACTCGTCGCGTCTTGCCCAATGTCCGCATGAGGAAGCCTATGCCAACTGCTGGCAGCGCATAAATGGTAATCCTAAAAGCCCCAATCCCGGATATCGAAACCAGCCACGCCGTCGCCGTCGTCCCAACGTTCGTCCCGATAATCACGCATATCGCCTGTTTGAGCGTAAGCAGAGCCGCGTTCACGAAACCGATGACCATCACCGTCGTGGCGGAACTCGACTGCACCAATGCAGTAACACCCGCACCCACAATAAAGGCAATGAACGGTTTCTTCGTTAGCGATTCAACAATCTTCCTGAGCTTCTGGCCCGCCACCTTCTTCAGACCGTCCGACATCAGACCCATACCAAACAAAAACAAGCCCAGCCCGCCGACTGTCCCGATTATTGCGCGAAATATCATATCTTCTGTCATATCTATCCTTGATACAATGAAAGGTTACAACTCCATAATTCACAAACCTTTATACACTTATCTTTTCGTGCACTTATACATCTCTTTTCTGCGCGGCTGTTTTAGCCCTTTTGATTGGCTCCGTCAAGCCGGTTTTCCAGGATTGTCCCCAAAAATATGATTTTAACTTTTCTCAATATCTGCTTCGGAGCTTGGCGGCATCTTGAACTCCACGCCGTCCCACTGCAGGCCCCCTATTATCGCCTGGGCTATATTTGTCAGGTGGTCCCCGATTTTCTCCACATTATCGACCAAATCGATAAATATCAGCCCTGTCTCCGCTGTGCATACCCCTTCGGTCATTCGCTGAACGTGGCTTTGGCGAAAATTCATCTGCATCTGGTTAAGGTTATTTTCGTTGACCAGAGCCGATTTGGCCGCCTCTACATCATTATCTTCCAGCGCTGCTATGATATAATCACACATCTGCCCAACCTCTTCTCTCAGTTGGGCGGTTTCAGCTATCGCCGATTCGCTGAAGGAAACTCTCCCCTCTATCTTGCGCTCGGCAATTTCAACAATATTTACTGCGTGGTCGCCGATACGCTCCAGGTCGTTAATCGTATGAAGCAGCACCGGAAGTCCCGCCGACATTTCATCCGAAAGCTCTTTCGCCGACAAAGCCGCAAGATAAGATGTGATTTCGTACTGCAAACTATCGGTCACATCTTCCGTAGTCCGCGCCATCTCAAGTTTTCTCCTGTCGCCTTCAACAAGTCCATCAACCGCCTCGGTCACCGCCCTCTTGGCTGTCTGTGCCATCCGAACTATTTCACGCCGGGCTTGTTGAAAAGCCAGCTCCGGTGTTACCAGCAAGTGTCGTTCCAGAACCATCGGGCGTATAATCAGGTCGCCCGGTTTCTCAGGGACCAGCCTGACTGCCACTTTTTCCAAAAAACCCGTCAGCGGCAAAAAGAATACCGCCTCGAACGTCTTTATGGTCGTATGAGCGATGGCAATACATGGCATTATGGTTTCTTTCGTCAGTTCCGACGGCCCGATTATTCGAACAAATTTGGCTATCCACCCGATAAACCAGATGCAGATAAACGCCCCGATAACGTTAAACATCGTATGCGCCCACGCCGCACGCCGCGCGTTCAGATTCGCCCGAAACGCCGCTAATTGAGCCGTTATCGTTGTGCCGATATTACTGCCCAGGATAAACGGTATTGACACATTAAGTGCAGCAGTCGGGTCCATTCCGAATGCCCCGGCCATGGCCAGCAACTGAATCATCGCAACCGCCGCCGAGCTGCTTTGTATGAGCATCGTCAAAACCATCCCGGCCAGGACGGCCAGAAGCGGCTTGTCAGCTGCCTTCGCAAAAAACGCCTGTGTCCCGGGCCTGTCTTCCAGTCCCTCGAAGGCCCCCTTCATAAAATTTATCCCGATGAACAGAATACCGAAGCCGAGGATGACTTGGCCTATGTTTTTCACCGTACGTGTCCTGCCGAAGATATGCAGCCCAAAACCCAGAGCTATCGCAGGCAGCGCATAAGCGGTTATATCGAGTTTAAAACCTGATATGGATACCAGCCACGCCGTAGCTGTTGTACCGACATTCGTGCCGATAATCACGGATATCGCCTGCTTGAGAGTCAAAAGCCCCGCATTCACAAAACCCACCACCATAACCGTCGATGCCGAGCTTGATTGGATTAATGCTGTGATGCCTGCTCCAACCAGACAACCAAGAACGCGGTTCTTTGTCATTGATTCGAGAACGTTTTTGAGTTTATTGCCCGCGGCTTTCTTGAGCCCATCGGACATCTGAATCATGCCGAACAAAAATAGCCCCAATCCTCCTGCTACCCCAAAAATAATCTCTTGGACCATACTTTTTCCTTAAAGGGGCGGCTTATTACAGCTTCACAAGTCACATGCACTTGTGTGCTTACACCAACCCGGTTCCGCGGTAGTTTTATCCGGTATTCCCTGGCTGGTCAAGCCGGTTTTTCGGTATTCTCGATGTTTTTTACCTGCCCCCGTCACTCACACAGACCGCACAAAATCTCCACCCCCTGCTGAAGTTTCTCATCACTCGTCGCGTAGCTTATCCGAAAATGCGTATCTCTCTCGCTGAAAACATTCCCCGGTATTACAAGCACGTTGTTCGCTATCGCCCTCTCCACGAACTTCGTTCCGCCCTCCGCCGGCGCCTTGATAAACGCATAAAACGCACCGCCCGGCTTGACTAATTCGAACTTCCCGCTCAGCCCTTCATAAAGCATATCTCTTTTCCGCCTGTACGCATCCACCAATTCGCTCACATCGTAGTCCATCGCCGCTATCGCCGCCCTCTGAAACGGGCTCGGCGCACAAACAAACGTATATTGCTGTATCTTCGTCATCTCCTCTACAACACCTCGAAGCGCCTCACTCGCCGCAACGTATGCCATCCGCCACCCCGTCATCGCGTACGACTTGCTGAATCCCCGCAGCACAAGGCTCTTGTCGTAGTATCTCGCGATACTCGGGCAGGCCCCGTCGTAGCAGAACTTCTCATATATCTCGTCCGTCATAACCAGCACGTCCCTCTCCGCCGCCACCTTCGCCAGTGCCCGTATCTGCTCATCCGGATATACCGCTCCCGTCGGATTACACGGCGAATTAACAATCATCATCTTCGTCTTGTCCGTTATCGCCTCCGCAATTTTCTCCACCGGCAGAGCAAAATCCGGATAGCTGTCCACATACACGCACCGTCCGCCTAACATATTTATCAAGTGCTTGTAAATCACAAAGTACGGGTCTGGTATAATCACCTCGTCCCCCGGGTTGATAAGTGCCATAAATGTCAGAAGCAGCCCCCCGCTCACCCCGCTGGCCACAAGCACCGCCGGCTCGTCCCACCCGAACTCAGCCTTCATTTGCCCTGCGATTTTCTCCCGCAGCTCCGCGTCGCCGGCCGTCTGCGAATATTTATTCTCGCCTTCACGGATTGCCTTTATTGCAGCTTCTTTCAGCGCCTCCGGCACATCGAAGTCCGGCTGACCTATCGAAAAATTAACCGGGTCCTCCATCTTCGCCGCCAAAGCAAACACCTTCCGTATCCCGCTCGCGTCTATCTTATCTACTCTATCTGCCAATAATTTATCCATACGCGGACATACTAAGCCCGAAACACCAAAATGTCAATCAAAAATCCCCATTGTCATTCCCGCGAAACTTGTCCCAAACGAAGTCGAGGGAGCGGGAATCCAATCCCGGTCATTTCGAGCGAAGGTGCAGCCGAAGTCGAGAAATCTATTAAGCATAAATGCCCTATATCCCCCCTAGAGCAACGGGCTGAAAATCCGTGTGTCGGCGAGATACACCTTCATGTTGACATGCGCATTCGAAAGCACAACGCTCGGATGCTGATCTAAATGCACACCGCCCTCGGCAGCGATCAGCTGAACTTGGCAGATCCCCACGATGGCCAGCAATAATCCTCTTTCCAGTGTACTTTTATGCAATCTCATTATCATTCACCTTCAGTTTCTTAATTCCGCATCTTCATTTTTCATTCCAGGAGCCCACGCGGCAGATCAGTTATATTGATATCGGCTAGTATGGAACCTGGGCGAACTTTTTTAGCAAACGCTTCAGACTGCGCCATGGTTTTAAGAACAGGTAAACCGTACGGCATCCAATCACTGCCAGGGATCCAAGGATTCGTTTCTCCCACATCATAAGCACCCCTGAAGCTGTCCAGGTCGTCTATGCCTTCAGATGCTAATTCAGCTGTCTGAACAGCTCCATTTTTTACAACCTCATCGGTGGGAATCAAATTTAAGCCATCTAATGCTCCATTCGTAAATATGTTTTGCTTAAATCCCGTCAGGTTTCCTTGAACATCTCCTCTATCGGTAACGGGGATCGAACCGTCCCATTTTTTAGGCCTATCAGGATGGAGAATCCCCTTCCTCAATGATGAAGCAAAGGGCCCCTTCTCGCTGGGCCCCACCCTGTCTACGAACCTTGTTATTAAGTTATTTAGAACATTCCAATCATCGATAGGTGAGAAGCTAAAGTCGTAACTTGGAATCGCATCGCCGTTCCCTTTACGTTTATCAGCAACATTCCGTGTTATAAAGCAATCGTTTCTGTTAAGCACTGAGGTATTGTTGTAAATGTTGAAGCTATCAAATCCCTCAATATTCAGGCCCCTTTTGGACGCCCAGCATACATTGTGATGGACACTAAAATGTTGTCCGGCTTGATCTAACCGTACTGCATTTCCATTACAATTATGAACCCAATTATGATGAAACTCGGTCCAGTGCATATTTTTATTGGGCAAGTAAACTCCTGAAACGTCGGGATTGAAGACTCCGGCATTGAAGATATTGTTGTAGGAAATGTGAGGGTTGCCCGTCCCCTGATAGCCACTAAACGAGACTGACATAGCATCAGCATTAACGTTAAAAAATGTATTGCGAGTGATGGTAAATGGGCCATTCGCTCTCACTGTTAATGCTCTGGCTCCAAAACTGCCATACGGATTATTTTCCATAAAAACACAATTTTGCACGGTGAAATCTGGCGCGTTAGTAAAAGCCAGTGCGCTATGCCTGGCTCCGGCAAACAGGCACTTTTCAAAAAGAATATTCATGCCTGTCATATGGACGGGTCTATGTGTTTCGGGCTTGAGTTTGTTGCCATCGAAGTCAAGTTCTCCACCCGTATAAGTGAAGTGAACATTGCGGAATTTGATGTTTTTGTTGCCCGCGGCACCGAGCTTGACTGAGGTTGCAAAAAAATCGACACCTTCAATGGTGATATCTGAGACCGCTTGTGCTTCGTTGATCGCGTAATCATTGGTTTGGGCGAATAGTTCTGTAGCATTGGGCTGTTTTCCATCGGGGGGATAAAAGTACAAGGTGTTGTCTCGATAAGCCCACTCACCAGGGCTGCTTATCAGGTCAACGGCACCTGCCAGAAAGAATACTGAACTTTTTGTGCCATGCCGGCTGCCTGTAGCTTCTAAGGTAAGACTTGTGCCATTAAATGATTGGATATTACGCCGAACAACCGAAAACCAGTCACGAAGATAGCAATAAGCCCCCGTTAAATCAGCGTCTTTAATACTACTGAAATCAGCATGGATCACCCTATCGCTGCCTACCTGATCACCTGTCATATATCGTTTATTCTTCACCCAGTTGTCGGCCCACGTGACTTTTGGCCAAGTGGCCCAGGGCATGCGTTTGTTTTGATAAAACAACTGTTTAGGAGGAGTGCTGATTTTGGCCTTATAGATATGAGCCGAGTGTTTAGTGAAGGTGGTCCCCGGCAAAGGTTCTGCACCACCAAAAACGGCCTTGCGTGGATTCTTTGCCCGTAGGGTGATTCCCGATTTTATTTTCAGAGTCCCGGTATAGAGACCGTCCAGCACGACCAGTGTGTCACCAGCCTTCATCTTGTCGATGGCATGTTGCACCACCCGGAAGGGCTTCTCTTCGGAGATGCCCGGGTTCTCGTCACTGCCCGAGGGAGAAACGTAGTATGTCGCCGAGAAGGCCGTTGTACCAAGAATGAGCAGGCAAAGGATTGCCGACAAATTGATTTCACTTTTTAACATCGACATCATTGCGTTCCTCCTGTCACTTCAGTTGACCTTTGGCACAGTACGAAACTATAATACGATTCACAGGTCGCCTGCATTACTCACGCAACAGATTCAAGTGATCCAACCGAGCGAGCGGTCTGTCTGCCGCAAGCTTAATTTGGTTTCTTCCTTTGTTCAACTGCACATTTTTACGGTCCCAGGCCCAGATCGTATTCCCTCCCGTGTTCCAGAAAACAATATCACCCTGCGTTTTCCCACTCACAGTCACCGCGACCGGGTATTGACCTTCTTCCAGGGCATAGCGGAACTCCAGGGTATACAGCCCGGCCTTCGGGGCTTCGAATGTCCATGTGATGCTGGACGCTTTGGCCTGCGGATCAAAGTCAACATAGCCGCCCCCCGTATATCCGGCCACTTGGCTCGCCGACTTTCCATGCGATACCGCAGCCTGTTCCGCTTCCAGGAGCGTTCCACCCTGAGTCGGTTCAAAGGAGCTGATCTTGGCAGTGCCTCCTGCCTTTTCGATATCC
>Ga0114922_10007242_pt1 | contig 10157 bp, 7 predicted proteins | sample AartaG_FD_100975 | JGI IMG/M metagenome (GOLD analysis project Ga0114922, IMG submission 100975) | Deep subsurface microbial communities from Aarhus Bay to uncover new lineages of life (NeLLi) - Aarhus_00045 metaG | ecosystem: Environmental > Aquatic > Marine > Oceanic > Sediment | place: Aarhus...
ATATTCGTGTTTAGCGGGTTTCATGGGTTACTCCTAATTTTTTGGTGACATTAGTGTAACTCATATCCCGCTACTTTAGAAGAATTCTCTCATAGTTGGTTTACTATGGGATGCCTGTGAAAAAACTTTACAATGAATTGGATTTCCAACGTGCTGTTCAGGCTTATTTATGGGGTTTGCCAATGGTCGAAATGGCCGAATGGCAAAAGGCACAGAAGGATGTATTTAAAGCAGGCACAAATGATTTTGTTACCTATCAAGATTTTACGCAAAAGCTTGGAATACTTACAGCTAATGCAACCACTCCTTATATGATGGCTTTTCCTAATACAAAAGAGACAGGTCCGATGGTTTTTGAAATTCCTGCTGGCCCAACCGCAGGAGGGCTTCTTGATTTTTGGGAAAGACCATTTTCAGATTTAGGGCAAACAGGTCCGGATAAAGGACAAGGTGCAAAATACCTGATTCTGGGTCCAGGGCATCCAGAGATGAATCCAGAAGGATATATTGTTGTTCGTTCACCTCATTGGAATGTATTTTTAGGGCATCGTGTTTTACACCCAGATCCTAAAGTGGCTGCCCAGTTGACAAAGGAACATAAAATATATCCTTATGCTGAAAGAGAAAATCCAACACCAACCAGGCATATTTCATCAAAAGGAAAAGATTGGGAGGCATTTCAGCCTCGTGGATTAGCTTACTTTGAAAGATTGGCCAGTATTTTAGAGATCGAACCTGTTGAACCTCGAGACTATATGATTATGGCCATGCTTCGTCCGCTTGGTATTATGCCCGGTGTTAAATTTAATCCTAATGCAGAGCAAAAGGCTATTTTTGAGGAAGCAGCTATTGTTGGCGAGGCAATAGCAAGAGCTAATTCATATGAAAAACGTTTTGAAGGAGCAAGAGTCTGGAAAGGTAAGTATTGGGAAAAATCACTATTTCTTACGGACACCGATCAAGATCTTGATACGCATACTCAATTAGATGAACGAGCTTCATGGTTTTATGAGGCAATCGGTGTTACTGACGGAATGATGGGAAAGATTGTTGGAGCTGGACAAGAATATTTAGAGGCACAAAAAGATAGTGATGGCGAATGGCTCGATGGTGGAAAGAACTATATGCTTACCATCCCAGCTAATGCACCGGTTAAGCAGTTTTGGTCAGTTACGGTTTATGATAACGATGACCGTTGTTTAATTGATACAGGTAAACTTCCTGACAAGTCTTCACGGATGGATCTTAAATGGAATAAAGATGGGTCTGTTGATCTGTATTTTGGGCCTAAACTGCCAGATGGTGCTCCTAAAGCCAATTGGACCAAAACAGTTCCGGGTGAAGGTTGGTTTACTTATTTTAGATTATATGCACCAACACAACCTTACTTTGATAAAACTTGGCAGTTACCGGATATCGTGAAAATAAAATGAATAAAGTCAAGAAGATCAATTAACAAGGAGAAACTAAAATGAAAAGCAAAAAAGAATCAAATGTTAGCAGACGGAAATTCCTAAGGCAAACGGCAACAATAACGGCAGGATCGGCCGTATTGGGCGGTTCGTTGTTGTCAGGCTTGGCACATGCCGGCGCTGTGAAATTCAAAGGTAAGATAGCCAAGAGGTATGAGGATTCGAAGGAATGGTGGCCCGAGCCTGTGACTCCTCCCAAGGGTGCACCTAATGTCATCATCTTTTTATTGGATGACACAGGTTTTGGACAGATTGGCTGCTTCGGCGGTCTTATCGACACACCCAACATTGACCAGCTTGCTAAAAACGGTTTGCGGTATAACAACTTCCATACGACAGCCTTGTGTTCTCCAACGCGGGCTTCCCTTATGGCCGGGCGTAATCCCCACTCCATCGGTCTGGGCAGCCATGCACTTACCGCAATGGGATTTCCCGGTTACAACGCGATGGTGCCAGAAACAGCAAAGTCGGTAGCTAACTATCTGCAGGAATCAGGTTATGTAAACTATGCACTTGGCAAGTGGGACCATACGCCGCTGTACGAGGTTTCGCAGGTTGGGCCTTTCCACCGTTGGCCAAGCGGTGAGGGCTTCGATCATGCTTACACCTTCATGGCCGCCGATGTGCACCAGTTTGTCCCTGTGATGTGGAATGATCATACACCTGAACCTCATCGCAAATCTGAACATCTTGATATAGATCTTGCCAATCGCGCCATTGAATGGATCACAGGTCATAAATCGATCAAGCCGGACTTGCCGTTTATGATGCTGTGGGCCTCGGGCTCGATGCATTCTCCTCACCACGCTCCGCGGGAGTATATTACCAAATACCGCGGCAAGTTCGATATGGGATGGGACAAGACTCGCGAGATTATCCTGGAAAATCAAAAGCGTCTCGGAGTTGTGCCGCAAAATACGAAACTTACGGATAGGATCGATGAGATACCGGCCTGGGATGATCTTAACGAGGACCAAAAGAAACTATATGCACGTCAAATGGAAGTCTTCGCCGCTCAGTTGGAACTTGTTGATAATGAGATCGGGCGAATTCTTGAAAACCTGGAGCGAATCGGTGAACTGGATAACACGCTGATTTTTGTAACGTCTGATAACGGTGCCAGCGGGGAAGGTGGTTTGGCTGGAACCTTTAATGAGACTTATGTTTTGAACGGTCTCCAGACTCCATTCGATGCCAGCATGCGGCATTATCCCAATTGGGGTGATGCAACAACTTACCCGCACTATCATGCCGGTTGGGCAATGGCGGGTAACACACCGTTCCGCTACTTCAAGCAGAGCGAACATCGCGGAGGCCAGCACGATGCGATGGTGATACACTGGCCGAAAGGCATCAAGGCCAAGGGCCAGGTACGCAATCAGTATCACCATATCGCTGATGTCGCCCCGACTATTTTGGAAGCAGCGGGTCTTTCTGTGCCAAAAGAATACCACGGTATTGAGCAGCAGCCGATGGAGGGCAAGTCGATGATGTACTCCTTCAACGACGCCGATGCGCCCAACGTAAAGCAGCGCCAGTATTACGAAATGTTCGGCAACCGGGCGATATGGGTCGATGGGTGGAAGGCAGTAACACTGCACGCCGGACGTATGCCCTGGCAGCTCAATGTAAGGGGGGACTTTGATAAAGATAAATGGGAACTTTACCACGTGGCTGAAGATTTCTCGGAGAGTACGGATCTTGCCGACAAGTACCCAAAAAAGCTTGAAGAGCTTAAAAAAATCTTTGAAGAGGAGGCCTGGAAATACAACGTCTACCCTCTCTACGATGATATGATCAGACGACTCGCAGTACAACAGGATCGTCTATTCGGCGACCAGAAGGTGTTTGTCTATTATGCACCCGGCGCCTACCGCATTGCTGAAAAAGCTTCGGCTCCTGTGAAAAATCGCCCCCATACGATCACAACCACTATTGATCTTAAGGGTTATGAAGAGGGTGTTATCGCTTGTGTGGGTGGTATGACGGGCGGGTTCACTATGTTTATTAAGGGCGGCCGCCTGTACTACGACTACAACTATCTGGATGGCGTTTATTACACACTGGCCTCACCTAAATTGCCTCAAGGTCCGACAGAATTGAAATTTAACTTCATAAAGACCAAAGAATTTGGTGGGACTGGTGAGCTTTATGTCAATGGCAAAAAGGTAGACACTGTTGACATGCCAAGGATGCATATAAGCACCTATTCGCTGGCAGAGACTTTTGATGTAGGTCGTGATACGGGTACACAGGTATCGAAACTCTATAGTGGTCCCTTCAAGTTCAAAGGAGCGCTCGACAAGGTCGTTATTAAATTGAACGATTGATGTGTTAGAAATTAGTAAGTAAAAATGAAAAAGCTAAGAAGCATCATTTTGTTTGTAGCCATTCTACTGATGATGGGTACATGTTTGGTGTCTTGCGCGACGAAAGTTGACGATCCCTTACCATCATGGAACGATGGAGCCTCAAAAAAATCTATCGTCGAGTTTGTTAAGAAAGTGACAACCAAAGGCGGGCCGGATTTTGTACCGCCCGCCGAACGCGTTGCGACCTTTGACAATGATGGTACGCTTTGGTCCGAACAGCCTATGTATTTCCAACTCTTCTTCGTTATGGACCGTGTGAAGGCGATGGCGCCGGAGCATCCGGAGTGGAAGCAAAAACAGCCCTTCAAGGCTGCGCTCGAAGGTGATATCAAGGCTGTCATGGCTGGAGGCGAGCACGCGTTGCTCGAACTTGCGATGGCTACTCATGCCGGAAACACAACCGAGGAGTTTTCGCAAATTGTAAAGGATTGGCTGGCCACGGCGAAGCATCCGAAGACCGGCCGACCATACACAGAGATGGTTTTTCAGCCGATGCTTGAGGTGCTTGCCTATCTGCGTGCCAATGGCTTCAAGACCTACATAACCTCCGGTGGAGGCATCGAATTTATGCGTCCCTGGGCGGAGAAGGTCTATGGTATTGGACCCGAGCAGGTTATCGGCAGCAGCATCAAGACAAAATTCGAATTGCGGGACGGCACGCCCGTGCTCGTGCGCCTGCCGGAATTGAACTTCCTTGACGACAAAGCTGGCAAGCCGGTAGCGATCAATCAGCACATTGGCCGCCGCCCCATCGCCGCGTTTGGCAACTCAGACGGCGACCTGCAAATGCTGCAGTGGACGGCCGCTGGCGAAGGACTCCGATTCTGCCTTTACGTTCATCACACTGATGCCAAGCGCGAGTGGGCCTACGACCGCAAGTCCCAAATTGGCAAGCTCGACAAGGGCCTGGATGAAGCGCATGAAAAGGGATGGACGGTCGTGGACATGAAGAATGACTGGAAAGTCATTTATCCTTTTCAAATGAGGTAGAAATAAATATTGCTCGAAAGGAAGCAAAAAGTGAAATCAATCAAACATAAGGATAAAAACAATGAAAACAATAAAAGATGATACGATGAAACGCATAAATCTGCTGATTGCTCTTGCGGGCATTGCACTTATCCTCGTGCTAAGTACAGGTGCTTCTGCCCAAGATAAAATGGAGACCAGAGACACGCGAATTGGAAAGCTTGTGTTCGAGAACGGCTATCCTGATCACAAGACACTGGAAAAGCTCTACGATGAGCGAGACTTCCAGCGCGCCTGCCAGGTCTATCTCTGGTCGTTGCCGGCCATCTCCATGATGGATTTTGTTGTCTCATACCAGGAAGACCTCGGGGCAGGGTTTGGAGATCTTGTGCACATCAAAGGATATGATGACGCCAGCCATGGCATCACGGCAAACGCGACCACCGAGTATATGGTTGGCTTTCATGATCTTACCCTGTCGGGGCCGATCGTCATCAGCGAGCCTGTTGGAGCTATGGCCGGATTTGTGAACGACATGTGGCAGCGCCCGGTTACCGATCTGGGGATTCCCGGAAAATTTGGTGGCAAGGGAGGCAAGCAACTCATCGTCGGACCAGGACAGGAGGTTCCGCAAGGCTTGTCGGGTTACAACGTAGTCCGCTCCAAATCGAACTATGTCCTATACCTGACTCGCATTTTGGAGACTGATCCGGAACTCAAGGGAAAAGTGCGGGATGGGTTTCAAATCTATCCCTACTCGGACAGAATTAGTCCCAAGAAGACCCGCATTGTCCCGGTTGCTGGACGCCCCTGGCGCTCAAACCAGCCTCGGGGAATGACTTACTGGCAGCGGTTGTCTGAGTTTATCAACCACGAGCCTGTGGAAGAGCGTGATCGCTTCTACATGGCCACGCTGGTGCCGCTTGGCATTGAAAAGGGTAAACCTTTCAAGCCAAACGCGCGTCAAAAGAAGATCCTGGAAGAAGCCGTCTTTGTGGGCGAGGCCATGGCTGGAGCCAATAATTTCCACAGCCGTTTTGCCAGCGCGTTCTATGCACCGGGCACGAAGTGGGATCTGGCACTGGCGCATAATCTGGATCAAAGAGCCGAGCATTACAATCAACTGGATGAACGTTCCGCCTGGTATTACGAGGCACTGACCACTTCTGAAGGCATGACATCGAGTCGTCCAGGGATCGGTTCGACGTACCTTGGCGGTTATCGAGATAAAGACGATGATTGGCTGGATGGCGGGAAAAACTACACGCTGCGTGTGCCAGCTAATGTTCCCGCCAAACGATTCTGGTCGGTCACCGTTTATCACAACGATACCCGGTACCTGATCCAGAATAAGCATAAGATTGCGGATCGTTCATCAAGAATGGATCTTATCAAGAACGAAGATGGCTCTATAACCATCTACTTTGGGCCAAAACCACCCAAGGGCAAAGAGAAGAATTGGATTCCGACCAATCCAGGCGAAGGATGGTTCAGCTATTTCCGACTTTACGGTCCGCTGGAAGCATACTTCGATCGGAGTTGGGTGCTACCTGACATTGAGAAAGCTAAAGCTAATTGGGAGTAGATACAGCTAAAAAAAAGACTAAGTAGGGGAAAGAAATGAAATCAATCAAACATATCATGTGCTGCTGTGTGGCGCTTATCCTGGGGGTGGCAGCCACTCCGTGTGTCGCCCAAACAGGGGAGCGCAAGCTGAATATCGATGAGCGCATGATCCATCGGCGCGCTATCGAGGTTATTGTTTGGAGCCAGCCCCTGATGAATTATAAGGCGATGCGCGATGCCTTCTTCGCCTTGGGCGCCAACTACAACGATGTCGCTTACCACTCCCAACTGCAGAACTGGAAGTTGCAGGTTGCGACGCCAAACAGCACCACGCCGTACTTCTTTACGTTCTGGAATCTGAAAGATGGCCCTGTCATTGTGGAAATTCCTGCTTCAACGTCAGATGTCGGGATCTTCGGCACCCTGATGGATTCCTGGCAACGTCCGCTCGAGGACGTCGGAGCAAAGGGCAAGGATGGTGGGCGTGGCGGCAAGTACGTGATCCTGCCGCCTGACTATCGCGGACCTCTTCTTGGCGGATCTTCCACAATGCAGTCACCAACCTATCAGGGCTTCAGCATTATGCGTCCCATCCTGAAGACTCCCAGCCCGGAGAATATCGCAAAGGTGGCGGAATTTGTGAAGAAACTTAAAGTGTATCCCCTGGCTGATGCCGGTAAGAAGGCAAAGACACGGCATATTGATATCTATGACAAAAACTTTGAAGGTATAACGAAATTGGACGCCAGTTACTTCGAGGGCTTAAGCGATATCCTGCAGGAGGAGAAGATAGAGGAAAGGGATCTTGTCTACTGGGGGATGGCTGCATCGCTTGGTATCCGGAAAGACGTTCCCTACAAGGCTGACGCGAAACGCAAGAAGCTGCTCGATGAAGCTGCCGCCGAAGCCCTGGAATACATGATCCATCAGTACCACAAAGTTCTTATCCCTCCCTACTATGCGGGCAAGGAGTGGACAGCTTGTGCAACGCCGGGAGCTTTCGAGACCGCGTTCTCCTACATCTATCCTGACCGGATCGCGATCGATCAACGCGGGTGCCTTTACTACGCGGTATGTACCAGCGCGAAGAACTTCGGTGCCGCCACTTTCTACCTGAGCGATGCCAAGGACAGCGAAGACCAATGGTTGGATGGCGCAAAAGCCTACAAACTCACCGTTCCAGCAAACGTGCCGGCACGCAACTTCTGGTCTGTGGAAGTCTACGACCTGGCCACGGCCGCCTGGCTTCGCGGCGTTGAGCGCACGGGACGCGATTCCACAAAACCGTACCTGAAACGCAACCGGGGCGGTAGCGTCGACATCTACTTTAGCCCCAAAGCGCCTAAGGGTGAGGCCTCCAACTGGATTCCGACATTGCCCGGCAAGCGATTCTTCCTGCTGTTCCGTTTCTACGGACCGGAAAGAGCGGTCTTCGACAAATCCTGGCAGTTGCCGGATATTGTAAAAGTGAAATGACAATCACCCATAAAGGAGATTAAGAAATGAAAAAAATATTAACAATGTCAGTGGTAATGCTGCTTTTCGGCTTGCTGTTGACGGGTTGTTATTCGAAACAGACAAACGATGTCTGCACACAGGAGGAGACGGGCCCCACAGAAGAATTATCCAAGACCGACTGGCGAGAAGAATATGCTTATACACTTGGCACTCAAGCATATATCTTCGGGTATCCCTGGGTTTATCTGTCGCAAATTCGTTATGCGTGGGTCAACCACTATCGAAATCCGTACACTCCGTATGCAGCGCTCAATCATTTCTGGCACCTGAAGTATTTTGCTGATGCGGCGTATCGCGACGGCGGTTCCCCCAATACAGACACCCTTTACAGCACAGCTTGGGTGGATTTGCGTGAGGGGCCGGTCATTCTCAGTCATCCTGATCTAGGAGACCGTTTCTTTACGTTCGAGATCGCGGCCATGTCGTCGGACAATGTTGTTGCTGTCGGACAGAACACTACGGGCAGCGATGCGGGGCACTTCGCAATCGTCGGTCACGAATGGAAGGGCGATCTTCCGGAAGGTGTCCAGGGACTCCCTGCATCGACCACGCCCTTCGTGCTGATCTTCGGACGCACGATGGTCAGTGGCAAGGATGATGTCCCTGCAGCGCTGAACTTCATGGAGCAATACAAACTGACGCCCCTTTCACTGTGGGGCAAGGAAAACGCGACGGTGCCTGAGAACCGCGATGTTTTTAAACCTTTTGATGCAAAGACGGACCCGCTTGCGGACTGGAAAACGATGAATCAAAATATGACAGAAAATCCGCCCGAGCCGAGGCATGCTACTTTATTGAAACAGTTTGCCGACATAGGTATTGGCCCAGACCAAGATGTGGATAGCCTTGACGAGCCGACCAAACGAGGTCTCGCCCGTGCGGCTATTGAGGGTCGACGCATTCTTACGGAGTCGATTAATAACCCTAAATTCAAGACAATCAACGGCTGGAAATACCCACCTCCATATATGGGACGCGCTGGCGAAGTTGATGACTTCCTCACGCGTGGCGGGAAACAGTGTATGTGGGGAATTATTTCCCAGGATCCTCCGGAAGCGACTTATCTGAGCACTGCGGTTGACAGTGAAGGCAATAAGCTCACCGGCACAAACAGTTACACCATTCATTTCCCGCCGGGTGGCTTGCCAGAAGTTAAGGCATTATGGTCTTTAACGCTATATGACAATACGCACAATTTTGTGGACAATTCGCTAGATCGCTACGCGCTCGGTGATCGCTCAACACAAATGAAGAAAGATGTTGATGGGGTAACTATCTATATTCAAGCTGAATCGCCAGGCATCGATAAGGAGAGCAACTGGCTTCCGGCACCCAAGGACGAACCTTTTTCTCTTACACTGCGAACTTACATACCGGGCAAAGAAATTGTGGAACAAACTTGGGCACCACCCCAGGTCATGAGAGTGAAAGAGTAGATTTAGATTAGTTAAATAATGAGGAAAAGGAGCATGAAAATGAAAAGATCTATCATTGTAATAAGCATTTTGGCTTTATTTGGGATCGACGCGTTTTGTTTTGAAGGCGCAAAACAAGATGACACAAAACAAGCTGTAAAAAAAGCCAGCCGAGCGCTTGAAGGTACGTGGAAGCAGCCGCCAATGAAGCGGGAGCGTGTTGTTGAAGACAAGGATTGGCCTGGCTTGGGCGCCAACGCGCAATTAGATCCGCTAGGTGGCCAACCTTTACCGGGAGCAACACAGTCCGTAAGCGATTTAGAAGCCCAGGTTGCATACCATCGTGCTTTTGAGGCTGTCGTTTGGGCGATGCCCGCTTCATTTATTTACCGATTTCGCCAAGGACTCCTGGCCGTGCCCGGAGTTGAAGATAATGTTATAATCTCTTTCTCTGGAACGCTGAAAACGAAGCACGAGACGATCACGCCAAACACGGCGGTTCCATATATAACTGCGGTTTCCGACTTGCAAAACGGCCCAGTAGTGTTGGAGGTACCGGCTAACCCGCATTTCTCACGGGCCCGTTGAAAAAAGCTCCTTGTTCTGTTATAACTTTTGTAACAAAAACAAGTTAACTCAGAGACAAGGAGCTGTCTTATGAAAACATACTGTAATCAAAAAAAACTTTGAATTTCAAACACAAAATCCACGCAAAATCGTAGCTCACTTCAACGGCGGTAACATCTCATCCGGTACACGGCCGTCAGTTGGGCAGGTTCTTCCATGGTTATTATGGTAATTATTGTTTTCTGCCGTTGTACATTTTCTGCGGCGACCATCTGTTA
>Ga0114922_10007243_pt1 | contig 10157 bp, 10 predicted proteins | sample AartaG_FD_100975 | JGI IMG/M metagenome (GOLD analysis project Ga0114922, IMG submission 100975) | Deep subsurface microbial communities from Aarhus Bay to uncover new lineages of life (NeLLi) - Aarhus_00045 metaG | ecosystem: Environmental > Aquatic > Marine > Oceanic > Sediment | place...
CTCATACCAATCATCCGGTCCGGCACAGGCACCCACATTGACATCCTTTAGTTGAAGTTTTTCTAGAATTTCTTTCAAAGTTTTTTCCTCTCTATTTATTCTTCATCCATATACGGATACCGATAATCCATAGGCGGATTCAAATTTTCCTTGATGGTACGGGCGCTAACCCAACGGAGAAGGTTGAGGTAAGATCCAGCCTTGTCATTGGTTCCCGAACCGCGAGCTCCTCCGAAGGGTTGTTGACCGACAACGGCACCAGTGGGCTTATCGTTGATATAGAAGTTTCCAGCCGAATGGCGCAGGGCTTTCGAGGCTTCCTCGATGGCTTTTCGATCGAGGGCAAAAATGGCGCCGGTCAGTGCATAAGGAGAGGTTTTGTCACACATTTCAAGGGTCTGTGTATAGTCCGCTTCCGGATACACAAAAAGGGTAAGAACAGGGCCAAAGATTTCCTCTTCCATGAGTTTGAACTGAGGATTCGTTGTGAGGACGAGTGTTGGCTCGATGAAATACCCTTTGGAATCATCATAACCACCCCCTGCAATGATCTCTGCATCGTTCGCATTTTTTGCGTATTCAATATACTCCACGATGCTATCGAATGCCGGTTTATCGATAACCGCACCCATAAACACAGAAAAATCGGTGATATCTCCCATTTTAATCGTCTTGACCTGATCCACCAACCGCTCCTTCAGTTCGGGCCACAAATTCTGAGGAATGTAGGCACGACTGGCTGCGGAACATTTTTGCCCTTGGTATTCGAAGGCACCCCTGACCAAGGCGGTTGCCACAACCTCCACGTCAGCGGAAGCATGGACAAATACATAGTCTTTTCCTCCTGTTTCCCCCACGATTCTCGGATAGGAACGGTAGTTCATGATGTTTCCACCGATGGTTTTCCACATGCCCTGAAACACAGCCGTACTCCCGGTGAAGTGGACACCGGCCAAATCACCTTTTTCCAGAACCGGATCTCCTACATATCGTCCTGGTCCCGGGATAAAGTTGATCACACCGTCTGGCAATCCGGCTTCTTTCCACATTTGCGTGCAAAAATAGGCCGAATACACAGCAGAAGAAGCAGGTTTCCAGAGCACCACATTTCCCATCATCGCCGGAGATGTAGGGAGGTTCCCGGCAATAGAGGTGAAATTGAAAGGAGTCACAGCAAACACGAATCCTTCAAGAGCCCGGTATTCCAAATAATTCCAACACCCAGCCGATGATTCAGGCTGTTCGGTATAGATTTGATTCATGTAATAGGAATTATAGCGGTAAAAATCTATCAGTTCACAGGCCGCATCGATTTCGGCTTGATGGGGGGTTTTGGACTGCCCGAGCATGGTCGAAGCATTCAAAATGTCCCGGTATTTGGTTGCCAAAAGCTCGGCTGCTCTTAAAAACACCGAGGCACGCGCAACCCAATCCATTTCGGACCAGTCTTTCCAGGCTTTTTTGGCCTCAGCAACGGCCATACCGATTTCTTCTGGACCGGCTTTATGATACCGGGCCAGTAAATGATTGTGATCATGGGGACATCGGCAATCTGCCAAGTTCCCAGTTTTCACTTCTTTCCCCCCAATTATTAGGGGAATTTCCATCGTTTCACCAAGCATAATTTTAATCTGCGCCTTCAAAGTCGCCTTCTCCGGATTTCCCGGTGCAAAGCTGAATATGGGCTCATTCGAAGGAAGCGGAACCTTTACGATACCGTTCATATCTCATCCTCCTATTATTTGAATCAAACATTATACATTAAAGAAAATTTAACTTCACTATTCTCATGCGAGATGTTAGAGGCCCAGATCCTTATCGATTCCTTGCATGGCTTCCAAGCAAATGCTGATAAACTCATCAAGGTCCAAACCGATATTTTTGATCTGTTCGATATCCTCTCGTCTCGCTCCCCGTGCAAAACTCTTCTCTTTGTATCTCCGTTGCACAAAGGCAAGATCCACTTCCTTGAGCTTTTTACTGGGATGCATCAGGGTGGCAGCAATGATCAAACCCGTGAGAGGATCGATAGAAAAAATGGACCACTCCATCTCATTCTGGCACTCAACCTGACCAGCATGGGCCTGGACGGTCCGAATTATGTCTGTGTCCACGCCTTTTTCCTCCAAGATCTTGACGGTCTCTGTGGTATGCAGTTCCGGACTTTTTTCGGTGATCTCATAATCCAGATCATGCAGAATCCCAGCAAACCCCCATCTTTGCTCGTCTTGACTGAATCTTCGGGCCATCGCTCTCATGCAGGCTTCCACAGCTAAACAATGTTTGACAAGGTTTTTGTTTTTCAAATGAGCTTTCACTAATTCCAAAGCTTCATCTCGATCCATTTTTTTTCCTCCTTTTCCTGAATTATTCGTAAAAACTACCGATCCCCACATTCATTTTCAATTAAACCAATTTTCAAATCAATCTATTCATAGTATCGGTACTTTTTACGAATAATCCAGTATATTTTTATTGATCTGTGCTATTTTGTTCCTTATTGATTGTGAAGGCCATGTGGGAAATCGCAGTTTCTTGTTCATCCTGCACAAAAACCCCGATCAAATACAATCCCTCATTCCCCGGAGTCCAGGTCCAGAAATTCACTTTCGCTGTTTCCTGGACCACCTCTTCGCTCTCCACCAAGAAAAGGAAAAACTGGGAATGGATATTCACCCATCTCAAGCACCAGAGTCGGAACTCAAATAGAGGATTAATAGATCCAGAAGAATCAGCCGTAAAAACAATCTCTTGGCCGACCTTTTGCGGCGATTCCAACGAAGCAGATAAAGACACATCGACAATCCTCTCCTGAATTATAAAAGGAATCTTTGTTTGGGCATTTTCCTTCTCATCAATGACAATGACCTCAATGTAATAATACCCTTCTTCCTCAGGAAACCATTCCCAAGTTGGAGACTCTGAACTCGCCTGTATGGTTTTTCTGTCTTCTTTCGGAAACAGAAGCAGAATGCCAGGATGAAACCATGCTCTAACATAACTTGTCAGAAAAAATTCGTACTTCGGGAGATAAAATCCGGTGTCTTTTGCCGTGAAGGTGATCTCCTCATTTTGTTTGCGGGGGGACTTTATAGATGAGAAAAGGGTCGTTTTCACTTCCTTTTTCAAAAACAACAATGTTCCTATGTCGTTTTCTGGATCATGAAGATTGACCATCAGGAAAGGAGCGAACCACGCCGGATTGGATTTTATTTCTTGGGAAGCATCAAAACTGCCCTTGCTTTCTCCAGTTTGTATATCAAAAGAAACTAATTCTGGGGAAAAAGAAGAAACCACGACCTTGGTATCGATGATTTTTACCCGATAAAAGCTCCTGGACGGAACAGAATTCCACCATAGTATCGTCCCATTTTTTTTGTTCAAGCAATACAAAACACAGTTCCAGCACAGAAAAAATATCCGTTTCCCAGCCACAACAGGAGGAACATAGGTGGCCCCGCCGGAGAGGATCTTCCATTTTCTTTTTTGTCGTTTCAAATTCACACACTGAAGATACCGATCGTCTGTTCCGAAATACAGGAGATTTTCATCCACAGTCAGCGTTTTTCCCACTCTCCCCCCGACATTGAGTTTACCTGAAAGCCTACCTCTATTGTCTAAAAAATAGACTTGTTGGTCATCGCATCCAAACAGTACGGTATCTTGCCAAATGACCGGATTGGATCGAACCGCATCTTCGGCCTGGTATTGCCAGATGACTTGCCCCGTTTCTGCGTTCATGCAGTATAGACGCCCTTTTTCTGTACCGACGTAGATTTGTCCTTCGCTCACTTCGATCCCGCTCGTGATCTTGCTCGCGAACGTTATTTTATACAGAAGATTTCCGTCTAGATCGATACAATATAGAGTGGACTCGCTGTTGTTGACATAAATGCAGTTCTCTGCAAGATACGGGGGGGATGATAAAGAAGAGGGAATATCCACTTGCCACAACATCTCTCTTTTTAGGCCATCGACACAGTAAACTTTTCCTTTCCGCGTAGAGAAATAAAAGAAGTGATCTTTTATTTGAAATGGGGAAATGATTTCCCCTTCGTAGGAAATTTCCTGATCTTTCATCACAGGAAAAATCACCCCGGATGGATAGGGAACAACCTTAGCCTTGAACAGCGAACAAAATTGGCAGAACAGGATAACGAAAAGAAGGATCGCGGATTTTCTCATGCCTTCAAAAGACCGTATGATAGCATTTAATCGGCGCTCAGACCAGGGTTTACATAAGAAAAACAAGCTGATATCATTCGGATGATAAACAGCCATGATAAATTACATCTTGCTCTACAAAATCAGGAAGAGGGTCAAGAATATCATAAAAGAAAAAATTAAGGATGAAGAGATCGCCACAACGGATAAGTCCTGTATCGGTTGTCTTGCTGACGAAATCAGCTGGGAAATTTATTACCTTCTCAAGGAAAACAAAAAAGAAAAATAAGTCAGGACTTGGTTTTTATCTTTTTCTTCAAGTCATTCCACCAATCAATTCTCTTTCTGATCTCCTTTTCTAATCCCAGAGTGCCCGGATCATAATATTTTCGCCCCGAGAACTTTTTTGGTAGTGTTTCCATAATCGTCGTCACATGCTCGAAATCATGGGCATACTTGTATTCCTTTCCGTACCCGATATCCTTCATCAGGGAAGACACAGGATTGCGCAATTGGAGAGGCACGGGCTCGTAGGGACTGGACTCCACATCCTTCATGGCTTTCGCAAACGCAACATACGCTCTGTTGCTCTTGGGCGCTGAGGCAAGATAGATAACCGCCTCTGCCAAAGCGAGCTCGCCCTCGGGGGAACCGATAAAATCATAGGCATCTTTGGCATTGAGGGCCATTGTCAAGGCTTGAGGATCTGCCAGGCCTATATCTTCAGAAGCAAAACGGACAAGCCTCCGGACAATATACAGAGGATCTTCCCCTGCAGCGATCATCCGAGCCAGCCAATAAAGGGAAGCGTCGACATCACTATTGCGCAGACTTTTATGGAGAGCCGAGATCAGATTGAAATGTTCTTCACCCTTTTTGTCATACAGGAGGATTCTTTTCTGGAGAGCTTCTTTAACCTGCTCCGCAGTGATTCTGCCTTTTTTAGCTAGGTTTGCTGAAATCTCCAAGGTGTTCAACGCCCTGCGGGCATCACCATTTGCGTAATCGAGGATCATTTTCAGTGCTTGGTCCTCTATCTTCAGACTGAACTCTCCAAGTCCAACCTCTTTATTCCTGAGCGCCTCTTTGAGAATGTTGGATAATGTCTTTTCTGTCAGGGGATTTAAAACAAGCACTTTCATCCTTGAAAGAAGAGGAGCGATTACTTCAAAGGAGGGATTTTCCGTTGTCGAGCCGAACAGAATGATGTCTCCTTTTTCCACATAAGGAAGGAATGCACCCTGCTGGGCCTTGTTGAACCTGTGTATTTCATCGATGAAAATAATGGTCGGTTGACCGTACAGTTTTTTATGGCTTTCCGCTTTAGCCATAACGTCTTTGACTTCCTTTATCCCAGAAAGGACAGCGCTGAAGAAAAGACAAGGGAGATCGAACTGATGCGCCAAAATGTATCCCAAAGTTGTTTTTCCAGAACCAGGCGGTCCCCAAAATACGATCGAAACGAGATGGTCTGCCTCGATAAGCTGAGACAAGATCTTTCCCTCACCTAGCAGGTGCTCCTGACCGCAGAATCGCTCTAATGATCTTGGGCGCATTCTCTCTGCCAAAGGAACACGTTCCTGAGTGGCTTTATCTGTCACGGAATTTCTCTCAATTTTCCTATTTCAGGGATTATAACAGATATCCCAAAAAATAGGGATGCCTTGACGGAAGAGAGAATCCATGTTATTTTACAGGCTGATACACTCGAAAGCCCAGGGTTGGACTCAGATGAAAAGTGAAAATATTCCTGAAAAGCTTGTTTATAAACTGGATGAGATCAGTCGCATAGCTAAATTGGATCCCAAGGTCATCGACAACTGGGAAAAGGAATTTTATTTCCTCCAAGCCGGCCAGACAGCCACAGGCCACAAGATTTTCAGGAAAAAAGACTTGGCTATCATCCTCCGTCTGAAGGAACTTGTCGACACTCAAGGCCTTACTCTTGCCGGAGCTAAGAGGCGCATCGAGGAAGAATTTGGATTGAAAAGTTCGGTATCTGTCCATTCTGACAGGCTGAGGAAAGCCCTATATGATGTCAGGGAGCAGCTGAAAAACATCGCAGCTTCTCTTGATAAAAAATAAAAGATTTAACCTCACTTGCTTGTTTTACTTTCTTTGTTATAATAAATGTTCCTTTCGGTCGGGACGTGGCGCAGTCTGGTAGCGCACACGCTTGGGGTGCGTGGGGTCGGCGGTTCAAATCCGCCCGTCCCGACCACCCTTCACATAATAAGAATGATGAACACAAAAAAACCTCTGATATTGCTAACCAATGATGATGGTTTTTACGCAGAGGGGATTTCTGTTTTATTCGACGAGCTCAAAAATTTGGGGGAGGTTTTTATCATCGCCCCAGATCAAGAAAAAAGCGCTTCTTCGCTGGCCCTCACGCTCCATCATCCATTGCGAGTCAAACAAGTCAAACAAAACGTATATGCTGTGAGTGGGACACCCGCAGACTGTGTGTACCTGGCTGTCCAAAAGTTTCTTCCTCGGCTTCCCGACCTGCTCATCTCAGGGATCAATCATGGACCGAATCTCGGACAACAGGATACCTCCTACTCCGGGACCGTGGCAGGCGCGAAACAAGGAGCTTTTCTCGACATCCCTTCGATCTCAGTCTCTCTCATATCCGACAAGGATGGACATTTTATCTTCGAAACTGCTGCTAAGATCGTGCACGCCCTCGCCAGGAAAATCCTTGAAAATTCCCTTCCTCAAGGGATGTTCCTGAACGTCAACATCCCTTCTCCTCCCTTGAAGGGCATTAAGATCGCACACCTCGGCCAAAAAAGATACAATCCGCGTGTTATCGAAAAAAAGGATCCCAGAGGGAGGTTATACTATTGGATCGGGACAGGGAATCCTAAAGCTATAGGAGAAGAGAACAGCGATGTCATGGTTATACAGGAAGGATACATGACTTTAACACCCCTCCAAAACGATTCCACAGAGTTTTCCTCTGTCCGAGCTGCAAAACTCCACATAATGCTGGAATCGCTACAAGAGGAAATCCTCTTACTAGAATAAAGAAACAAAAGAAGATACTAGGATTCCGGCAATAGTCACCCCCAAGATTATCGCCGGGAAAGCATACCGGGGTTTGATATCGAACAAAATGGCCACCACAGAGCCTGTCCATGCTCCTGTTACTGGCAAAGGGATGGCAACAAAAAGAGAGAGGCCTATGGCACCCCATCGCATGACTTTTTTGCCTCGCCTGTAAGTTCGTGCGTAAAACCACTTGAAAAGATTATCTACGATCTTTATATGTGAAAGGGCTTTTCTTATTGGCTCCAAAAAATAGATGATAGGCAGGATAGGAATCAAATTTCCTACCCAGGATAGAAGGAATGCGTTGAGCACCGGCATGTCAAAATGCAGCACTGCCAGTGGGATGGCACCCCTGAGCTCAAATATCGGAAGCATGCTCACGATCAGGACAATGAACTCTCGGTTCAATTGGAAATTACTCAGAAAATCCACAAAATCATTCAGCATTTGTCCCTACTATTGCCAACCCACCCCACCCGTACTATAAAGGAGGGGTTTGAGCGAGTTTTTATAATCATTTGCACAATATCAGAATATTATCCTGATAATACTGCAAATGACAACAAAAACATTTTCAAACTCATCCCTATTTTTTTGCTATTTACGGATGGAAGAGAAATAATTATAGTAGAGAAGAGTCAGAAAGCAGGAAATGAACCAAGAACTGATAGAGCAAAAACTGGATAAAATCGAAGATGCTCTGTATTATCTGACTAAACATGAAACAGAATGCAATCTCTGCCCGAGGGAATGCGGAATCGACAGAAAATCCGGCGAAAAAGGATTTTGCGAAACTGTGAACCAGGCCTCCCTCTCTCATGCCGTGCTCCATTTCGGAGAGGAACCCATTTTGAGTGGCCTTCACGATTGCGCTAAAGAAATTGGTCAAAGATCTGTTCCTCGGTCGGGTTCAGGGACTCTTTTTTTCTCTGGATGCAATCTGAAATGTCGTTTTTGCCAAAATTACCAGATCAGCTGGCTCAACCATGGACAGGAATTGACGTCAGGTGACTTGGCTACGCAAATGATCGCACTTCAGGACAAGGGAGCACTGAACATCAACCTAGTTTCTCCTTCCCACATACTTATTCCCATCTTGAAAGCCTTGCAGAAAGCTTACGCCCGCGGGCTCCATATCCCGTTGGTTTACAACTCTAACGGGTATGAAAAAGCCGAAGTTATTCAATATTTGGAAGGGATCGTGGATATCTACCTCCCCGACTGCAAATACTTCTCTCCCCAGCTGAGTCAGACTCTTTCTCAATCATCCGACTATTTCTTTTTTGCCAGTGCTTCGATCCGAGAGATGTATCGCCAAATACCCGTTTCTGCCTACGATAACCAAGGAATTGTGCAGAAAGGATTGATCATCCGGCACCTGATTTTACCTGGTCAAATCGATGATTCACAAAAGATCCTGGAGTGGATAGCTCAAAATTGTACGGAGGGAATCATTCTCAGTCTGATGAGTCAATACAAACCTTGCCACAAAGCTCCCCCCAGCCTCCAACGATCCCTGGATGTCGAAGAATACAACAGAGTCGTGCGACAGGCGCTAGATCTTGGTGTCGAGACGCTGTTCATCCAACCTGAGCCTTTCACCCTAGAGGAGTACCGAATCCCTGATTTTGATAGAAAAAATCCCTTTGATTGGAGTTAAAATGAAGAAAATATTACTGTTGGTTTGGAGCCTTTTTATCATTTTGCCCCTTGTTTCCTATGCAGACAAGCCATCGGTGATCCTCGAAGACCTCACTTGGATGGAGGCTGAAAAATTTCTCAAAGAATACGAAGTCGCCCTGATCGCCCTGGGAGCACGAACAAAAGAACATGGCCCCCATCTCCTTCTGAAGAATGATTATGTGATGGCCGAGTATCTGAAAAAACGCGTCATTGCGAAGGTACCTGTTGTCGTGTTGCCATCCCTTCAGTATGGCTATTACCCCGCTTTTTTGGAATACCCTGGGTCCATCTCGATCCAAGCTGAAACATTCAAGAACATCATCATGGATATCTGTCGATCGATGAGTGGCTACGGGATCAAAAAATTCTACGTGCTCAACACTGGCGTATCCACACTCCGGCCCCTGGCTCTGGCTAAAGAAGAACTTTTCAAAACCGGAATTTTCCTGGACTACCTGAATATCCTCGAGGTGGACGAAAAACTCCCTTCAGGATTGATGAAACAGGAAGGCGGCACTCATGCAGACGAAGGGGAAACTTCCATGATGCTGTATATCGCTCCAGAAACAGTGGACATGTCCAAGGCGGTGAAGGACTATGATTCCAGGCCGAATCGAACAGGCTTGACGCGAGATCCTGAAGGAGAAGGGCACTACAGCCCGACAGGAATATGGGGGGATCCCACGTTGGCGACCATGGAAAAAGGCAAGATTGTCGTCGAAAACACGGTTTCTGCCATCGTTAAACAGGTTAAAGAGCTCATCGCCATGAAACTAAAATAGGCAGGACATCAGTTATTTTGCTGGACATAACCATCCTTATTTTGATATGAAGGTGCGATGATGAAAATCTTGATCGCTTGCAAGGAATTCCCCCATTCGAAGGTCATCGGGGGCCCGATCCTCATCTATAACCGGCTGAAATACCTTGCGAAAAATCACACGGTTTCCCTCACAGCCTTCTGCAATCCGGGAGACAAAGAATACATTCCCTCTGTTCAGCCGTTCTGCCATGACCTGAGGCTTGTTCCCTTGCCACCCAGGCGCTCACCCCTAAAAACAACTGTGGACTTTCTCACCTCCCCTGTTCCTCACTATTTTCTTCGGGTCCATGATTCAAAAGAAATGGCACAAACCATCGCGGAAATGGTGAAAAAAGACAGTTATGATTTTGTCATCGCCGAATATTCGGTCATGGGCCAATTTCTCCACAACAATCCAGACCTGCCTCCCACAAGAAGAATCATATCCGTC
>Ga0114922_10007244_pt1 | contig 10156 bp, 7 predicted proteins | sample AartaG_FD_100975 | JGI IMG/M metagenome (GOLD analysis project Ga0114922, IMG submission 100975) | Deep subsurface microbial communities from Aarhus Bay to uncover new lineages of life (NeLLi) - Aarhus_00045 metaG | ecosystem: Environmental > Aquatic > Marine > Oceanic > Sediment | place: Aarhus...
CCCGACGGGCCGGTGGTCCAGGAGAACATCGGCAAGGCCGCTCCCGCCCGTACTTATCAGGATCTTCTGAAGAACCAGTATGATGAAGCACTGTTCGAGTTCTACATGACCTCACGCGTTGCGGTCATCAGCCCCGACGGCAGCATCAAGGCGATTGGCCCTACGGGTATTATCACCTTCGCCGAGCCCTCGCCCGACGGCAACTGCATCCTCATCGAGACCACTCACCGGCCCTTCTCCTACCTAGTGCCTTTCTACCGCTTCCCGAATCGCGTCGAAATCTGGGACCTGGATGGCAACATAGTGAAACAGATCGCTGACCTGCCGTTGGCGGATGAGATACCGACCGCCTTCGATGCCGTCGCCACGGGCCCGCGCAATTTTGGCTGGCGCCAGGACGCACCTGCAACCCTCGGCTGGGTCGAAGCTGCCGACAACGGCGACCCGAACATCGAGGCCGAGATCCGCGACAAGGTCTACATGCTGCCCGCGCCGTTCGCGGCTGATCCCGTCCATATGATCGATCTCGGCTTGCGCCTTCGCAGGGTGCAGTGGTCGGAGGAGGGCTTCGCACTGGTGACCACGCGCTGGTGGAAAACCCGCTGGACACGCACGTGGTTGGTCAAGCCGGACGAGGCGGGAGCGGAGCCTAAATTGCTCTTCGATCTCTCATCGGAAGACCGTTACAACGATCCTGGCACACCGCTATCCGGTACGAACGACTCGGGCGCCAGGGTGCTGGAGACGACCGATGGTGGAAAGTCGATCCTCCTTTACAGCCGCGGAGCATCGCCGGAGGGAGACAGGCCGTTCCTCGATAAGCTCAACCTCGAAACTGGCGAGACAACACGTCTCTGGCGCTCCGATGAACCTTATTATGAGCAACTCGAGGATATTCTCGACGAATCCGGCATAAAAATCCTCACCCGCCGTGAGTCGGTCGACGAGCCGCCCAACTACTTTATCCGTGACCTGGAGCAGGGCTCGATTACCGCGCTGACCAAGTTCCCGCATCCGATGCCCCAACTTCTCGGGGTCAAGAAAGAGCTGATTACATACAAGCGCGATGATGGTGTCGACCTCAGCGCCACGCTCTGCCTGCCACCAGGCTACGATCCGTCACAGGGCCCAATAACGATGCTGATGTGGGCATATCCGCGCGAGTTCAAGAGCGCCCGCGCTGCTTCCCAAGTGAGCGGCTCCCCCTACAGCTTCGTGCGCGTCAGCCCCACCTCGGCGCTGCTGTTCCTCGTGCGCGGATATGCCGTGCTGGACGGCCCGACGATGCCGATCATCGGCGAGGGCGACAAGGAACCCAACGACACCTACGTCAAGCAACTCGTGGCCAGTGCCAAGGCGGCGGTCGATGAAGTGGTTCGCCGAGGGGTCGCTGATCCGAAAAAGATCGCCATCGGAGGCCATTCTTACGGGGCCTTCATGGTCGCCAACCTGCTGACCCACTCCGACCTTTATGCAGCCGGCGTGGCACGCAGCGGTGCATACAACCGCACCCTCACCCCGTTCGGTTTCCAGGCGGAGGAGCGCACCTATTGGCAGGCGCCGGAGGTTTACTACACAATGTCGCCCTTCATGCACGCGCCCGACGTCAACGAGCCGATCCTGCTGATCCACGGCCGGGCCGACAACAACTCCGGCACCTTCCCGATCCAGAGCGAGCGCTACTATGCCGCACTCAAGGGCCACGGCGCCACGGTACGTCTGGTGTTTCTACCCCACGAAAGCCACGGCTACCAGGCTCGCGAGTCGATCATGCACATGCTGTGGGAGACCTCCCGCTGGCTCGACAAGTACGTCAAAGGCGAAGAGCCTGACTACTGATATCCACGAAGCGTATTGACTGCGAAAGGGGGCCGGAGTGCTGGCCCCCTTTTATTGCGCAAGGTTTTAATCAGCGAAAGCAGGAGGCAGGACAATCTTGTCCGGCTGGAGGGTTGCGAACAACAAAGAGCGTCCGTGCTTCCTTTGTCGACTCAGGATGGATTCTACCGCGGAGATATCTCCTCAGAAATTGAAGTTGTGCACGATCTTGCAGATCAGCGCCCTGTCCTGCAGCGAGGGATCGAGCGTGCCGAAGCGTCGCCCCTCATCGTAAACCAGCCATGCCTCCGAGCCGGGGGCGTAGATCCAGCGCAGCCGGAAGTTGAAAATGAAGTCCTCCAGCAGCGACGAATACTGCGCCACCGCGCGCGACGTCAGCGTCGGGCTGAAATAGTAAGAGAACTGAAAACTCGCGATATGGCTGTCAAAGCTCCCTGTCGGCACATCAACTGAGTCAAATGAGTAATCCATCCCGAGATAGAGCCGCGGCATCGGCCTGTAGATCAGGCTAAGATAGCTGCTGAAGAGGTCGCCGTCATAGAAGCTGCCCGTGTTGAAGCCGGTGCCCACAACCAGCCTTCGCGAATAGCTGGAGTTGAAGTCGACGATTAGCTGGCGAAGGGTGTATTCACCCGCAGAGATGAACACGCCGGGAGCAATCGGGAAAGAATATGGCACGAATTCATACTTGTCGTCGTAGAGGACCATGAGGTAGTCGAAGGTCTTGAATGTGGCCAGGAAGCCGGGCCGGATTCTCCTTGTCTCGAGCACACCGTCATGGTTCTCGGTACGCTGGTAGACGTTGCCGAAGGTGAGCTGGTGAATGCCCTTTAACTTGGGGCGAGGCTTGAAGTGAATGTTGGTAAAGATTCCCCGCTGGTCGGGACGTTGGATGAAGCCCATACCCGGATCGAAATTCTCTCCGATATCTATGTAACGGAAGGTCCAGTCGTAGAGATCGGTGTACTGCGAGGTGTCCAGTATTCCCATCCAGTTGTCCTCGTCGATGCCTTCCCGGCCGCTGCGCGCGAGAGAGCCCTGAATCTTGATGTTCTTGCCGGCCAGATACATGAAGTCCCCGCCGACCGTGGTGTCCTCCTCGGCTTCCACACCCCTGCGGCTGGTGATGATGCCTCCAATATAGCTCTTGCCGAGGATATTATGCTTGACGCGCGCGACGCTGAAGTTCTCGCCGTCGACACCGCCGCTTTCGTCGGTCTGCATTGTCATCAAACCGAGGTTGGTGTCGCCCATCAAGCCATAAGCGCGGGCTCCGCCGATAATCGGCACCTCGCGCTGTCCGCGAATGCCGATCCTGCGGCTGAAGAAAACCGTGGCGCTAGAGGCCAGACCGAACTGGAAGAGATCGGCACTCTCGAGGAAGAAATCGCGCTTCTCGGGATAGAAGAGGCTGAAGCGCGTCAGGTTGATCTGCAACGCGTCGCTCTCAACCTGGGCGAAGTCGGTATTGAGCGTCAGGTCGGTGGTGAAATTCGGTGTTACTCCCCATTTGACGTCGAGACCGGCGTCGGCGTCGTAATCGCTGTCAGCCGGATTCTCGCTGTAGCCGGCGATGGCATAGGGCTTGATCTCGAGATTCACCCACCTTTCAATGCCCTTGAGTCCCTCCATGCTCCCGTACTGGCTGACCGATTCGAACTTGTAGTCCCTGCTGATATAAGGCCACATAACCTGCTCGTTCTTGCGGCGTATTAACCGCTCGAGGAGGACTCCCATCCTCACCTCATCAGACGGTTTGAAACGGAGAACGAAAAAGGGGATTGCCAACTCCAGCGTGTAGCCTTTGTCGTCGACGTTGCCTTTGCTGTACCAGATGGCGTCCCAGGACATGGTGTATCCGCTGGCTTCTGAGAGTTGCACATCAAGCTGTGTGCCGTGCACGTTGGTATCGAAGGCGAACGCAGTGCGGTTGTCGTCCAGCGAGTCGATGGAAATCGTGAACGTATCATCCATGTCAATGTTACCGTCGCGCTCGAATTGGCGGGCGATGATCTTGTCGGGCTCGCTGTCGAAGGCCCGCACGCCAACGTAAAGGTAGCGGCTGTCGTAACAAAGGCGGACCTCCGTGCGCTCCGTCGCAGGCTGGCCGTCATCTGGCTCTCGCTGTCGAAAATCGGCAATCGGCTCGATCTCGCTCCAGAGAGACTCGTCGAGCAGACCGTCGATCCTGGGAGGCGTTTCGACCCTCACTGGACGGGTCACCTGCTCCTCGTCAGCGAGCGCAGCGTTAATCGGTGCTACGAACATTGGCGCGAAAGCTAATATCGACAGAATGGTCTTGAAGAGCACTTGTACCCCTCCCTTTGCATTTTGCAGCTCGTCGGTATTACTACCCAGCCTGCAGCCTGGAAATCCCCAATTAGCACTTCTGGAGAGATCGTCACTCTAATATATAAACGAGCCAAATCGGCAAAATGTCTATTTCCACCGGCAGATTAGAGGCCGAGCGGAAATTTCCGCACCATGCACTCCCGCGGAATCTGGATTATCATTATATGAATCGACACACCGTCTTTCCGGAGAAATCATGAAAGAAGAAAAGAACCACCACATGACCCCTGAGGAGTTCCGTCGCCACGGGCACGCGGTGGTCGATTGGATCGCGGATTATATGAGCAGAGTTGAAGAATTCCCTGTGATGTCGCAGGTCGAACCGGGCGAGATTCGCGGGAAGCTGCCACCGGAACCGCCGCAGAGGGGGGAACCGTTCGATGCGATGCTGCGCGATGTCGACGAGATCGTGATGCCGGGAATTACCCACTGGCAATCGCCTAACTTCTTCGCCTACTTCCCAGCGAACGCCTCCGGCCCGGCAATACTCGGCGACCTGCTCTCCTCCGGCCTCGGCGTACAGGGCATGATCTGGGCCACCAGCCCCGCCTGCACGGAGGTCGAGACGCACGTGCTCGACTGGCTCGTCGGCATGCTTGGCCTGCCACAACATTTCAAATCGTCCGGCAGCGGAGGGGGAGTCATCCAGGACACCGCCTCCAGCGCCGCGTTGGCCGCAATCATCGCCGCCCGCGAGCGCGCCACCGGCCTCGCCACTAATGCCTCGGGCGTCGACCGCCGCTTCGTCGCCTACACATCCGACCAGGCCCACTCGTCGATCGAAAAAGCGATCCGCATCACCGGCATCGGCTCTGATAACCTCCGCCTGATCGAGACCGACGCGTCCTTCGCGATGAAGCCGGAAATGCTCGAGTCTGCGATCCGGGCTGATCTCGATGCCGGCCTCACGCCTTTTTTCGTCAGCGCGACCATCGGCACCACCTCCTCAAACGGTATCGATCCCATCCGCATGATCGGCGAAATCTGCCGCCGCCACGCACTCTGGCTGCACGTCGACGCCGCGATGGCCGGCACAGCCGCCCTCTGCCCCGAGTTCCGCTGGATCAACGACGGAGTCGAGCTGGCAGACAGCTACTGCTTCAATCCCCACAAGTGGATGTTTACCAACTTCGACTGCGACTGCTTCTGGGTCGCCGACCGCGTCCCGCTGATCAAGTCCCTCAGCATCCTGCCCGAATACCTGCGCAACAAGGCCACAGAGTCGGGAGCGGTGATCGATTACCGCGACTGGCACATCCAACTCGGTCGCCGTTTCCGCGCCCTCAAGCTCTGGTTCGTAATTCGTCACTACGGAGTTGAGGGCCTGCAATACCACGTGCGCCGCCACGTCGAGATCGCCCAGGAATTTGCGTCCTGGGTCGAGGCCGACGAGCGCTTCGAACTTGCGATGAAACCGCCGCTCAACCTCGTCTGCTTCCGCCATATCGACGGCGACGAGAAAAACCAGCAGATAATGGATCAGCTCAATGCCTCTGGTAAGATATTTCTGACGCACACCAAACTCGACGGCAAGCTCACACTGCGGATGTCCATCGGCCAGACTCACACCGAGCGCCGCCACGTCGAGCGGGCGTGGGAGTTGATTCAGGCGCTGGTTTGATTGTGGGATCAGGGAAGTGAGGCCCCGTTCGCAGATATTGGAAACATCTTGTCTCGAGGTGCTCATTCATCGCCGGGACCGAAGGTCTAGCGCCACGCTTCAGCGTGGCTGATCCCGCACGCGGGATGCAAGTTCCTCCACTGGAGGAACCAGGGCTTATGTGGCGTCGGGCTCTAGCCCCGCACCTTTCGCTCTCGTTAGCACCCTATTTCCACTCGATGCCGAAGGTCATCGTTCCGAAGCAGATCTCGGAAACCCGAACATCAATGCGGCCTAAAGGGCTTGTTTCGCATCAGGCCCTCCAGATTCGCGCTCGCCAGCCGGCAACGTTGGCAGCGGACCAAAACAATTTCTGCCTGCAACAGGTATTAACCTGAATCGAAGGCGTGTTGTTCCGAAAAGAGTCGATGCGGCGTCAATCCGTTCGCCAAGACGGACGCCCTAGCGCTTGCAACGATAGTAAAACATTCGTTAACATACGCCATATCATATGACAGGGGGAAACCTATGAGCGGGCCTGTTCAGCAGTCACCTCAGCAGCCTGAGGCCTATCAGTACCAAGGTCCTCAGCAGGGGGGGATGATGCCCCCCAAGCTCCCCAAGGGATTTGCAGTAGCTTCGCTAGTGCTCGGGATCATCGGTCTGGTGTTTTCATTAACTCCAATCGGTATAGGGATTGGCTTGATCTGCGACATCCTGGGTATCATCTTTGGTGGAGTCGGCATCTCTAAAGCCAAGCGGGGTCAGGCCAGCGGCAAAGGAATGGCCATGGCGGGGCTGATCTGTGCCATCATCGGCATCTTTATAGTCGTCATGTGGATCTTTGCTTTGGCCTCAGATCCGATGCTATTCCAAAGACTCTATAATTATGATTAACTCAGTGGCATCTTAAGCATTCAGAAACACTCGAAAGCCTGATAATTGAGCAGAGGAGCATTATGTCTCCTTGTAATCGCATGAGTGTGCCTTGAACCATACGCACTTCCACCATGGCTACCGATTTCGACGGCGATTGAGCGTTTACTGAGAGAGGTCAAGATATTAAACAAGGGATTAGCGAGGTATTGAATGAATCCCTAAAGGGAAAGATGACATTCGCCCCATCGGGACTTAGCCTTTCTTTTCCTTGCCGAACCAATAGCGCTTGCCCGCCAGGAAAGCATCGATACCCTGTTTTTTCAGCTTACGCAGGTTGGCCAGGTGGGCGTCTCCGTGTAAGGCTTCGACGAATTCCAGCTTATTGCAGTCCTTAAACTCGTCGCATTCCCAACAACCTTCTATCTCCTTTTCACCACAGCACCCTCTCACCTTACAAAATGGAGGGCCACCGCCCTCGCGGCACCCTTTACTGCAGCGGAATTTGACTATCGAACCCAGGACCTCGTAACAAGTTTTGTAGTCTTTCAGCTTCCTAAAGAAAGGGACTTGGGACAACCACTCTGCCAGCGTCTCAAACCTCGCCTTCCGCAGCTCTGCCCTGAGGTCCCTAGCCAGATCGGCAATTTTACCTTGGTGGGCGTAGCAGTCGCCGCAATAGAGGCCGCAAAACCCTATTTTCTCCCTGCCTTCGCCATGTCCGCTCATCCTCGTTTTCCCCCTTTGAATCGATTCGATCTAATCATGAACAAGGCTTGCCGAACCAATGGCGTTTTCCGGAGAGGAAGGTTTCGATTCCCTCTTCCTTCAATATTCGCAGGTTGGCGATATTCCCGTCGCCGTGGAGCGTCTCGAGGATGTCGAGCTTGAGCTTATCGCAAGTCTCGAAATCCGTACATTCCCAACATCCCTCGATTCCCTTTTCCCTGCAGCAGAGTGCCACCTCGCAGATCTGGTCCGCTTTGGCCCTGCATATTTGCGGGCAACACATATTCTCCAGCGTCCCGAGAACCTCCGAGAACTCAGGGTATTTCCCGTAAACGGCCATTGACAGTGTTTTAGAGAAGAACTCTGCTGCCTTTTGGAAATCCACCTTCTCGAGTTCGGCTCTCAAGGCCCGCGCGCGGTCGGGAATTATGCCCTTGTAAGCGGGGCAGTCACCACAAGACAGACCGCAGTAGGTTATTAGTTTGTTATTACTCATGTCCCTTTCTAGCGCTAATGACACTTTTCATGAATCCTCTATATTTAGCCCATCATATATTTATTGCCCATTCTTTTATATATGAAACTGCCGTTTCTGAGTTGTCATACTCTTCATATAGTTTCATCAATATGTCTGTTTGCAAGCTGGCAAGGCTGTTATGTTTAAGTATCAAGCACTTTCTTCCTAGCAAATGCATCATTCCTAGTTCGTATGCAACATTAGGATTAAACATTTCTTCTGCTTCAGGCTCATCAAATATAGCTATTCCCGTAGAGCAGCATAGCAGGCATGCGATGGGGTTATATAAATCATCAGTCAGGTTATGGTCTGAGGCAAGTACGCCATAAATGTTTACTTTAGATAGAGTTTGTTTTATCTTCTTAATCAATGGTTCATTTTTATCTCTATATCTGATCATTATAAAGCAAGATTTGTCAAAGTGATGTTTTTCGACAAATTGTTTAATGCTGTTTTTCCATCCAAACAAAGGATTGGGTACTAAGCTTACAGGGAGATCTGGTATAAGGGAAAGAAATAAGTCGAAACCGGAACTTTTCTTAAACACAGTAATAGGTGCGTCAGAAGGGGGTAAGTGCAAAACTAGCTCGTATGAAGCTCTACTTACACTGCGCAATATTTTACGGTAGTCATCTACGTGTTTAATTTTTATTGTTAACTTAGCAAGCTTTTGTAATTCTTCGGTGATATATTTTATTTTCTCTTTATCTTTAATATAGGCTTCAATTTCTTGTGCAACAACTGTGTCCCATGATCTGAAAACATTTCTTATTCTGTCGCGTATAGTTTCATCGTAGATTCTTTTTTTCTTAAAGTTAGTGAAATAATTGGATATAGCCTTTAATTCTCTTAGATAAGCATAAAATGAAGATGGCATGGCAGATCAATACTATAAGGCTATCATGTTAACTAATGCGTCTTCTCCGTCAGAAGTGAGCACAAAAGCCATTCTGCCGTCTTTGTCACCAGAAGACATGATAAAACCTTTTCTAATGTTTTTAGAAATGGTGTCGCTGGGATTTTTTGGGGGGGGTATTTTGGCTTGTTTAATCACATCTTTAATCTCGGCGGCAGTGAAACTTTCTTGTCCCTGTATCTTTTCAAGATAATAACCAGCAGCTAGTGTACGATCAACATCTGTACGAGGAGATATTTTTCTAAAGAACTGAGCTTCTGATTCCATTTTGTGCTTGATTTGGTCGGCTGCTAAGGGGAATTCTGCATTAGTGAGTGTGGGTGATGTCACGGGAGATAGAGGAGTAAGTTCTTTAATTTTATCAGCGTATTCCGAAATCTTAGCTTCTACGAAGTCTTGCGGACCAGTTACTTCAAATTCGCTGTCACCTATCCTAATCCTCATTGTTACATGGTCATTTTTCGCACCGGCCATTTTAATTCTCCATCAGATTTATTGAGAGCGCTAAATCGCAAACAACATCATATTGAAAAAGTTTAACGTATTCAAGTGTATTCAAGGCGTGTTACCTGACAAGCGACAGGAAGAAGAGATAAATGCTTATCATACATTTTCCAGTTCGTCTACGGATAGGCTGACGGACCCGGCGTCGCGGGCGACCCGGACACGCAGCAGGTAGGGCCAGTGCGCGGTCGGCGATCGCTCACTTGTAGCCGGGGCAGTCGCCGCAATAGAGGCCGCAGTAGGTGAGTAGATCGCGATTCGCTTCCGCTCTCGGCATTTAGAGACCTCCGAAGTGAGTAGAGAACACAATCACGCTATACATGAGCTTGTGTGACACTCTAGCACACCGGCGAATAGATCGTCCCTGACTATTCAGGGGATGCTTTCGGAGGCGTAGTAGGCGCGGGCGGCCTGCTCGATTCGCGCCATTTCGTCGTCAGAAAGCGGAGTGCTGAAGTAGTCCCGCGGTTTAGCCGCGAACGAAGACATGAACTTACGCCACAGTTCTTCGCTCATCTCGCCGTGGGTCTGCAGGCTGAGCCTCTCCCAGACGATTTGGGTGACGTTCTCCATGTTGTCAAGGCCAGACCCCGTATCTTCCCAGATGACGAACGGCGGATTGGCCTCCGGCGGCGTCCAGCGCTGGGCGATGAATCCTTCGCCTCCCAGGTGTCCGGAAGTCGAATCGTAGGGGATCCAGCGTTCACCATCGTGAAAAAGCACCCAGGCGTGATCGTTGTGGAAACAGCTGAAGAAGCCGGTTCCCATCTCGCGGGCGTCTTTAGTCGCCGACTCGCTGCCGAGCTGCAGGTGCACCTCGTAG
>Ga0114922_10007245_pt1 | contig 10155 bp, 3 predicted proteins | sample AartaG_FD_100975 | JGI IMG/M metagenome (GOLD analysis project Ga0114922, IMG submission 100975) | Deep subsurface microbial communities from Aarhus Bay to uncover new lineages of life (NeLLi) - Aarhus_00045 metaG | ecosystem: Environmental > Aquatic > Marine > Oceanic > Sediment | place: Aarhus...
AATGCTGGCCGAAAGTGTTTATGTAAGCCGGAGCAAGCAAATTTTGGTGTATGTTCAACAGTTTGAAGGATTTTCAAAGCTCAACAATGCTGCCTGGGCAAACTTTTGACGCAGGCGTCAATACTCGGTAATTAAGCGTTTGAATCAGGAATATTAGTCAAAATTTATCAGAGTTGTCTATGGACGTAGAACGACTTATCCACGAAAAATGCGATGAGATCCGTACAATTGCTGCTAAGCACGGCGCATACAACATTCGTATCTTTGGTTCTGCTGTACGGGGCGAAGCCGGTCCGGATAGTGATATCGATTTTCTCATTGACGTAAGCTCAACCACAAGTTCGTGGTTTCCTGCCGGTCTTATTTTGGACCTTGAAGAAATTCTTGGCCGGCGTGTCGAGATCGTGACGGAAAAAGCGCTCAATCCTTATATTCGCGACCATGTACTTCGCGAGGCTACACCGTTATGAAAGACGATACCGTTTACCTGCGTCACGTTCAGGAATGTATCCGGCGTATCGAGGAAAACGTCGCTGAGGGGCAAGGCCGTTTCCTGGCATCTCATACTCTTCAGGATGCTGTGCTGAGAAACCTTCAGACAATGGCCGAATCGACCCAGCGCCTCTCGGAGGATATGAAAGCAAAGTATCCTGACGTAGAGTGGCGTCGTATCACGGCATTTCGTAATGTCCTTGTTCACGATTACCTCGGTATTGATGTGGAAAGAGTCTGGGAGATTACTCAGCGTGACATACCTGAGTTAAAGCAGGCTATATTGACTATGCTGGATGAAGGACATAATCCCTCGATTTGATTCCATGCCAGAATAACTCAAAGCGACCGATTTGGGGCTGTTATTCTGAGCCCCGATAAATCGGGGCGAAGAATCTGGCCTTGTTTTGGGGACTGTGTGTTGAAGCTATAGTTTTTCGCCAAGACCCTCTCCTTTGGGTAATTTACCCTTCACAAGCTTGGCGGCGATTGCCGCCTGGCCAACGGATATTCCGCCGTCGTTTGACGGCACTTCACGGTTAAATAATACGGTAAAATCGTTTTGTTTCAACTGCTTTATCAAACGGTTCGTCAAATAGCGATTACAAAACACCCCGCCGCTTAACGCGGCTGTGTTTATGTTTTTTCTTTCTCTTGCTGCTTTGGCGAACCCAAGCAGGGCAGCAGCAATCGTATTGTGGAACTTTGCTGATATAAGACCACAGGCCGTTCCTTCCTGAATATCAGTAATTAACTGCACCATCATCTTACGTAAATCAAGCTGCAATAGTTCACTGGCTATACTGGTAAGTTCAAAATCATAGTGTTCTTCAATGCTGCCCTCAATAATTGCCTCAAGGGCCATCGGCAGTTGCGCTTCAAAATGATTGTAGCTGCCTAAGCCAAGCATAGCGGCAACTGCGTCAAAAACTCTACCCAGGCTGGAAGTCTCAACGGTGTTGATTCGTTTTTTAAGCTGCTCTGATATGATTTGTTGTTTATTTGCGTCGGTCTCGATTTGGTCAAGCAGCCAACTAAATTTCTGTAGTTTAAAATCGCGCCCGTAAGTTTCCTTTAAGAGTCCGATGACAGGTCTTATGGCTTCTTTACTTGCCGCATTTGCACCGGCCAGAGGGTAGTAAGCCAAATGGCCAAATCGTTCAAAGCCGTCTAATGATGCAATCAGACACTCACAACCCCAAATTGCTCCATCAGTTCCGTAGCCGGTGCCGTCGCAGGAAAGGCCGATGACCGGTTCATCAAGGCCGTGTTCAGCCAGAACAGAAGCAATGTGGGCCCAGTGATGCTGGACCTGAATAGTCCTTAAATTAGATAATGAAAGGGCATAGCGCGTGGACAAATAACCCGGGTGAAGGTCGCAAGCTACGACTTTCGGCTCGACTTCAAATAGTTTTCGCAGGTGCTCGATTGAATTGATATAGTGATGATAGACCTCTGCATCTTCCAGGTCGCCTATGTGTTCACTGCAGATAAGCTGATTTTGTTTTCCAAGGCAGAACGTATTTTTCAAATCCCCACCTGCTGCGAATATGTCCTGACGACAATTGGCTTCGAGCAAAATCGGCGTCGGTACATATCCCCTTGACCGGCGCAGCAGTACCGGCTCTCGTTTAACAAAATGCACAATCGAATCATCAACTTGCCGGTAAATCTCCCTGTCGTGCATTAAAAAGGCATCGGCAACGCAGGCCAGTTTCTGCAGCGCCTGCTTATTTTTGCAAATCAACGGCTCGTCGGAAATATTACCGCTGGTCATTACCAAAACTTCTATATTTTGCGCAAACAGCAGATAATGGAGCGGAGCGTAACACAGCATAAAGCCAAAGGTGCTGACGCCGTCGGCAACCGATGGAGCTATCGCAGAGTTTGTTCTCTTTGGCAGTAAAACGATTGGGCTTTGAGGACTCTTTAAGAGTGTCTGGGCCAATGCACTCACGATTGCGTGTTTTTTTATTGTCTCAATTGAGCCAGCCATCATAGCAAAGGGCTTATGGTCTCGCTTCTTGCGTTCTCGCAATCTCTTCACTGCCTCGTTATTAAGCGCATCAACAGCTAAGTGGAAGCCGCCGATTCCCTTTATTGCGACGACCTTTCCAGCCCGAAGTAAGCTCGCTGTTTCAGCGATTGCTTTGTCGGTTTGTGTTTTTATTGTTTTTCCTTTACTGTCTGTGAGCCACATCTTTGGCCCACACCCGCCGCAGGCGACAGGCTGTGCGTGAAAACGCCGGTCGGTTACGTTTGTGTATTGAGAAGCGCATCTATCGCACATCACAAACTCTGACATCGTGGTATTCGGCCTGTCGTAAGGAATGGTTTTTACTATCGAATATCTTGGCCCGCAATTAGTGCAGTTTATAAACGGATAGCCGTACCGAAAATCTTCTTTCTCGGTCATCTCCGAAAGGCAGTCCCGGCAGGTGGCGATATCAGCAGTTACCTGTGATATGGCCGAGCCCTGCGAATCGCTTGTCTCGATGATGAATTTATCTTCAGCCTCGATTACATCTATATCAACTGTGTTACAGGATTTTATTTCTGCCAATGGAGGCTTATCAGCTTCAGATTGCAGACGAACTAAAAATTCATCTATTTTTTCTTCTTTGCCCTGTAATTCGATTGTTACGCCTTTTGTGTCGTTATAGACAACGCCGGAAAGTCCCAACCGGCAAGCCAGCCGATACACAGCCGGTCGAAAGCCTACACCCTGCACGCGTCCCGTTATCAATATTCTTTGTCTTCTAATCAAAATTCTTATCTTTATTCTTTTATGTAGTCGATATGTACTATTGACGGAACCGAAAGCCGAAGGGCCATTATACTTTAACGGTTTGAAAAATACAATTGGCTGCTGTGCAGTCGGAGGTCGGGATGGACCGGGGGGATGGAAAATTTATTTGCCAAAGTTGGATTTCTGTGCTAATATGGTTTTGCTTCGGGGCCATAGCTCAGTTGGGAGAGCGCTTGCATGGCATGCAAGAGGTCGTGGGTTCGAATCCCATTGGCTCCATTTTTGTAACCTCTTGACTTTTAAGTACCTGCCCTTCGCTACTCACTACAGAATAGGCTGTTGAACATAGTCCCGGTCCTCTACCGCCAATCCGTCTCGTTCCGATTCACTCACCAATGGACGAAGCGGCATTGAGAACTGTAACGAAATGAGCCGATTCGACAGTGCTGCCTATCGACTTTTCTCCAAAGATTCTATGGATTGGCGGTGCCGGGCGAAGGTGCAGCCGCCTTCCAATTGATTACGTCATTACCATAATCAGTCGACACCTTACGAGAAAGAGATTTGCCAAGACCATCCGCCTCGGTCGGCCACAGGTCCACTCCGCCCGGACAATCCTCAGGATGGGAACCATCGCTGTAATTGACCCTGTCAATGCGGATATAATAACGTGTGCCAAGCTCATCCATATCACCAGGCATACTAAGCTCCACACTCTCACCGGCGTTGCTTAACCAGCCATCGTAAGACTCGATTACCTGAACGCCCATACTGCCGTATCTTGCTGTAAAGGCCGCCTCGTCCTTCACCACCAATAGATAACTATGTCCATATATCGTGACAAATGAGCTGGCCGGGAAGGTATAGTCAATGCCATCTGTGAACCTCCACGGTGTGTTCTTATCAACGCGGTATAATGTTACCGGAAACGCCAGGGTATTGTACAGCTCGATATATTCCTCATTCTGATTGCCGCTGGTCGGATTGTACATAATCTCGTTGATAACAATGGGGCCGACTTTGGGGTCAAGATTAGCAAGCCACGGTGTGTTAAAGTCCATCGCCACAAAGTTGAAATTACCGGTGCTGCTCTTAAAATATCGGCCGAATGACACGTTGGTCTGCGCAGCGCCAAAATCCTCCATCTCTCGGCAGCCTGTCAACATACCGTACTGGTCCGGTGGCGAGGACAGACACACCTTGTCGCCATTCTCACTTAGCCCAAAAGGTACAATACAACAGGGGTCGCCGGGATTATTGAAGTCCTGGTCTTCATAAAAGACGGTATAATTGTTCTTGGCAATCGTTTTCCCATCGGGAATTCTGTATTTCATCAGGTTGGCATCATTCCTGTCACTATCACTGAGGAACCAGCCGCCAATGTCGATGGCCTTGTTGGTGGTGTTGTGCAGCTCAATCCAGTCCGGACCGTCGTGCGAATGCGACATCACTTCATTGATTACCACGGCACCGGGGTTTGGGAGAATGCCGCTATCGTCCCAGCCGGGCGAGCCGCCATAGAACACACTTGCCCGCCAGGAGTCTTTCTCGCTCCAACTGTTCACATCGCTGTAAGTTGCCTCTATTATAGTCAGAGAAAAGCCGTCGCCGTCTGTGATTGGACGCCAGCCGTCCTCGTACTCAAAATCAAGAATCGTCCGGCCGATAGCGTCCTGGAGTCTGAGCCTTTCCCCATTATTGGCCAGGCTGCCGCTGTACTCACCGGCGACTCTAATACCATTGGCCTGGATACAATAGAGGTCGTCGAAGGCAGCGATGTTGTTGACCACTACGATGTGCTCGCCGGAGGCAAGCTCTATATCGGGAAAAGTGAAATGAATTCCTTCGGTGAACTCTACGAGATTTAGATACAGTGGGCCTGGCCCCGTGTTTTTCAGCTCGATGAATTCGGTGTTTGGGTCATTTGGATCGCCGGTGTAGTGTGGATGGTACATAATCTCGGTGATGCGCAGGTTCTCTGCGACCGGGCCGACGGCGAATATCGCCTCATTCAATGCACTCCATGCACCGTCCAGCACGCGTGCCTTGAGTTTAGTGGTCCTGGTCAACGGGACAGTTCCGGTATATGGAATCGCGCCGGGCGAGACATCGCCCTGGCTGATTTCGGCGGCAACTAACTCGGCTGAGATGAGGAAGTCGGAGTCGGAGGTAGAGATGTTCATGCCCTGGATGGCGAGCACGTTGCTGCCGGTCTGTAGGACACCGATATAACCGGAGATATCGATGTACTCGAAGTTGACCGCCGCAGAGTCAGGATGCTCGGAAGTGGCTGTCGAGTCCCACTGCGGTGCTCCGGAGAAATTGCGTCTGGCCACTTCGGTGCCGTTGATGTAGGCAACAAATCCGTCGTCGTACCGTATCTTCAGTGTCATGTCGGCCAGGTCGGTATGGCTGACCGTGAACGGGATGCGGATGTAACAAGTCCCATTCTGGCCGTACATATCTCCTTCGACATTGATATTGAAGAGGTCTATAAAGTTTAAAGGGTCGCCTGTATTCTTTTCGTATCCGACGCCGCCTGTGCCGCTGGGCCAGTTAGAGTCGTCAAAGTAGTTCGTAGACCAGGTATCTCCAGCCGGAGACAGGTACGAACCATCGATTATCTGCTGTGTAATGCCAATGCCCAGGTCTTCCCAGGCCACTGCCAGGTTATCACCGCCCCCGCCTTCTTTCATCAGCGCCTCAATGTAGTATTTCTGCCCACCCGCCAGTGTGATGGGTGCCGACTGCTCGTTGTCGGTTTGCCACTCCCTGGCAGGGCTCCAACTGTCCTCATAGGCGATACACACCGCGTTAGACGGGTCCTCATCAGTACTCAACCAGAGCTCGCTGGCGTCATCGCTGGATATCCAGAAGGTGTAGCTGCCGTTCGTCGGCGGATGGAGATAGCCCCTCAAACGGGCACCATAGTAATCAGCCCAGTCGGTCGGTGTTTCGAATGTGGTCAAGTAGTCGATAGCGCTCGGATTTCCGGGGTAATCGGGGCTCGATGTCAAGTCTGAGACAGCAGTGCCGGTGATTCCGGTCCAGTATTCGCACAGGATTGAGCCGGTGCTGCCGGCAAGAGAGCTGGTCGGAACAAGATAGTGCTGTGTGGCATTTTCGGCTACAAGGGTGACCGTGCCACCTGGTGCAGACTCTACCACCGGCAATCGTGGGTCGTTGCCGTCGGTGGTGTAGTAGATAGTGCCGGATGGAGCGCTCATAGTTACATTGAAACCGGTAAGGTCCCAACCGCCGGGAGGACTGACCGACGGGGCTTCGACACTCGGATAGAGAGGAGCAAGTGCACCGCTTCTTAGTGTCGTAGTCTTGAATTGGTCAACAACATCCTGGGACCGGTTGGGGAATAAATTGTTGATTTCGTTGTTGATAGCACTCTGCCAGGTATCCTTGTTGAGCGATGAACTGCCCCAGCGTGCGGATTCTGCGATAATCGCCATATCGATTTGCTGGGCGCGGGCTTGGAAGCGTTCAATGGCCCAGTCAGCCGTCAACGGGCCTTCGTTAAACAGGTGCTTGTACGCGTGGTCCGCGAATCGCAAGCGGTAATCGGGATAGGCCATCAGTTCCTGATGGATCCATTGCGGATTGCTGTACTGGAATTGGTCGCCGCACGGATATGGGCCGGTTCGGTCTGCAAGACCCCTTGACATAATGTGCTCGGCATCGTGAACGAAGTACCGGAATCCCTCCTGGCCCTTTTGATTGCGGACGCTGAACCAATTGTTGGTCCTGGTGTTGCCTAAGAAATTGGAAATCGGTGCATCGCGGTCACCATCGTAGAAGACCATCATCATGTAGTCGATGAGGTTGTCAACATCGAGCAGGACAGGATAACAGGGGTCTCGCGTGCCATCGGTTTTGAGGCCCTGGGTGCGGTAATAGTTCTCATGGCTTGTGAATCCGAGGTTGGCTATATCCCACAGGTCTTCCCAGTAATCGAGGGTGCCGTCGGTGGCCTCTATCGTGTAGCCGGCGATTGGGCCGGTAGCTTTGACGCAGTCCCAGTCGTCTCGGTCGCCGCCAAAATAAGATGCGCCATACGCCGCCTCGGGGCGCTCCTGTGTCTGGAAGATACCCCAATAATGGCCGTTGATGTAGAGGTGGTAGTATCGGCTTCGAGTATAGGCCTGGCCCAACAGCCCCTGCGTGTCGCGTGCCCAGACGTCCCGACACATAGCATTGGCGCTGTCGTTCGCGTAGCTCCAGGAGTAGTTCTGCGCGGTACGAAGGTCGACCTTGTCGAAAGCGTCCACACCTTCGCTGCCAAACAGAGGATAATTAAGTTTGCCGGCCCCATATTCGCTGCGGAAGAACAACCGGAAGGCGTGCTTGGGATTATTGCCGCTGCGGCTGTAGCCCCCGCGGATTCTCAGGCCGGCATTGGTTTGGAAACCATCACGCATATCAAGAGGCAGTCCCCAAATTACCGCTCCGTTAGCGTCATGTATATACGCAAGGTCAGGAAATCCACGGCCCTGGGGGTTTGGAGGATGTATTAATTCCAGCGATGTCGGCCGTTCCCAAACATAGCCATGGCCGCCTGCGTTGACATAAATACCCGATCCAGGGTCAAACAGGTTGTCGAGGTCAGTCACAATCGACATTGTTGGAATCGCCTTGAGGGCGTCCTTGAGCTGAGGCCCCCAAATCGCATGGTTGACAATGGCGAGATCCATGCCGTATTCGAATACCTGGTTATTAACGGGAGCCGATGGCCAGTTAGGTCCCGGTGGCTCGCCACTGGGTGATTGCGTGACGACGTCATCGAGAAAGATATATGTGTGTGTCTCGACCGCGGAGTCCAGCCAGCCCGGCTTGACCGCAACGGCACGAATAGTGGAAGTCTCATTCACGTCGAACGGGCCTGTATAAGTAAGCCCGTGCATTATCGTGGGCCGTGAGCCATCGAAGGTGTAGCGAATCTCGGCATCGTCCATCGCGGTGGACAACATCAACGGAAATGGACTGTCATAGAAACCGCGGCTTTCGCTGAACCAGACATCGCTGACAATACCCTCCGCACCGGCAATGTTGAACGCCTCCGGCGTTGGGCTTAAAAAGTATTGCGGAACACTAATGTTGCTGGCGGCGACCAGCTCGGGAAGGATGAGAAACTCATCATTGTTTTTGTCGTCGTTCAGCCCGTGGATCGCCAGCACGTTCCTGCCGGTGTGCAGCGTGTCCACAAAGGCCATAATGTTTATTTCTTCGAAGACGAGAGCATCCTCGAGCAGGCGGTCGGATAAAGCCGTGGAGTTCCACTCGACCGAATTCGGAGCGTTGCGGCGGGCGACTGGCTGACCATTGAGGTACGCCGTGAAGCCATCTTCGTATTGCATTCGCAACATCAAAGTGTCAAAGATATCGCTCTGGCCCTCTTCGAGGTCAAATTCGATACGCGTCCACAGTGAGGCATTGATGCCTAACATCTGTTCCTGTAAATTGGTGCTGATTTGCCCGGTACGTGTCACATTGTCGAAGACAGCAGTGCATAATACGCCATCCGAGTGCGATGTGACGCAAAGCCCGATGTAAACATCCTCTGCCATACTGATGTTAGTGGTACTAAGCTGCACCCAGTCTCCCGGGCTGCCACCCATATCGGGCGCATAGAAGCCGGTAAAGTCATCACCGGTACGTACTATCTTGACCCACGAGGGCAGCGTTACATCACCACCTTGAATGTTTTGGTCACGGGTAGCTCCGTTGACCCACTGGAAGGCATAAGTATCTGTTGTTCCTGCCGGCGGAGTAGCAATCATCATCGCATGTGAGGATGTATCAGTGAGCTGTTCACGAATCATTACGCCGGCCTTGGCCCAGTCGTTCGTCTGCTCTATGCTGACGACCTGTGCTATTATCTCGCCGTCGCCTTTCAGAGGAGTATATACATAGTAAAAGTCGTCCGTGTCGCCCCAGATGTCCTCCCCGTCTCCCTCTATTGTATAAACACCATTGACAACCGAATAGGACCCGGCGGCGGACGGGGTGCCGATATCCTGTCCGGTCTCCACTATCGCACTGCCGAAGCCGAGACCAGTCTCTCCAGTATGCCATCCCGAGTCACCAAAGTTGGGATCGGTCCAATCTGTGCCCACACCCGCATCGTCGATGGTGGGCACATGATAGGTAGCGGTCGCGCCTGTCTGTACGAGTGTCGTGGCATATTGCGCCAGACCATACGAGATATTGGTCAACTGTACGGGATATTCCGGTGTATACTCATGTATGATTGTATTGCCGTCAGGCGCCACCAGCGCCAGGTACTCTCCAGGCTCTTTGTTGAGATTGAAGTTGGTGTGATAGTAATCATCAGGGTCACGATATGGGTAATTATCGGGGTTCTTCTCTTCCGTTTTATCCGAGGCAAACACTATCAGGAACCCACCGGACCCAATCTCGAGGCCGTCCGGGAATTGCCACTTGGTCCAGTTGTCATTACTGTCGGTCAGGTACCAGCCATCCAGACTGACGTTTGCGTCCGTCGGATTGTAAATCTCGAGCCAGTCGGAGGATTCGTCGTTTCCATCCAGCAGTTCGCCTTCTTCAAGCGGCTCCGCACTGGCGTTGCTCGCCATGAATTCACTGATTATCAGGGAAGCGCCTTCCTCCTTGTTATAAGTTCCAATAGTGGTAGTTGTTTGATTTTCATTAATTTGTACTATTTGGTCAGGTGGTTTGGTCCAGACCTCACCCTCAACCTCAATCTCGCTATACTCAACTGTGTAAGTCCCTACCGACAGTGTTACCGTATCGCCGCTGTTTCTCCAGACTCCGTCGTTATCGACCTGCCACTGTGCTCCCGCATCTATAGCCGCCTGCGTAGAGATAGTAACCTGCAGGTATCCTGACTGCTGTGTATATGCTCTGGTAATTGATGTTGTCTG
>Ga0114922_10007246_pt1 | contig 10154 bp, 9 predicted proteins | sample AartaG_FD_100975 | JGI IMG/M metagenome (GOLD analysis project Ga0114922, IMG submission 100975) | Deep subsurface microbial communities from Aarhus Bay to uncover new lineages of life (NeLLi) - Aarhus_00045 metaG | ecosystem: Environmental > Aquatic > Marine > Oceanic > Sediment | place: Aarhus...
AAGAATGGTTATCACATGAATTTTCCAGCCCAAAAGGGGGATCAAACCCATCGCAAATAAGATAGACATGATGACCACAATGAAAGGAAGCACGACACCACGGAGTTGTTTGAAACAAAAAAACAGAAATACCAGCATTATGAGTATTCCTAGCGGCAAAAGCCGGCGGAAATCGTCCTGAATGCTTTTTGTCACCTGAACTCTTGTGAACGGCAACCCTCCGATCACAACCTCTTCTTCCCCTGGATTTTGTGCGACGAGGTCTCGAATCTCTTTCACGACGACAGTATCTGAAACATCGGATTTTAAAAGCGCGATAACAGCAGTGAGGGTAAAATCCTCCGAAACGACACTGCCGTAAACGATGTCGTTTTCCTCGATTTCATTCCGTAGAAGCTCCTTTTGCTTTTCGGTTCTAGGAATCCGCCTCACCGCTGGCTCGACGATCATCGCTCCCTCTTCTCCCTTGATATTCTTCAATTCAAACAGGGACAAAACCTTGTCCACGCCCTTGACACGCTTCATCTTTTTGGAGATTTCTTTTGTTCGAATCAACGTATCCGGATTGAGCACATCCTCTGATTTGATTATAACCATCAGCATATCTGTCCCGCCGAATAATTCGTCTATTTGATCCGTGTTGATTCGGGATTCCATATCCGAAGGAAGCATGGCTTTCATATCGGATTCTATCTTGGCACGGGGTATGCGGGAGCCGAAAAACAAAGCAACAGCCACAAACCCAACAATAATCAGCCATCGAAAACGAACGATGTTTTGAGCGATTCGACTCATTTTGTGCTCCTCTTTTTCCGTTTGCATTCTTCTGCCAATCCCTTGATACCATTTAAAAATAGTGTGGCAATGGTCTCTGCATAACGTTCATAATAGGCGTCATCGAATTTGAACCGGAAAACCCGCTTCAGAACTGGCCGAAACCTGAAATTCGTGAAGATGGTGGAGATGAGGCTGGGACCGATTACCGCGATCAAAAAGGCATCCTTCGGATCCAGTCCCATCCTCAGGACAAGTCCGCTTATCCTTTGGATCATGGCGGCAATTCTTTCGGCCTTCAACTCGGCGATCTCGGGTAAATCCAACGGAAGCTCATTATAAGACACCATGGTGAGCTCGGTGTTTTCTCTGACAAAGTTGACAATGTTGTGGATCAGGCCCCGCACACAAGCCTCCGGCGTTTTGTTTTCATCATCAACTCCCTCAAAAACCAGGAAATAGCGACGGAAAAATTCCTTCATGATTTCCTTAAGGATTCCCACCTTCCCCTCAAAATAATAGGAGATCATGGCGATATTGACCCCGGCCTCTGCCGCAATCTCCCGGACGCCGACCGCGGCAAAACCCTTCTGGGCAAAAAGCGATATTGCTGCTGCGAGTATCCTTTTTTTAGGATCGGAACTATTTCGTTCCTTCATCTCATCCCCCTTCTAGAAAGATGCCTTCAATTCCACAAAGGCAGCACTCAACGTGGAATCTACGAGCCCGAATAGGGTATCGTCCGGTCCGGAATAGAGTTCAGCACCCAAGGCAACGGTTAATGCATCGGCAATATCGTATGTCATTTTCGGCCGGAACAAGGTTTCGTTGGACGTAAAATTCACCATGCCGAATATTTCGATCGACATAAGCTCGTTCATCAACTCCCATGCTGCCCGGCAGGACAGGGAGTGACTCAACTCATACTGCTGGAAGTTGATCAATCTGTTTTTGAGTGCAATTTTAAAACGAGGAAAATCCATTGGATTTGTCGGTATTTCCAATTCCTCGAAGTCAAAAACATACCTCCCGATGTATTGGACAATCAGGTTGAAATTTTTCACGAGCTCCTTATCCAACCCTAAGACATACTGCAGGTCAGGATTGGGAATATGTACATTTTCTTTATAATCTTGATGGGGTCGCCGGTAGGCCATTTCCCCTCGAAGGCCCCACGAACCTGCCACAACCGTGGAAAAATCCGCCCCGATGACGTGCATACGGTAGGCTTTTGGAAATATGTTCAAATCCATGTTTGTCATCAAAATTTTGGGAAAATCGGCGGTTATCCCGGGCATAGGATTGTGCCCGTTAAAGTAGGAGATCGACCCGTCTATCGATGGCCATTCCATATTCAATCGAAGGGCGAACGCACTGTTTTTCAACTTCATATCCGGGTAATCTGGCTCACCCAGAGTTATCCCCGAGGAAGAGGCAATAAGGTTTGTCGGAATATAAGAGGGGCTGTAGGCAGGCACCCAAATCGCCTCAAACCTGAAGGGACGCCTGTTGTAATAAGAACGAATCAAAAAATTAGCCAGCCGGCGGTCATCCTCATCTGCGGACCGAATGAGCATATTCCTGGGTGTTATGTTGTCGGTGGAATTCCAGCCATCCGCTCGTCCCCAGACAACGACCTGATGGCCTATCCGAAAATCAAAAGGACCGACATAAGCATTGACATAGGCTTCCCGGAGAATGATTTCCGATACATTTTTCTGGAATTCATGCCCGCTTCGGAACCGTACCTCGGCAAAAGCATCCCCAAAATCCTGTTTCCGCAATCGCAGTTTTAGAGAGGCTTCTCCGTATCCGCTTTTTATTTCGGCGCTTTTCCTTTCGGGGACCTTTCCAACAAACAGAGTACCTCTCAGATATCCATTCAGCTCGTATAGTTTTTCCTCGTCCTTGCTTGTGGCCTGTTCAAATAAGCTTTGAGAAAAAAGTAAAGATGTGAAAACAAAAACAAAAAACAATAAAAATCCTGCAACTTTCACCACATTGATCTTCATGACGACCTCCATGGCAAAAAATTAATCAAACGTTTGTTCATGATTCTAATATAGAAGTTAAACAAACGTTTGTCAAGGAGGCCATGCTATTTTTTTCGTTTCCTCCCGAACAGGAAACGGAGGGGGCCGAATCTTTTAAAAAAAAACCGCACCATTTTCCCTCATTTGGACAATATGATAAACTTGTTTGCGCAAACGATCAATAGAAGGGAGTGAGCATGGATTTTAAAAAATTAAAAAAGCGACTGGCCAGGTTGGACACGGCTTGTATCTGTGATGCAACCAAAACGTTCCGGGTTATGGATCCTGGAATAAGGCCTGTTTTTGATGGGATAAAAATGATCGGGATTGCCCGGACGGTCCACTGCCGGAGCGACTTTCTGTCGGTCATCAAGGCCCTCCAAGAAGCCCAGGAGGACGATGTTTTGGTCATCGATGCTGAAGGGGACAAAATCGCGGTTGCCGGAGAGATGTTCGCCACTGAAGCACAGAGAAAAAAACTTGCCGGCATGGTTATCGACGGCGGATGTCGTGATGTCAGACAAATCCGAAAAATACAGTTCCCGGTGTATGCCAGGTATCAAACGCCGATGGCAGGTGGCGCTTCTAAAATATTCAAGACCCAAATCCCGGTCCAATGTGGCGGGATTTCAGTATCCCCTGGAGACATCGTTTTCGGGGATGATGATGGAATTGTGGTTATGAAGGAAAAGGAGATCAACACTGTACTGGATGTTGCCGAGTCAATCCAGAAGATCGAAGAAAAGGTCATGAAAAAAATTGAAGCAAAGACGAGTCTTTTCCTCCTGATGAATTTTCCCGACCATTACGAACGGATCAGCAAAGGACAGGACAGCAAACTGGAATTTATTTTATAATGGTCTTCCATTTTCTCATGATTTCTGAAAAACACTGCAGGCCGCTGGGGATTACAGCGCCGTATCCATGACCCGGTTGGGTCCAAGCACCTGCCAGATAAAGGTTTTCGATCGGGGTGGAATGCGGCACACGATTCGGCCCGGTGTTGTTCATGGTTTGATCCCAACCGTATATGGCTCCCCGATAATTGCCGGTGTATCGCACATTGGTCAGCGGAGTCCCGATTTCCTTGATCTCAATCGCCTCTGACAATCCAGGAAGTACCGTGTCCTCCACTGTTTTTATCAGGATGTCAGCCATCCTCTCCTTTTCGGCCCGGTATTCTTTTTTATCCCCTTTCCAATAGTCGGCCTCGTATTTTTCCCAGTGGGAATATCCTTGAAGAGCAAGGATGTTGACGGTGTTTTTTCCCTCTGGAGAATATCCCTTGTAAACATTGTCATACAGCATCAATCCATAGCCAGAGTTTTCCACATCTGCCTCGAGCTGCGCCTTGTAGTATGCATCATCATCATAACCTGTTGCATAAAATATTTCGCTGTCTTCGATTCCCAATTCCCCAACCAGGTTCTTCTTCACCCCTAAGAAGACCTGAAAACTGGAAAGGCTGACATTGTACTCTTCGAACTTCGCCACATAATCCTTTAAGTGCTCCCTATCATCCATCATTTTGAGGAATGTATCGTAGGCATTGGCGTTAGAGACTACGACCTTTGCTTTGTATTCTGTTCCATCAGCTGTTCTCACTCCGTAGGCCACATGGTCATTCACCAGAATCTTCTCGACTTTGGATCTGAGTTTGACTTTGCCACCTTTATCTTCGATGAATTTCACAAAAGCATCGCTGATCTTCTGGGATGTGCCCTTGGGGTAAAATCCACCGCCTTTAAGATAACCAATAGTGGGAAGGGCGTAATAAAAACTGGCAAGCTTGGACGGAGGAAGGCCAAAATATCCCCAGAGCGAGGAGATAAGGGCTTTGAGCTTGGGACTTTTAATCCGCATATCCACCAAAGCTCCCCAAGTTTTGGTATAGCTTTTGAACAAATAGGGATAGTCTTTCGGGAAACGGCTCATATCGATCTGGCCTCCTGCCTGGGAATACTTGTTTATATCCTGAGACAGGCCTTCCATGTCCTTAAAAATTCCTCGTATATCCTGCTCTTCCTCTGGAAAATACCCGATCAGCATGGCAATGTATTTTTTCAAATCTCTTTGGGGCACGCTGTAATCATAATCAGGGAAAATGGCTCTGTAGAGATGGGGATGGGGGACAAACTCGACATCTTTTATCTCGGGAAATCCTGGGATGAGGTTCCAAACACCGTTTCTCTCCCCGACTGTGGTGGAGTGGAGCGACACATCGAACACAAACCCTCCCGGCCTCTTGAACGTCGAGGCATACCCGCCCGGAACATAGTGCTGTTCCAAAACCAAAGGCTTAAATCCCTGCCGGGCAAAGGCATCCGCACAGCTCAATCCGCCTAGCCCCGAGCCGATAATCACGGCGTCGAACTCTGTATCATCTCTGCCGGTATTCTTTCCTCTTGGAAAGGAATCCCAATCCAGCGCAAGCACTGGAAACCCTGCCAACAACGTTTTCAGAAAATCCCTTCTCGGTAAATTTTTTTCAACCATCTTCTCTCCTCTTTTAAATGGAAATCCATTCTAATAATGATCGTAGAAATCACTCAACTTCATTCCAGACAAGCAAGGGAAATGTTTGAGGGTGAGGATACCCCTCAAACACTTATAGAAGTTATGAAGAAGACAAAAGGTAGTCACATTAAGCACCAACTGGAACAAATGCTAGTATAAGCTAAAACTCAAACTGAGAAAAGGAGCAGATTTAGGTCTGTTCCTTTTTTTTTTTGACTTTTGGCTGCTGTGTTTGGTGGAGGAAGTGAGAAAGAAGATATGATTGGAAAAGAGGAGCCATTAAAAAAAGCTTCTATAAACCTGTCTTGAGTCCTCCAAAGTGACATCTGTATAAAATTCAGGACAGAAATCTAACCAATAGTGCAGTTTATGCCTCAGACCTTTAATTGGCATGGTCTTTGCACTATAATAAAAGAAACAGAATATGGAGGGATGAAAAAATGAAAAAGGGGACCTTCATAATAGGCATTATGTTTTTAATTATTTTTTTATCTGAACAAGAAATCCAGGAAGATGCCATTGCTATTAATATCGAAGTTCCAGTGAGGGTGTTCACAAAAGGCAAGTTTGTCGAAGAACTAAACCTTGAAGATTTTGAGGTTTATGAAGACGGTGTGCCCCAAAAAGTTGAAGCCCTGTATCTTGTCAAAAAAACGGTCATAGATAGGGAAGAAACAGAGCTCGATAAAAAGTCAGCGGGGAGAATATACCTACCCGAAGTATCCAGAACATTTGTCCTGGCTTTTGAAATGATGGATTATTTCCCGAAGTTAGAGGAAACCCTCGAGTACTTCTTTAATAATGTTTTCTTGCCTGATGACTTGCTCTATGTGGTTACCCCTTTAAAAACCTATTTGTTGAAAACGGAATTTTTAGAAAAAACACCCAAAGAGGTCATTGTTAATCAATTAAAATCGATGCTTGTGAAAGATATCAAGTCTGCCGCAAGAGAATTGAAGGGTATGCTCAGAGATCTGGAATGGCTTAGCACAGAAATTGAGAGGGATGAATCGGGTTCAGCCAAGGCGATGGCTGAAAACATTTTAAGACAAATACGAGATTACAGACATTTTGATGAAAAGAGCCTTATGGATTTCAGGGATCAGCTGAAGGATATTGAAGGGCAGAAATATGTTTTTTTGTTTTACCAGAAAAAGGTTATTCCTGTCCCGCATCAGATTCCAATCCCTGACGATGTCGAAAGACTATGGATATCTTTTGATGTAGACAGGATAAAAAAGGCTTTTTCTGACTCCCTAATCTCAATAAATTTTATTTTTGCTACAAAAACAGATCCCTATCACATGGATGGGTACAGGATAAATCCGGCAGAACAACGACCCGATCCTAGCCCAAATTCGCTCCAATTGATTGATCCGTCCGATGAAATATTTGGGGCTTTTCATGAAATGGCAAAATCAACAGGGGGAATTACCGAAAGTTCTGCCAATATTGCTTCTTCATTCCAGAGAGCTGTCATCGCTTCGGAAAATTATTATCTTCTGTATTATTCCCCCAAGGCCTATAAAGCAGATGGGAAATTCAGGAATATTAAGGTCAAAGTAAAAAGCAGAAACTATAGGGTGACACATCGTGCAGGCTATATTGCTGATTGATGGTAATTTTTGGTCACAATTTGGTCACAAGAGGATTCTCAAATAGACATAAATTCTTCATTTAAAAGCAGTTAATTGATACAGAGCAACTGATTCGTAATCAGTAGGTTGGGGAACTCTCTACCTCATATAAAACGGGGTCTGAGTGGCAAAACCATCAGTTTGATGGAGGAATTTTTTCTAGAGCTTTATCTAGAAATTTCTTGATATTTCTTCGTTCAATCTTGTCAAGAATATTGAAAGCTTAAAGATAAAGAGATAAATGCCATAATCACTTAAGCTAAAGAGTTTTTGTTCATTTAATTGTTCTCTGAATATATGATTTGTATCACAGCTTACTATTGTGTTGAAAAAAACTATATATTCTTCTTCTAAAGAAGCTCCTCTTGGAAGATAAAATACCTGCGTCAGATTTTGATTTTTAACATCTCTAACCATGTCTTCTACCGCCTGCCTATTTGCACCATGGCTCAAAAGTCTTTCTTGGTACGTATTCAGTCTGACGAGAGGACAATAACATATTCTTGAAGCATACATTCGAATATTTTCAGGATTATTGTCACAAGAGTTTGAAATAACCATGACTGGCACTTCTCTGATTGTATTATTTGGTAGAGAGATAACAGGGAGGCTTCTAATACCATCTCCTTGAAGTACCTGCTCTCTTTGTTGAGCAGGTTGGCTGTAAAGTCTACTGCTAATATTTTCAGGGAATTGATTTAGCTCATGGAGTAGGATGTCTGTTGCTTCTGGGGAGAGGTATTTAGGAAGATAAAGTTTTATTTCCTCTGGAGAAAGCATCTGTAATCAAACTAAATCCCAAAAGAACTCGCTTGCTATTTTTGCAAACTCTGGATTAATATCTCTAGTATTCTCTAATAATTTAGTTGCGAAACTTTGTATTGTTTGGAATTTGAAAATATCAATTATTTCTTCAGAAGAAAAATCTATTTCTAGGTCTTCTTCCCAAGGGTAATCTAGGCAAAGTTCATTTGGTAAATCATAATATTCTCTTGGTACAAAAACATATAGATTTTCCTCTTCATAAAGACTCGGCAATACTGCGGATGCAGTTGAGCTTCCGAAAAGATGAGGATATTTTGGTAGGTCTCTTATTAATTCCATATCTAATACTCTGGATTAAATTCCTTTAGGAAGTCTTCTTTTAGTAAACTAAAGAATAGTTCCTTTTCTTTAGTATGAGCGTTTTCGAGAATACTGTCAAATTGGTCGATGATAGTATTTCCGTTTTCCTCAAGATAAACATCAATATCAATTATTGAACCTTTCTTCTCATTACCGTTTCGTTCAATTTTTGCATTGTTGGAAACTTTCAAGTCTCTAGTAAAATCCCCTGATTTAAGAGAAGTTTTAATAAAAATCTTGTCACTTTCTAATGGCTTTTCATTTAACAATAAATCTAAATTTATCTTCTCATAAATTTCTAAGTCTTCAAAAAAGTTCATATATCTAAGACCAAATCTTTTTGTGGTTTTTATTATCTGTATAGCTTTAATTTTTTGAAAACATTCCTTTGTTTTGGGTGAAAGGATGTTCCATCCAACATATTCATTCTTATTAATTAGTGAGATAGATTTCGGACCTATTTGAAAAAGGAAAGTATCATTGGATAGTCTGTAGTGTGGTTTGTACTGTAAGTTTGGGTCACTGTTACGAATTTGTTCAGGAAGTTGCAGGATGGGCAGATTTATAGGTTTGTTTGGAAAGATGTCATTAAAGGCATTATAAACGACACCAAAGATTGCCTCTGCGGGTATGGCAGAATCAAATCTTATTTCAACTACTGATTCAATTATCGGACAAGGCGTTATTTTCTTAGGGGCTGCCATTCTATCTCTTAGAACATTGGTTGATTGATTTATGTTGCATAATAGATTAGATGTATTATACTAAAAATACATTATATTACAAAATTAATTTGTAAGCGAAAAATATCTCTTAATTGAGTATTAAAGAGAAAAAGGAAGGGGTATTGGTGTTAAGCAGGATAAGAAGTAACTAATTTACTTTTTGCTAGTAAAATTATGATTCTTTATAATATTTCTGTCAGTAAAATCACATTTGAAAGGGAGGTGCAATATGACCTTGGGAATAAGTATGGCAGCATCAGGAGGTATCGTATTATCTACTGATAGCAGACAGTCTTATCGTAATCGGAAAGGAATATCTAGAATAGGAAGTGATAACGCTTCTAAACTTTTTCAGCTAAACAGAAGAATTGGTATTGCTGTAGCTGGATTAGCTTTTATAGTTGAAGATGAAGTTCCTAAAAATATTAGCAAGTTTATTGAAGAATTTAAGCATTCTGAAAAAGCTGCAGAGTTAAATGTCAAGGAAGCAGCAAAAAGCTTACACGAGTTTTTTAGTAACAAATATAAATGGCAAGAGGCATTAGATAAATTACCTGATAACATTAAAAAAGATTTGCAAAATAAAGGTTGTGAAGTCTTAGAGATAAAAAAGGACAAATTTACGATTAAGTTTAGATTCAAAACTCCTGAAGGGATTGTACAAGACGGGATTGCTGGAGTTGATATGATAAACCTCATAGTAGGTGGATATAACCAAGATGGAACTTATGAAGTATATATTTGTTATATTCCAGGAGAAATAAAAAAGAAAAGGGATAGTAAAGAAAAAGGCAAGGAGTATGGTGTTTGTTGGATTGGTCAACAAGATGTAGTCCAAAGGATTGTTTTGGGGCATGACGCACGAATAAGAAATAATAAGTTTGTTAAAGAAGCAATTCAAAAGTACGGAGAAGAAGAAATAAATAAACAACTACGAAACTTAGAGTATAGCATTCAATATGGGACTATGGCCTTACAAGATGCTGTAGATTTCTGTGCTTTAATAATTCAAACAACTTCAGCAATACAGCGATTTTCGGATGGCATTTTAGCTGACCCAGGAGATATTCCAGGTGTTGGAGGTGCTGTTGATATAGCAGTAATTACCCCTGAGAGAGGTTTTGTTTGGCTCAGCAAAAAAAATATGAAATTTGGAGAAAATGAGATAGATTTAGATAAAGAGCCTAAACTAGAAGACAAAACTTGAGGCAAGTGGAAGTTGTGACGGTTCAGCTAAATTCGGACCACTCATGATTTTTCTTAAGCGATGGTTTGCATATAATGAAACCATTAGAGGAGAAACGCATGAGTACCAAGAAAAAGTCATCGCCTGAATCCATTGT
>Ga0114922_10007247_pt1 | contig 10154 bp, 20 predicted proteins | sample AartaG_FD_100975 | JGI IMG/M metagenome (GOLD analysis project Ga0114922, IMG submission 100975) | Deep subsurface microbial communities from Aarhus Bay to uncover new lineages of life (NeLLi) - Aarhus_00045 metaG | ecosystem: Environmental > Aquatic > Marine > Oceanic > Sediment | place...
ACATGATTTATCTTTATTAAGAGGAAGAAAAGTTTTAATTCTTACAAGTAAAAATGAAATATTAAAAGGAGTTATTGGCAGTAAACCCGTTCATTTAATGGATAGCGAGACAGATGAATTGCCATATCTAACAACCGATGTTACTTTAGATATAGGTATTAGAAGAAGAAAAAAAGTATTATCTTATATTTCTATAGGCGACCCTGTTGTATTACAGCCAGAATTTGATAAATTAATTGATAATTATTATTGTGGTTCTGGTTTTGATGATAAAGCAGGGTGTTTTATGTTAATAGAAATAATAAAAACAATCACAAGCACTCGTATAAAACCTCTATCTACTTTAAAATTTGTATTCTCTACTCAAGAAGAAATCGGTTGTAAAGGAGCAAAAGAAATATCTTATAGATTTAAACCTGATTTATTTATCGGAATAGATGTTACTTTTGCAACAGACCAACCAAATGTAGGCGAAAGAGAAACCGGAAGATGTGTGCTTGAACAAGGCATAGCAATATACAAAGGCGTTAATATTCATCAACCATCAGTTGCTTTATTAAATTCAGTAGCAAAAAATAGTAAAATAAAAATTCAATATTTAGCAACTTCTTCCACCGGAGGAACCAATGCCAAATCTGTAGCTAATATGTGTGGCGGTATTAAGATTATAGATATAGGAATACCATTAAGAAATATGCACTCTCCAGTTGAAGTAATTAATATGATAGATTTAAAAGAAGGTTCAGAGTTGTTGGCAAGTTTTTTAATAGATAGAAGATTGAATGATACAATAGAAAAATAAGGAAAAATATGTTAATTTATATTTCACGATTGTTATTGGCTTTAGTTTTAAGTGCAATAATAGGATTTGAAAGAGAACAGCAAGATAAAAATGCAGGATTAAGGACTTTAATGCTTATAAGTTTAGGTTCTTGTATTTTTACTTTACTTCCTTTTCTTTTGCTTCCCATTTCAAAACAAATGAATTTTACCTATGATTTTTCGAGAATTATAGCATATACTGTTGCTGGTTGTGGATTTTTAGCGGGTATAGTGATAATAAACAATAGAGGTAAAGTTGCAGGAATAACTACATCTGCCTGTATTTGGGCTATTGTAGGGATAGGAATATTGTGCGGTATAGGAGAATATGTATTAGCAGTTGTAAGTGCTTTTTTTGTTTATGCAATTCTGAAACTGAAATATGTAAAAATTAAATTAGAAAAGAGAGTTAAACGATGCAGAAGAAGAAGAAAGTAGAGTTTATACCTTTAATCAAAAAATGCACCTATCATCATAAGAAAGAAGATGGTGTTTGTAGAAATTGTAATGATACTATGAAATATCAAGATGGTTATTATATGATTTATGAAAAAGATGGAAAGAAATATGCGTTTTTTGTGGATTCAATAAAATAAGGAATAAAATATGAATAGAGCAAAGCTTCCAAAGAAGAAAGAAAAATTATATAAATGCATTGGCTGTAGAGGATGCACGAAACAATGTTTATATAATGGTAGGGTAGCAATAAAAAGATATGCATTAAGACTTAATACTCTTATGATTTGTAATAATGCTACAAAACAATCATTTAAAGATGATAAATTAATTCCTGAAAAGTAAACGGAGAAAGAATGATAAAACAAATCATATTAAAACATTTAAAACAATATTTAGATAAACACAAGATAGAATATACAAAATGTGGCGTTAATATGATAGCATTAAAGAAATGTATTTTTTGTGGAAAAGAATTTAGTGCGACACAAATTCCAAATAATCCCAAAATTGCCTGTAAAAATTTAAAAGAATGTGGAAAGAGATACACTATTATCGAAATAGCGAGAAAGATAGAAAATCTTACAGGAACTGATGAAGAAATTCTACATCATATTAAAGAAGATTTAAATATTAATATAGTTACTTCTATTGACCAAAAAAATACTAATAAATTATTTGAATTTTATAATACAAATAGTTTCGACTTAGTTCCTATAGTAAAAAACAAAAAATTTCCAATAGAAAAGGATTGGACAAATAAAGAACATAAAGACATTGAAGAATGGCAAAGATGGATTTTAGATGGACTTAATGTGGGAGTTAAGACAGGAATAATAAGTGGGATAACAATTTTAGATGTAGACCAAAAACCTATACCAGAAGAAATTGTAAAAATAATGGGAAAAACATTAACTCAAGAATCGACGCATGGTTATCATCTTTTCTATAAATATGAAAAAGATTTCCCAAAAACTCGCATTGATAAACTTAAAATAGATATAGAAAATGATGGCGGACAAGTTGTTGTTTCCCCAAGTTCTATAGATGGAATACAAAGAAAAATGAAATTAGATAATCCTATTATTAAAATGCCAGAAGAATTAAAGAAATTTATACAATCAAAAATTACAGTTCCTAAAAAAACTTATAGCGAAAATTTAAAAGAAGATATAAAAACAGGAGATTTTAAAATTAATCCTAAAGACCTTCAATTAGTAAATAATAATTTGGAAGGATGTTGTAATTCTTCTTTTATTAAATTAGGAGGAATTTTAAGAAAACAATTACCCGCAAAGCAAACTGCTCATGTATTACATACTTTAAATAAAGTTTTATTAGAAAAACCTATGAATCCGAAAGCTATCAATTCTATGATACGAGAGTTAGATAAATATATAGTCTTTGATGAAAAGACATTAGCCGATGAAATTCTGAATTACATAAAAGGCGTAAAGGAAGCTGGCAAGACAGAAGTTGCTATGGCAGTAGTAGGAACAAATAGAGGCAAAGATTATGAAAGAGTTAATCTCGCTTTAGAGTATTTAGTAAAAGAGGAATTTTTAATGAAAAAGGGACGAGCTTACGGCATAATAAAGAAAGCAGATTGGAAAACAAATTTGATAAACATCGGTATACCTATAGATTTTAAAATGCCTTATTTTGAAGATATAATGAGTTTTAATTGGGGAGATTTAATTTTAATTGGAAGTGCAAATGCAAGAGGTAAAACACATATCTCTATGAATATAATTAAGCAATTAGTCAAACAAGGTAAAATTCCTTATTATTTATCATTAGAATCAGGGTCGAGATGGAGTAAAATTGCATTGCAATTAGGATTAAAGGAAGGAGATTTTTATTGGGATGAAGTTACAGATGCCACTGGAATCGAATTAGAAATGGGAGCAATTACCATTATTGATTGGTTATGTCCAAATAATTATGCAGAAGTAGATAAGTTACTTAAACATTTTACAGAAAAATTACAGAAAACAAAAGGTATAGCAATTGTATTTATGCAACTTAGAGATAATAATGATTGGCTCGCTAAAGATTTAGTTAAGCAGTTTCCCTCTTTTGCTTGTAAATATGTTTATAGTGATGATGAAACTGGCGAGTATGGAAAATTCACCATTGATAAAATTAGAGAAGCTAAATTTAAAACCAAAATCTATGAAATTCCTTGTAGATATGATTGGTCGAGCAAGGAATTAACTATGATTGAAGAAATGGATAAAGAAATTCCTGATGAAAAAATAACAAAAGATAAACCTAAAACTCCAAAAGGTCGAATCATCAAAGGTGGAGAGAAGAAATGAAGTATTGTCCACATTGCAGAAGATATGTAAATACTTATACTGATGAATTAAAAACAAAAAGAGCAGTTACTACTATTTATTATTGTGAAATCTGTAATGGATGGATTGAAACTATAGAAACACCGAGAGTAGAATGAAGAAAAAAATCAAATTAGATAGAGTAGAAACATTTCTGGGAAGAAATTTGGCATGTGATTTTGTTGTTGTTGGTATAGATGTAAGTCTTTATTCTACAGGAATAGCACTTATAAGAACAACAGATTCTTATTTAATAATTGAAAAGTTAGATACAATTAAAGTTCCTAAAAATCCAAAACATTTCTTAAAAACTACCGATTCTTTTTTAGAACAATTAGACCAAATAAAAAGAGATATTATTTCTAAATTTACTATAAATGAAGTTATTATTGAAGATTGTTTTTTAAAAAAGAATGTTACAACTCTTAAAGCATTAGCAAGATTTGGCATCTTAGCTTATGAAAGATTTAGAGGTTGTGCTAATAAATGTCATTTCAAATTGCCTACTTCAGCAAGAAGAATTATTAATTTTAAAAAACTTAATAAAAAAGCAAAAGGATTAAAATTGAAGAAAGAATTAATAGAATATATTAGTGCGACATTGGATATAGGTTTCGAAATAGAAGACCACGACCAAGTTGATGCTCTTGTTTTGGCATTAGCAGGATTGGTAATAGAATGAAAAAAATATTTAATGTATTGATGATTTTATTAATATTAATTCTCCATTATCGCAATGGTTGGATTCAAAAGATTCACGATGTAGATTCTTATATGATTACAAATAAAACTATCATTATTCATATAAAGTCCATTGTTTTACCTATTCGGATTAATAGAGATGAAATTCTATATTGGGAGGAAAGACATGAGTAAAAAGAATGAAAAGTTGGATAAACTACTTAAAAGTTTAGAAAAAAATTATATAGTTCATAAAGCCAAAGATTTTAAGGAAGACCCAAAAATACGCACAGAAATATTCGGGCTTGACTATGTATTATCTGGAGGAATTCATCAATGCTTAGGTGGTCATAGAATTGAATTTTTTGGAGCAGAATCTACAGGAAAAAGCACTTTTGCTTTAAAAGTAATAGCACAATATCAAAAATTAGGGAAAGTATGTGTATATATGGATGGGGAACATTCTTATGACCCAGACTGGGCGGAGATATGTGGAATAGATAATGATAATCTTTTAATAGTAAATCCCAATAATTTACAAGAAGCTGGAGATTTATACGTTAAATTAATCCCAGAAGCTGACCTAATCGTTACAGATAGCATTGTATCGCTTATTCCAGAAGAAGAGATAGAAAGAGATACAAATGAACCAACAATGGCATTACAAGCAAGAATAAACTCTCTTATTACTCGTAAGATATATAAAACAATATCAAATAGAAAAACAACTATGATATTTATTAATCAATTACGAGAAAAAGTAGGGCAACTCTATGGTAATCCTTACACTACGGGCGGAGGCAGGGCGTTGAAACATATGTATAATACTCGTATAGAATTTAGAAATGGTAAGCCAATAGATATAGGAAGTGGAGATAAGAAAGAGCGAATTGGCTATGAAATTAACATGAAAGCAATTAAGAATAAAAAAGGAACTCCTTATAAAAAAGCAGTTGTAGATTTTTATTTTACAGGAAATATAGATAATTGTAAATCTCTTTTCTTTGCTGGAATAAAATATGGAGTTGTTGAATTATCAGGAAAAACATATACATTTAAAGATAAGAAAGCAGTGGGTAAAGATAATTTTATAAAGGAATTAACTGATAAAGATTATAAAAAAATAGAAGAAGAATTATGGAAAAGAATGAAATAAATAAAGAAGGATTTGATTGTTGTCCTTATTGCAATGGTAGAAAGAAAGTTAAAAGATATGATGGAAAGATTTTAACTTGTATTGCTTGTAACGGAACAGGAGAAAGAGGTAAAGATTACGGAGGTTTTACTGAAGGAGTAATATATGGAATTTAAAATTAACAAAAAAGAAGGAGTAATAAAATCATGAGAGTAAAAGAGATAGAAAAATTATTTTTAGATGAAGCGACTTTAGATTTAGCACTTGAAGATTTAACGAAAGATATGAAGATAGTAGATAAGTGGGTAGATACTTCACTTTCAGAACTTGATGACAATCCAGAGCAAATTAAAAAAGCATTAGACCAACTTTCAATTGCTTATGGAAATTTAAGAATTGTGTTAGGTGTTGCTGAAACAGAATATCGCAATCGAGAGGTTAGATACTATCAGGAAAAGAAGATGGAAGCTGAAAATAATGGAACTAAATTTGTTTCTGGACAAGCAGAAAAAGAAGCTTCGGCTTATGTTGCAGAATATAGAAGAATAAGAAATCTTGTGCAAGCTTATAAAGAGTCAGCAGATAAAAGAATAATTACATTGCAAAGTATATTAAAAGATATTCAAAGAGAATATCGTCAACATCCTTCAACGGAGGCATAAGATGTCAAGAAAATATAAATATTTACATACTATTAATAATTTTCCAGCTTTTTTTCATCCCATAGTTAGACAAATATGTTATATAACAACATACGACCCCGGAATTTTGGTAGATACTTTACAACAGATAAGAAAAGAACAAAAACTAACATTCAAAAATAGAAAAGAATGGGGATTTAATGCTCATAGACATGATTATGGATATGTAAGAATATATATTTAAAGGAGGATAAATTATGAGAAGAGGTTCTAATTTTTGGTATATTCGAAGAGCTGATTTAAAGAACGGAAAGTGTGTTAGAAAAAAATATAAAGATACTGACGAATGGTGGTGCTATCGATATAAAAAATCTAATTTAATTAATCCACAAACAAATAAACCATTTGTAACAGATGAAAGATACCTTCATGCTATAATTGTAGCTTTAGGTGCCACTAAATTTACATCAGATGAAAAGCATAGAAAAGCATTTACTATTGTTGGAGAACGCTATACTAATGATAGAAATGGTAATGATTTAGATTCTTATTTGACTAAGACAAATAGAGGTAAAGTATAATGAATGATTTAGATTTTACTATATATTTTATTAAATTATTTGTAATGTTAATTGGAGTTCCAATTATAGTTGTTTTAATAATAAATAAACTAACTTTTGATGTAAACAAAGCTCCTTCTTGTTATCAACCTAAAATATTTCCAAGGAGTAAATAAATGAGAGATTTGATTATAGGACTTTTTGCTATAACTGTAGTGCCGATGGTATTTGCTATTGTAATAGATAGAGTAATTAATCGTCAAAAAAAAAAGAAGAAAAAAAATGACAGATAATATACATAAAATATGGGGCGAAAGAAGAAGGATGTTACTTACAGATAAAGTTGAAATTGACTTACTTTATCTTAAACCGGATTCATTTTGCTCTACTCATAAACATAAAAATAAATTAAATCGATTTGTAGTAATAGAAGGTTCTGTTATTATAGAAACAGAATTTGGTAAAAAACTTGTATTAGCAAAAGAAAGTTTTACTGTTAATCCTCCATTAGTGCATAGATTTCTTTCAAGAGAAGATTCTACAATTGTTGAATTGGCTTATGTAAAAGAAGGTAAGATAGATGAAAATGACATTGAAAGAATTAGTCAGGGCGGTAGAATAATTAAAGGTATCGAAATGACAGAGGATGAACTTAGAGAAAAAGGATTATTGGGATTTTATGAAGTTTAATAAAACTGAAAAAAAGAAATGTAAATTTTATGAACACGGCAAATGCCTTAATCCAAAAAGATATGGGCAGGATTGTAGAGCTATAACATCAAATGCAACACAGCCACAAAAAATAAAAGATTGTATGCATTTTGAAGAAAGAAGAAAATGAAAAAAGAACTTATAATTTTAGTCGGAAATATAGGAGCGGGGAAATCTACTTTAGCAAAAAAGTATCAAAAATTGGGATATATTATAATTGCAAGAGACCAACTAAGATACGCTATAGGTGGAGGAGTTTATATTTTTAATTTAGATTATGAACCTATTATATGGAAAACAGAGATACAAATGTTTAGAAAATTTATAAAATTGGGAGTTAATATTGTTATTGATGAAGTCGGAATAACCGAAACAGTGAGAAAAAGATATATTCTTTATGCTAAGAAATATAATTATAAAATCATTGCTATAGAATTTTCCAGATTATCTATGAAAGAATCAGTAAATAGAAGAATGAAAAATCCACATCAGCAAGATGATAGAGAGTTATGGGAATCTGTTTGGAAAAAATTTGATAAAATATATGAATCTCCAAGAAAAGACGAAGAGATAGATATAATAATAAGAAATTATGAAAATTATGGAGCTAAAAAATGAACATTTTATTAATCATATTAGGAATTTATTTTATTATACAACCATTTTTAGGCCCATTGTTAAATAGACGTATTAAATCAGATAGTCTTGAGATTTTTGCGGGGGTTTCTTTTTGGTTAGTTCCTGTTGGTATTTTTATAATTATCGGACAACTTATAGGAGTAAATTAATGAAAACTATTATAGCAGGAAGTAGAGATATAAAAGAAGTTGATTGGGAATTAGCTGTTGCTTTATATGGTTGCCCGTTTTATGACCAAATCACAGAAATTGTATCTGGAAATTGTAGAGGAGCAGATAAAGCTGGAGAAAGATTTGCAAGGATAGCCAATATAAAATTAACAGTTTTTCCTGCTAATTGGCATACTCATGGAAAAAAGGCGGGGTATATAAGAAATGTAGCTATGGCTAATTATGCAGACGCTTTAATTGCCATATGGGATAAAAAAAGTAAAGGCACTAAACATATGATAGATATAGCTAAAAAGAAAGGTTTAAAGGTATTTGTTCATGAAATTAGTTAATATTTATAATTCAAGAAGAACAATATATCTCTTCTGTAGAGATGAAGATGGAAGATTACATATTAATAAGAAAAATGGATTCTTTCCATATTTCTATGAACCTTATGAAGCAGGTGGAGCAGAATCTTACACAGGCACTCCCTTAAAGAAAATAATCCTTTCTGAACCAAGAGATGTTCCTAAAAAAAGAAGCAATAATGCTTGGGAAGCAGATGTATTATTTACTCGCAGATATATGATAGATAAAATAACAGAGCTTGAAAAATGTCCTATTAAGTGGGCTATGCTTGATATTGAAATTTTAAGCGAAGAATTACCAGATGTAAATTTAGCGAATAAGCCGGTTTCTTCTATTACTATTTATAATTCATTTACTAAACTCTATCAAACATTTTATCTTGGAGATTATGAAAATGAATATGAAATGATTGCTGATTTTATTAATTATTTACAAGAAGAGAAATTTGATATATTACTTGGTTGGAATATGGTAGATTTCGATTATCCTTATCTTCATAATAGATTTCCAGACTTTGCAGAAAAAATAAGTCCTATAAATAAAAGTCGTTATGGAAGAGAAGATATTTGTTACCCTGCTGGAACATCAATTGTAGATTATTTATTATGGTTTAAAAAGATAACTTTGAATAGAGAAAATATCTATACTCTTGATGCTATTGCTCAAAAATATTTAAAAACTGAACCGAAAGAAAAAATAGATTTCACTCAATTATCTGAAGAATTAAAAAAGCATAATAGATTTGATGTAGAATGTATGGTTAAATTAGAAGAGAAATTTCAACTTATTTCTTACTTTGATGAAATCAGAAGATTAAGTAAAGTTGAGTGGGAAGATATGATTTGGAATTCTCGTATGATTGACCAATTACTTTTACAAGAAGCAAAGAATAATGGGATAGTTCTTCCTATGAAACCAAGCGAAGAAAGAGGCACTTTGACAGAGAAAGAAGAATTTGAAGGAGCTTATAGAGAAATTTTTAAGAGTGGTAGATTTGTTAATGTTGGGAAATACGATTTAACCAGTGCCTACCCCGCTGTAATTAAAGAATTTTGTCTTGATACTTCGAACATTCGCACTCAAAAAGAAAAAGATTGTCTTGAAATTAATGGCACTTATTTTAAACAAAATAATAATGCAATTTTACCTTTAGTTGTTAATAAATTATTGACTTTGAAAACTCAAATAAAAGAAGAATTGTCAACTCTTGACCCATCTACTATCGAATATAAAGATTTGAATCTCAAATATAAGGGAATTAAAAGTTTGGTTAATTCTGCTTATGGAGTTTTTGGAAATAGATTTTTTAGACTCTATGATAAACGAGTAGCATCTGGAACTACATTTTTAGTTCGTAGCGTTTTAAAATATATTATAGAGAAACTTAAAGAAAAAGATTATGAAGTTATATATGCAGATACGGATTCTATTTTTATTAATAACAATACGACAGATATTTCAGATTTGCTTAATGAATTAATTCAACAATGGGTTAAAGAAACTTTTGGAAAAGAAAAGATAGATTTAGAATTTGGGTGTGAAGGCGTATTTAATAAACTGTTACTTTTCTCTCTTTGTAGATATTTAGGATATTTATAGATAGATTCAGGGTTAAAGAAAGAAATTTGCGGAGTAGAAATTAGAAGAAA
>Ga0114922_10007248_pt1 | contig 10153 bp, 12 predicted proteins | sample AartaG_FD_100975 | JGI IMG/M metagenome (GOLD analysis project Ga0114922, IMG submission 100975) | Deep subsurface microbial communities from Aarhus Bay to uncover new lineages of life (NeLLi) - Aarhus_00045 metaG | ecosystem: Environmental > Aquatic > Marine > Oceanic > Sediment | place...
ATGGCCTCCACCAGGTCTCTGACGCCGTCGGCCTGGGTGACGTCGGCCGGTGCGGTAAAGATGCGCTCTGCAGGCAGGCCAACCTCGGTGGCCAGCCGCTCCAACTTCTCCGACCGGCCGATCAGCGCCAGGTGAGCCTCCGTCTGGGCGAACTCGCGCACCACGACCGAGCCTAGCGCTCCTGTCGCCCCGGTGATCAGAACCACTTTGTCGCGCAAGCTATCAGACATTGCTTCCTCCTCGTCTCCCCTGCCCCTCCGCTCCTCTGCTTCTTTGCCCCTCTGCTCCCCTGCTCCTCTGCCTCCCTAAACAAGCTCTGCCCGTAGCGCCTCTATTTGTTCCGCCCGCAGCTTTTCCAGCGGCTGCTGCACCAGCGGACCGGCCCTCAGCGCCAGCACCTGCTTCTCGTAGGTTGGGACTGGCTCGCTCCGATAGACAATGCCGATGGGGATGCGCTCTTCCCACTCCTGAGCCTTGACCCAGGCCGCCGTTCGGTTTTGTGGCGCGTACCCTTCTTTATCTTCCAGCTTGTAGACCCGTTGGCGGTAAAAGTCGTAGGCGCTGGCCCGGTTGAAGGTGACGCAGGGCTGAAGCACGTCCACCAAGGCATACCCTGGATGCTGTAACGCCTCGCTGATGAGCCAGACCAGATGACGCAATTCGCCCGGATAGCCCCGGGCCACAAAGGTGGCTCCGGCAGCGATGGCCAGTGCCAGTGGCTGTACTGGTCGGTCAATGGCTCCCTCCGGCGAGGTGGGTGTGCGCATGCCTGGTTCGCTGGTGGGGGAGTATTGGCCTTTCGTCAGACCGTAGACCCGGTTGTCCTGCACGATGTCCACCAAATCAATGTTGCGCCGAACAGCGTGCAGCCAGTGACTCAGCCCCATACCATACCCGTCGCCATCGCCGTGGACGGCCATGATCTTGAGGCCGTGGTTGGCCAGCCTGGCCCCGGTGGCCACTGCCAGTGCCCGACCGTGAATGGTGTGAAAACCGTTGATCTTCATATAGTGAGGCAGTTTGCTCCCACAGCCGATGCCGGTGAATATGACCACTTCGTGGGGCGCGATGTTCTGTTCAGCCAGGGCCATCTTGATCGCGTTCAAAATGCCATAGTTGCCACATCCTTTACACCAGGTGGGCTGTTCGGGGCCATCAAAGTCTCTTTTCGTACGGATGTTTGCTATCCGTACCATCTCTACGCCTCCTTCACTCGGGCCAGGATGTATTCGGGGGTGAAAGCCCGACCATCATATCTGAGGATTGTGTTGTCCACCGCCCGGCCAGTATTAGCCCGGATGAGCATCGCCAGTTGGGCGGTGGCGTTGCCCTCCACGGCGACGAGCCGTCGAGCTGGCTCCAGAGCTGCCGTCACTGCCTCGGAGGGGAAGGGCCACAGGTCCACGAAATGCAAGAGATTGGCCCATCCTGCCCGCTCCGCGTTCAGCCGATCCACTGCCTCCCGCAGCGGCCCGTAGGTGGATCCCCAACTGACAAAGGTGACCCCTGTGTCCTGGGGACCGTATCGCCGTGGGCCGGACATTTCCTCAGCCATGCCGATCAGCTTGCACTGCCGCTTCTCCACCTGCGCCGTGCGTATTTCCGCTTCTTCGGTGATCGCCCCTCTCTCGTCGTGCTCGTTGCCGGCAGCGACGTAGACTGCCTTTGGATGTCCAGGCACCGCCCGCGGTGAGACACCCGAGTCGGTAATGCGATAGCGCAGATACACCTCCTCCGGTCTCAGCGCATCCAATTCTACTGTGCTCAACAGCGCCCCTCGGTCAATCTCTACCGCCTCAAAGTCAAAACCGTCGAGTTCCAACGTGCGAACGGCCACGGCCAGGTAGTGGTCACTGAGCACCATAGCCGGGGTCTGGTACTTCTCCGCCAGGTTGAAGGCGCGCCAGCCGGCCGCAAAGCACTCCTCGTGGGTGCCGGGAGCCAGCAGGAAACGGGGGAACTCCCCTTGCGAAGCGTAGAGCATAAAGAGCAGGTCCGCCTGCTCCTGGCGGGTGGGCAAGCCGGTGGACGGCCCCGGCCGCTGGGCGTTGTAGATGACGACCGGCGTTTCCGTTATACCTGCCAGGCCCAGTGCTTCCACCATCAGCGCAAATCCCCCTCCCGAAGTTGGAACCATCGCTCGCGCTCCCATGTGGGCGGCCCCGATGGCCATGTTGATCGCCGCTATCTCGTCCTCGGTGTGCTTGGTCACCATACCATAGCGGACCGCGTGGGCCGCCATCCAGTGCAGCACCGGCGAGCCTGGCGTCATCGGGTAACCGGACACAAAGCGGCAACCGCCCGCCAGAGCGCCCAGGGAGAATGCCTGGGTGCCGTTGACCACCATGCGGGGCGGCGCGTCCGGTAGCCGCTCCAGCTTGAAGGGGAAATCAGTGGTGTGCTTCTGTCCCTCTTGATAGCCCGCCTCGGCGGCAGCAAGATTGCCGTCCACTACCTCCTGGCCCTTGCGGGCAAAGTTATCGCGGATAATGCTCGCCACCGGCTCCAGATCAAATCCTGTCATTCCCGCCGCGACGCCAAAAGCCACGGTGTTGCGCGCCAGCGCAGTTCCGGCCTGCTCTGTGGCGATGTCGCTCAGTGGCAGGCCCAAGTAGCGCACACCCTCTCCCGGCGGCGGCTCCGGCGATATCTGGTTCGAGTCGTAGACGATGGCGCCCCCTGCGACCAACTTATCCTGGTGGCGCGGGATCGTCTCCTCGGTCAACGCCAGCAGCAGGTGCACCGGTTCGGCGTGGGAGTAGAGCGGCCGGTCGCTCACGCGGATGGAGTGGAAATTATGTCCACCCCGGATGCGCGAGTAATAGTCGGGCAGGCCAAAGACGTGCAAGCCCCCACGCGCCAGCGCCTTGCAGAAGCCAGCGCCACTCGACTCCACCCCATCGCCTGCCGCTCCGCCGATTCTAATAGTCAACTCGTTGGTTATCACATTTCACTCCTCCGATTAACCTAATGCGACGTCCAACGTCATCATCACCGCGAACCCTAGCATCGCCCCTACCGTCGCAATATCGGTGTTCTTTTCCAACTGCGATTCGGGTATCAACTCCTCCACCACCACGAATATCATCGCTCCGGCGGCAAAGGCCAGGGCATAGGGCAGAATGGGCCGCATCAGAATGACGGCCGCCGCGCCCAGAACGCCCGCGATAGGCTCGACGACGCCGGACAACTGTCCGTACCAAAAGCTCTTGAGCCGGGACATTCCCTCCCGGCGTAGAGGCACCGAGACGGCGGCCCCTTCGGGAAAGTTCTGGATGCCGATGCCCAGCGCCAGCGCGACCGCGCCGGCCAACGTCGCCGCAGGCAGATTGGTAGCCAGCGCCCCAAAAGCAACCCCTACGGCCAACCCCTCCGGTATGTTGTGCAGCGTGATCGCCAGCACCAGGAGAATACTTCTGCGCCAGCCCGTTTTCAGGCCCTCCGCCTCCTCCATTGGGAACCCGATATGGAGGTGCGGTAACACCTTGTCTACCAGCCAGAGAAACGCTCCTCCCAACAAGAAACCCGCCGTAGCGGGAATCCAGGAAGGCATACTGAATCCCTCGGCCATCTCTATCGCCGGCGCCAGGAGCGACCAAAAGCTGGCAGCGATCATCACGCCCGCGGCGAACCCCAGCATACCGTCCAGCACTTTTCTGTTGATGCTTTTGAAGAAGAAAACCAGGCCGGCTCCTAACGCGGTCACGAACCAGGTAAAGCCGGTGGCTGACAATGCTTGTAATATTGGGGTCAAATTTTCGAACCATTGAATTACCATTATTCTCCCTCGTCCTTTCAGCCGCAGGGCCGATTCCGTACCGGCCCCAAGCTCAGACAAAAAGCGGCGCCATTTCCAGTTTCGTTGCCATCTCTGCCATCGCTTCTTCGGTCGGGGCTGATTGGAAGCGGCTGGCGGCATCCAACACTTTGGGGAGCAGGTGGATGTCACCCACTGTGTTCAAAAAGATGCCCGGCCGGCCTAGCGCCCAATGTACTGCCCGGTCAATATCGGCTTGGTCCTCGAGTGGTTCGTACCAGGTGCTGCGGGTCTGTGGCTTATCTCCCCACGGGCTGCGGACAATGGACTTGATGGTCTGCACCGCCACATTCCGCTCCTGACAAATGGCTACGAGCGCCTCGAAATCGGCCCCGTACTGAGGATTCTGCATCAGTAGATAGTTGTAGGGCAACAACACCGAGTCAAAGTCAAAAAGCTCCAGGCTGCGCCTATGCATGGCAGCGACAGTTAAACCGTGGCCCGTCACGCCCAGGGAGCGCGCCAGCCCTTGCTCACGGGCCTCGATGAACGCCTCCAGCGCCCCGCCTGGCCCCATCGCCGTCTCCCAGTCCTCCGGGTCCACCAGGATGTGCATCTGCCACAGATCCACGTAATCAACGCGTAACCGTTCCAATGAACGGCGCAGTTCGTCCCAGGCGCCCTGATACGTGCGTTGTTCCGTCTTGGTGGCCAGGAAGAACCTCTGGCGGTATCGCTCCATCCACGGCCCAATACGCAACTCCGCTTCGCCATACAAGGCGGCTGTGTCTATGTGATTGACGCTATATTCCAGTAGCACCTCCAACGCGCGGTCGGCCTCGGCCTGGGTCGCGTGGCTGAGGCTGGCCGCTCCAAATAGGGTGCGTGTGCTTATATGGCCTGTACGGCCGAACGGTTGTTTCTCGATCACTTTGCGATGCCTTTCACTCAAACTCTTCCTTATGTGGACCTTATGCAGGCCAGACCTTGCGCCCGCCACCCGGCGGCGTAATGGCGTCAATCCGCGCCATTTCCTCAGTGGTCAGCGGTGGGAGCAACGCCGCGCCTACGTTGTCTTGCAGTTGTTTGACGGTCTTAGCGCCGGGGATAGCCACTGTGACCGCCGGATGGGCCATCACAAACTGGAGGGCCAACTGAGCCATGGTGCGACCCTCGGCCAGGAGGCGCAACTTTTCCACCTTTGCCAGATCTTCCAGGTAAGTATTGCGTTCCTCTGGATTGTCCTGCCAGCGCTGCCGGAAATCACCCGCGCCAAACTGCGTGTCGGGGCCGAACTTGCCTGTCAGAATACCCATCGCCAGAGGGCCGCGCACGATGACGCCGATGCCGTTCTCCAGGCAATATGGAAATATCTCTGCCTCTGCTGTCCGGTTGAGGATGCTGTAGTCAGTCTGCAGGGTAACACAGTTACCATCGGCGTTGAAAACCTTCAGGTACGCCAAGTTGCTGGTGCTGACACCGTAGGCCAACGCTTTGCCATCCCGCTGGAGCCTCCGAAAACCTTCCAGAAATACTTCCATCGTGGGGTCGCGAAAGCTGATGTGGCTCTGAATGGTGTCCACGTAGTCGGTTTGCAAGCGGCACAGGTTGCTCTCCACGCCAGCAATCAGTTTCTCCACCGTGTCGTAGGCGGTTTGGTTGCGCTCGCTGTCAAAGTTCTGCCAACCAATCTTGGTGGCAACGACGAACTTGTCTCGACGCCCTTGCATCGCTTGCCCCAGCAGATCTTCGCTGTGGCCAGCGCCGTAGAGATCGGCGGTGTCGAAGAAAGTCACGCCAGCGTCCAGGGCGGCGTCAATCGTGCTCAAGGAATCTCGATCATCGGTAGGTCCCCAATCGTCGCCACCGATGGCCCATAGGCCAATGCCAATCTCGGTGACGGCGATGCCACTCTTGCCCAAAGTCCGTTTTTTCAAGGTCTGTGCCATTTTCCAATCCCCTTCTGTTACTGTTTTGGCGGAGCGGTGGCGTCAATCTGAGCCAGCACATCCTCATCTAGTTCTACGTCCACTGCCTTCAGGTTGCTCTCGACGTGGGCGACCCTGGTTGCGCCGGTGATGACGCTGCTCACACCCGGCTGGCGCAGAATCCAGGCCAGGGCCAGTTGGACGCGGGTGATGCCCAGCCCGGCGGCGATGGGCTTGAGACGGCGCACCAGCTCTCGCTTCTCTTCTTTGAACCAGGACTCACGAAGCCAGTCCTCGCGGGCCAGGCGGCTGTCCTCCGGCAGGCCATCGTCGTACTTGCCGGTAAGCATTCCGCTCGCCAACGGACTGAAGGTGGTCAGCCCGATTCCCTTGGATGCGGTCACAGGCAGAATCTCTCGTTCCACCCGGTCGCGGTACAGGATGCTGTACTGCGGCTGCTCGACCTGCGGCGGGTAGAGGTTGTACTGCCGCGCCAACCCGACCGCCTCTGCAATCTGAGCGCCGCTCCACTCGCTGGTGCCCCAATACAGGGTTTTGCCCTGATGCACCAGGTCGTCCATCGCCCGCACCACCTCTTCCAACCCCGTCTCCGGATCGTAGCGATGGCAAAAGTAGATGTCGAGATAATCTGTGCCGATACGCTTGAGCGATTTATGCACCGATTCCATAAGGTGCTTGCGTGAAAGCCCCCGGTCGTTGACGTCGTCGCTCATCGGCCAAAAGACCTTGCTGGAGATGACCAGCGTGTGACGCGGGAACTCGCGCAACACCGCGCCCATCATCCGTTCGGCTTCGCCGGTGGCATAAACGTCGGCGATATCGAAAAAGCTCACCCCGTTATCGTAAGCTGTGGTGATGATCTGGCGCGCCAGCTCGGCATCTTTGATGCTGCCGCCAAAGGTCGTCCAGCCGCCCAAGCCCAGTTCGCTGACCTTGAGGCCTGCATTGCCTAACCTGCGGTATTTCATATTTCACCTCCCTTATGTGTGCCGGATTGGCAACCCGACCTACAATATCTGTGTCCCAATCACACGTCAACCCCCAGGAAAAAGCGGATGATAAAACCAACAAAAAAGCTCAACGCTGCCACGCCCATGCTCAGGCCGGTCATCTCCAAGAAACGGCCCTTGAACGACACCTCCTGGGCAACGGAAATGTAATAGGTGAAAAAGGCGATAATCAAGACCGCGGCACTCAACGTCAGTCCCAGACAAATGTAAATTACTCAGCACCAGGTAGGGCAAAATCAAGACCAGCACGGTGACGATGTAAGCACTGCCAGTGTAAATCGAAGCCCGCAGCGGGTTCTGGTCGCCCCCCTCAGACTTGGTGGAGAGGTACTCTGAGGCTCCCATCGAGAGGGCGGCGGCGATACCGGTGATCGAACCGGTCAGGGCGATCAGATTCGTGTCTTGAAGCGCCAGAGTAAGGCCGGCAAGAGCGCCGGTCAGTTCCACCAGCGCATCATTCAGACCCAATACAATAGAACCCACGTAGCGGAGCCGCTCTTCATCCAGAAGTTGAATCAAAGCATCTTCGTGTTCATTCTCGTCGCGGATAATAGCCTCAACTTCCGGGATCGCCTCTCGCAGTTGTTCATAATTGTCCTGAGCGTCTTCCTCACTCCTCTCCATCAGCTTGATCCCGAAGGTGAAACCAAAGATACGACTGATCAAGTAATACTTCCAGGCCGTCAGTTTGCCGGGTTTGACGTCCTGCTGCGTATAGATTCGCCAACGCCGGTAGTGTCGAAGTTCGTCATCGGCAATCTTTTCCAGAACCCGCTTGTTTTCAGGGGACTTGATCGTTCCGGCCAACCTCTTGTAGATGTGATGCTCGGTGATCTCGTTTCTCTGGTAAACCAGCAGTTGCTCCCGCAACTCTTTGCTGATATCCATTTTCCCACTTCCTTTGCTAGACTGGTGGGTGGGTGGTGAATTGGTAAACTGGTAGATTGGTGGAGAGGGCTCCTCGCACATGCCACCCAATCTACCAGTCTACTAACCCACGCTGATCTCCTTGCTGCTCTCCCACAGCCCGTGGATGTTGCAGAAGGACATCGCGCGCAACGCGCCAGGCTTGCTCACCTTCAACGACACACTCGCCACAGGCGTCGTGAACACAGTGCCCTCGCCGTGGCCGCTGAACTCAAAGTGGCCCACCTGATAGGGGAACTTGTCCCCTTCCGGTTGAAAGTAGAGCGCGATCCAACTGATGTGGTGCTCGGCGGTGTTGGGGTGAGTGATCTCCTTCCCCACGCCGACCTGCACCTCAAAGACCTTGCCCGCCTTCACTGCGTCTGGGCACTCGATCACCGGTGCGTGCTTCTCCCTCTTCCAATCCGCTGTCTGAATGGTGTCTCCTAATGTCATTTTACCTCCTTTCTCTCATCAACTGTATGTCTTCCTCTAGAGCCTGCAAATCTTCCTCGTGCACGATCTCTTCCGTCATAATCTGCAGAGCCATCTCATACGTCACCGGGTCGGCGTTCTTCGTCAGCGCCACCAGCTCCTGGTACACCTGGATGGCGCACTGCTCGCCCTTGATATTCTGTTCCAGCAAGACTTCGACGTAGGGATCTTCAGGGGGTTCGTACCCGCAGTTGGTCATCTCGTACCAGTCTTGGGGTGCCAGGAGCGGCGTGCCGCCGAGCTGGAGGATGCGATCCACGAGCATCAGCGCGTGGCCCAGCTCCTCGGTGGCGTGCTCTTCGAGCTCCAAGGTAACTGCTCCTCTCATAGGCCCCTTGGCTACCTTGGCTCCTACCCAGTACTGGTAGTACGCCAGCCACTCGTCTGCAAGAGCCTTGTTGAGCCTCTCGATGAGATTGTCTACGTCCATACCTACGATCGCTCTTCCTTTTGTACCCATTTTGACTTGACCTCCTTTAGTTGATAGCTCTGTTTGGGCGCAGGTTTCACTTCAGCGCCGCGATGATCGTCCGGCAGAAAGCGGGCAGGTCGCCTGGCACACGTGAGGTGATCAGATTGCCGTCCTGCACCACTTCCGCGTCAACGTAAGTAGCCCCGGCGTTGATCACATTGTCTTTGACTGCGAAGAAGCACGTGGCCCGCTTGCCTTTCATGATGCCCGCCGAGATGGGCACCCACGCAGCATGGCAGATGGCAGCCGCGACGCCGCCGCGCTCGAACACGGTTCTCACCAGGTCGAGCATCGGTCGGTGGCGGCGTATCCGGTCGGGCGCGTAGCCACCCGGCACAATGACCGCGTCAAAGTCGTCCGCCGAGACCTCGTCAGCAGCGACGTCTACTTTCACCGGATAGCCCAGTTTGCTGTGGTATTCCTTCACGCCAGGCATACCCACAACCGTCACCTCGGCGCCGGCCTCGCGCATGCGCAGGAGAAGTTCGCCGCTCTCCCCAGGGCAACACCACACACCCGGTACCCAGTACCTGCTCTGTGGGCCTGCCAAAGTAGGGTTCGCTCTGTCCCGGTAAATCTGGCGCTTAGGTGTGACAGCCTCAAAACGCCATCTCTGGTTTCCAAATCTCCCAAACCTTGCCAGCCATTTTGAGGGTTTCGGTCTCGGGTGGCAGGATTGGTTTGCCTGGCTGCCACCCGGAAGGCATTAGTTCCCCGGTGGCCTGGTGGTGTTGGAAGGCCTTCAATTGGCGTACAACTTCTGCCACGTTGCGGCCTACCGGTGGGGTTAGAATCTCCATGGCCTGGACCACTCCCTCCGGATCGATCAGGAAGCGGCCACGAACATCTACTCCCTTCTCCCCGTCATACACTCCGTATAGAGCGCCGATTTTGCCCCCGGGATCCGAGAGCATGGGATAGGGGATGCCCCCCTCTACCATCTTGGACAGTTCCACCTCTTGCCAGACTTTATGGGAGTAGGTGCTGTCCACGCTGACCGAAAGCACCTCTACTCCCAACTCCTGAAACTCGGGATATTTGACGGCAACTGCCGACAGTTCCGTCGGTCAGACGCAGGTGAAATCAGCAGGGTAGAAGCAGAGCATCACCCACTTGCCTCGGTAATCGGAGAGTTCGATCTCCTTAGCCGCATCCTCATGATACGCCATGGCGGTGAAACCCGGCGCTTCTTTGCCTACTTGCACGCTCACTCTGGTTACCTCCTCTCTTGTGGTCGCCCGCGATAGGTAGGTGCGGGCGCTAGGCCCAACGATGGCTTTGGGCCGATTGCTGATCTCAGATGGGTTGCTTCCTTATTCCTTCCCCAAGTCACCTCCTTCGCACAACTTCTGCCCCTATCGAAACGTGATCTATGGGGCATCAGGCCTGTGGCTCGGTCTGTAACAGCGACTTCAGATCGAAGTCGTCATCCAACAGATGGTTGGCGTGGGCCGAAACATCCGCACCCTGCTTGATGAGTTGAGTGACGTGCCTTGCCCGTTCTTTGTCGTTGAGCAGAATCGCACTCACGATGCGCCCCTCGCGCAGCACAAACTTGCGGTAG
>Ga0114922_10007249_pt1 | contig 10152 bp, 5 predicted proteins | sample AartaG_FD_100975 | JGI IMG/M metagenome (GOLD analysis project Ga0114922, IMG submission 100975) | Deep subsurface microbial communities from Aarhus Bay to uncover new lineages of life (NeLLi) - Aarhus_00045 metaG | ecosystem: Environmental > Aquatic > Marine > Oceanic > Sediment | place: Aarhus...
CCGCCGGGTCTCCCGGGTGGACCGACACTTACAGCATCCAGCTGGGTGCTTTCTCCACCCTGTCGCGGGCCAGGGCGCATGCCGAGAGTCTGAAACGGCAGGGTTTCGACCCGGCGGTGCTGCCTGCGGGTAGTGACAGACTTTACCGGGTGCGGATAGTCGGCCTGCCCGGTCGCCCCGAAGCGAACAAAATAATTAAGAAACTGAAGAAAGAAGGCATTTCCTGCCACTTGATTTCCCCCGGAGATTGAGCCTGTATGAGTGCAGAAACACCATTGATAGAACAGTACCGGCGCATCAAGGCCGAGCATCAGGACGAGATCCTCCTGTTTCGCATGGGTGATTTCTACGAGATGTTCTATGAGGATGCCAAGACCGGGGCCAAGGTACTGGAGCTTACCCTGACTGCCCGGAACAACGGCGCCGCAGGCCGGGTGCCGCTGGCCGGGGTGCCGGTCAAGGCGGTCGAGGGCTATATCGCCAAACTGGTGGAAGCGGGATACAAGGTGGCGATCTGCGAACAGGTCGAGGACCCGAAAAAAGCCAAAGGACTAGTCAAGCGGGCGGTAACCGAGGTGATCACTCCGGGCATGGTGATGAACGAGTCGCTGCTGGCTAAAGTAACCAATAATTTCATTGCAGCAGTTCATCCGGTTCAGGGCGGCCTGGTCGGGCTGGCCTGGTGTGATGTTTCCACCGGCGAGTTTTACGTCGAGGCGGTTGAGGCCTCTGAATTAGGTGATGAGATTCTGCGGATTTCCCCGGCGGAGCTGCTGCTCGAAGGTGTGGAAGGACTGCCGGAACCGCCTCGTCAGGACCAGAGCCACCCTCTGCTCGAACTAATCGGCGAGGACCGGCCGGAGAGCCTTCACCTGACTTATCTCGAGGACTGGCGCTTCGACCGTGAAAGCTGCCTCGACCTTTTGCGACGGCACTTCGAGGTAGCCACGATGGAAGGGTACGGGATCGGGGACGACCACCCCGGGGTGATCGCGGCGGGAGTGCTGCTGGATTATATCGCCCGTCTCCAGCCGGCCAGCCTGAACCACGTGCGGACCATTCAGCCGTATTTCCCGGAGCGCCTGATGGTGCTCGATTCCGACACGGCGACCAACCTGGAGCTGGTTACCAGTTTCAGCGGAGGACGCGAATGCACTCTGCTGAACATCCTGGATCGTACCCTTACCCCCATGGGAGCCAGGGCACTGCGGCGCTGGCTGCTCGAGCCGCTGGTCGATTTCGAGTGCATCGCCGGCCGTCACGACCGGGTGGAGGCTTTTGTCGGTGACAGCGCCATGAGGCGCGAGCTGCGCAAATTTCTGGATTCGGTAGCCGATATCGAACGCCTGGTGGCCCGGATCTCCAGCGGCCGCGCCGGACCCCGCGAGGTGGCGGCAATGGGCAGGTCACTGTCCAAACTGCCGGAGATAAAGCAGTTGCTGGCCGGCACCGACAGCGCCGCTCTCCGGCAAAGCGCCGAGGAGCTGGAGGAATTCCCCAAGCTGGTGAAGCTGATCGCCGATGCCATGGCCGATGATCCGCCGGTCAATATAGCTGACGGCGGGGTGATCCGGGCCGGCTACAACCGGAAACTGGACGCGCTGCGAGAGCTGGTCAGCGAGGGCAAGAACTGGATCGCCCGCATGGAGGATCAGGAGCGCAAGCGTACCGGAATCAACAACCTGCGGATCAAGTACAACCGGGTTTTCGGCTACTTCATCGAGGTAACCAAAAGCCACCTCAAGCTGGTGCCCGATGATTTCATCCGCAAGCAGACCATTTCCACCGGAGAGCGGTTTATCACTCCGGAGCTGAAAGAGTATGAGGACAAAGTGCTGGGAGCCGAGGAAAAAATCGCGACCATGGAGAGTGAGCTTTTCAGCGGCCTGCGCGAACACCTGGCCTCGTTCAGCGGGCAACTGCAGCGAACGGCGCAAAAAATAGCCGCCATCGATGTGCTTTCCACCCTGGCCGAGGTGGCTGCCGAGAACGGCTATGTACGTCCCGAGATGGTGGAGGGAGACCGGATCGAGATCGAACAGGGCCGTCACCCGGTGGTCGAGCGGATGCTGCGCCGGGAGCAGTTCGTGCCTAACGACCTCGATCTGGATAACCAGCAGAACCAGATTATAATTCTCACCGGTCCCAACATGGCCGGCAAGAGTACGATCCTGCGCCAGGTGGGGCTTATCGTGCTGCTGGCGCACATGGGCAGTTTTGTCCCGGCCGAGCGGGCCAGGATCTGCCTGGTCGACCGCATTTTCACCCGGGTCGGAGCCAGTGACAATCTGGCACGGGGCAAGAGCACTTTTATGGTGGAGATGAACGAAACGGCCAATATCCTCAACAATGCCACGCCCCGGAGCCTGATCCTGCTCGATGAGATCGGGCGGGGAACCAGCACTTTCGATGGACTCTCTATCGCCTGGGCGGTAACCGAGTTTTTACACCAGAACCCCGCACGCGCGGCCAAGACCGTTTTCGCCACCCATTACCACGAGCTGACCGAACTGGAAACCATGCTGCCAAGGGTGTGCAATTACAACGTGCTGGTCAAGGAGTACGGCGAGAAAGTCATCTTTCTGCACAAGATCGCCCGGGGCGGCTCGGACCGCAGTTACGGTATCCAGGTCGCCCGTCTGGCCGGGATTCCCAAAGATGTGATCGCCCGGGCACGGGAGGTCTTAAACAACCTGGAATCCGGCGAGTTCACCGCCGATAACCTCCCTGCGCTGGCCCGCGGCAACATGGCCCCTACCGCCAAGCTCAAGCGCCAACAGCTCCCGCTGTTTGCCGCAGCTCCGCCAAGCCCTGCGCTCGAACAGCTGAAAGAAGTCGAGCCGGACAAACTCACGCCCATCGAGGCCTTGAAATTACTCTACGAACTCAAAAGCAAGGTTTAGCCATGTACCGCTTATCGGTGGAAAGGGAATTCTCCTCGGCCCATTCCTTACGCGATTACTCCGGCAAGTGCGCTGAAGTTCACGGCCACAACTGGAAGGTGCGCCTGATTGTCTGCACCGATAAACTGGATGAGCGCGGGATGGCGGTTGATTTCGGCAACCTCAAGGCAGTGCTGGATGAGGTAATCGCACCTTTCGACCATGTGGACCTGAACCGGGTTGCACCGTTCGACAGCCGGAACCCGACCGCTGAGAACCTTGCCAGGATCATTTTCGAGCAGGCCCAGCCGAAACTGCCCGCCGGTATCGAGGTCGATAAAGTCCAGGTGTGGGAATCGGATAAGAACCGGGTGGAGTATTCTCGCAGACCTGCGGTTTAATAAGCTTTTGGGCTAAAACCATAAGGGCCGACGCAAAACGCACCGATGACATTCTTTGTTAATCACGGGGGATTAAGGTAGGGGCGGTGCCAGGGTAAAACTACAGAATTTCACCCTTAAAAGTCTCCGACATTTTTCAGCGTGCTGGAGATTTTTTTATTCTTTCTGCCCTGTAGCAGGAGATTATCCTTCGAGCATCACAGTCTCGCCGTCAGCCACCTTTACCATTTGTTAAAATATTAACAAACCTTTAAAATAGTGTTGAAAGAATCCAAAGTAATTAGTATATGGCTGTCAAGGGTGGGCCGAATGGCCCATTTACATGCCCTTAACAGCCAAAAAAGCAATAAATTTAAATCCAGGGGCGTTTGAAATCTTTTTTTCAACGCCCCTTTAAACAATCGTCTATTTCAACAGCACCATCTTGCGGATACGAACAAAATCCCCTGCCTTGAGCCGGTAAAAGTAAGCGCCGCTTCCCACCTGCCGGCCGGAATTATCCGTGCCGTCCCAGAATACATGATGGATACCCGGTGTTACTACCCTGTCCACCAGGGTCCGCACCAGAGCGCTGCGCAGATTATAAACATTGAGATAAACACGCTCGTTGGAGCCTTCCGGCACGGTGTAGTTGATAGTGGTGGAGGGATTGAACGGGTTGGGACTGTTCTGGGCCAGGGAAAAGGCCCGGGGCAGGCTCGGAGCATCCGGGGATTCGCCGTAGAGGGCAAGATAGAAAGCCGCCTCTTCTTCGGCAGTAAGATTCAACTGCGGCAGAATGCTTTCCAGCCAGGCGATCTCTTCAGAGGAGAGTCCCTCGATCATTGTGATTTCACTTTCACCAGCCGCGGAGGCAAGAATAGTCTTGAAGTCAGGGCAATCCTTTTTATCTCTTATCGCCAATATCAATGTTATTGCGTTGTTAATAGGATAAAGTATATAATCGCCGATAACTCCCTTCCAGTTGAGTCTCGGATCATTAGTGTTACCACTTGCTATCAGGAGGAAACTGATTACATCGGCAATATTGATCTCGCCGTCACCGTCGCTAACTCCCCTCCAGTTGAGTCTCGGATCGTTAGTGTTATCCCTTGCTATCAGGAGGAAACTGATTACATCGGCAATATCAATTTTGCCGTCACGGTTGATATCGCAAGTTCCGCCGAAAAGCCAGCTTATGAAGATACTGCCGTTTGTTATTTCCAGTTCCGGCTCCTCCGGAAAATCTCCTGTGACCGATACATTGCTCAGTCTCAAAGTATCCATTCGCTCGACGCCTGTAATATCCCGGAAATAAATCGCGGCCAGCATACCATAGCCCGGGGCAACAGAGTCGGAGCCGGTCAGATCGGCCATGGTCAGTCTTAAAATCCCTGTGCTGTTGGCTTCCACCAGACTCGATGCGTCGTAAATAGCGTCTGCGAAAGCCTCAGCCGGTGAGATCGAATCAATCTGGATATTGTTATTATCGAAAAGCAACTCCAATGAAATACTGGTGATCGGATACTTCGAACCGATATATATCCCCACCGGACCCGCCGGCGAGTTCAGCGGTCCGACCGTAGAGTCCGCATTGACAATTATGTTCGCAAGGGATTCCCCTACTCTACCTGTATTTTCCAGGTCACGGCGGCCCTTGGGCCAGGGGCTTTCGGCCAGTCCCTGCGCAGTGCCGCTTTCCAGAGCGTATAAAAAGCCGTCCTCTGAGCCGAAATATACGGTGCCGTTTTCGTTAATTGCAGCAGACGAGACTATTCTTCCCCCGGTCCGATACTTCCACTTTAGAGTGCCGTCATGATTGACTGCATGGAAACAACTGTCACAGGAACCGACATAAACCGTCCCGTCCGCGCCCACCGACGGGGCGGCGCGCACCGTGTCGGCTGTAGCATACTTCCAGTTTAAAATTCCCTCTGAATCCAAGGCGTAAAGCCTGCCGTCGTCCGAGCCGAAATAAACTTTTCCATCCGTGCCCAGGACCGGTGATGACCTGATCGCACCCCCGGCTTCGAACTTCCAGTTGAGGACGCCTTCTCCGCTAACGGCGTATAGAAACCCGTCATCCGAGCCAAAAAATACTGTCCCGTCCGCGCCCAGAGCCGGGCATGTTCTGACTTTATCCCCTGTATCGAATCTCCATTCAAGAGTGAAATCCGAATTGACCACCCACAACGAATTGTTGTCCGAACCGAAATAGATCCTGCCTTCACTGTCCACCGACGGTGAGGATTCAATCGAACCGGTACGACCGTAGCCGCCTTTTATCTTTCCGTCGTAGTAGAAGGCAAAAAGGCCGTGAAGGGCACTGCCTATGTATATCGTGCCGTCATGCCCCACCGCCGCCGCACTGCTGAAAGGGCCGTAATTGATGATAACGTCTTCAGCTATCCTGCGCATATTCAAGTATCTGCATCTACGGGAACCGTCAGGGCCGATAAAATGCAAGGCGCTGTTCCCGGAGCCCAGAATGATATTGCCGAATCTGCCGACCGCCGCAGCCGGGGAGCGTTTCCGCCCAATGGGGTATTCCCATCTGATTGCGCCGTCCGGGCTGATCGCATACAAAAGCTCATTATTGGAGGGGATATATATAGTTCCGTACGAATCGACAGCGGGCGAGCAATAAAATAAATTACCGAGATCAACTTTCCATTTCAGTATTTCGTCGGGGGACTCCAGCGGTTGCTTTGCGTGATCGACATAAAGGATTTCAGATCGAAGCCCACTCAAGATAAAAAGAGACAATGTACAGGCAATCAATAAAGGTCTGAAGCGAAATCCATAACCCATGCTGCAGCCTCCCATGTTTACCCGGATAATTGATTTAAGAGTCCTACTTCAACAGCACCATCTTGCGGATACGGACAAAATCCCCTGCCTTGAGCCGGTAAAAGTAAGCGCCGCTTCCCACCTGCCGGCCGGAATTATCCGTGCCGTCCCAGAACACGTGATGGACACCCGGTGTCACTACCCTGTCCACCAGGGTCCGCACCAGAGCGCCGCGCAGATTATAAACATTGAGATAAACGCGTTCGTTGGAGCCTTCGGGCACGGTGTAGCTGATGGTGGTGGAGGGATTGAACGGGTTGGGACTGTTCTGGGCCAGGGAAAACTCTTGGGGCAAGCCGGGTTTCCCCGCCTCTCCGTATAGCGCCAGGCGGAATTCCGCCTCCTGCCCGGCGGTAAGGTTCAATTCAGGCATCATGTTCTCGATGTAATCGATATCCTCAGGACTCAAGCCCTGGATTTTCTCTACAGGCGAAACGAGTGCGCCCGAGGCGAGCGCGGCACCGGGAGGCCGGCAAGTGCCGAGCTGCATGGCGAACAGCAATTCGACTACGTCCACAACCGTGTACGATCCGTCGCCGTCAAAGTCTAATGACGGATCGTCCGGATTATCCCTGCCCTTGATCATCAACATAATGGCATCGCTGATATTGAGATAGCCGTCGCCGTTGATGTCGCAAAAAATATCCGCCGGCAATTCCGTGGTACCCTTGACAGTGATCTCCAGGCTGGCGGCCACGTTGCCGGTGTTGCGGTAATCGTGGCGAAACTTGGGCCAGTTGGTCTTCCCGTCGTAACCGGCCACCAGCTCGGAACCGGCCGTCATGCTGTTACTGTAATCACCTACTTGCCTGATCGGCCCCTTCACCCAGACCGCTGGAGTAGAGGAGTTGCCGTTGCTGGAACCATTCCTGTGTTTGATGTTACCGTCCCTGTCGACAGTAAATTTTTCAATGGGTGGATCTAAATCTTCAAAGTCCGTAACCGGCTCCAGGTCTGTATCCAGTCTGGCGATGTTGCTGGAGCCGCATACTATCTGGCCGGCGGTATTGATTACCGGTGAACTCCAGATCGGGGCGTTTATCTTGCAGCGCCAGGCGAGCGTGCCTTGCGGGTTTATGGCATAAAGAAAATAGTCGGTCGAGCCGACATAGACCGTCTCATCGAAATCCACGGTTGGCGAGGAGATAACCTCGCCCCCGGTCTCGTAGCTCCACTCGAGGCTGCCGTCGGGGTTCAGGGCGTAGATGAAATAATCGTTGGAGCCGAAATAGACGGCTCCCTGGTACCCCACCGCAGGCGAGGAGAAAATTTCGCCGCCGGTGGGGTAGGTCCATTTCAGCTCTCCCCCGGGGGTGAGGGCGTAGAAGTTTTTATCGTGCGAGCCGAAATAAACGGTCCCGTCTGTCCCCAGGCCGGGGGAAGACCACACCGGTCCGCCGGTTTCGAAACGCCATTTCAGCGTGCCGTCGTGGTTCAGGGCATAGAGGTAGCCGTCTTTCGAGCCCGCGTAGATTGTCCCGTCATCCCCGACAGCGGGCGAGGAAATCACCCCGTCCCCTGTCTCGTAGCTCCATTTCAGCGTGCCGTCAGGATACAGGGCGTAAATGGAATGATCGCTGGAGCCGAAGTAGAAAATGCTCTCACGGTCCACGGACGGCGAGGAGAGTATTTCCGCCCCGGTCTCAAAGGTCCATTTCTCTTTTAAAGCATAATGGACAGGTGTTACGGAGTAGGCGTAAAAGATACCGTCGCTCTTGCCGAAGAAAACATAGCCGGTGCTGTCGATCAGCGGGCTGGAGGAGAGGATCTCCTTGTCTTCCAGGGCCATCAGATCGAACTCTTCATCGATTATCATCAGGCTGATCCCGTTGTCCGTGCCGAACCAGATTTTGTCATGGCTTTCCACAGCTACTGTATTGACCGTGTTATCCGCCAAAAGGTCCTCGGTGGTGTAGGAGGTCCAGGTGGTGCCGTCGAATTTTTTTACCCCTCCGCCGAGTGTGGCAAACAAGATATTGCCCTGCCGGTCGGCAGCCATGTCCGCAACCTTCAACGCACTGCCCCAGGGATCGGGTAAAATTTTGCGAGTCAGGTTTCCGTCCTCGAACAGAATGATTTGGCTGGTACCCCACGTTCCGGAAATCTGACCAGGCCTGAAAGTAGCAAACCAGAGCCGGTCCCGTCTGTCGATAGTGATTGCCGTGACCCCGCCTACAAGCTCCTCAGCAGGGATCAGGTTGGTACAGGTGAGGCCTTCGCATTTAATCACCCCGGAAGATTCGGTGCCGAAATACTTGGTCCCCTGCCCGTCTATGGCGATACAGGTCGCAGGCCCGTCTAAAATGTTCCATTCACCTTCGCTGAGCCTCAGGATGCCGCCGGTGCTGGAGACCCAAATGCTGCCGTCGTCCGGGTCCACCTCGATATCGTTGAAAGTGACCTCGCCCGTGAAGCCGAAATATGCGGCATCGTAAGCTTCCCACTTGAGAACGATGTCTTTTGTTATCCTCCCGTCAGCGGTCGTGTAGGTTGTGTCCGCCGTCCAGATTTTGCGCATTTCGTTATCTCCGGCGGCCCAGACTTCAGTGCTTTTATCGACTATTCTCAAATCCACTGCAAGCGGGGCGAAAGAGGTGGGACCGTCCTCGGGGATATAATTCCATACTCCCATGTGAATTCCGGCTACTCCCCCTATTTTTTCCTCTTCCGCGGCGCTCCGTACTGCTGCCAATTTCGAATTTCCGAAAGTAACTATAAGGTCCACCACCCGGTTGGTCTGCTCCGGGTGGGGCATGTCGTAATTGATAAACCTTACCACGGCTCCGGCGGAGCTGAAAGCGAAAAACAATAACAGGGTTAAAATAGATAAAGTTTTGGGTCTCATTGTACTACTCCTGTTAAAGAAAACTCCCTCCCCGAATTAGGACTTTGTTTGGCTCATTGGTCCTCCTTTGTTAATCAACCAACAAGCCACAGGAATATATAACGTTTTAGGAATATCTGTTTCTCCTGTTTTGGAGACGATCAATATATCCTGTATTCGCCTGGTGTATTCTATCGGCAGATGTTGCATTTATTTCATTTATTACTTTTATTACATTCGGCACATTTATTATATAGGCTAAATACAAAAATGTCAAGAGAAACACCAAAAAAAATTTTCGCCCCTCATTTTCAGTGAAGCATAACCAAATTATGTGTGGGAAAATATATGTGCTAACTAACTGTAAATTAGCAATTTAAGCTGCGTCCGGCATCGGCTGAACACTTTTGTATAGCGGAAACACCGGTAAGGTTTTATGTTGGAAAATTACGCCCGCGCCATTAAATTGCGATTGATCTTTTTCCAGTACCAAGGTTCCAATGCAAGAAATATTTGACATTAACCTGCTTTTAATTTATTATTGTAAGAAATGTAATGAACGCAATAAAAGACAGGATGGCATACTATGAGCAGCAGATCCGACTCGCAGACAGCGCTTAAGCCCACTTTTTCCACGACCGATGTCGCTCGCTACTGCCGTGTTTCCGGGGTACAGGTCACCAGGTGGATCAAGGACGGTAAATTGAAATGCTACCGTTACCCCGGAGGAAGGTATAAGATAACCAAGGGAAACTTTAAAGAATTCCTGGAAACCAACAATATCCCGATCATAGAGGAATTCTTCGAAAGCCATGAGAGAGTCAGAATCCTGATCGGGGAAGATGATTTCGATTTCGCCGACAGTCTTCGACAGATCCTGGAAGAAAGATATCCGGAATTCCAGATCGAGGTTGTAAACGACGGATATGAAGCCCTGCTCAAAATGGGAGAATTCAAGCCCGACCTGTTGATCCTCGATATAAAAATGCCCAAAATCAATGGTCTGGAAGTCTGCCAGCGGCTCAAGAACAACAGTACCCTGAGAAGTATCAAAATACTCGCCATCACCGGAAATTCGAGAACTTACACCAGAGAAATAGTCATAGACAGCGGAGCGGATGAATATCTGGTAAAGCCTTTTGAGAGTGAGGAACTGTTTCGTAATATCGAGAAACTGCTCGGAAAAAAGGCCGTGGTCTAGCGGCGGTGGATATGA
>Ga0114922_10007250_pt1 | contig 10151 bp, 9 predicted proteins | sample AartaG_FD_100975 | JGI IMG/M metagenome (GOLD analysis project Ga0114922, IMG submission 100975) | Deep subsurface microbial communities from Aarhus Bay to uncover new lineages of life (NeLLi) - Aarhus_00045 metaG | ecosystem: Environmental > Aquatic > Marine > Oceanic > Sediment | place: Aarhus...
ATTCAATTCTTGAATGATATAGTCTCTTCTTTCAAGAAAACTATTGTAGACTCCGCGCAAATATGCTTTAGTTGAATCCATGGCTGCTTCTGCCGCAATTTGTCCCAGATACGGAGGACACAACCTGGCCTGACAGAATTTTAAAGCTGTCTGGAGCAGTTTCCTGTTTTTTGAGACAAGAGCACCCACTCTCAGTCCTGTAGCACTGTATCGTTTGGAAACAGAATCAATCAGGACTACATTATTTAAAATTCCGTCAATATTCATTACTGAAGTAAACTCATATCCATCATAACAGAGCTCCCTGTAAACTTCATCAGAGAATAAGAAAAGGTTATATTTTTTAACCAGATCACGAAGTTGTGCCAGCTCCTCTTTTGAATATATATATCCTGTCGGATTATTCGGGTTGCAAATGATAATTGCCTTGGTGCGCGGACTGATTTTTTTTTCAAAATCGGAAATAGGAGGTAAGGCAAAACCATTCTCGATACTTGAGGTAATCGGAACAACGACAACATCGGTTGCAGTAGCGAAACTGAAATAATTCGCATAAAAAGGTTCCGGAACAATGATCTCATCTCCTGCATTCAGGCAGGTAAGCAATGTGATGGTAATTGCTTCGGAAGCTCCGGTAGTGATTAATATATCATCGAAATCCACATGAATATCTATACTTTTATAGTAATCAGCAAATTTTCTTCTTAACGATTCGTTTCCTGCACTGTGTCCATAATCAATTACTCTGGCATCGATTTTTTTAATGGCTTCAATTGCTTTGAAAGATGTTGATATATCGGGTTGACCAATGTTAAGCCGGTAAACCGTATGACCCCTTTTAATGGCATTTTCTGCCAAAGGAACAAGCTTTCTTATAGGCGAGTTAGGCATTAACTTACCGCGGTTTGAAATCTCAGGCATTGGATGAAACAATGTTTAAAGAGATATATAAGATCTTTAAAGGGCTTATGACAGCAAAACAGTTAATATTAATTAACTTTTGCCTCTTCTTTTTCAGCAGGTTTGGGTGCGACGTTTCCTTTAATTCTCAGAACGACCGGACCCGATGCTGCATTCGATGATACAGATATTGATTTATTAATGGGACCAACCCTGGTAGTTCTGTAACTGACGATAATTTTTGCACTCTCACCTGATTTGACAGGCTCTCTTGGCCACGATGGTACAGTACATCCGCAGGTTGATTTAACATCGCTGAGAATTAAGGGCTCATTTCCTGTATTTTTGAATATAAACTCACTGGTACCATCCCCCCCCTGGAAAATGGTTCCGTAATCGTATTCAGTATAAGTGAATTCTATCTTTGGACCGTTTTCACTGCTTTTATCCTGACCGGGAGCCTGGGAACAACTGATAGATACGATAAACGCCGTAATTGAGACAATGATGAAAAACTTTCTCATGATAATTATTTATTTAATGACCGCAAAAATAATTCAATTCATTGAAAATACATATACTATTTAAAATTTGTTACTCACATTTACGGATAATCAACAAAATATGTTTCAAATTGTGTTACCCTTACCGTTATTAAACTCGGTTACTGTTTTGAAAAAAATTCTTATCAGCATTGTTCATTAAATTGTTATTTTTACGATTGATTAAAAATATGTGATACAGGAAATATGATGATAGATATTCCAAGCAAGTATGATCCAAAAAAAACAGAGGATAAATGGTACAAGTTCTGGCTTGATAAGCGGTTATTCCGTTCCGTACCTGATCGACGCAAACCATATACCATTGTTATTCCCCCTCCAAATGTAACAGGTGTACTTCACATGGGACATATGCTTAATAATACCATACAGGATATCCTTATAAGGCGTGCCCGCATGCTGGGATTGAATGCTCTCTGGGTGCCGGGGACTGACCATGCTTCAATAGCTACAGAGGCCAGAGTTGTGGCAAAACTAAAATCTTCCGGAATTGATAAAAATGACCTGACACGGGAAGAATTCCTTAAACATGCATGGGACTGGAAGAACAAACATGGTGGAATCATTCTTGAACAACTCAAAAAATTAGGAGCCTCATGCGACTGGGAAAGGACAAAATTTACAATGGATGCTGAGTTGTCGGCAAGTGTCATTAAGGTATTTGTTGATTTATTCAGGAAAGGAAAAATCTATCGCGGCATCAGGATGGTGAACTGGGATCCTCAGGCAAAAACAGCTGTTTCAGATGAAGAGGTGATATACAGGGAGGTAAAATCAAAATTGTATTATGTCAATTACAAAATTGACAGTGAAGAAGAATTTGTCACCATTGCTACGACAAGACCTGAGACAATACTGGGTGATACAGCTGTTTGTGTCAATCCGGGAGATAAAAGATACCGTCATCTGAAAGGCAAAAAGGTTTATGTTCCCATGGTAAACCGGCTGGTACCGATTATTGAAGATGATTATGTTGACATAGAATTCGGAACAGGATGCCTTAAAATTACTCCGGCTCATGATGTAAATGACTACGAAATAGGTATCAGACACAACCTTGAAAGCATAGATATATTTAATGATGACGGAACCATGAGTGAGGAAGCACAGCTTTTCACAGGTATTGACCGCTTCAGGGCACGGGAGTTAGCAGTTAAACAATTGGAAGCAGAAGGTTTGCTTGTCAAAACAGAAGAATATATCAATAAAATAGGTTATTCCGAAAGAACCGATGCAGTCATTGAGCCCAAATTATCCATGCAATGGTTCCTGAAAATGAAGGAACTTGCACAGCCTGCGCTCGAAAATATAATAAACGATACCATCAGGTTGATTCCATCCAAGTTTAAAAATACGTATAAACACTGGATGGAAAACGTAAAAGACTGGTGTGTCTCAAGACAATTGTGGTGGGGGCACCGCATTCCTGCCTGGTATATTAAAAGCTCAAATGAATTTGTTGTTGCAGAATCAATTGAAGAAGCACTGCTAGCGGCCAGAGAAAAGACAGGAAATGCAGATCTTAAACTTTCAGATCTGAAACAGGATGAAGATGTTCTGGATACCTGGTTCTCATCCTGGTTATGGCCGATATCAGTTTTTGACGGCATCAGAAATCCCAAAAACAAGGATATTCAATATTATTATCCAACAGATGACCTGATTACTGCACCGGAAATACTGTTTTTCTGGGTTGCCAGGATGATAATCGCCGGGTACGAATATATGAATGAAAAACCTTTTAAAAATGTCTATCTTACTGGTCTGGTAAGGGATACCAAACGCAGGAAAATGTCGAAATCTTTGGGCAACTCACCTGATCCGATTAAACTGATAAGCAATTTCAGTGCAGACGGTGTAAGGGTAGGTATGTTGCTTTGTTCGCCTGCAGGTAACGATCTGTTATTTGATGAAAGTCTTCCGGAGCAGGGAAGAAATTTTGCCAATAAAATATGGAATGCTTTCAGGCTGGTAAGATCCTGGAAAGTTGAATCATCGGCTTCTCAGCCAGAATATGCCAGGCATGCCATAACATGGTTTTACGAAAGGCTCAAGCAGGGTATATCAGATATTGATATCTGTTTCAGACAATACCTGATATCAGATGCGTTAATGCAGCTGTACCGATTATTCTGGGATGATTTTTCTTCATTTTACCTTGAAATCATTAAACCTGAATATGGAAAACCAATTGATAAGAATACCATTCGTTCAACAATAGATATTTTTGAATACCTGCTTAAATTGCTTCATCCTTTCATGCCATTCATTACCGAAGAAATCTGGCATCTGATTAAAAAAAGGGCTGATCATGAAAGCATCATGACAACCCGCATGCCTTCTGTAAAACCTTATGACAATGAAATTCTGAAATTGTTTGAAAATGCGAAAGAGATCATTGGTTTCATAAGGCACACACGCGCAAATAACCAGATTCCCAACAAGGAAAAACTTGATCTCAGCATCAATTCACGCACTTACCGGAATCATTTTGATACTGTGATCATCAAACTTGGAAATCTTTCCTCTGTCAGAATGATAGACCATAAACCCGAAGGAGTTGTAAGCCTGATTACCAAATCAGGTGATTACTTTATTGCTTTAGGCGATATGATCAACCATCAGGAAGAGATCAAGAAGCTTGAAGCAGAACTTAACTATACAAAAGGTTTTCTTGAATCGGTTATGAAAAAACTCAATAATGAACGTTTTGTTTCCGGAGCTCCGGCAAAAGTGATTGAGAACGAAAAAAGGAAGAAAAAAGATGCTGAGGTAAAAATTAAAGGACTGGAAGAAAGGCTGGTGATGTTAAGAAAAGATAGCACCGGTAATCAGGGGGCCAGCCTGTAAATTTCCCAGTTTCCGCTTGTCCATGTATATTCAAACCGGTCATGTAGCCGGTATTCTCTGCCCTGCCAGAATTCAATAAGATCAGGGATCAGCCTGTAACCTCCCCAGTTATCAGGCCGGTCGATTGTTTTGTCATGAAAAAGATTTAAATGATCCTGTTTCAGTTGTTCCAGATACTCCCGGTTTGGTATGCGCTGGCTCTGGGGTGAGATTATGGCACTGATATTACTCCCCTCAGGTCTTATACTAAAATACTCATCAGATTCTTTACGGCTGGTTTTTTCAATCCGGCCTTCAATCCTCACCTGCCTTTCAAGTTTATGCCAGAAAAAGATCAGGGCTGCATTCGGATTTGCATCAATCTGCCTTCCTTTCCTGCTGTTATAATTTGTAAAGAATACAAAACCTTCTTTATCAAATCCTTTTAATAATACTACCCTTGCTGATATTTTGCCACCTGAATCTGCCGTAGCCAGAACCATGGCGTTGGCATCATCCGGATGTGCTTTCATTGCGTCGTTAAACCAGTACCTGAATTGTACAAACGGATCTGCGTTCAGATCATGAATATCAAGCTTTGAATTCAGGTATTCATGTCCGGATTGCTGATCATTTGCCATTTTAAGAATTGATTAAATCAAACTGAATGATTAACAACGATTGAGAAAATAAGTTCGCCGGAATGATTTTGATTTCTGAACAATAGTAAGGACTTAAGGTGTATGAAAGAAAAAACCCTCTCCTGTATAATTGGAAAGGGTTGCATATCACCTTCTATTTATCTGTATCATTCAGGGTATGTGATTTTATTCTTTTTCAGCATTTACTATTTCAAGTGATTCGACTTCAAAAATCAAGGTTGAAAAAGGTGGTATGGGACTTTGTGAATTTGCACCATAACCAAGCTTTTCGGGTATGAAAATTTTCCATTTTGAACCGACCGGCATCAATAATAATGCTTCCCTGAATCCCGGAATCAGGTTGTTTAAATTAAACAAAACAGGTTCAGCACGATCTGTTGAACTGTCAAAAACAGTACCATCAATCAAAGTACCTGTATAATGTGCCCTTATCTGGTCATTTATTGTAGGTAGTTCCCCGGTCCCTTCTTCCAGAATGATATACTGTAATCCGCTAGAAAGGGTAATAACGCCTTCTTTTTTTGCATTTTCTTCCAGAAATTTTTCATTTTCTTCAATTCCTTCCTTGTTCGTTTCACGCAATGTTGTGTTGAGTTGTTGCGTGATATATTTGTTGAGGTAATTGGAAGCAACAAAATCAGGAGGTATGGTAGTATCATTTTTTAATGCCTGATCAATTCCCTTAAGTAATGATTCATAATCAAGCTCTGTAATTTTATTATAGACTGCTCCTCTTCCCCACAAAGTGCCCAGGTAGTAGCTGGCTGTGTCCAGCTCGCTGTCGATTTTGACTTTAGCGTAGTCTTTGTTGGTATCTGTCTGACATTGAACAAATAAAACACCTATGAGTATGGTAAATAAATGGACTAAACTGATGCTTTTCATATTTAAATTGTTATTGGTTTTTAAATTGTGAATGCTTTTATTTTGAGTTGCGAATATATACTTTTTATTTATTACTGTTAAGAAATTTATTAAAATTATTGCTGCTGTAACCTATAGTGTTATTAATTTGCGTAAAATATAAAATATTCATGATTGATTATCGACCAGACAGTTTACATTTCAGTTTGCTGATAATTATTCTGGCTGTCAGTTTCTTTATCAGTTCATCTGCCCAGATTACAGATTTTGCAGCAAAAGAACAGCAAGCACAGTTAGCGTTTATAGATGGAAGATTTGAACAAGCTCTGAGCCACTATTATGAGCTGAAGGATATTTTTCAACAAAACCCTGTATATCACTATTACATTGGCAGGTGTTTGATGGAGATGAAGGAAAACACCATAGAAACAATAGATAATCTGAGGTTTGCCGCTATAAAGGGAGAACAGAAAGATGCCTGGTTTTTTCTTGGAAGAGTTTATCATCTGAGTTTCGATTATGATAAAGCTGTCTATGCCTATAAGAGATACATGAAACTGGAAAAAAAATCAGATATCAAGCGGTTAAGGGTAAAAGAAGCATTGATACTGGCAGAAAACGGAGGCAATCTTGCAACCTTCAGAAGTCAGGCATCTCCTGAAAAAGTTGATGTGGCTGCTGAAGGAAGCGGGAAGTATAAATCATATGAGAATCATCGGGTACCATCTGATTCAGAATCAAAGAAAGGTAATGAAACAAAGGCAGAGGATCAGGATGTGAGTGCAATGTATAATGATGATGATCTTACAAAGGCCATGAACCTTCAATTGGTCGCTGATTCATTAAACCGGACCGCCAAAATGAAACGTTCCGATTTAAAGGAAACTGAAGTTACTCAAGAGCGGAGCAGACTTATTGCAGAAATATCTCATCTTGAAAAAGACTCGCGTAAAATCCAGAAAGAAGCAGATAAGCTGTTTGAAGTCATGCAGAAAGATACTTTCCCCGAATGTGGGGATGACACTGTCAAATCTCATGAATTCATCGAACTGAAAGAGGAGATTAACGGAATTAAGGTATATCAGTTTAAAACTGATCATGTTGGGGATAAAATATCTTCTGCCACCCAAAAAACTGATTCATCTATCAAAGAGGATAAAGATAATGGTCATCAGGAATCCACAGGTGATGATCTCTTTTTTACCGGTAAATATGTTTACAGCGAGAATCATCCGATACCATTAAGGAAACTTTATCCCGATAAGCTGGTTTATCACATACAACTGGGAGCATTCAGCAAAAAGCTTGATCACGATTCATTTGGTGCTGTATCCCCGATTTATTATGAAGAAATTGTAAACAAAGGATTATTCAAGTACTATGCAGGATTATTCTTTTCATACAAGGCAGCAGGTGATGCCCATATCATCATAAAATCAAGGGGATATCCGGATTCATTCATTGTTGCCTTTCATAAAGGCGAGCAAATATCTGTTGATGAAGCCAGGCAGATAGAATATGCCCAAATTAATTTTTAACCAGTCCAAAAAATTAAGAAAATTTCTTATTTTTGGTGAGCCTTTCTGGCCCATTTCTGTATCTGACAGAAATCATTCCGGGAAGTAGCCAAACAGATCGAATAAGTTATAATTAGCATAATGAAGGAAAAGGATAATCTGAAGATAAAACCTTACATAGATGAACTCACTGGCGAGGAAAGTGGTGAAAAGAGATTGCTTGTTCTTCATAATGATGATATCCACTCTTTTGATTTTGTGATAGATACATTGATAGAAATATGTGAATTGGAGGTGGTTCAGGCGGAACAGTGTACCTATCTTGTTCATTACAAGGGTAAATGTGACGTTAAAAAGGGAAGTTATCATTATCTTCAGCCATATAAGACGGGATTAATTGATCGCGGTCTGAATGCAACAATTGACTAATCTTTTTTAATACTTCATCATGTCAATCGGAGCAATCATTTTCTTAATCATTCTTGGGATAGTCCTGTTGCTTGTTGAATTTCTGATTATTCCAGGTATAACAATTGCCGGTATTGGAGGTTTTCTATGCATTGGTGCCGGAATATTTGCTGCATATTACGGGCATGGTGTCCAGGTTGGCAATATCACATTGTTATCCACTCTTGGTGCCATTGTTTTGACCATCGCTTTGGTGCTTAAATCCAGAACATGGAAGAAAGTGATGCTTGGCTCAAATATCAATGGAATTATTGGAGATGTTAAGCATGATGTTGCCTTTAAGGTTGGTGATCATGGAAAGACAATCACAAGGCTGGCTCCGATTGGTAAAGCCATGATTAATGATAAGATGGTTGAGGCAAAATCGATGACCGGCTTTATTGATGAAAATACAGAGATCAAAATAGTGAAAATACAAAATACAAATGTAGTTGTTAAACCCTTAAATTATTAAATCATGCAAGGTGCAGGAATTTATATTTTTTATATCATTGGCATTCTCATCCTTTTAATGCTGATTCTTTATCTGGTCCCCATCGGACTGTGGTTTCAGGCACTGGTGTCCGGTGTCAGGATATCCCTGATTCAACTGATATTTATGCGATGGAGAAAAGTACCTCCTTCAGTTATTGTAAGAGCCCTCATTGAAGCAACAAAGGCCGGACTGGGAGAAATGAAACGCGATGCCCTGGAAGCACATTATCTGGCAGGTGGACATGTGGAAAAAGTTGTCCATGCATTGGTTTCTGCTGCTAAAGCCAATATTGATCTGAGTTTTAATATGGCAACTGCCATCGATCTTGCAGGACGTGATGTTTTTGAAGCAGTCCAGATGTCCGTTAATCCAAAGGTCATTAACACTCCACCGGTTGCGGCTGTTTCAAAGGATGGAATTCAATTAATTGCCAAAGCAAGAGTCACTGTCAGGGCAAATATTAAGCAACTTGTTGGTGGAGCGGGAGAAGAAACTGTTCTAGCACGCGTGGGTGAAGGAATTGTATCTTCAATTGGTTCTGCTACAAGTCATAAAGAAGTTTTGGAAAATCCCGATTCAATTTCCAAGGTAGTATTAATGAAAGGTCTTGATGCCGGCACAGCGTTTGAAATTTTATCAATTGACATTGCAGATATTGATATTGGTAAAAACATTGGAGCGGTTTTACAGATGGATCAGGCAAATGCCGATAAAAATATTGCACAGGCAAGGGCTGAAGAACGGCGTGCAATGGCAGTTGCCCTTGAACAGGAAATGAAAGCAAAAGCTCAGGAAGCTCGTGCAAAAGTTATCGAGGCAGAGGTTCAGATACCACTGGCAATGGCTGATGCTTTCCGTTCAGGAAATCTTGGTGTTATGGATTATTATAAGCTTAAAAACATTGATGCAGATACACAAATGCGAGATTCCATTGCCAAGACGACAAATAAACCGGATACCAAAAAATAGGATCAACGGATGCCATCCCCTTGAGGGGTGGTGTCCTTTTCTTATAAAATCAACATGAGCTCTTGCAGTTCTTTTATCTCACAGGTGATTTTCATATGATGTGAAATCATTTTCCGGTTGTAAAACACCTGATCCATCCCAAAGTTTTTTGCCCCTTCAATATCAACATGCAGGTCGTCTCCTACCATGATACTTTCAGACTTTTTTGCATTTACTGATTTTAAAGCAAATTCGAATATCCTTCGATCTGGTTTTGACCAGCGGGCATCCTCAGATGTAATCATACCACTGAAGTAGTGCCGTATCCCGCTGTTAATCAGCTTGGCATTTTGTGTCTCCCGAAATCCATTGGTCAGGATGAATAAGTTATATTTTGATTTCAGGTAGTCCAGGACTTCATATGCAAACCTGACCAGATTGGATTTTTGTGGCACGAGTTCGAGATAAGCATCATTGATTTGTCCTGATAAAAAATCATCAATTATATCCAGTTGTTTAAGTGTTGAATTGAATCTTTCAATTCTGAGTGCCTCCTTCTGGATTTTACCCTGCCGGTATTTTTCCCATAGCTGTTCATTACAAAAGGTGAAGGTGGAAATAAACTTTTCAAAATCAGTTATTCTGTCCCATAACTGATAACGGTCGAATATTTCTTTGAAAGCTTCCCTTGCATTGGATTCAAAGTCCCAGAGGGTATTATCCAAATCAAAATATATGTTTTGATACTGATTCGCTTTCATAAGCTATTATTGCTAATGTTTTTGCCTTATGGGGTTGTTGTATCCTTCCTTCATCGCCCTGCGAATCCTTATAGCGCAGCAGGGTCAAACCGTTATATAGTTACTCAACTGCACTAAACTACAATTTTGTACCAACTTATCAAAGGGAGGGGCGCAATCTGCCC
>Ga0114922_10007251_pt1 | contig 10151 bp, 5 predicted proteins | sample AartaG_FD_100975 | JGI IMG/M metagenome (GOLD analysis project Ga0114922, IMG submission 100975) | Deep subsurface microbial communities from Aarhus Bay to uncover new lineages of life (NeLLi) - Aarhus_00045 metaG | ecosystem: Environmental > Aquatic > Marine > Oceanic > Sediment | place: Aarhus...
GAGAAGCATGGTAGTACGTGGGGTGACGAGATATATTTCTCAATTCCGGTTAGAGCGCAGGAGGAAAACTCAAAGGCAGTGGTCGAGGAAGGAGACATTGCTTACTGGCCGCCGGGTACCGCGTTCTGCATATTCTTTGGGCCAACACCAGCCAGTAGAGGTAATGAAATCAGGCCAGCCAGTCCGGTTAACGTGGTAGGCAAGCTTCTGGGTAATCCAAAGGATTTCAAAAAGGTTTCTAACGGAGAGAAAGTGTTAATCGAAAAAGTCGAGTAATGGATCCCCATGTTCTGATAACCCAGATGCCGTTTACTGGCATCTGGGAATTTTTCCCACCTTCATTCGCCATATTTCCTTTCGTAAAACGGGAGAGCAAACCCATGTCTCTGGATGATGAAGAAAAGAAAGAATTAGCCAAAAAGATACGTGAACAGCGCAGATCCGTCTGGAAGGGAGAGACAAAGTCCAGCCGCCGGTCAGCGAATAGAGGCAAGACCGGGGATTCTGGACGAGATCCTCACCAAGAGCAAACGTCAGAATCCTATAAGAACTTCGTGGAGGGCGATGAGGAAGCTTCGCCCGCTTTGCAGGACACTTTGTCAACAGAGCTAACCTCAGATACCCGGACAGATGAGGCGAAATCAAAATCAAGGATCAGGGGCACTATACTCAAACCACCCAAAATTGGTCTGGCTCTGCTGGTGATAATAGGAATCATCGCTGCTATGATTCTGGGGGCGGCTATTGGCTATCTACTGGCGTCACTGGATTTGCTGAAATTATGAATATCACCCGGGATGGACGGAGATGACAATTTTACTGATGGTTTCAACGTTATTGTATTTTGCGGTGGGAGGGATAAGCATGGCAGAAGGTGATTCACAACAGATTAAATGGGTCTATCCAGGCCCGACCTGGGAAACGCGTACGCCTGAGGAATCAGGGCTCTCGCTGGCTAAACTCGATGCTCTCAGGGATGCAGCAGGTGGACGGGGTTGTATTGTGCGTTACGGTTACATGGTTTATGCATGGGGCGATGTGGCCAAACGAGCGGATGTGGCCTCCGCATGTAAACCTGTGCTTGCGCATTTTCTTTTCAAGGCCATCGAGGAGGGCAGGATCGGGAGCCTGGATGACGAAGTCAGCAAGTTCGAGCCGCGGCTGAAAGATCTGAATGAGGCTCTCGATTATAAAGACCGCAACATCACCTGGCGGCACCTGGTCAATCAGATCTCCTGTTATGGAGTTCAGGAGCGACCCGGGACAGCCTATGACTACAACGATTACAACTTCGCTCTCTTCTTCGACTCCCTGATGCTCAAGGTGTATGGATCGACCTGGGAGACGGTGGATGCTGACGTTCTACACCCCAAACTCACCGACTACCTCCAGTGTGAAGACAATCCCACATTTATGGCCTTCGGAACCGGGGACAGGCCCGGCAGGCTGGGAATCTCAGTTCGCGACTTCGCACGCTTCGGACTGCTTTACCTGCGCAAAGGAAACTGGAAGGGGGTACAACTGATACTCCCGGATCATGTAGCAGTGGCTGTAAACACGCCGCTTCCCAACTCCATCCCGCGCACCTCCGGCAAAGACGCTGGTATGATTCCCGGGCAGCGAAGCGGAGGCGGTGGAAAGAATCAGACTGACCATCTGGGCAGCTACAGCTTTATGTGGTGGACGAACGGCGTGGATCGCGATGGCAAGCGCCACTGGCCCGATGCGCCGCTGGACGCTTACGGGGCATTCGGCCACGGCGGCCCGCGGGCTATGGTGGTGTTACCGGGCTACGACCTTATCATAAGCTGGAACGACGCCGATATTAAGAGCCGGGACAAGGAAAACCAAGTACTGAAGCTCCTTGTCGAATCGGTTGTCAAATGAGCAAGCTTAAGAGGATTCCTGCAGGAAGTTCTCTATTGCCCAGACTTCGTTGCCCGACCTCGGGCCAGGCCCGGTAAAAGCTATGCGATGCCCGTCAGGATGAACACTCAGGTACTCTATCTTCTTCATCATCAGGCCCAGATTCTCCGGCTCACCTCCCTCGACAGGGATTCGCCACAGTTCGATTGCTTCGTCTTTGAGCCTGGGAAAAAGCAGATGGCGACCATCCGGCGTCCACACAAGCCACGACCTTCTATCAGGGTACCGAGGAATTTCCGCCTCCGGCAATCTGAGGACTTCCCGCGTTTCCCCACCGGCAGAGGGAGCGATGTGAACCGAATGTACGTCTTTAAGGCGTCCTAAGAAGGCTAACTGTTGGCCATCAGGCGAGAGGGCCAAATATAGAAACTTGTAGTCTTTTCCAAGCTTTGAACGAAAATCTGGGCTCCACTCTCGTTCAGTCCCAAAATCGTATACCCTGATACTGGTAGTGATACCGTCGTCCTGCCGCCGGCTGAAGAAGATTTTGCTTCCATCAGGGGAGAATACAGGCGGTGTTGGCCCATAGATACGTCCCTGTTCATCATCCCAAAGGACATGAGTGACCGCGCCAGTCTCAACATGTATCTGGTGGAGGCCCCAGAGCGTCTCCTTCGCTGAATAGGCAGCCCGAGCCATGACAAGAATAGAACATCCATCCGGGAACCATCGCCAATTGTGGCCCAGGTGAGACAGAGAAGGGTTTGGCTGGAGTTCGCGCTCTTCCCCGGTTTCCAGGGAGCGAACTACGTATCGCGTTTCCGGCCGCTGCGACATATATGCGATGCGCTTCCCATCGGGCGAGAAGGCGGAGGAGTAGTTGAGGCCTTCAAAGCTCTGGATAGCCTTTGTGGGTGGTTTCACAACTTTGCCTGTCTCCGGACCCAGGTCAGCGAAGTATATATCATTCGGTCTGCTGCGAAGTGCATAGTAATAGGAACCATCCTGGGTTAATCCTAACGGATGCATGTCGTTCGGGCTGTCGCAGATCAACCGGGGAGAGCCTTTTGGCTTCCCATCAACCACCTCAAGAACCCAGACGCCCACATTTCCAGAGCGATCGCTGGCAAACACAATCCGATCTCCCTCAGGCGTCCAGAACGGAGCGAAGTCATTGGCCGGATGCTCCACCAATGTCATTTCGTGACTCCCATCCGTTGCCAGCAGGAATATGTCACGATTTGGCGAATCCTTGCTCTGGGGATAGTCGTAAACCACATATCGACCGTCTGGAGAAAGGCTCATCCGATCCTCGAACTGATGCCCATCCAGCGACTTCAGAACGCGTATGGAACCATCCGCCACTGACACCAATACAAAGTCGTGGTTGTGAGTTTCGTCAGTCTTTTTGTGGTGGAGCGCCAGGATGTGCTTGCCGTCCCGGGACCATGCCCGGGGTACAGGCGCTTCTGATTCCATCGGACTGCTATAGAGGACGCGCGGCCTGATACCGTCGATACTGACGATGCGGATCTCAACATCTCCGCTCTCGTTTCCAGATCCAGAAAACCCCGATCCCTTCCACCAGGTGTATGCAATCTGTTTGCTGTCGGGAGACCAGGTGGAAATATCGGCAAACTGCCATTCCTTTCCCCATGTACCTTCGTCGGTGACATCCCTGGTCTCCCCGGTCTCTAAGTCTTGTATGGCCAGGTTGCCGTTTGTATCCCAATTGATATAGGAGAGATACCGTCCGTCCGGGGAAACTGCCCCACCACCTAGCGCGTTCCCCCATATCTGGCGCGTTATCATCCCTGACGCATCCGCATCCTGTATGTAACTCTCGATCAGACGAATGATCAGGCCCTCAACTGACACACCATCCTGTTTCGCGTGTTCCTTCAGGAACTTATGAACCGTCGAGTCAATTTCCAATTGTAGTTTGGTGACCATATCCAAAAACTCCTTCCGAAGTTGATTTCTCGCCTGCTGTATACGCCCTACAGTAGTGCTGAAGGGTACTGCGAGCATCTCGCTGATCTCTTTGTATGAGTAGCCACTGATGTAATGGAGAATGACAGCTTCTCTATGCTCTTCCGACAGTTCATCAATGGCTTCCCAGACCGCCTGGCGGAGTTCGTCACGCTGATACTTCAACTCCTGCGTCAGGGCAATAGCATTTTCGTCCAGGGGAGTTTTGTTATCGTTATGCTTCCGCTGGTCTCTCAACCAGTCCTTAGAAAGGTTGATGGCAATCCGATTCAGCCATCTTCCGAACTTCTCCCTTTCTTTCAGCTTTGCCAGATCGCTCCAGGCCGATAGAAATGCCTCCTGAGCCACGTCCTGCGCGGCCTGCTCATCGCTGATAATGGACGCGATAGTCCTCAACACTCGATACTGGTACCGTTTGACCAGTTGCTCAAAGGCCAGATGAGAGTCATCCAGGGCTTCCAGAACCAACTGCTCGTCTGAATATGCCGACATACCTGCGTCTCCGGGAGAAGAAGTATCGGACGACCTGGTTCTCATGTATAATGTCTCCAAAAACGCACGAGTTTAAAATCCGGATCGCACTTTTTATGGCGTCAGATGACTGAACTGGATCTTAATGCGCCCGCAGCGGTAATGTTCATGAGGCTTCACGCTATATGGCGGCGCTTTAGTCACTATGTCATTCCAGCGAAGGCTGGAATCCAGTTATGCTATTACGACTTTTTCAGTTAGCCACAACGCTTGTATGATTCTATATTACATGGAGTTTTATAAATTAATCGGATAACGTTGCGGATGCTGATCCCGATTGAAATCGGGGATCCAGGGGGTTGGATCCCCGATTTCAATCGGGATCAGCGAGGTCTGTTTGGCTTATACAGCTTATTAGGCCCAACCAATTTACGAATGTTCATCCAAAGAAACTTGACTGGACTCCAGCCTTCGCTGGAATGACATGGTTTGGAGCATTCAGGCAGGATAGTTTACTTTTGAGACTCGCTCACAAACCTCAGTGTCACTTCATCCCCTGTCTTAACCGGAAAATTGACAGCAGATCCAGCGAATTTCAGATTTGTCTGGCTGGATGTTGTGATTAAAAGCCCTTGCCTGTAAACCGGGTGAGGGAAAAAGAACTCATCCCCGACTATGTCTTTATGGGTTTCTCCCGGCTTAACGCCTGCTGGCGGCTGCAACGAGTCGAACCTCCCCAGCCACATCGTCTGGGTCTTTGATGGGTTAGTCGGCGGGACTACGGCGATCTTAATGCTATCCTCGGAGAATGTATAGCGAATCCGGAGATCATGTTGATTGGTATACTGACCAGCGCAACCGACCGTTAATTCATTCTTCCCTTCCCATATAAACCCACATGGATGCCGAAAGCAGAAGGCCCATTTTTCATCTCTGACCACTCCGGGAATGCCAAACACAAAATTGGTGTTATGCAGACGCCCATGCCGTCTATTGCCATCAGCGTCCAGCAGATAATAGGAAATCCCGCTATACTGGTCAACTTTCATGGTATAGCCGGGAGCGCGTATGACGAATTGAGCGTTCTGGGGTATGCGGCGATCTATTCTCATAACAACGCCAACTGAGACGTAAAGCCTTTTGGCTGCGGCTGGCAATCCATCCCCCGGGACAAAACGAATCTGGTAGAGTTCATTTTCTGCTTTTTCTGTGGCAGTGATCTTTATCCTTACGATCCGTTCTTCTCCTTCACTTAACGGATGGACTTGCAACTCGTTTATGTCAACGCTCAGTTCTTCAGTAGCCATCAGCCTGAGCTTTCCCTTCACTTCTCCGTCACCCACGCAGCGCAAATGAACCTCTATCTCCTTACTTCCGGCAGCTTCTGAAAGGTGCGCTTCCTCCGGGGAGAACCAGTAATGCAAATATGGCAATGCTATTGCAGCCTCTTTAGGTTTCACAGGGGTGACTGCTTCACTGATTGATGTGTCACCAAAGGTGATGAATCCGCCTTGATGCGTAAACTGAGCATCCTCGCTGTTCACTTTGCCCTGAACCCTCAGACCGCTTATCTTACCACTAGCGACTATGTGATCTTCGGACAGGCGGAGATACCCATAATCGCTGAAGGCGAAAAACTCCCCTTCATCTGTAGCAAACTCGTGTTCTTCATCGTCAAAAGCTGTCATAATGTAATCGGTGAAATCCTTACCATCGACTTTGATTATTATAGCTTTGTCCGTTTCTGCAATGCTCTGGATTTGCTTTATCTGCGATCTGAATTCATAAGGTTCGTGAATTGCCGCGAATAAAGCTGTATTGCCTTTCCGACGCGCTACAGCGAGGGGAGACGATCCTTCAGGATTTCCATCGATACGGTGGTAAGGAGGCCCATCGGCAATGGGTCCGTCTCCATGAAATACCTGTGTCCCATTAACCCCAAGCATTGTCATTCGCACGCCGACTTCTTTCTCAAACCATTCATCTCCAAAGGCCTGCAATCCCTTTGTCACGCCGGCGGATCTCTGGATCCAATCCATCCGCCATGATGAATCAGTCCTTCTGCCACGTTCATTATCAACCCACCAGTAAAATGGAACCAACTCATCTGTAGGACTATAGGCTCCTGGTTCTCCGGGGTATAATCTCCCCAATCCATGCAACACCCAATCAAATGTGCGCTCATCGCCTTTTGTATCAACTGCGTAGAAAAAGTCTGCCAGGTATTCCTCAGTCAGGAACAGACTGCGCGACTGATCAACTCCTCTGAAGGATGTGCCTGTGATAGAGAAATACTTTACATCATCGTTAAAGTCGCGATCTGTTGTGAATGGCCCGGGTTTTGGGGACTGATGATCGACTAAAAGGGTGCTGTGCGCTATGCCTTCGCGCGTCCAGTTGAGGTAAGTTGGCTCATACTGGATGACGTTGAGATCCGGATATAGAAGCCTCCCTTTGCCGTGAAGGATAAGGCTGTAGTGATCGTTATGACCATGCCCCACCAGTTTTCCCAGCATTACCAGGGCAGCCATTCCGCCAGACGACCAGTATTCAGGCGACTCGTCAGAGCGCAGGAAGGCAAATCCCTGGCTCGGATAGATGCCAGACGGAGCTTGAGGAGGGGTAAGCTCTTCGGGCAGTACTTCACCATGAGTGAGCGCAGTATAGCCCAGGGCAGCTCTGCCGTAGCTGATGTAAGTATCGCGATCCGGATTCAGGCTGATCAGCCACGCATAAGCAGGATCTTTGTAACGTTTGTAAGCGATCTCCAATTCACCTGCAAGCACCTGGACTCCCGGAGACTGATCAATTGGATTAACCAGAAAAGTCTCCAATAAACGTCCGCCGGGAGTATAAGAAGTTGACCCATCACCATAGGTCGCTATACGGATGGATCCTTCTCCTATCCCTGTCTGCTCCAGAGGATAGCCCAAAAGCAGATAGCCATCAATTACGCTCTTAATTGAAGCTCCGCTCTCCTCTGAAACATGGTTGTAGAGATCAGTCCCATCATAGTGTAAAGCCGCTTCCGCCAGAGCGAGCATCCCATGAACGTCATAGTGCAATGCATAGATGGGAGTTTCTCCCCAGAAGTAACCATCTTTGATCATGGAATCCAATACCGGATAGAATCCGCCTCTGTGGGGGCCATGAAAACCGGGGTCATTAAGCCCCCATTCTATCAGTTCCCTATCGCCGAGGCAGTATCCCACCAGCGCAACGTTGAAATGCTTGCCAAAAACAAGATTAGGGGTTGTCGTTCTTATCTTTTCGCCCTCTATTACCACCTTGCAGCCAGTGCGCAGCCAGTTTTCGACGCTCTGGCGTTTATCCTCTGAGAAAGTATCATAAGTAAGGTCGTAAGCCCACGCAAACGCGCCCCACTCCGACCAGGCGCCATATTCCGGCTCAATCTCCAGGTTCAGTTTCTCATATCGAGGCTTAAAATACTCCGCATTCCCCACCAGTCTTTCCCGCGCAGATTCGCCATATTTTTCATCGCCGGTAATTGCATAGTAAAGAGCCATATCGCGGATAGAGCCTTTATCTGCCATTTCTTTGAGCTTCTCAAGCAATCGCGCAGCCCACTCATGCTCCTGAATCTTCAGTTTTACCTGGTCTATCTCATCCTGATTGATCAGAAGGTTGGGATGTACGACTGCTTCCGCGTCTGAAATTGCCATGCCTGAATTCAGTAATACCAGAGCATTAAACAAACCAGCTATTAACATAGTTTTCACCCCTGAGCAAATTTGCGGCACTGTAAAAAATTTCACCACAGAGGCGCGGAGAACACAGAGAATACAAGGAGAAAGAAAACTCTATGTTCTCCTCCCTTTTTCCGCTCTGTGCTTCTCTGTGTCCTCTGTGTCTCTGCGGTTATTTTCATTTTCTGCTCTACAATGCCAAATTTGCGCTGATCTTCACCCACAATTCATAAAGACAAAAAGACAAGAAGTATGTATTCTTACCTGATTCATTGACATCACTCTTGCCTGAATGTCCCAAACAGTGTCATTCCAGCGAAGGCTGGAATCCAGTTGTTCTATCAGTTCATCATATAAGTCCTCCACATAGACATAACGAGTGTTTGCAGGTCTCTGGATTCCAGCCTTCGCTGGAATGACATGCTAAAGCGTTTGATCATGTGGAAGGATTTTGACGTCGCTTTTGTGAATGACTATTGTGCTGTTCCCTCCCGCGTGTGCTTACTTTCCGCGATCATCCTGGAAAACCTGGTTCCGGTCTCAAACGCTTCAGCAAGGAATACTGTCTCATCCTCAATCCCTGATCGCCTCATGGACACTTCCATGCTCGCGCATTTCTCGTAGGCGGATTCTGCCATAATGCGCGCGAGCCTCTCCCAGTCTACCGTCCCCATGAACATGAGCTTGTGCTGATCGCCGGTGCCATCGTTGTCGTGAAGATGCACGGAAATCAGGCGGTCTTTGAGGGCTTCCAGATTGTCCAGACCATCGGGGCTTGTATTGCCGTGCCCGCAATCATAGCAAAGACCAACGTATTCCGGGTCATATTCGGAAAGCAGCTTTCGGATAGCCGGGAAGCTGCCATTTTCTATGGCAATCCGGACGTTCCTCTCCCTGGCGGATTGCTCAAGCTCATCCAGAGATTTCCGCACCGTTGCGGAATCAGGATCCGATGGGACGTGCATAATAATCACGTCAGCGGAGAGATAGGCGGTCATCTCTATCCGGTTCCTGACAAGCTCAACGCCCGCCAGCCTTTGATATTCCTGCGAGGACGACCAGTTCTTTTCGCTGCCAGCCGAAGCATGAAGGTCAAGCAACTGCAATCCGTATTCTTCGAGCCATTTACGGATCTGCTCTATCTCCCATCTGGAATAGATAAAGTCAGTATTCCAGTGATGACACCAGTGGATGTGAGAGAATCCGGCATCGGCAATCCGCTTCAGGTATGGCAATGGGTCGCCAGTGTCTCTTGCATAATCTGTGGTAATTGAAAGCATGAAAAGTCCTCCGTTACATGAGTTTCTAGTGTAGGTTGGGTTAAATTAACAAAATCTGGGGTTCTCATCACTAATTCCGTCGTTTTGCCAGATTACATGTGTATTGCTGAAGCCCTTAACCCAACTTGATTTCTGATTAAGCTTATTTCCCCTGTATTTTCAGCGCGTAAGCGTGATCGCACGGCTTCGTAGCCGGCAGTTCCACAGTCAGCCCCTCTGCGTCCCGCTCCCACTTCAGCGGAGCTTCCGCGCCCAGGAGCTGGATATATTCGATCTCCAGAGGGCAGTTGACTGACCCTTTCGCCAGCGTCTTGATGGTAAGCCTGCCGTTCTCCGGCCATCCCAGTGTAATAGCGTAGAGGGTATCTTCTCTGGCTGTGAATCGAATATCCTCGCTGCCAAACGAGGCGCGTTTGGTATCGCCGAAGCTTCCATCCACGACCTCTGTGGGCCCTTCACCGAACACCCTCCACGGGCGGGTTCCGTAGACGGCCTCTCCATTGACAGCCAGCCATTGTCCGATCTCCAGGAGCATCGCCTCCTCCGGTTCGGGAATAGTCCCATCCGGTCGCGGTCCGATGTTCAGCAGCAGCACTCCATTCTTGCTGATAATATCCACCAGGTCGCCTATGATAGCCCCGGCCGTCTTGTAGTCGTGGTTATGTATATACCCCCAGGAGTTTTTGGAAACAGAGGTGTCCGTTTGCCACATCAAAGGGCGAATACCCGCCAACTGGCCGCGCTCCACGTCGAAAACCGCGGTTTCAGGCGGATAAGCCCTGTTCTTATAGTTAATGGCAACGCCTTTGTCCCACTCCGCGCCCCGGTTATAATA
>Ga0114922_10007252_pt1 | contig 10151 bp, 8 predicted proteins | sample AartaG_FD_100975 | JGI IMG/M metagenome (GOLD analysis project Ga0114922, IMG submission 100975) | Deep subsurface microbial communities from Aarhus Bay to uncover new lineages of life (NeLLi) - Aarhus_00045 metaG | ecosystem: Environmental > Aquatic > Marine > Oceanic > Sediment | place: Aarhus...
CGATAAGTTTGGCGTGACAGTAAAGAAAAAGAGCTTCGAGAAGCTGGGGGCCGACGCCAAGAAAATTCCGGACCAGGAAGTTGATACCATTTGGGAAGACTGGCAGGGCAAACTGAACATCGGGGCAATATCGAAAAGGTCGCTGTACAGCGCACTAAAAATTTATTTGGCGGTAAAACGGGAGCTGGAAAATGACCCCAGCGTTATCGCCGTGGGTATCAACTGCCTGAACGAATCCCACTTCTCGGATACGACTCCCTGCCTGGCATGGAATATGCTGTACGAAGATACAGGCATGATGTGGGGCTGCGAGGCCGATTCGGTGTCCATGCTGACAAAGTACCTACTGCATAAATCGTTAGACGTGCCGATCATGATGACCAATATTTATCCATTCCTGATGGGACAAGCCGCCTTGAAACATGAGCGCATCGATGATTTTCCACCAGTCAACGACCCCCAAAACCACATCCTGGTGGCACATTGCGGTTATCTGGGCGTGCTTCCACAGTCATTCGCGACAGAGTGGGCGCTGCGCAAGAAGGTGCTCGCCATCGTGGACGATAACGCTACCGCGATTGACGCCCGCCTGCCGGAAGGCAGCATCACACTGGCGAAGTTGCATCCTACATTTGAAAGAATGACGGTCGCAGAAGGGACGCTGACAGGATATGAGCAGTACCCTGGGTCTGACTGCCTTAACGGGGGTGTGTTGAGGATATCTGACGGCAACAAACTGTTGAACACGGTCACCTCACACCACTACCTGCTGATGACGGGGCACAATCTGGCGGATATCGAAATGCTGGGTAAGGTGTTCGCTCTCGAGATCGAAGTGATTTAGCGGAACCTATTTCCCTCGCCAGATATTGTCTCGATACCAGTAATGTCCACGGTTTTTACGATTATTTAGAACTCGAAGTGATCGTGAATTGAGGGTCAGGTTCACCAGTCCTATTCTTTCTCGCAGTTCTTTCCTGCAGAAGAAAGAACACCACGCTGAGCGCACCTAATAAGGCTCCGCCAAACCAGATACTTGTAGGACCAATGTTGTCGTTAAGCATGCCTCCAAAGATGGGACCAAAACCGATGGCTACTCGCCAGGAAAGACCAAAAATACTCATATAACGTCCGCGTTTGTCTGGTGGGGCAAGGTTAGCCGCGTAGGTGTTGGCTGTCGGTACCAGGATCAACTCACCAATCGTCAAGATCACCATACTGGTCCAGAATCCCCAGAATCCATGACCAAAGGCAACGCTGGCCAGAGCGACGGCATAAAAAGCTCCTCCAACTGCAAGTACCGGTAAGGTCGCATAGCGCTTGGTGACTTTCGTGACAGACAACTGCAGTGCGACAACCATTACGGCGTTTGTGGCTGCGATCAATCCGTAGAGCTTCTCCTGGATCTGGTAGTTCGTTTTTGCATAAACAGGCAGAATCACCCATACTAGAGACGCGCAGGTGATCACCAGAGTGTAAGTTATCACGAAGAAGATAAACCGGCGGTCGCGCAGGATGGGTAAATAACCACCCATCTTTTCACTCACGGCAGCCGCTTTGGCCTTTATTGCTTCGGCTTTGGGCAGGGTCTCTACGCCAAAGAATGCCATTAGCAGGCTGTAAAGGACCATCCCAATTGCAGCAAAATAAAATGCCGTCGCATAAGAACTGGAAGCCAGGAAACCTCCCACAGCGGGACCAACTGCTACACCCAGATTATTGCTCAAGCGTAGCAAAGCAAAGCTATCCGCCCGCTTCTCGGGCGGTACCAGGTCGGCGACCATCGCATCTCCACCGATCCGGTATATTGGGTTTACTGCCCCGCTCAAGATCATTAAAAAGGCAAAAGAGCTCAGGTTCGAAGCACCGCTCAGCAGTACATATGCAAGGGCGTTTAGCAACAGGCTGCCAACCATGATCCACTTGCGCCCCAACCGGTCGATAAATGGTCCTGCCAGGAAGGATGCCACCAGTCCTGCAATGGAATTCAGTGTCATCAATCCGGCAGCCACCGTCATAGGCGCTTCCAGATTCTCGCTGACATATATCATCAGGAAGGGCCAGATCATGCTTGCACCGATGGTGCTGATCAGCATCCCGATGAACATCAACCAGAACTGGGGATGGTAGCTGTGGTAGGTGGTTTGAAGGCGCGTAATCATAGGTCGGTTAACTGCTACTAATTCGAATAAGCAATTCCGGGAATTATACTGGTAATTGGACCAGCAACATTAAGGAGCCAAGTATAACAAGCCTCCCTCAGTTATGCACTTGCGGGAGGCTTAAATCTTTTACCGTTTGGCACAGTTCTAAATGATCTGGTAAGGCTGCTGCAACCTGCATGTGTGTAAGCCAAAGCAGTTTATTACTTTATCAGGTTTGACATTCCCGCAGCCAGAATTTGTAGATTACTAGAAAAAGATTGGAATCATTTCTGGTATTTCCATGTTTCGCTCAAAGTGGCGAAGTCTTTCAAGCTGAGATACAGAATTGGCTGCCTGTCTACAGGACGATACTTGCCGTGCGTGGCGATGATATCAAACACGTAAATCGCAAATTCCCGCGATAGACCATCCAATTCTTTAAACACTACCATCTCAAAAATGCCGTCAGCACCCGCTACCAGTCTGGTGTTCTGCAGTTTTTTAGCCGAAAGGAGTTCAAAGCCCAATTCCTCCGCCTTATCAAAGTCACGCCCGCTGATGAAACCAGCCCGAGCGACCTTGTATCTTTCGTTCCAGGGCATGAAGTGGAAGGCGGCTTCTCGGTACTTCTGAAGCAAGGTATAGCTGTGATTGCCCATTTCCATCGCCAGCAGGAGGCGGAATGGATCCTTGGATATTACTGTCCAGTGACCGATGGGCATAATGTTCTTACCCACTGTAAGCAAGGCAACATGCTGCAGGAAATACTGGGTTGTGTAACGGGCGTTTGCGGATTCTGTCGGATTGGACATAATAATTTTAATTTATCAGGTCGAGGATTCGTGAAGCACTTAGCTCGTTAATGCGTTTAACCACCAGGTCTGCCGGTGATAATAAGTCAAACGGATTGGTTGTAGCAACTGCGATGCATTTCATGCCAGCCCTACGAGCGGCTTCGATCCCGTGGAGGGCGTCTTCGATTACCACACAGCGTTGAGGGTTCACCCCCAACCTTTCAGCAGCGAGCAGGAAGGTGGTTGGATCGGGCTTACTTTTCAGTTCATGTCCTGAAACAATCGCCTGGAAAAATGAACCCATGTTGAGCTCATTCACAAGCGCATCAATATTTTCCTGGGGTGCAGAGGAAGCGATAGCCTGTCTTACTCCCGCTCTCTGGAGCTCCTGCAGCAGCTTTCGAACCCCAGGATAAAGCTCTATTTGACCGTGAATTGACTTGCGGAATTTGTCTTCTTTGTTATCGCTGGACTCTTGCAGAAAGGATGGCTCGGGCGGGCGCCCCAGAATCCCTGTGAGAGTCTGCTCGTTGTTCATTCCAAAGAACTCGTTAAATAACTGGCGTGAGAAAGGGATACCGTAACCCGCCAATGTCAGCTTCCAGGTCTGGTAATGGAGTTCTGCCGTGTCAACCAGCACACCGTCCATGTCCCACAGAACTGCGATAAATGAAGGATCAAGTATTGAGTCAGACATATTAACTGGCATTATTTCTTCTTTCTGGAAGGATACAGTTTTATTACTAGGAATCGTTGAATTTTACGGGCTCTACGAGTGTTGGTCAAGTGTAATTCACAACAGTGTAATTCACAATTCTCCCTTGACAAATCTGGACTTCATCCCTAAAATTGCGCAGTATTGAACATGATGAATATTTCTAAAACGAACTCTTACTTTATGGGAATGCCCGAGGCGGGGGCTGGATCCACCGCCTCGTGGAAGCTCAGGTGATGAAGTGATCACTATGTGATCCCTGGAAGCTATCACAAAAAGGCGGCGGACAGCCTTCCCGCAGATTTTTCAAGATTTGCGTAACGGCTGTCCGTCGTTTTTAATTCAATCCCTCAGGAGAAATCCCACCATACATGAAAACCTTTTACCGTGTAATTCAATTGGAGAGAAGGAGTAATATACATGACAACTGAGAACCGAAACCATTCTTACGGATTCACAACCCGCCAACTGCATGCCGGGCAGGAACCTGACCCGGCAACTGGATCGCGTGCCACACCAATTTACCAGACGACATCCTATGTCTTCGAAGACACTGAGCATGCTGCCCGTTTGTTTGCCCTCGAGGAAGCCGGAAATATTTACACGCGCATCATGAATCCAACCAGCGATGTGTTTGAACGGCGTATGGCTGACTTGGAGGGCGGATCAGGTGCCCTTGCCGCCAGTTCAGGTCACGCTGCTCAGACGATGACCGTTCTTGCATTGTGTGGGGAAGGGGATCACATCGTTTCCGCCAGCACGCTTTATGGGGGCACATACAACCAGTTCAGCTACACATTTCCGCGTCTCGGTATCGAAGTAAACCTGGTTGATCCCAGTGATCCGGAAAACTTCCGCAGGGCGATTCGCTCGAACACGAAATTAATATGGGGCGAAACGTTGGGAAACCCGGGTATTAATGTTTTCCCATTTGAGGAAGTTGCCGCCATTAGTCGGAAAAATCGCATTCCACTGGTTATCGACAACACTTTCTCCACACCCTATCTGTGCAAGCCGTTTGAATGGGGAGCAAACATCGTTGTACACTCCACGACAAAGTTTATTGGTGGTCATGGTACTACAATAGGTGGCATGATCGTAGATGGGGGCAATTTTGACTGGGCAGGCAGCGGGCGATTTTCCAATTTTACCCAACCTGATGAGAGTTATCACGGACTGGTGTATGCTGAACTGGGCGTTACTGCCTTTATCACCAAGGCTAGGGTCCAGGTTTTACGGGATATCGGCGCCTGCCAGTCCCCATTTAATTCCTGGCTGTTTCTCCAAGGACTGGAAACACTGAGCCTTAGGATGGAGCGCCATGTAAGGAACGCCCAGGCAGTTGCAGAATTCCTGGAAAATCACCCAGATGTCAGTTGGGTGAGCTACCCCGGTCTGAAAAGCCACCCCGATCATGCCGCGGCAAAAAAGTACCTGCCAAAAGGACCCGGTGCTGTGCTAGGTTTTGGGGTTCATGGGGGACTTGAGGCTGGAAGAGCATTTATCAATAAACTCCAGCTTATCAGCCACCTAGCCAACATAGGCGACGCGAAAAGTTTGGCGATCCATCCCGCCAGCACAACACACAGCCAGCTCTCCCCGCAGCAGCAGATCGAGGCGGGAGTATCACCAGATTTCGTACGTCTCAGTATTGGTATCGAAGATATTGAAGACATCCTGTGGGATCTGGATCAAGCCTTATCTTAGAGGTGATAAATGCCCGTTATTATTCCTGAAACACTGCCGGCAAAAAGCATTTTGGAGAATGAGAATATCTTTATTATGGGAAAGAAACGCGCCCAGCATCAGGATATTCGACCACTGAAACTGGCTATCCTTAACCTTATGCCGACCAAGATCCAAACCGAGACCCAATTGCTGCGTTTGATTGGCAATTTAGCATTGCAGGTTGAGATCACCCTGCTGCATATGAATTCTCACGAGTCGAAGAACACGCCCCGTGAGCACCTCCTCAACCATTACAAGTATCCTGAGCAGGTCAGGGATGATAAATTTGACGGCTTGGTTGTCACCGGAGCACCAGTGGAGCATCTGCCGTTCGAAGGGGTCGATTACTGGGATGAATTGAAGGAAGTTTTCGAATGGTCCCGGACGAATGTGTATTCAACCTTCCATATCTGCTGGGGTGCGCAGGCGGCTTTATACCACTACTATGGAGTTCCTAAATACCACTTGAAGGAGAAGTTGTTTGGAGTGTTCCCACACAATGTGAATTATGAAAACGAGAAACTGATGCGAGGCTTCGACGATACGTTTTATGCACCCCATTCACGCCACACAGAAATCCGCCGCGCTGACATCGATCAAGTACCGGATTTGAAGATTTTTTCCGAATCTTCAAAGGCTGGTGTGTATATCGTTGGGTCCCGGGATCACCGCTGGGTCTTCATCACCGGGCATTCTGAATACGATCCATTAACCCTCAAAGGCGAGTACGAGCGTGACTTGCACAAGGGGCTGCCTATCAAACCCCCCGAGAATTACTTCCCGGGAGATGATCCCCGCCAACCACCTCTAGTTCAATGGCGCGGGCACGCCCACCTGCTCTTTGCAAACTGGTTAAACTACTACGTCTACCAGACCACGCCCTACGAAATACAGCGTATTCCTGAAGGTGGGACGGAGAGCTCATTCTAATTCTTTAGACCTGAATCCCGGAAATCCGTTTTTATCCGTGTCCTATTTCTCAAGGTCACCAGATATTTCCGTGATTTTTTCCCACGCCTGTTTCACATGCCGTTCTTCGGTATGAGTCTGTCCGACACAGAATCGCAGGACAAATTGGTCGTTCAAGGTGGTATGGGTCAGGTATAAATCCCCGCTTTGGTTAAGACGCTCCATCAGCTGGCGATTAATCTCATCGCCGCCAACATGCCGGAAGCAGATCAGGTTGAGAGGTGTCGGTGCAGCAAGTTCAAATTGGTCCGCAGTCTCAATCCAACCGGCGAAATCCTGGGCAAGCTGGACGTGTAGCCGGATATGATGTCGCAGCCCCTCGACTCCGTAATGGCGGATCACAAACCACAATTTCAGCGCTCTGAAACGTCGACCGAGTGGGATATGCCAATCACGGTAATCGATCACGGCGCCCGATTCGCTGGCCTTGTTACGCAGGTACTCCGGCAGTACGCTGAGAGCATTTATCAGTGCCGCCCGGTCGTCGACGTAAAAACAGTCACAGTCGAAGTTGGTGAACATCCACTTGTGGGGGTTGAAGCAGTAGCTGTCCGCCAGCTCCAGCCCATCGTGGATGAAGCGGAACTCAGGACACACGGCGGCTGTGCCCGACATGGCTGCATCGACGTGCAGCCAGAGACCTTCCCGAACGCAGATCCGACCGATTTCCGGCAGGGGATCGATTGCGTTGGAGGAGGTTGTGCCCACCGTTGCACATACAAAGAAGGGCGTCAAACCTCTTTCCCGGTCAGTCTTTATCTGCCTTGCGAGGGCATCCGGTCGCATGGCGTAATTCTCGTCGACATCGATCAGGCGCAGGTTCTGGCTTCCGATCCCGGCGATCTTTACCGCCTTTTCAAGCGATGAGTGCGCCTGGTTAGATGTGTATGCTACCAATTTGCCATCACAGCCGCGCTCATTGCTGGCTAAATTTGTCACTTGCTCACGAGCCGCCAGCAGGGCGCACAAAGAGGCGCTGGAGCCCGAATCCTGGATCACACCCCCGCCTTCATTTGAGGATTTGAACTTATCAGGTAAGGCAAGCATATCAACTACCCAATCTAGCACGTGGGTCTCCAGTTCGGTGCATGCCGGGCTGGTGACCCATAACATGCCCTGTACACCCAGCCCCGACGAGAGCAGGTCGCCCAGAATTGCTGGTCCAGAAGCATTAGCCGGGAAAAAAGCGAAGAAATTGGGCGATTGCCAATGGGTAATTCCTGGAAGGATCAGGTTAGACATATCCTGGAGGATGTCTTCGAAATCTTCACCCTGCATGGGGGGTTCAGAAGGGAGAGTCGCCCGGACGTCTCCAGGTTCCAGCCGTGATAGAACCGGATATTTCTCGATACTCTCGTAATAATCGGCGATCCAATCCACCACCAGGCGACCGTGGCGGCGGAATTCATCCGGTGTCATGTGGTAATTATTCGGGTCTGACATCTGTTTCCATAGAGTAACTTGCCCCAACCTGTCCAACCAGGTGGGCATAAATTGTCCCTATCCACACATTTATAACAGCACCGACCAGGATCATGAGAATCCACCCAATACAAGGTACCAACACCAGCACAATGCCGAGTATAGAAACAGCCATGCTAATTAAAAGCGCAGCACCCCAGGACACGAGCAGGGCAATCAGGTATTCACCGAAGTTATTGAATACAAACTGCATGATATCATTGATCTGAAAACAAGAGCCAAATGTACCGCGGCGGGCGAAGTGCAGGTTGATGGCAGGGAAGAGAAAGGCAAATACCAGAAAATAAATAGCGATGCAGCAGCCAAGCACGATGCCAACACCTGCAAATGTGGCAGCAATCGCTTCCTGCAGATCTGCATCGGCCGGTATGCCCGCTACAACCACGGCGACCAGCGGGATTCCGAGTAGGAGCAGCCCTGGCAGTGTATAAATTATTGCGGCTCCAACAAGTTTTAATCCTTTGAGGAACTTATCACCGAAATCGCTCCAATCTGGCAACGGTAGGGCGATGTCGTCCGAAACGTTACGCATGATGTCGGTTAAGTATCCCAGCCAGGCTAAATTCAGGATGGGGACGTTCGCAACTATTGCGCCCAAGATCAATTTTGAGAGCCAATCCTCATCGTCGCCAACGAATATTATTGATTTTCCAATGTCCATTTTGTTCTCCTCGTAAATAAATTTTTGGGGTGGTTTTATTATCTCGGTTATTGTAATACCTTAACGGTTAAAATAAAACTTTACCAGCGCCTTATGGTTCGATGTATTTCGTTGGGGCTTTTCAATGCGTCCTTGACTTCTTCTTTGTGATTATACATGATTGTATTAATAACATCAGATACTCTCTTCAGTTCAGGGGTTTTTTATACTTCGAATTAGATCGGGCAATTGACCCAGGTGTTCGATTTCGTAATAGTCCGCTGTGGTAATTGTATGTTCATTATCATTCTCGTAGAACCAGGTCTGGTCGTACGGGATGAGCACAGCCTGCCCGCCGATCTCCAGGACAGGGATGACATCTGAGCGCATAGAATTTCCGATCATAAGGAACCGGCTGGGTTCAAATCTGTATTTCCCAAGCAGCTCTTGATAGGTTTCTTTGGATTTATCACCCACGACTTCGATATACCGGAAGTACCCGGCTAGACCCGACTGACGGACTTTGCGCATCTGCTCAAATGATTCGCCTTTGGTGATCATCATCAGACCGTAGTCTAACGACAGCTCTGTCAAAACGTCCTTTGCCTGCTCAAAAAGCGGTATTTCCGCCCTCAGCATTTCCTTTCCAATCTTGATAATATGCTGGATTTTTTCTGCGTTCACGCGCCCTTCGGTAAGTATGACAGCCGCTTCGATCAGTGACAGGATGTAGGTTTTGATACCATATCCGTAGTATTTAAGATTACCAATTTCGACCTGGTTGATCTTCTTTTCAACTAATTGGGGATCATATTCACTTGAAAACAGTTGTGTGAATTCGTCTTTCATGCGCTGGTACAGCCACTCATTGTGCCATAGTGTGTCATCGGCATCAAATGCAATAACGTCAAATTTCATAGATCGATCCTCCAACCATCCGGTTGAGCCAGGTTTTATTTTTTCCAACCGCGTCTAGAAATAAAAACCTTCGTCTCGCTCGCTTTATTCTCCGTATCCTTTCATCTTCCACGGACCAACAACGGCGGTGGGGTTATTAATCTCTCTTTGTGCATTCGTATCCTCCGGTCTAGTTTTCTGTCAAACATCATAGTCAAATTTGTCATTGCGATTAAGCATCCGTTTTTTGGATGCCAGTGAAGCAATCCCCTCGTAACTCACTTCGACTCTTCGCTGCCGCTACTAAGAAACTCAATGGTGTCATCGCTTCGTCGGGCAATGCCCGACGAAGCGATCTCCCGTGTCCATTTCCTTTAATCATACCTTTTCAGTAAGATAATAATGACACTGAATAAAGTTTCTTCCTGTCTGAACAGCGTATAACGAGCTGTGGAGACACTCAGAGCGACAAACACAACATACACAATTGATAGAGTACTATGCGCCTCGGATTATTTAATATACTGTGCTCTCTGCCTGGTTTTATTGATTATTCGTCGCGTTTCAAAGCGCTCTTAAGCCTTACAGCGTAGCGCTTCCTGAACTTCGCCACTTTGGGGGAGATTACTACTCTGCAGTAAGCCGCTTGCGGGTTTGCGTCGAAATAACCCTGGTGGTAGCTCTCAGCCTTGTAGAATGCCTGGAATTGTACTAGCTGCGTGACGATTGGGGCATCCCAGATTTTCGCTGCTTCAATTTCTTTGATCACCTTTTCGGCGGTC
>Ga0114922_10007253_pt1 | contig 10147 bp, 7 predicted proteins | sample AartaG_FD_100975 | JGI IMG/M metagenome (GOLD analysis project Ga0114922, IMG submission 100975) | Deep subsurface microbial communities from Aarhus Bay to uncover new lineages of life (NeLLi) - Aarhus_00045 metaG | ecosystem: Environmental > Aquatic > Marine > Oceanic > Sediment | place: Aarhus...
AAGGAGACCATGGCGTCTATCGGCGCATTCAGAGCGAGGTTAAGTGATGACGACGAGCTCGGAAGTAGCCGGAGAGCCGCGGATGGCCGGCCCGGGTCGGGGACGTTCATATATCGTTCAAGGTGCAGGAGGGCGTGGACGGCGAGGGCAAATGGACCGCCGAGATCGAGGCGAAGCAACGTGTTCTGCGAGGAGACAGGACCATGAACGCACACGTGCAACTGGATCGTGACGCGCTGGCCGAGTTCTGCCGCAAGTGGCGGATTCGCGAATTGTCCATTTTCGGGTCCGCACTGCGTGATGACTTCGGCCCGGAGAGCGATCTGGATTTCCTGGTGAGTTTCGAACCGGACGCGGGATGGGACCTATTTGACATGTTCGATATGAAGGAGGAACTGGAGAAACGTTTTGGCCGGCAGGTGGATTTCGTCGAGAAAGAGGCGTTGCGGAACCCTTGGCGGAGATACGAGATACTGAGAACGTGCGAGGTGGTTTATGCGGCCTGATCCGAAAGAGATGGCGCGACTGTGGGATATGCTGGATGCCGCTAGGGCTATCAGAGAGTTTACCCGTGGGAAGCGGTTCGAAGACCTTCTCTCAGACCGGATGTTGCGGAGTGCCGTTGAACGCAACCTTGAGATACTCGGCGAGGCCGCTCGCCACGTTTCTCCGGACACGCGTGCCCGTCATCCGGATATTCCCTGGCCATCGATTATCGGCCTGCGGAATATCATTGCTCACGAATATGGAGAGATACGGTACGAGAAACTATGGGGCATTTGCGAGAACAGGCTGCCCGGACTTATTCAACTGCTTGAGGATGCCGGGGTGGAAAACCTTCCACCGGTAGAGGACCCATAAGAGTCTAACCAATTCGTAGGATACAGGGACGCATTCCGCGACCAACGGCTGTTGGCGGATTCCTGGTCCGTGTCACTCACTACGACGCGTTGTTTCTGATCTCGGCTGCTGCCGCCGCGACGGCCCTCATAATCTCGCTCCGGCTCGAGAAACGCTGACTCCCAGCGAACGTTCGCGCTACATTCTGTCTGCCGCCCGGTCGGTCATGTGTATGGCGTCGCAGGGCAGGCACGTGCCGCAGCCAGCGCACAGGTCAGGATTTACGCGGAAGATGCCCTGCTCGGGATCGACTGTCTCGATAGCGCGATACGGGCAGACGAGTAACGCTCTGCAAACCGTGTGCGGGTGGATAGGACTCTTCTCCCTGCAGTGCTTGCACTTCGTCTGGTCGATCTCGGCGCGAAATCGCCGGGTTTCGGAAGGATACACCGCGCGAAACGCGCCCGCTACCGCCGGATGATGGCTTTTGCGTTTCAGATCGGCGACCGAGACTACTTCGAAACCGTACTTGTCCGGGCACGTTCTGTTGAGGTGGACCATCGCGACGACAAACCCGCCCAACAACCGCTTCAGCACGTTCTCCTGCCCCTGGTAGTAGCACTGGGACACGACCTGGATGCTGCCAATCTCGCCGCTGGATATATATTCGACCGCGTCGAAGCCCGTTACGCAACCGCCTGTCGCGCTGGCCGGCAAGCCGAAATCACCGTTCGAGTATATCTCGCGAAAGAGATTGATATTGGCTATCTTGTGGTTCTCGCCGCCGTATGCCGACCGTAGGGCAACGAGGCTGAACGGATCGATATACGCCCCAAAGGGTCGGTTGAACCCGACGAACCCTTTCGCAACACCGTGCTCGGCCAACACCGACAAGAGTACGCGCATCACCGGAAACATAGCGCTGTTCAGCTTCGGCGCGACAACGACGCCAGGACCCACCGTCTCTGCGGCAAACTCCTGGCAGAAAGCTGTTATACCAACGACGGTGCGGACATACTCGTTCTGGATCTCTTCGAGTTCCTCGAAAGTGTCTGGGGGCGGGTAAGCATAGTCTGGCGAGAAATCAGTTTCCATCGCACGCTGCTGCATCTCTGACAGTCGCCGGATTGTGTAATGCCATTCCGCAACATGTTCCTCGAACGGTCTGCCGCACGTGAAGCTCGGTTTGACCAGGATCCCCGCCTCCTCGCCGACGGCAAGCGAATCGCGAAGCACCTCCCTCACGTAGGTGTCCACGTCCAACTCGCTTCCTCTCTCACCGGACAGAAAGCGCGTCTGCGAGAGAAACCTCTTGTCCGGAGCGAAGAACACCTTGCGGCTCCGTTCGGCCAACGAGCAACGCCCGTCCTCGTCGTTCCCCACTAACGTCTTGAGACCGATCCCTGCCCAGCCGACGTGTGCCGCCATGCGCACCTGTCGCGCGTTATGCGTGTAGGTCCCGGGGGCAAGCATGAACGGGTGCGGGATGGAGATGCCGCAGAAGTCGCCCGCTACGTCTATCCCAAAGAGATCGAGCACGCGAGCCCTGAATACTTCGGCTTTCGGCTCCAGTTTATCGCGCGGCGCAACCAGCTCGTCCAGAGACGTATCGAGCAGGGACAGCTCGCGCGAGTCTGGAAGGCGTGCGCGATCGGTCGCACCGGCGATCGCGAGGGCCTTCAGGTCATCGTGGTACGTCAACACCTTCCCAAACAGTGCCATTTGAAAGGGCTCCCTCTGAATTCCAGGACGAGATGGTTCACACAGGATTGAGTTGCGTCAGAGCAACGTCACGACATCGCCGAGGAGATGCCCTCGAGGAAGGCAGCGTTCTTCTCCAGCTGCTCCTGAATATTGCGTATCGAGTCTCGCGTAATGCCCGCCGCCTGCCTCGCCTCCTCGTCCACGTCGGTCCCGTGCTCGACCGTGTCGGTTGCCGCGTACCCCAGCGCGTTGCACACCGCGTTTGACGCGTGAGTCACAAACGGCAGGAGCCGAGGCTCGTGAGCCTCGTGCGGGGCATGATGACACTTGATGCTCTCGACAAGCGTCACCGGAAACCCCCAACTGTCCGCGAGCCATCCGCCTACGTCCGCGTGTGTAGCGCCCAGGATGGTTTGCTCGGCTTCGATCAGGGGCGCACTCCTGTCCTTTGCGTAGACCATTACCTCGACAAGCTTGTCGTGGAAGTATTGGTCGAGCACAACCTTGCCGATATCGTGCAGCAGCCCGGCCGTATGCCCACCCTTCTCATCCGGGTACTTGTCCCGACTCTTGATCGTAAGCGCGTTAGACGTCATCGCGCACGCGAGACTGTGTCGCCAGAGCAGCTGCCGGTCGAAAAGACGGTCTTCGCCCCTTTGAAATGCGCCGAATACAGAAACCGCAGTCGCCATGTGTCTGACCTGGTTGAAACCGAGAATGACAACCGCGTCGGTGACCGACGATATCTCCCGGCGAAACCCGTAGAATGCGGAGTTTACTATCTGGAGGATCTTCGCTGTCAACGATTGGTCGCTTGCTATTTCCTGGGCGAGATCGTTCGCCGTCGCCTTAGGATCGTCCGCCACGAGCATTATTCTGGTCATGCTTAAAGGGATAGTGGACAGACCTTCGATCTCGCGTACCTGGCTTTGAAGCTCGTTCGCTTTTTCCATCAGACCGGTTCCCTGTCGTATGCGTTCGCCAAGCTCCCACCAATGCGGTGTTTCGGGCATTATAGCCGCTGGCTTGTGAGACTGTCAATGCGACACACACTCCTCGAGGCAGGCACGGACGCTATGCTCCCGTAACCGTTCAGCAATCCGATGAAAACGTACCTGTAAGGCGCTATGGATAGCAGGAAACACGACAAGCAGGCTGTCACCCACCAGGTGGTCCAAGCTATAACGACTACCTCCAAGTCCCGCAGGGACGATTGAGAATAGCCCAGGAGTTCACTGTGATCGAAGCTATAACGACACTCCGAAGTCCCGCAGGGACGGTTGAGAATAGCCCAGGAGTTCACTGTGATCGAAGCTATAACGACTCCTCCAAGTCCCGCAGGGATGATTGAGAATAGCCCAGGAGTTCACTCCTGGGAATCGGTATGATGCAACGCCCTTCAGTCCCGTAGGGACGGCTGAACCCATTTCTTGAGGTCAAAGTGTTTCAGCCGTCCCTCCGGGACTCCATATGTAGGGGTATGCACTTGATCCCAGGAATAAATTCCTGGGCTATTGTCGTTCGTCCCTATGGGAGTTCACAAAAACCTTCCGGGCGACTCCCGGCCGCTGGAGTTCTCGTCCATCCAGCCATTAGCTGGACGATTAAGGGCGCTCCACATCCGGTTGTTTGGCTGGCGACAAACTGATACCATTGACCTGTTGACGAAGACCGAACGGGTGCCGGAGATCGTGCCGTGGCGCACACCAACCCCAAAATCATTGGCATTGCCGGGAAGAGCAAAAGCGGCAAGACGACGCTGCTCGAGCGTGTCGTGGCAGCGTTGACCGCCGACGGCTATCGTGTTGGGACAATAAAACACGCACGAGGCGGTTTCGAAATGGACCGTGAAGGGTCCGATTCACAACGCCATTTCCAGGCGGGAGCGCGCACGGCGGTCGTTGTTTCAGAGAGACAGGGCCAGCTTGCGCTGGTGAGCCGTATCGAGCAGGAGCCGGACCCGGAGGAGATCGTCCAGCAGTATCTCACCGATACCGACATCGTGCTGACGGAAGGATTCATGCGGTCAGACATACCGAAGATCCTGCTCGTTCCCTCCCACGGCGACGTCACCGGCACGAAAGACGTGAAGAACGTCGTTGCGATAGTCGGTCCTCCGGAACACACCGTGGGGGTACCCTGTTTCGACCGTGATGACATTGACTCGATCACCGTCTTCGTAAAGGGCATCGTGGATCAGGGCTTGACGCGGTGACGCGGCGTTGGATACAATGAGTGTAGGAGCCGTAGCGGATAGAAGGCCATGTCGAGGTGAGCACTGTGCATGAACTTAGGGAACTCGCCAAATCACTTTCGCGCCGCATGCGGCTTGTCGATTTCGTCCGCGTCTACCAAATGCTGTTGTTCTATGCGGTTTGTGTGGCGCTCGCCGCGTATCTCTGCGCAAAGCTTTTCTCGTATCCATTCCAGCCGGTGGACGTTGTCGCGCTGACGTTGCTTGCGCCCGCCCTGGCCAGCGCGATATACACGCTGTTCTGGCCACGTTTTTCGGCGTTCAACGCCGCCGTCGAGACAGACAAAAAGCTCGAGCTGGAAGACAGATTCGCCAGTGCGCTCCAACTCGGCAGGACGACGGCACCGATGGTCGCCGCCCTCATCGAGGACGCGCATGAGCACACGCGCGGCGTTGAGCCCAAGAAGGTGTTTCCGTTTGAGCTCTGGGGCCGTTTCCGCTACATTCTGGTACCGCTGGCAGCCACGTTGGCCGTCTACCTTTTCATGCCCGAGCTTGACATCCTGCATATCCGCCGCAAAGCGCAGGCTGCACAAGAGACTAAGCGTCAGATAGACGCCGAGGCAAAGCGGCTGTTGAAGAAATCCGAGACCATCCGCGCTCGGGCCGAGCGGGAGAAGATGACGGACGTGGCAGAGATAGCCAAGGACATGGAGCAACTCTCGCGCGCACTGCAGAACGAAGCCAACGAGAAGAAGGCGGCTCTGGCAAAGCTGTCGAAGCTTTCCGAGCGCATCAAGCGGAAGCAGGACACGTTGAAACCGGTCAGGGATATCAGCAGGAGGTTCCAGCAGACCAGGGAGTTGACGCAGACGAAAACCCTCGACAACGCACTCCGAAAGGGCGATCTTCGCCAGGCCGCCGAGGAGATTGGCAAGTTGAAGGCCGCTTTGAAGGAAGGGAAACTCAGCGAGGATCAACTCCGAAAGCTGAAACAGGAGCTCGAGTCTCTGGCCCGTAAGATGAAGGACTTCGAATCGCTGAGCGCGGCCCTGTCCAAGGCGGCACAGGACTTGGATGCGGGCGACCTGGGTGGCGCACTCGACCAGCTCGACCTCTCGAAGCTTGACCTCGAGCAGTTTGCGGATCTCTTGGCACAACTAGAACTCATGGACGTCGTGCTCGCCGATATTCAGGACGCTAAACTGGCGTTGTGCGACAAGTACGGCATATGCAAACGGTGTGGTGGCAGGTACGCGCTCGACTGGGAGGGTGTTGCGTGTCGCTGGTGTGAAGGCGACCCGGATGCCGAATGTGCCATGTGCTCGGGAGGCCGCCCGGGATTGTGTCGAGCCTGCGGCAAAGGCGCATACGGCTACGGGCCGGGTCTGCGTGGCGCGGGCCGAGGTCGCGGCGGTCACATTCCCGACCCGGGCAACCCGGAGACGGATTTCACCGATACAAAAGTGAAAGGCACGCTCACACCAGGCGAGATACTTGCCAGCGTGTCGTTCAAAGGCGTCCCTTCCGATAGCGACGTCATGACTGATTACGTTGAGACTTTGGTCGAATTCATCCGGGCCGAAGAGGGTACGCTCACCAAAGAGGAAATACCTCCCGGCTACAAGAGGTTTGTGAAACACTACTTCGACTCGATCAGGCCGGATGAGGAAACTCCATAGATTTTCTCTTGGCATTGTCGCGCTGTTGGCGCCGTTGTGTGCGCTGCGATGCGGCGACGGCCGAAGCGGCGCGGACACGGACCTCGCCATTGCCGTCTTCGGTGCTCCGGGCAGCGACGAGGGTCAGTTTGCCGGACCGCGCGCCATAGGTGTCGGGCCGGACACCATGCTCTACATCATCGACAGGTCCGGCCGAGTCCAGAAGTTCGACCCGGACGGGACGTTCGTCGGGAGTTGGGAGCTGCCGGAGTCCGAGAAGGGCACGCCAACAGGGATCGGGTTCGATCTGAACGGCAGCCTGCTCATTCCAGACACACATTACTCGCGAGTGCTCGTGATGGCACCCGACGGCACGCTCCTCTCGGAATGGGGCACGTACGGGGGCGGGTCCGGCGAGTTCATCTACCCGACGGACATCGTTGTTGACTCGGACGGCAACTTCTACGTCGCGGAGTATGGTGAGGCGAACCGTATCCAGAAGTTCGACAAGGACCACAGCTTCATCACGTCGTGGGGTTCGTTCGGTTCAGAACCGGGCCAGTTCAAGCGGCCGATGGCGCTCGCGATGGATTCCGCGGGATACCTATACGTTGCCGACTCGGTCAACCACCGTATCCAGAAGTTCAAAAAGGACGGTACGTTTGTGCTGCAATGGGGCACGCCGGGCAACGCTCCCGGCCAATTCAAGTACCCGTATGATATCGCGATCGGGCCGGACGACACCGTCTACGTCTGCGAATATGGAAACTGTCGCGTGCAGAAGTTCGCGGGTGACGGGACCCACATCGCCACCTGGGGCGAGGCCGGTTTGGATAGCGGCCGGTTTGGTTCCCCATGGGGCATAGCCGTCAGCCGGTCGGGCACGATTTTCGTGGCCGACACCGAAAACCACCGAGTACAGGTTCTGATCGCAAGGTAGGAAAGGAACAACGTGCAAGGTCTGCCGTTCTCGCTCCCGTTCGGGTTTACGTTCCCGGCAGCCCTTCTGCTCTTCCTGTTCTGCCTCCCGTTCGTCGTATACCGCGGGAGACGCGTCCGGTCGCTCGGCGGCGTCCAACGCGGCATATCGACGCTGCTGCGGCTCGTGATTGTTGTCTGCGTTGTGTTGGCGCTTGCGGGGCTCGAGATGGTCAGAGAACGGGACGACCTGACGGTCTTCTTCGTTCTCGACCGGTCGGACAGTATACCGCGCGAGCAGCAAAAATACGCGCTCAACTTCATCGAACGCGCCGCGGACGAGATGCAAGCCAACGACCTCGCCGGCCTTCTTGTCTTCGCAGAGAACGTCAGCATCGAAATGGCGCCCAACCGGGACTTCCAACTCGAGACAATCCTCTCCGATACAAAGAACGACAACACCAACATCGGCGATGCACTCAGGTTGGCCGCAGCAGCGTTCCCCGAGCGAACCCAGAAACGGATGGTACTCATCTCTGACGGGAACGAAACACAGGGGTCGGCGCTCGAGCAAGCACGGCTCGCACGTGGCAACGGAACCGTGATAGACGTGTTGCCGGTGACGTTCGAGTACGACCGCGAAGTAATGATCGAGGAACTGGTTGTCCCGGAAAGGGTCGATAAGGAGGAACCCTTCGAGGTGCGAATCGTCGTCCGGGCGTTTCAGGACGCGCCGGGTGTGTTGCGGCTGTTCGAGAGCGGCAGGCTGGTTGCCGAACAGGACGTCAGCCTCTCGCGCGGCAAGAACATCTTTGTCGTACCTCGCTCGCTCGTGCAGGCAGGGTTTCACACGTACGAGGCTACCGTCGACTGCCGGTACGACACCAACAGGGAGAACAACAGGGGGCACGGGTTCGTCGCCGTACGCGGTGAACCCAAAGTGCTCTATGTCGAGGGGGAGTCAGACGAAGGAGCGGACCTCGTCCGAGCTCTCGAGACGGAGAGAATAACCGTTGAACTGCGCAACCTGACCGGTCTGCCAACGACCATAACGGACTTGCAGCGCTACGACACCGTGATACTCTCCGAGGTCGCCGCAAGCGACTTCTCCGTGCGCCAGATGGAGTTGATAGAAGCCAACGTCAAAGAGCTCGGGGGCGGCCTGATAATGCTTGGCGGGAGTGAGGGGTTCGGTGCCGGCGGCTATCTGGGAACACCGGTCGAGCGGGCGCTGCCCGTCGAGATGGACATCAGCCAGAAGAAGATCGTTCCCAGCGGCGCGCTGGTGCTGATCATGCACACCTGCGAGATGCCCCAGGCCAACGCATGGGCCCGGGACATCGCCATTGCAGCAATAGAGGTTCTGTCGAGCAAGGACAAGGCCGGGGTGTTGCTCTACGACACGGGCGAAAGATGGCTGTTCCCGATCCAAGAGGTCGGCAACAAGGTGCAAATGTACAACTTGATCAACACGATGCGACCGGGTGACATGCCGAGCTTCGACACAACACTCAACATGGCCTACAAAGGGCTGTCCGAATGTAACGCCGGACTCAAGCATATTGTGATCATCTCCGACGGAGATCCGGCGCAGCCAACCCCGGCTCTTGTACAAAAGCTCGCCGCTGCAAAGATCACTATCAGCACGGTCTGCATCAAGCCTCACTCGCCGCGCGACACGCAGACCATGCAGGCTGTGGCAGCTCAAGGCAACGGCAGGTCCTACAAAGTCGAGAGTCCAAACGAGCTGCCTCGTATCTTCATCAAGGAGGCGTCGGTCGTCAGGAAATCGCTCATATTCGAGGAGCCGTTCGTGCCAAAACAAACCCATTTCTCGGAGATGTTATCCGGTTTCGAGGAGACGGAACTCCCTGAACTGAAAGGGTACGTTTGTACCTCGGCCAAGGACCGTGCCGAGATGCCGCTCGTTTCGAACAAGGACGATCCGGTGCTCGCACACTGGCGGTACGGGCTCGGAAAGAGCGTTGCCTTCACATCCGACGCGAAACGGCGATGGGCTGCCGATTGGGTAAACTGGGAAGGATTCACGAAGTTCTGGGCCCAGGTTGTCCGCTGGACGATGAGGTCAGTAAGCGAGACGGATTTCCAGGTGGCTACCGATATACGCGACGGGCAAGGGGTGGTCACGGTCGATGCCGTCTCGGACGACGGCACGTTCGTCAATTTCCTCAGCCTTGGAGGCCGGGTGCTGACGCCCGCGCTCGATGCCGACCCGTTGGAGTTCGAGCAGACCGCGGCGGGGCGATACGAGGCACGGTTTCGCGCAAAAGATGTTGGCACGTATCTGGTCAACCTGGATTACGAGTCCGAAGACGGTGCGGGCGGCACGTCAACAACCGGCGCCGCGGTGTCGTATTCCGAAGAGTACAGGCGGTTCAAGACCAACGAGAAGCTGCTCGATGAGATTGCGTCCATCACAAAGGGCCGGGTGCTCGATAGCCCTCGCGACGTCTTTCTCCACACAGGCACCACGCTTGCCGCACCGAGACGGATGTCGCCGTGGCTGCTGGCATTGGCGGTATTGCTGTTTCCGCTGGACATATTCATACGTCGGATAGTCATTGAGGCGACCCGAATAAGGGCTGCCGCCGCAGCGGTCGCCGGTCGTATGGCCATCCTGCGCAGGTTCGTGCGGCCGCCGGAACCCGTGCCGGAAGTCGGTACGGTGCCGGGTGTTGCTCGGACCGCTGGACGCACGGTCCAAGGGCATCCTGGAGTTGCGCCGGGAGAGGCTGCTGAAGTGCTGACTGGCGATGTGACTCCGGCCGAAGAACGTAACGGCGTCAAAGAGCCGGTGCCAGAGGACGAG
>Ga0114922_10007254_pt1 | contig 10147 bp, 7 predicted proteins | sample AartaG_FD_100975 | JGI IMG/M metagenome (GOLD analysis project Ga0114922, IMG submission 100975) | Deep subsurface microbial communities from Aarhus Bay to uncover new lineages of life (NeLLi) - Aarhus_00045 metaG | ecosystem: Environmental > Aquatic > Marine > Oceanic > Sediment | place: Aarhus...
AAGCCTGCCGCCCGAAGTTCCTGTGCGATTCGAATGGAATTGACAATCACAGACAATGCTCGTTTAACTCGTAAATGCTCGGTCATCGCGAAACAAGTAGTGCCTGAATCCAAAAAAATCTGGTCGCCGTCCTGTACAAGACCTGATGCCATGCGTGCTATCTGTTTTTTGGCTTCGATATTGCGCATAGACTTGGAATTAAAGGAATAATCGGAATTTCGAATGAGCGTAGCGCCGCCGTGAGTCAGTTCCAACTGCCCCTGGGCCGCCAATGTGTGGATATCCCTTCGTATCGTAGCTTGCGAGGCACCGATTTGCTCGGCCAGATGCCTAACAGAGACGTATCGCTGTTTATATGCAAGAGCCATTATCTGTTCTCTTCTTTGGTGAATTGCCGCAACCATACAAATTCTCCTTATTCATTGGCGTTTTAAGCTTGCTGGTCGAATTAAATCATATTTTTTCATATATTGCAACATAATTTTGCAAAAAAATGCTTGCTTTGTGATTGATTATGGAATATTTTTAACATAACAAGATAATAATTAAGGCGGGGAACATTATGTACATATTAAGATTGCCTGAAAAACTGCGGTCAGCGTCGGATTTGGTTGTAAGTCAATGGCTTAAAAAACCTGGAGAATCGGCTGAAAAGGGCGAAATACTGTGTATTATCCAAGATGCAACGCAATCGATAGAGATGGAATCGCCGATTTCCGGCGAAGTTTTGAAAGTCATAGCAGCACCCGGGGCGATTGTAAAGGCAAATGAACCTCTTGGAATAATCGGGCAGAAAGGCGAAGGTGTTTCCAGGGCGGTCAGCAAACTGGAATCTGCAAAAACGGCTAATCAGCAAATACCCGTGGCTGCCGCAGACGAACAATCGGAATATACTGAAATAAGCGGCGATGAACCTGCTCAATCTGAACCTATCGATGAAGTACCCCGCAAAAAACCGGCCAAATCGGCTGGTGCCGGCGGTAAAGTCATACCAATATTAATGCCGCAGGCCGGCCAGAGTATGGAAGAAGGCACCATTGTTGAGTGGAAAGTCAAACCGGGTGATCGAATCGAGACCGGTCAGGTTATTCTTGAAATCGAAACCGACAAGGCGATAATGGAAGTCGAAGCTGTCGATTCGGGCAGATTGGCCCGTATAGTCGCTCAGGAAGATACTATTGTGGAAGTGAAAGTCCCGGTGGCTTATCTGGCGGAAAATGACGCAGATGTCGACGCCTACCTCGCCGCCCAATCCACTATCCAGTCTTCTGCTAAAACAACTGCCGAGCAGCAAAGCCCTGAATCAGAACCACCTGAAGTATCCAAATCACAGGGGCCAAGCCAGAGCCGCGTCCAGGCAGTGACACAGACAGGCCGAGTCAAGACGTCGCCGGCAGCGAGAAAGGTCGCGAAAGAAAAAGGCATTGACCTTGGCTGCGTATCGACCGGTTCCGGACCCGGCGGCAGGATACTCTCAACGGATGTTCTAAAAGCTAAACCGGCCGGTTCCCAAAAACTAAAACGTTCTCTCAGCAAGATGCGGCGGGCCATCGCTCGAACCATGCAGTATTCGAAGCAGAATATCCCGCACTTTTATATAAAGGCAACTGTTAACGCACAATCATTGTACGAAGTGTACCAGCAGACTAAGCAGCAGTTCAAGTGCTCGGTCAATGACTTCGTGACTATGGCCTGTGCCAAAGCAGTGGCCAAACACCCGGCTTTTCGCGGACAATATTGTGACGACGAAATAGTCGAATCGCCCTCAGTGAACATTGGTATAGCGGTGGGAACCGATGAGGGACTGACCGTTCCGGTCTTACTTGATGCCGATAAGATGACGCTGAAATCGCTCGCCCATCGCAGCAGGGAGCTTATTGAAAACGCCCGCAACGGCAAGCTCGAAGGTATAGGCCAGGGGATTTTTACTATTACGAACCTTGGCATGTTTGGCGTGGAAGAATTCTCGGCAATCATCAATCCCCCGGAATCTGCGATATTGGCTGTCGGGGCGATTCGTGAGGATATACAAGTTACCAACGGTGTTGTAGAGCCTACTCGACTGATGACTATATGCCTAAGCGTTGACCATAGAGTTATAGATGGTGTGATGGCGGCTCAATTTATTGGAAGTCTTAAAAAGATACTGGAAAATCCCGAACAGCTTGCAGAATAGTATACTGATATACATAAACAAAGGGACAGATAATGTCAAAGCATTTTCAGATAGCCGTAATTGGAAGCGGGCCGGGCGGTTATATTGCGGCATTGAAAGCGGCCCAGTCCGGCGCAAAAACAGCTATTGTTGAAAAGCATCTTCTTGGCGGAACCTGTCTGAATTACGGCTGTATTCCATCAAAGGCGCTTTTGGCATCAGCCGAGATGATTCATAAGATTAAACGGGCAGATTTTTTTGGAGTCAGCGCAAACAGTTCGGTGACTTATGACTGGCAGATGATACAGAAACGAAAAGATAAGGTTGTCTCCAGGTTGCGACGCGGTGTCAAGGGGCTGTTCGATTCACGCAAGGTCAAGCTTTTTACCGGCAAAGCCCAACTTGCCGGTCCCGGCAGGGTCAACGTGATAAGTGATAAAGGCGCTCCCGAAACTGTTACAGCGGATTCGATTATTCTGGCGGTTGGTTCGTTCCCCGCCATGATAGCCGGCTGGCCTGATGACAGCGAACTGGTTTGCACTTCAGATGAGGCTTTGCACTGGAAACAACTTCCAAAACGCCTTATTATTGTCGGCGGCGGAGTGGTCGGATGTGAATTCGCCTGCATGATGCACGAATACGGAGTAGATGTCACTATTGTAGAGATAATGGACAATCTCCTGCCCGAAATGGAAACTCAGCTTGGGTCGGCTTTGGCGGATATTTTCATAAAACGAGGTATCAATATCTTTACAAACACCAAAGTTGAGCAGCTCACGTTTCAGGATAAGCGTATTAATGCTGTTTTATCCGACAGCCAGACAATTGAAGCAGGCAAAGTGCTCGTAGCTACAGGGCGAAAAGCAGATACCAGTGACATAGGCCTGGAAAGTGTTGGCCTGGAGAGGGATAGAGGCTTTATTTGTGTCGACGATAAGATGCAGACACCGATGAAGGGGTATTACTGCGTAGGTGACGCGAACGGCAGATATCTTCTGGCTCATGCAGCCAGTGCGCAGGCGATGGTGGCGGTTAAAAATGCCCTGGGAGGTAACGAGGGATTTGACCTGCCGATTCCCAGCGCCGTTCATACATTTCCTGAGATTGCATCTGTTGGCATGACTTCACAGCAAGCTCGGGCTCAGCAGATTCCCGTCAGCATCGGGCAATTTCCAATAGGTCGTCTTGGTAAAGCTATGGCCGTCGGCGAAGAGAGCGGTTTTGTTAAGGTGATTCGTCATCAATCTGAGGGCACATTGCTCGGCGTTCACATGCTCGGCCATAACGCCACTGAAGTAATCGCAAGTGCTACCGCAATGGTCGGTACAAAAGTTAACGCGAACCAACTGGCTGAGATGGTCTTCGCTCACCCGACAATTGGCGAAGCAGTCAAGGAGGCAGCCGAAGATACATTTCGCAGCGCTCTGAACCTGCCGCCGCGTAAGGTAAGGCGGGTAGCTGCGGTTGCACAAGAAATTTGATTCATGTAATATCAGCATAATGACAGAGAAGACAAATGCAAAGGCGATAGATTTTTTGCTGCACCTTGGTTCGGTCGAGCAAATACAAAACATTTCCACAACCCGGACGGCAGGACGCAGGGACTTTCATTTCAACGCCCATATTCATTTACCTCCGAATTTTTCAGCATTTGAAACGGTAGAGCAGGCGTTAACGCTTTGCGCTCGACAAAATGTGAAGGTTATAGGAATCGGCAATTATTATGATTTCACAGTATATGACGATGTTTCAGAGATAGCGCGCCAAAAAGGTATTTTCCCTCTGTTTTGCACCGAGATAATAGCTTTGGAAAGAGATTTGGCTGAAAAAGGCATTCGCGTCAATGATGGGGGCAATCCGGGCAAGTATTACATCTGCGGCAAAGGGATAACGAAATTCGAACGACTCACATCCAGGGTCCGCGAGTTGTTGAACCGGGTCCGAACCAACGATGCCGAACGAATGCGACAGATGACAGGCAAACTCTCACAGCTATTCAGCGATAACGGGGTAGAAACGTTTTTGGACGACAAAGCAATAATAGAGCAGGTTGTCCGCCGTCACGGATGCTCAGGCAGTGCAGTGACATTGCAGGAACGACACGTGGCTCAGGCCTTCCAGGAGGTTTTTTTCGAAAAGATATCCCCGGCTCATCGCATTGCCAAACTTTCTCAATTGTTCGGCTTTGCGCCCATATCCAAACAGGATGATGTTGTCGGAATTCAAAATGAAATTCGGTCTTTTTTGATGAAGGCAGGCAAGGCCTGTTATGTTGACGAAACCTTTATTAGTCTCGCTGAGGCTAAGGAGTTGATTGGTCAATTGGGAGGGATAAGCTGCTATCCGATTCTGGCAGATGGGACGGACCGGCTTTGCGAATACGAATATCCGCTGGAAGAATTTGTTGCGACACTGCGGGAAAACAATTTTTCGATGGTCGAATTCATCACCGTGCGCAATACTCCTGAAGTTATGCTGGAATACGCTAAGGCCGTTCGCCGGGCAGGCATTGTCGTTACGGCCGGCACCGAACATAATACCCTGGATATCTTACCCATTAAGCCCTTGTGCGTTCAAGGAAAGGAGATGCCGAAAGAACTCGAGGAAATGTTTTGGGAAGGCATCTGTGTTATCGCAGCTCATCAGTATTTGTGCGCCAACGGCAGGTGCGGATTTGTGGACTCGCATGGTATACTCAATCCGGATTACAGTGACAGCGAACAAAGGATAGAAAGCTTTAAGAAGCTGGGCGCAAAAGTTATTGAAAAGTATTTTGATGTATTTTATGGTACTTAAGAAACAAGGGATTGATGCCTTATGAAAATAGATTCAATTATTAATATTATAGCCCCTACCCTTCGAATCCTTATAGGCAACAAAGGCCAATATCCGGCCATACAGTTCCAGGAGAAACCCAAGGAACAGCCCGGCAATTTCATCAGTATTTCCATTTCTCAGCAACAAACTCAAGAGCAGGTCATCGAAACATTATCCAGGGCGGTGTCACAAAGCGCTCAACCTGTGGAAGATGTTTATGTCGAAGGTTTGGGCCTTTTCTCTGTGATAGCCTCTAAGGTGAAAGCATCAGCTCGAGCAACAGGTAAAATCGCGATTATCACGGGAGCCGCCCAAGGATTCGGCTTTAAAATTGCACAGGATATGGCATCTCAAGGGGCGATAACGGCATTAGCTGACATTAACGAAACTGCAGTAAAACAAGCCGCCGAAAGTATTCGCAAAGAATTCGGACAACAAATAGCGATTCCACTTACGATGGATGTCACCGAACCCGGCTCCGTACAAAAAGCCGTGCATGTCGTCGTTAGAACTTATGGCGGACTGGATATATTGGTCTCTAACGCGGGTGTTCTTAAAGCCGAAAGCGTCAAGACTCAGTCTGTGAAGGATTTTGATTTTGTTGCTGATGTCAATTATAAAGGCTATTTTGTTTGCACACAGGCCGTAGCCGACATTCTCGCAATTCAGCACAAGGTAGACCCGGAATATACAAGTGATATAATCCAAATCAACTCGAAATCAGGCCTTGAAGGGTCTAATAGAAACGCAGCTTATGCCGGCAGCAAGTTCGGTGGAATCGGCTTGACACAGTCCTTTGCGCTGGAACTTATTAAAGACGGCATCAAGGTAAACTCGATATGCCCCGGTAATTTCTTCGATGGGCCGTTGTGGTCGGACCCGGAAACCGGGCTTTTTGTTGAATATCTGCGAAGCGGCAAGGTTGCCGGTGCCAAAACAATCGAGGATGTTCGCAAAGCTTATGAAGATAAGGTCCCGATGCATCGAGGATGTACAACTGCGGATGTAATGGCAGCGATATATTATCTCATCGAACAACAATATGAAACAGGCCAGGCGCTTCCCGTTACGGGGGGCCAGATAATGTTGCATTAGGGAGTTTAGCATTGAGTAGCAATATCCCAAAAACGCAATATGCCATCGAACTTACCGGCCCCGACCAAATGAGCCTAAACAGCGAAAAGCAGGTGCATTTTCCCGGGCCATACCAGATATTAGCCAGAATCGAGGCGGTGGGGTTGTGTTTTTCGGACCTGAAACTTCTGAAACAGTTCGATAGGCATCCAAGAAAAAGCGGGGTTGTATCCGGCATCGACAAAGATGTTTTATCCGAAATTCCCTGTTATAAACCCGGATTGATGCCGACGGTAGCCGCTGAAATAGAAAACGTAATATGGAATGCGCAGGCCGAACAGGAACTTGTGCGAGCAGCAAAAGACAGAGAAAGGTAAGCAATCAGTCAGCCATATCATTACATTGCGATTGACCTTGGAGCCGAGAGCGGACGGGTGATGCTTGCGACGCTTGAAAGTGGGAAAATCAAGCTCCAGCAGATTCATCGTTTCGCCAACGGCCCTGTCGAACAAGAAGGGTCGCTGCACTGGGATTTTCAGTACTTGATGAATGAGATTTGCGCGGGAATCGAAAGAACTCTTGCCGTGGAAAAAAATATTCAGAGTATCGGCGTCGATACCTGGGGTGTGGATTACGGGCTTTTGGACGAAAACGGTCAACTGCTGGAAAATCCCTATCATTATCGTGATAGTCGAAACAATGGCGTGTTGGAGCTTGCCTGTCAGACAATGCCGCGTGAGCAAATCTATCAGAACACAGGCATTCAGTTTTTGCCTTTCAACACGCTTTTCCAGTTGATTGCCTGCAAACAACATACCCCGGAATTGCTTGAAAAAGCTGAAACTCTTTTGTTTATGCCCAACTTGATTATGTATTATTTATGCGGAGATATTTGTGCCGAATATACAATCGCAAGTACGTCCCAAATGATGAATATGACAACGGGTCAATGGTCTGAAAAAATTCTCGATGCTTTTGACCTTCCCAGGATTATTTTGCCTTCAATCGTTCTACCCGGCACAACAGCAGGTGTTCTCAGGACACAATTCACTCAACAATGGAATTGTGGTCCAATCCCTGTGGTTTCAGTCGGCACTCACGATTCTGCTTCCGCCGTGGCGGCAGTACCGGCAAACGGTCAAACAAAATGGGCTTATTTATCAAGCGGAACCTGGTCGTTAATTGGGATAGAGACTTCAGAACCCGTGATTAACCAGACAACAGCGAAATTAAGCTTTACCAATGAAGGCGGCGTTGAAAATACAATCAGACTTATGAAAAATATAATGGGATTGTGGCTGGTGCAGGAAAGTCGGCGTTATTGGGCAGAGAAAGGATGCGAACTTAATTATTCTCAAATCACGGAGATGGCTTCAAACAGCCTGCCGTTCCAAGCTCGAATCAACCCTGATTACCGGTCATTTTTATCTCCCGGGAAAATGCCCGAAAAAATTAATGCTTTCCTTCGGTCTACCCGTCAAGTAGAAATAGATGACAAGGGCCAATTAATCCGAGTAATACTCGAGAGTTTGGCGGTGCGATATTATCAAGTCACTAATATACTTGAAGAACTGTGCGGTGACAAGATTGATGTTTTACATATTGTCGGCGGCGGCTGTCAAAATGAACTGCTGAGCCAGTTTACAGCTAACGCAACCGGCAAAAAGGTGCTCGTCGGACCTGTCGAGGCAACGGCATTGGGCAACGTTCTCGTTCAGGCACTTGCAGGAGGCCGGATTGACTCTCTCGAGCAGGGAAGAAAAATCATCTCCCGCTCGTTTGGCTTAAAAGAATTTGAACCACGGGATACAACCGCCTGGAAACAATACGCTGAAAGTTTTTCACAGTTAAAGGTCATTGAATGAAAGATTTGCAAAATATGGAACTATCGAACCGATATAAAAAGCTGCTGCAGCAAATAGTGGAGCTGTCGCATCGATTTGGAACAACAGATTTTGTTCACGGCGGCGGCGGCAATACTTCTGTAAAGAATGATACGGTTCTCTGGGTCAAACCATCCGGCACCACCCTTTCATCTCTCAAAGCCGAATCCTTCTTGGCGATGGACAGGCAAATACTGTCAAAGATTTATGAAATTGAACCTTCAGCCGAATCGGCGGCACGGGAAGCTTTAATCAAGAAGAAGATGGTCCAGGCCGTCCTGCCTCAAACACCTGGACGTGCATCAGTTGAGGCACCGCTGCACAATTCACTCGGGGCTCGTTTTGTGGTTCATACTCATCCGGCAATTGTCAACGGGATGACCTGTTCGCGTCAAGGCCCGGCGGCGTGTAAAGAGCTTTTCCCAGATGCTCTTTGGATGGACTATATCGACCCCGGATGGATGCTTTGTATGAAGGCGAGGCATCAGATACTGAAGTACAAGGCTGAGAAAGGCCATGAGCCCCAAATTATTTTCTTAAAGAACCATGGTGTATTCGTCGCTGCCGATGGTCCTGAAAGGGTATATGCAATTTATGAAGGAATCATGAGCAAACTCCGGACTCATTATGACAAGGCAAACCTGTCGACGACACTGAAAATCAAACCTTGTCTCTTTGGCGATGAATTGGAATCGGCGAAAAAGAAAATATCTGACGCGATGCAGACCGGCCAACTGTGCATTGAGGCATGCGGTGCATTTGATATCACCGAAGGCCCTGTTTCACCCGACCATATTGTCTATTCCAAATCCTATCCGCTAATAGAAGAGCCCACGCAAAAAGCAATCGAGACGTTCAAGGAAAAAAATGGCTATCTTCCACAGGTAATGGCTTTTGGCAACGCGGTATTCGCCCTCGGAGAAACAGAAAAAAAAGCGTCACTGGCGCTGGAACTGGCACAGGACGGGGCATTAGTAAAGAAACTGGCACGGGCTTTCGGCGGAATTGAATATATGACCGGCCGGGCCCGTGAGTTCATAGAAAACTGGGAAGTGGAATCCTTTCGAAGTAAACAAATCACATAACAGGTCACAGATTAAAATCATGGATACTAAAAATACAGGAAAAAGTATTGGCTTGGTCCGGACGGATATTTTTCAAAAGGAGATTATAAGTGGCGAACAGTTTAGTTGAAAAAGCTTACGCTTTGGCTAAAGAATATTACCTGCAAACAGGTGTCGATACGGAAAAAGCAATTGGTCGGCTTGAAAATATCCAGGTTTCAATTCATTGTTGGCAGGGAGATGATGTGGCCGGTTTTGAAAAACCCGATACGGCCCTCGAAGGTGGCGGTATACAGGCAACCGGCAATTATCCTGGAAGGGCACGAACCATAGACGAACTTCGAATGGATTTAGAAAAGGCGCTGAGCCTGATTCCTGGAAACCACAGGCTCAACCTGCACGCATGCTATCTTGATAACTCCGGCAAGTTCGTGGAGCGCAATGAAATAGGCATCGAACATTTTCAAAGCTGGGTCGATTGGGCCGCTGACCAGGGCCTTAATATGGATTTTAATCCGACATTCTTTTCTCATCCCAAAGCTTCGGACGGTTTTACGCTTAGCCACCCGGATAAAGGTATTCGAGATTTTTGGATAGAGCATGGAATCGCATGTCGTAATATCGCAGCAGAAATAGGCAGGCAATTGAATAGTCCGAGTGTGGTAAACTTCTGGATCCCCGACGGTTACAAGGACACGCCTGCCGACCGTTATTCGCCTCGCACAAGGTTGACCAAATCTCTTGATGCGGTCTTTGCTGAGAATATCGACCCCGAACTGGAAATGGATGCGGTCGAGTCGAAACTTTTCGGCATCGGCGCTGAAAGTTATACCGTCGGTTCACATGAATTCTACGCAGGCTATGCCATCTCACGACAAAAACTGTTGTGCCTGGATGCGGGTCATTTTCATCCCACCGAACAGATATCGGACAAGATATCGGCATTATTGCCTTACCTGCCCGGGCTGCTGCTTCATGTAAGTCGTCCTGTGCGATGGGACAGTGACCACGTGGTAATACTTAACAACGACCTTCAGAGTATCGCAAACGAAATCATAACAAGCGGTCGGCTTGATAAAATTCACATTGGTCTGGACTTCTTCGACGCAAGCATCAACCGCGTCGCCGCGTGGGTAATCGGCACACGCTGTATG
>Ga0114922_10007255_pt1 | contig 10146 bp, 5 predicted proteins | sample AartaG_FD_100975 | JGI IMG/M metagenome (GOLD analysis project Ga0114922, IMG submission 100975) | Deep subsurface microbial communities from Aarhus Bay to uncover new lineages of life (NeLLi) - Aarhus_00045 metaG | ecosystem: Environmental > Aquatic > Marine > Oceanic > Sediment | place: Aarhus...
CTGATAGGTATTCCGTGGGTTGTATACCGCGGTCACTATAGAACCTCAACGTATTTGGCAGATACAGTGCGAACGCTAGCAAATATTATTGATAATTTCAGACCAGGCGAAGTCTACAACATAGGTGGGAACGAATTACATTCTATTGAAGAACTCTCTGACACAGTATTGAAAGTAACTGGAGCTGACCCTGGCCTGGCCACTTACCGGGATTCAGAATTACTGACCACCAGGATTAAGAAAGTTGATGTTTCCAAATCCATTCGCGATCTGGATCACAAGAACTCTTACAGTCTGGAAGAAGGCCTTCGACTTACAGCAGATTGGATGCGACGAGTTTATAAAATATCGTGATAAAAGGTAAACACGACACAGGTTGATATATAATATGGTTCCGCGCTTGCTATTGCTAACTGGTACAGCCCCAGGATTTCAAGGGGTTGGTGGGATTATTCTGCATGATTTGTGTTTGGCCTATCCAAGGGAGAGCATTTGCTGCTTTTCTGTAATCCACAGAGCTGGCCGCTCAACTTCACGAGATTTAGATTGGTTACCAATGTCTTATGGGCTCTGTCCTAGGCAGCATGGAATTCGAAAATTCGGTACTCATTTTGCCCGTTTGAGTGGATTTTTCTTGCGTCAGTATGCTATATCGGTCCTATCGCCAGCTTTAGTAAAGCGTATTGCAGAATTTAGTCGTCAACACGGTGTAGAAATGGTATGGGCCGTTTTAAATAACCCAATTTTATTTGGCGTTACCAGAAGAGTTGTGTCTATGTTGAATGTTCGACTCGTTACAACCATCTGGGACCCACCTGAATTCCTATTAATGAATCTGGGAGCTGATCGGCGTTTCCATCGCATTGCAATGCATGAGTTTAGAAAAGTACTTCTTATGTCCGAAAGGTGTGGCGTAGCTTCTGAAGCGATGGGAGAGGAATATAGAAAGCGTTACGGAATTGAACCTGTGGTTCTGATCCACGGAATTCATCCAGATATGGGGAAACCACCGATGGAAGAGCTGATCAATAAAAAATTTACCATCGGATTTGCCGGCAGTTTATATGCAGTTCGTGAATGGCAGGCTTTAATATCAGCCCTATCCAAAGTCGATTGGCAAATAGAAGGACGCGAGGTCTCCATAAGATTCCTTGGGCATAGTGCTCCACCAGGTGTGCATAATAGGATGCCAATTGAATATTTAGGGTGGCGATCTGTTGAGGAAACTATAGAACTGATGTCTAGGGTTGATATAGCTTATTTGCCCTATTGGTTTGATGAATCCCATAGTCTTTCTGTGCGTTTATGTTTCCCAAGCAAATTACCAACTTACTTAGCGTCAGGGAGACCGGTTCTTTTTCATGGCCCCAGGGATTCCTCACCAGCTCGCTTCTTTAAACGTTTTCCTGTAGGTCTTTGTTGCCATTCGCTGGAAGAGGAAGAAATTGTGAAGGCTATAAGACGATTTATTACTGATAAGGAATTCTATGCTCTTGCTGCGCAAGCAGGCCAGGTTGCTTTTGATACGGAAATTAACTTGCATGTATTCAGAAGACGATTTGCCAGTTTGATCGGTATTACAGAAGAGCAACTTTTGCTAACATAAGCGAGCGATCTGAAAGCATTAAAAGCCACGATACATAGGTATAGGTAAAGGTTAGACTGAAATACTTAGTGTTAAGTATATAGAAGAAGACTATTAAAGCCGGAGGTAAATCCTGTGCGATCACAACATCGTAAACGCATCTTGTATATACATCATGGCGCTGAAATAGGTGGAGCACCTCTTAGTCTGTTATTTCTAATTGAAAAGATAGATAGAACTCGCTACGAACCCATTGTTCTATTCTTGCAGCAGGGAAGTGTCGTTGATTTGTTTCGCAAGCATGGAATAGAAGTGCATGTTAATCAAAAGATAAAAGACTATAGTCATACAACTGGTGTATGGTATGGCTTGGATCATCCTCCACGGTTTTTTCACAAAATTATAAGATTCTGGCCCTCTGTAAGCCACGCATCTAAGACTTATGAACAACTGAAGCCTGATCTAATTCATTTAAATTCTGCCACTTTAGGTGCCTGTGCAATAGCAGCGAAAAAAGCTGGTATTCCCTTGATCTGGCACGTTAGGGAGATACTTAACAATGGTTACGTTGGCATACGTAAGAAGCTTTGCCAGAAATTGATTGGGGATCTATCTGAACACATTATTGCAATCTGTCAATATGGTGCTGATGTTATAGAACGACCAGAAAAGACTACTGTTATCTATAACTTTGTTAATTTAAAGGAGTTTGACCGTAACGTAAGTGGCCAGATCGTGCGACAGGATTTGAACCTAGATGCCAACACAAAGTGCATTGGTATGTTAGGTGGCGTCAGCCAAATTAAAGGTACTTTGGAGTTTGTCCAGGCGTTGCCGCTGGTCAAACGGCAGCATCAAAATGTGAAGTTTCTGGTGATAGGAGCGATGTCGGAAGATGAAGGGCCCATACAAGGATGGCGTGGCAAAGCGAAGCATCTAGCGAATCGAGTGTTACGTCATGAAGACTACTACACGGCTATCGCTGAATTCATTCAGCGTGAAGGAATACAGGATAATGTGATATTTACTGGTTTACGGCAGGACATCCCCCAAGTGATTGCTGCATTAGACCTGGTAGTATTTCCCTCAACTGTACCCCACTTTGGCAGACCTATTATTGAGGCAGGTGCAATGGCTAAACCAGTGGTAGCTTCAGATCTGGGTGGTCCCAAGGAATTGGTTATAAACGGGGAGACCGGGTTCCTGATTCCCGCTGGAGATCCTGTGAAACTGGCGGAGGCTATCATGACTGTGCTCTCAGATAGGGATTTGGCAAGAAGGATGGGTGAGGCAGGATATACTCGGGCAAAGAGACTTTATAACGCTGAGTTCAATGCCAGACGCACATTCCAACTCTATGAGGAGGTATTGAGTTGCGTTATTACCTCATGGGAAGCAGAACAGGAAAAATACGCGGAGTTTGCATTGTCTTGTCAGCGTGAACAGAGGAATGTTGGTATAAACGAAGAGAGACTTAAGGATCAAATCAGGGAATACTGGAACAAGGAGATCTGCGGAACGGGTTTGGCTTCTTCTAGGAAATACTCGCGCCAGTATTTTGACGAGATTGAGGATTCCAGATACAATTTAGAGCCTGAAGTGTTTTCTTTTGCTCAGTTCACTCGTTTTCGCGGTCAGAAAGTCTTGGAAGTGGGGGTTGGTGCTGGAACAGACTTTATACAGTGGGTTCGAGCAGGGGCAAAAGCCTATGGAATAGATCTGGCGGAAGAGGCAGTAGAACATGTGAGGAATCGACTGCGTATATATGGATTGTCGGCAGAGGAAGTCAGAGTTGCAGATGCGGAAAATTTACCCTATCCAGACAATACTTTTGACCTAGTTTACTCCTGGGGAGTTATACACCATACTTCAGATACCATTAAGGCTTTGAAGGAGATTATTCGTGTCACGCGCATTGGCGGCACTATAAAAATAATGGTTTATAACAGAAGATCCCTGAATGCTTTCCGTACATACTTGCGTTTTGGCTTGTTGAAAGGGAAACCTTTCAAAAGCATCTCGTGGATATTGTATCGTAATATGGAGAGTATTGGGACAAAGGCGTTCACCATGCGGGAGATGAAAAATATTCTCGCTGATTGCCCGGTTCACGTTAGGAACATTAGCGCTAAGGTAACAAATTATGATCTACTATGGGACAGATCAGGTCTATTTCGGTTTATATCATATATCCTGGCTTGTTTATTTGGTTTCCATAAGGTCGGTTGGTTTATGACTATCGAATCACAGAAGACAGGCGATCTATAGAATTTTCTGTAAAGATTTGAGGTTATGATTCAAATGATGCTAAAATTCCCCTCAATCCTTCTTTGACTGTTCTCAGATAGGCTCTAATTACTAAGAATAACCTTCACCTGAAAGTTGGTCCAGATATATGTTGGTTCGATATTACCTGCGAAGATTAGCAGAATACCCACCACACATAGCTGCCTACAAAGTTCTGAGGAAGATATTCGTTAAGACTAAGATAATGTCTGAATCCTTAAAAGCAAATTTTTCTACAATCCATATTTCCGAAGCGGAGCTTCTAAAGTCCTTAGATAGTTCGCTTGAAAGTATTGAGGCACTAATTAAACATTTAGGAGAACGGGATTATCCCAGTTTCTTTTTTAGCTCTAATAATAAAAATAGGATAGTGGACTTGGTAAAACATCACTATCCTAAATCGTTTGAGCAGATTATTGCCGATGCTGATAGAATCTGTGAGCATATCTTTGACTTGCTTGGTTCAGGGCCAGTTTCTCTAGGCGATACGATAGATTGGCATACAGATTTTAAGGTAAACTGGACTTGGAAACGGAAATACCACAAGTTGTTAAATTGCAGCGATATAGACAACCCTTACGATGTAAAGGTTCCTTGGGAACTAAGTCGTTGCCACCATTTCATTACATTGGGTAAAGCTTACTTTTATACAGGCAATGAGAAATATGCTGTCGAATTCATCGCTCAAGTGAGCGATTGGATTGAGTCGAACCCACCTGCGTTTGGAGTCAACTGGGCATGCACGATGGATGTAGCTATCCGTATTGTCAATTGGCTGTGGGGATACTGGTTTTTCAAAGAGTCGTCGAGCTTTACAAACCAGTTTCTGGTGAATTTTCTCAAAAGTTTACTCGCTCATGGAAGGCATATCATGAGTAACCTGGAGAACAGTGACGAATTTCCAAGCAACCACTATATTTCTAACCTGGTAGGACTTGCCTATCTTGGCTTTGTCTTTCCAGAATTCAAGGAAGCAAAGCAGTGGCGAGAATTTGGTATCCATGAATTGATCCGAGAGATGGAGAGGCAAGTCTATCCTGATGGTGTGGATTATGAAGGCTCTATTTCATATCACAGACTTGTAACAGAACTGTTCCTTTCCGCAACATTGCTTATACTACTCAACGAACAACATAACATTTCAACATCACGTGACGAATGCAACTGGTTTCATCGGATGAGAGCTTCAAAGGTTTTTCCCGAACAGTATATGCGGCGGCTTGAAAAGATGATGGAGTTCGTGATATATTATACCAAGCCGGACGGCACTGCTCCACAGATAGGAGATAACGACGATGGGCGTTTGCATGTCTTGAGCAGATACGGAAATTGGGACAGGCTGGACCATAGATATTTGCTTTCCGTGGGTGCAGTCTTGTTTAACAGGCCCGATTTCAAGGAAGGTTCGGGGCGTTTCTACGAGGAGGCCTTCTGGTTGCTCGGTGAGGAAGGGCTTAACAGTTTTAATCTACTGGAAATAGGTACTGCGCAACTTAAAAGTAAGGTATTTCCTCAAGGCGGTTTTTATATCATGCGCCATGAAGATTTATATATGATAGTGGACTGTTTTTCAGATGCTCTACAAGCACCTCTAGGTCACAGACATAATAGCAGATTGAGCTTCGAGTTATTCGCCTATGGTGGAAGCTTTATCATTGATCCCGGAGCATACATTTACACTGCTGCCCCAGAGTGGCGCAATATTTTCCGGTCCACAGCGTACCATAATACTATACAAGTAGATGGACAAGAGCAGAACGAATTTGACTCTTTCAATCTGTTTTTGGTCGAAAGACAAGCTCAAGTCAGGGTTAATAGGTGGGAGACTAGCAATGGATATGATTTTCTGGACGCGGAACATAGTGGTTACGAAAAGCTGCCAGACTCAATAGTTCATCGTCGGCAAATTTTCTTTAATAAGCAGGAAGGATATTGGTTGATCAGGGATATACTGACGAGCAACAAACAACGTCAATCGCAAAAACATGAGTTTTCAGCAAATCTACACTTCGCACCTATAGATATAGCGATTGATCCAGCGAATCCATTATCTGTAATTGCTACCTTTAAAAACAGTGCAAGCATGATTATTCTTCCCCTCAAGTCCGATGGATTGGAACTTTCAATCGAGCAGGCATGGGTCTCTTATAGTTATGGGACGAAAACTGAGGCTCCTGTGGCCAGATATCGAAAATCAGCGGAGCTGCCTGTCGAGTTCTTAACACTCTTTTATCCCTACTTAGGAACCCCGCCGAAGATTGATCTCAGCGAGATACAGAAAACAGCTCCGGCCTTCATGGAAGGAGAAAGTTGAGAAATGCAGCAGATACTCAGCAAGAGCCGAAAGCTATTATTCATAGCCGCCCTCATGTTAGCATTGGTGCTATATTGCGCTTTTGCCATGAAGGTGTTCCGACGCGTTAATTTGATGCTCGTCTCTCTTGCGGTGTTCGCCGGTTTACTATTCTTGTTAAGCGGTTCGCCTTTCAGAATTTTCTTGGTTCTGATGTTGTCCTTTCCACTAAGTGCCACTATGGCAATCGAGAAAGGGTTTACCATTCTCCCAGGTTATATTCTATTGTTCCTGTTGATATTCATCATGGTCGTCTCTCGTGAGTTTTGGTATTCCAAATCAGAATTGGACTTTGCTGTTATAGCTTTTCTGGGAGTTTGTGCACTCTCTATAATACAGACCATCCGCATTCCACCGCCCAGATTGGAATTTGTGGCTGTAATGAGATACAGAGGAGTTTGGTTCAGAAGTATTATACAGCTTTCGCTGGTTTTCTTCTTCTCCCTTTCATACTTTTTCACAGTGCACTTCTGCAGTAGCAATAGGAAGCGGGTGGACATTCTCTTGAAAGCTCATATTGCTATGGCCATCCTTATTTCAGTTTATGGAATCTACCAGGCTTTCGCCGTGAACTTCGATCTGCCGCTCAAAGATGTTACGATCGCGTTAAGAACGAGCGGCGAGGGGTATGGCAGTGTGTGGACCAATGTCGAGTTCGGTCGCTATCGCTCTCAATCCACGTTTACCGAACCATTGGGTTTTGGCAATTATCTGCTTTCAGTCCTGCCGCTTCTTCTGGCTTTTGGAAGCATTGCCAAAGGCTATGTAGATCCAGTCGGACGTAAATGGATGTCATCAAGAACTCTGGCTTTTGTGATTATCTTAGTCTTTGTTGCTCTATTTATGACCAGATCCAGAGGACCGTTGATCAGTCTTGTTGTATCCATGCTTTTAGTGATAGTGCTATTGCGGAAACAGCATTTGCCAGTGCTTATTGGCTACATAACTGTATCAGTATTTATTCTGGCTATTTATTACTCTATGACCGCCAGATATCTGGGAGTAAGCAGGGATGTAATGCAGGTACTGAGATTTGGTGATATTTCGAGGGTTTTCAGAATCGAGGAACTCTCGCAGGCATTATCATTTGAATCTGATTCTTATCCTGCAGATAGTGCATTAGAGGATCTAATTAGTGGACATAGATTCGTTTTCAACTTTTACCTTGTTCCGAAGTTGCTTAGGCAGCATCCCATCCTGGGAGTTGGGATAGGGAATTTTCCTCTACATGCGTCTCTTATTGTCAGAACAAATAGGCTGTATAGTCCGGTGGGACTTTGGGCTAACATATTGGCGGAGACGGGATTTCTAGGATTCTCTGTTTTTTGCTGGATGATATTCATCTATTACAAAACCATGATACGAGCGCTGGCGAAAGCTAGAGGCACTTACTGGGAGCCATATATCGTCGGCATCCTCGCGTGCATCACCGGGCTTATGGTTCATTTTCTATCTTGGGGAGCCAGGATGGATATTTTCACCTGGTTTTTCATGGGTATTTCCATGTCAATAGTGAAGCTCATGGATCAGGATCTATATCAACCCGCTGAAGTCGGAATACCAAAATATAAAGAGCCGAATGAGGGAGAACGAACTACTGATGTTATCCGGCCATGATATAGTCTGTATCTCAACCCAGGACTGGGACGATTTGTGGACCAGGAAGCAGCGTTTCATGTTCCAGCTTGCGCAGCAGGATAATAGAGTTCTTTATATAGAGCAACAGATGCATCTTGCTGGATACGTTAAACGATTAAGATCCGAATGGAGAAGAATCGGTAGATCGCTAAAAGGAATTCGCAAAATGGGAGACAATCTATATGTCTATGCCCTGCCTCTCGTCCTACCGTTTTTCCAGATGTCGACTTCAATAGGAGATATAAACCATTGGTTAATAGTCCCAGTTCTGAAAAAGCAGCTATCGAGTCTAGAATTTAGGGACCCAATCCTCTGGCTCTATACACACTATTCGGATAGGCTTGTGGGAAAGTTTGGCGAGAAGATTGTCGTGTACGAATTGGTAGATGAGACTTTGGCCTTTAAGGGATTAGTGAAGTCTGAAGTTAACCAATTTCTGGAGAACCGTCTGATTAGAAAATCCGATGTGCTTATTGTGACAGCTCAATCTTTGTTCGATTCGAGGAAAAAGCTAATAGAGAACATATATTTAGTTCCGAACGGTGCCGAGGTAGAACATTTCAGAAAGGCGATGTCTGAAGATACACCCGTGTCTGAAGAAATTGCAGAGATAAAGCGGCCGATCGTCGGATTTCTTGGCTCTATTTCATACTGGCTCGATATTCCTTTGATCCGGCATATCGCTCTGTCCCATACTGAATGGTCTATAGTTATGATTGGTCCTGTTAGAGCAAATGTCAGTAAAATAGCTCCTTTACCAAATGTGCATCTTTTAGGAAGAAAAGACTATCAGGAACTGCCCAGATATTTGAAAGCATTTGATGTTTGCATAAACCCGTACATATTGGATGGTGTTGCAGAGGGGTGTAGTCCGCTCAAGCTTTATGAGTACCTGGCAACCGGCAAACCTATTGTTTCCGTTGATATGCCTGAAGCAAGGAAGTTTGATGGTTTAGTGAGGATTGCCAGATCCACGGAAGAATTTGTGTTGCATATAGAATCAGCTCTCCAGGAGGATAAGAGCTTAATCAGAGAAAGGATAAAAGAATCAGAGAAACATTCCTGGGATGAGCGGTTCCGGCAGGTAGAGTCGATCGTCGAGAAGACATTGTTTGGTGAACCTCAACTTAAGGAATAACATGAGAATAGGTATAAATGCTTTGTCTATAACTCCAGATTCAACCGGTGGCGCAACAACCTATATTCTCGAGCTTACCAGGCATCTCTCAAGGATTGACTGTCGCAATAATTACGTTCTATTCATTCGAAGCGATAGTAGGCATCATTTCCGCGACTCTGAAAGCGGTTGCTTTCAATATAGAAGCAACTTCATATTCGTTGGTATACCTATGCCGCCTCTGCTTTCCATAGTATTTCGAGTCCTGGTCGATCAGTTGCTAATGTCCCTATTGGCCTTGTGGTATAGGTTGGATGTTTTATTCTGCCCAGGGGACACTATACCTTTATGGACGTCTTGTGCATCAGTTATGACTATACAGAATCTCATCTACCTTCACTCTGGTGAGGTTTACCCTTTGAAAAACATAAAGAAGAGGAGATTTCATACCAGGGCCCAACTTTGGTATTACAGGCATTTTGCTTTACGCTCTGCTATAAAATCTGATGGGATAATAACAGTCTCTGAGAATGCAAAAAGGGAGATCGTTGAATTTCTTAAGGTAAATCAATTGAAAATCTCCGTGGTTTCTCATGGTATTGGCGCGCAGTTCATGGATAATAGCAATGACGCCAAGAGGATGGAACTAAAACATGAATTGCAGACTGATTATATATTATATGTTGGGGCTGTTTTACCCTATAAAAACGTCGAAACTGTGGTTGAAGCCCTTTCTATAATAAAGGATCGTAATTTCATTTCTAACCAGAACCGGCCGCTCTCTCTGGCAATAGCAGGAGCAGATTATTCTGGATATACATCTCATGTGAAGGCGATCGCGGAAAAGCTTGGTGTTTCGGATCAAGTGATATTCCTCGGATTTGTTCCATACGAGCAATTGCCTGCTTTGTACTATGGAGCCAGAGTCTTTGTTTTTCTATCGCTGTGTGAGTCTTTTGGACTGCCAATCCTCGAAGCTATGGCTTGTGGTTGTCCTGTTGTGTGTTCAAACGTTTCTTCCCTTCCTGAGATAGCTAGCGATGCGGCGATATTAGTTGATCCAAAGGATCCTGTAGAAACGGCTGATGCAATCGAGGCAATTCTTAAAGATTATGAATATAGATGCCGATTAATATACATGGGGAAGATTAGAATACGCGAGTTTTC
>Ga0114922_10007256_pt1 | contig 10146 bp, 6 predicted proteins | sample AartaG_FD_100975 | JGI IMG/M metagenome (GOLD analysis project Ga0114922, IMG submission 100975) | Deep subsurface microbial communities from Aarhus Bay to uncover new lineages of life (NeLLi) - Aarhus_00045 metaG | ecosystem: Environmental > Aquatic > Marine > Oceanic > Sediment | place: Aarhus...
ACGATGTGGCCTGGGTGCGCACCGATGCGCCAGGCAGTAGCGATGTCCAGGTCCTTGAGCGTGCGCAGCGTGAGCACCGCATCGTCGTCACGTTCGACAAGGATTTTGGTGAGTTGGCCTTCCGCTCCAGGCTTCCATCCTCAATTCGCATGACCCCTCTTCCTGGAGGACGATCTGGAGGATGATGACCTACCCCAAACGCCTCATCGAAGTAGACCTGCCCATCAAGCGCATCAGTGCCCATGCCCGGCGGGAGAAATCGATCCGGCACGAGCACAAGGTGAGGAGTTGCTCCTGTCAAAAGTCGGCATGGGGAAATCTCACGTCGGGTAGTGAATTAGAGAGAAGAGTCCTCGTGGGATGCGCTTGCCAGAGTGCACTGACCACGACGAGGTCCTGCCCTTGGTCCTGAGGCCCAAGCCCCTGGTACTTTGTCCCAGGGACAAAGTGGACTCAGGGCAGCTAGCCGCCGAGGCGATCGAACTTCGACCGGGGCATGGCTATGTGGCGCGCTGAATTGTACGCAATTGCCTTGCAGGAAATTGATAGAGATGATATAATGTCTGCCATCGGCAACCAAAAAGAAAGCCTCGGCGCTTTCCCCGGGCCCGAGGCAACGACCGGGGCGATGACGACGCCCATGGCAGCCTCATTTTACCACAGCAGCCTGTCCGCCGTCAAGCCCCGACGCGACGGGCTTTTGCCTTTCCGAGTTTCTTCGATATCCGAATTCTGGAGGAAACCATCTCATGCCTCGCATATTCGACAACATCGAGCAAAAGCTACTGCCCGCACTACAACAAACCCTTGACGTATCCTACCGCGCTGATTTCTGTGTAGGGTATTTCAATATGCGCGGGTGGCGGCAAATTGACGCCAAGGTCGAGGAGTGGGCTGGCGGGCCGGATTATTGCTGTCGCCTGTTGGTGGGCATGCACCGTAGGCCGCAGGACGAGCTTCGCGCTGCCTTTGGCTTTCTCAAGAACCAAGAGCGCATGGACAACAATACGGCCACCAAGCTCAAGAAAGAACTGGCTCAAGAATTCCGCCACCAGTTGACCATTGGCGCACCAACCAACGATGACGAAGCGGGGCTGCGCCGCCTGGCGGCGCAAATCAAGGCCGGGAAGCTGGTGGTCAAGCTCTTTTTGCGCCATCCCCTCCACGCCAAGCTGTACCTGCTCCACCGCACCGACAGAGAGGTTCCGATCGTCGGCTACATGGGCAGCAGCAACCTCACCTTCTCTGGCCTGGCCGGCCAGGGTGAACTGAACATTGACGTGGTTGAGCAAGATGCGAGTAACAAACTGGCCCGCTGGTTTGAGGATCGCTGGAGCGACCGCTGGTGTGTGGACATCTCGCAGGAACTTGTCGAGATCATTGATGAGAGCTGGGCCAGTGAGAAGCTGATCCCACCCTATTACATCTACCTCAAGATGGCCTATCACCTCTCTCGTGAAGCACGGGCTGGCCTGACCGAGTTTACCATTCCCCGCCAGTTGCGGGACACGCTGTTTGATTTCCAGACTGCAGCCGTCAAAATCGCCGCGCGGCATTTGAACCGGCGAGGCGGCGTGCTGGTCGGTGATGTGGTTGGGCTGGGTAAAACGCTGATGGGCACAGCGTTGGCCAAGGTTTTCGAGGAGGACTACTCGATAGAGACCTTGATCATCTGCCCCAAGAACCTGGTCAAGATGTGGGAGTTCTACCGGGATGAGTACGGTCTGCGGGCCAAAGTGATGTCCATTGGCCGTGTCATCAGAGAGTTGCCCGACCTGCGACGGTACAGGCTGGTCTTGATTGACGAAAGCCAGAACCTGCGCAACCGCGAGGGCAAGCGGTATGGCGCCATTCACGAATACATTCAAAAGAATGAGAGCCGTTGTATCCTGCTGTCGGCCACCCCGTACAACAAGACCTATCTGGACTTGTCGAGTCAATTGCGTCTGTTCGTGCCAGAGACAACCGACCTGGGTATTCGCCCGGAAAGGCTGCTGCGCGAGATTGGCGAGATCGAGTTCAATCGCCGCCACCAATGCCCCTTGCGTTCCCTGGAAGCGTTCGAGAAGAGCGAATACGCCGACGATTGGCGAGAACTGATGAGTCTGTTTATGGTGCGCCGCACGCGCAGCTTTATCCGCGACAATTACGCCACGCTAGACCCAGAGACCGGGCGCAAATACCTGTCTTTTGCCGATGGTTCCCGGGATTCCTTCCCCACCCGCCATCCCAGGACAGTGCGCTTCTCTATTGACGAGAGCAACCCCAATGACCAGTATGCGCGGCTGTACGCGGACAATGTAGTAGACACCATCAATGAGCTCTACCTGCCCCGCTACGGTCTGGGAAACTATGTGGTGGAAAAGCCCAAGCAGCCGCCGAACCAGAGAGAGAGCAAGATATTGGATGACCTCTCGCGGGGCGGCAGGCGGCTGATGGGTTTTTGTCGCAGCAACCTGTTCAAGCGGCTAGAGAGCAGTGGGCACGCCTTTCTACTCTCCGTTGAGCGGCACATTTTACGCAACTACATCTTTGTCCACGCCCTGAAAAACAACCTGCCGCTGCCTATTGGCACCCAGGGCGCGGAGATGCTGGACACCCGCTTTGAGGACCAAGACGCCGACGCGGTTGATTACAGCACCCTCGATTTGTTTGACGACGACACCGACGAAAACGATGATGCGACCACCACGCCAACCTTGACTCCCCAACGCACAGAAGCCGCCTTCAGAGAACGCGCCGCCGCCGTCTATGAGCTCTACGCCACCCGCTATGAACGCCGCTTCAGGTGGATACGGCCCGACCTGTTTGAGAAAAGCCTGGGCAAACACTTGCGGACCGATGCCAAAGCCCTGCTGAGAATTTTGCAGCCGTTTGGCGAGTGGGACGTGGACCAGGACGCCAAGCTGAACGCCTTGCACCGGTTGCTGACGGAGACGCATCCGCAGGACAAGGTGCTGGTTTTCAGCCAGTTTGCCGACACGGTGCACTACCTGGAGGAGCAACTACAGGCGCGGGGCGTAGACAGGCTGGCTGGCGTCACCGGCGATTCATCCGACCCTACCGGGCTGGCGTGGCGCTTCAGCCCGGTGAGCAACAACAAGCGAGAGCAGATCAGGCCCGACGACGAATTGCGGGGACTGATGTCTACTGATGTCCTCAGTGAGGGGCAAAACCTGCAAGATGGCTTCATCGTGGTCAATTATGACCTGCCCTGGGCCATCATCCGGCTGGTTCAACGGGCCGGGCGCGTTGACCGCATCGGGCAAAAGGCCCCGGACATTTTGTGCTACACCTTCTGGCCCGCCGACGGCGTGGAGCGGATCATCCGCCTGCGCGAACGGCTGCGCCAACGACTGCGGGAAAACGCGGAAGTGGTGGGCACAGATGAGGCATTCTTTGAAGATGACGCCGACGACCGCCCGCTCATTGACCTGTACCACGAAAAGGCGGGCATTCTGGATGATGAACAGGACACCGAGATTGACCTGGTGTCCAACGCTTACCAGATCTGGAAGAACGCCACCGACGCCAACCCCAAACTCAAGACGGTCATCGAGAAAATGCCACCGGTGGTCTATTCGACCAAAGCGCACCGCGGCGGCGGTGTGGCCGCTGGTCCGGCTGGGGTGCTGGTCTATTTGAGCACCGCTGAGGGCAATAGTGCGCTGGCCTGGATGGACCAGAACGGCAACAGCGTCAGCGAATCCCAATTTGCCGTCTTGCGCGCCGCCGAATGTGCTTTGGACACGCCCGCCCTGCCGCGCCAGGAGAACCATCACGACCTGGTGCAGAGCGGCGTGGAACACATCATGACCGAGAGCAAGTTTGTCGGCGGGCAGTTGGGCCGCCCGTCTAGTGCAAAGTTTAAGACGTATGAGCGACTGAGCGAGTACGCCAGGCGGCTCCGCGGCACGTTGCTGGAATCATTGCCTACCTCACAAGCCCTGTTCAAAGCGGTGGGACAGATTTACCGCTTCCCGTTGCGTGAGAGCGCCAAAGAAAAGCTCAACCGGCAACTGCGCAGCGGCGTGCAGGACGAACAACTGGCCGAATTGGTGGTGAACCTGTACGAAGATGATAAACTGTGCCTGGTGCAGGAGGCGCAAGAGACACAGGAACCGCGCATTATTTGTTCGCTGGGGTTGGCGCGCCTACAGGGGGAGGAGGACGCATGACGCTCAATACGGCACGGCTCCGACGCCACCTCAAGGAATTCGACTTTGAGTCGCTGTTCATCGAAGAGCTGGGCTGGGACAACTACAAGACCAACCTGGACGTGGACGTTGACGCTGGCAAAGGACGGTTCACGCTGCAAGCCGTGGCCGAGAAGCGGGGTGTGGTGGCCTTTACTTGTGCCGTGGGGGCTATCCCTCCGTATGCCACGCGGCGCAAGATCGACCGGCAGGTGGCCCGGTCATTCCGCGAGCATTTCATCATCTACGTTGACGGGGAGCGCACCGAGCAAATCTGGCAATGGGTGCGGCGGGAAGTAGGCAAGCCGCTGGCCAGCCGGGAACACCACTATACCATCCAGCAGCCGGGTGACTCGCTGATTCAGAAGCTCCAAACCATCGCCTTCAGTTTTGAGGAAGAAGAGACCCTGACCCTGGTAGAGGTGACCGGTCGCGTCCGTGCCGCCTTTAACGTGGAACGGGCCACGAGAAGGTTCTATGACCGCTTCAAGAAAGAGCGCGATGTCTTTCAAAAGTTCCTCGAAGGGATACCCGATGAAGAGTTGGAGAGGTGGTACGTGTCGGTGATGTTGAACCGGCTCATGTTCATCTACTTTATCCAGAAGAAGGGCTTTTTGGACGACGACCCGGACTACCTGCGTCACAAACTGGCGCAGAGCCAGGCCCAGGCGGCGGATCGCTTCTACGCCGATTTCCTGTGTCCGCTGTTCTTCGAGGGCTTTGCCAGGACGCCAGATGAGCGGTCGCCGCAGGTTCGGGCCTTGCTGGGGGAGGTCCCCTTCCTGAACGGCGGTATTTTCCAGCGGCATGAAGTAGAACAGTTGCACGGCCGGACGATCCAGATTCCCGATGCGGCCTTCGAGCGGCTATTCGACTTCTTTGACTATTATCAGTGGCATCTGGATGACCGTCCGTTGCGGGATGACCGCGAGATCAACCCCGACGTGTTGGGCTACATCTTTGAAAAGTACATCAACCAGAAGCAGATGGGCGCCTACTACACCAAAGAGGACATCACCGGATACATCAGCAAGAACACGCTCATCCCCTTCCTCTTTGACCGGGCCCGAAAAAAGTGTCGCGTTGCGTTTGAGGGAAAGCCATCGGTCTGGTCACTGCTGGCCGCCGACCCCGATCGTTACATCTACGAAGCGATGCGCAAGGGCACCGGCCGGTCCTTACCGCCGGATATCGCAGCGGGTATTGACGACGTGAGCCAGCACGGGGCGTGGAACACCCGCACGCCGGAAGAATACGCCCTGCCCACCGAGATCTGGCGGGAGACGGTAGCGCGGCGTCGACGCTACGAGGAGGTGTGGCTCAAACTGGTGGACGGAGAGGTGCGTTCCATCAACGATCTCATCACCTACAACCTCGACATCCAGCAATTTGCCCAGGACGTGATAGAGAACTGCGAAGGGCCGGAGTTGTTGCGCGCCTTCTGGCGGGCGATTAACCAGGTTACAGTGCTAGACCCCACCTGTGGTTCGGGCGCTTTTCTGTTCGCCGCGCTCAACGTCCTGGAGCCGCTGTACGAGGCCTGCCTCCATCGGATGGAAGCGTTCGTGGCCGAACTGGCCCACGGCGACCACCATCCGCACAAATACAAAGACTTCCGCCAGGTGCTGGAGGGAATGCAGCAGCACCCCAACCGAGACTACTTTATCCTCAAATCCATCGTAGTCAACAACCTGTACGGCGTGGACATCATGGCCGAAGCGGTGGAGATCGCCAAGCTGCGCTTCTTCTTGAAGTTGGTGGCCCAGGTGGAGCGGGTAGAGAACATTGAGCCGCTGCCCGACATAGACTTTAACATCCGCGCCGGGAACACACTCGTGGGCTTTGCCATGCGAGAAGAAGTTCAGAAGGCAATGCGAAATGAACGTGTCGGTGATGGGATACATCAAGCCAAGTTGCTGTCTGGCGAAGACCTTGACACGCTACAACGGGTTGAGGAAAAAGCAGCCGATGTAGACCGCCTGTTTGGGGAGTTCCAGGCCATGCAGACGGCGCACGACATGCGCGAATACGCCCAGGACTCCATGGAGACGAAAGAGGTACTACGGGAGCGGCTGAAAGCACTGGAAGAGGAGTTGAACCGTTACCTGGCACAGGAGTATGGGGTAGATGTGACCAAGCGAGCAGCGTACCAGAAGTGGCTGGCCTCCCACCAGCCCTTTCACTGGTTTGTCGAGTTCTATGGTATTCTGAAGCAGGGTGGGTTTGACGTGATTATCGGGAATCCGCCGTATGTGGAGTGGAGTAAAGTTAAAGATAAGTACATGATTCAAGGGTATGAAACCGAAGCTTGCGGGAACCTGTACGCATTTATGATAGAGCGATTCATGGGCCTCTGCAAAACAGGGGCGATGAACGGTCTCATTATTCCAATTAGCATACTATGCACAAGTCGGATGAAAACTCTGCGGAGTGTCTTGTACCGTAGCTCCGAAGCTATCTGGTTTAATAACTATGATACTATTCCATCTACGTTGTTCACAGGAATTGTTCAACGCAACACAATAATGCTCACGAGGAAAAGCACCTACAGATCCGCAAAATTCATCCATACCACTAGACTACAAAAGTGGTACGCGAGCCAGCGTCCAAGCCTGTTCGCACTTGTGCCGTTTACTCGCACAGAGCTTCCAGCCCCAGACCGTTTAATACCGAAGATTAGTAGCTCAATGGAAAGTGCTATTCTATTGAAAATTCACGCACAGAAACGACCAATTACAGCCTACAGAAGCAGACGATCCAGCAATAGCTTGTTATACAAGAGACGGTGGTCATACTTCCTGTTATTCGCAGACAATTTGAAAGAAATTCTTTTACCAGATGGCTCCGTTAGAAGCCAGCAGGATGTGAAGCTATTGCCTCTTCAACCACAGATGAACAAATATGTCTTCATATCAGTGTTGAGCAGCAACACCTTTTACTTCCATTTTGGTGTTTTCTCAGATTTTAGGCATGTCAACGTGTCTGACTTTGACATTTTTCCCTTTGATTACGCTGGGCTCACCAATTCGGGCAGGTCAGAACTAGGCAAATTAGCAAAACGACTCATGCTCTCGTATGAGGAAAACCTGGAATGGCGTGAGTGTAATTACACTAGATCAATAGGAAGATGTACCGTTCCCTTTTATCGTCAAGGCTACTCCAAGCCGATTATGGATGAGATTGATTACGCACTGGCGCAGCATTATGGTTTCACACTTGAGGAACTTGACTGCATCATCAACTACGACATCAAGTACCGCATGGGGGATGCCCTGTTCGAGGGTGTCGGCAACAATGATGATTGATCCGCGTTTGCCATTCAAGTCAACACAGGAGGAAAGAAATGCAGCTCCAAGACAATAGTCTCCAGGATCTGGACGAGCTAGTAGAGGATGAGACAGCCCTTGACGATGAAGACGGTGAAGAGGTAAGTGATTCTGCTCCTCAAAGACGGCGCATATTCACCGACAAATCAGACCCACCAATAAGTGCCTTACACACGCGGGAAAAGGACGGTGATCTTGTTCTCGATCCAATATTTCAGCGTCGCAAAGTTTGGGATGACAGGAGATCCAGCCGTTTGATTGAATCAGTTATCCTTGAAGTACCGCTGCCAGTTTTCTACTTGGCAGAAGGTTCTGATGGCACTGAAGAAGTCATTGATGGCCAGCAACGACTTTCCGCCTTTTTCCGTTTTCTTGACAATGAGTATGCTTTGAGGAGCCTGAAGGCTCTACCGGACCTAAACGGCAAGAAGTTCAAAGACCTCGACAAGCCGACCCAGAGGCTTGTCCGCGATAGCTCAATACGAACCATCACCTTCAAGAGAGAATCGGATGAGAACCTCCGCTTCGAGATTTTCGAGCGTCTCAACACCGGCGCTGTCCCGTTGAATAGACAGGAGTTGCGCAATTGTGTTTACCGCGGCCCTTACAACAACTTGCTGATTGAACTATCTGCTGATTCAGACTATATGTGGCTTATGGGGTTGAGGAAGTCAGAAAAACGTATGAAGGATGTCGAATATATGCTCCGATTTGCTGCGTTCTATCATGCCACTTATCTGAATTACAAGCCCTCTATGGCTAGTTTCTTGGATAAAGATATGCGGAAGTATCAACATGCTTCCAGACAGGAGCAAGAAGATCTCAGAGCAGCGTTCAAGAAAAGCGTGACGCTGGTACGGTCTCTGTTGGGAAGAAATGCCTTCAAGCGTTATCATCGGGGAGAAATCAATGCCGCCGATGGGCATTGGGAACCTAAGAAATTCAATGCCTCGCTATATGACATCTTGATGTACTCTTTTGCAGATAAAGACAAGAATCAAGTAATGGCTAATCTTGATGCTGTCCGCGAGGCGTTGATTGTATTGATGACCAAAAACCAGGATTTCATTGACTCAATCGAACTCTCTACGAGTTCCCGTCGTATGGTAACGAGGCGCTTTGACCTCTGGCGGATGACGCTTGACGAGATCTTGTCTCACTCCAAGACGCAACCTCGATGCTTCTCCCGAACCCTGAAACAGGAACTCTATGATGCGAATCCAGCTTGTCAAATCTGCGGACAACACATAGCGGACATGGACGACGCCGCAGTGGATCACATTGAGCAGTACTGGCTAGGTGGCAAGACAATACCGGAGAATGCCCGTCTCACCCATCGTTACTGTAATTGGGCACGTTCAAGGACCGACTGATGATTACGTACTTGCACCGAGGCGAGGCCGATTATCCGGCGGAGTTGACGGACTATCTGGGAGAACAGGCCCCAGCAACGGTAGCGTTGTGGGGAGCGCGGGCCATCTGGTTCAAGCGCAATGACAATGAGCCGCTGCTGGCCCTGTTCTGCTCGGCCAAAGCACCAGCCGGCATCATCCTGCGGGTGCATGACCTGGCGCAGGGGTGGCGCGCGGGCGAGGTGACGGTCATCAGCGGCTTCCACTCGCCGGCAGAGCAGGAGTGCCTGGCAGTGCTGTTGCGCGGGCCAGGGCCCGTCATCGTCTGCCCGGCGCGCGGCCTGGCCAGGATGCGCTTGAAACGGGAGTACAAAGAACCGATGGCCGCCGGGCGGTTGCTGCTCATGTCGCCGTTCGGGGAAGGCGTGCGGCGCATGACGGCGGACACGGCGCTGACCCGCAATCGCTTCGTGGCCGCCCTGGCCGATGCCGTGCTCATCGCCCACGCTCAGCCAGGCAGCAAGACCGAGCAACTGGTGCAGAAAGTCCTGGAGTGGGGGAAGCCAGTGTACACGCTGGACAACGCGGCCAATAGCAATCTGCTGGCATTGGGAGCAAAGCCGTACACCGCTCTGGCAAGCAGCGGCTGAGGCTCGGGCAGCAAGTCGCTCGAGGGGGCGTGTCGCCCTTGCCCGTTCTCCTGTGCCACGCGGCTCAAACAAGGAGAGGCCACAATGGCCATCTTTTCCTTTTTCGTTACTGCCGGGTTTCTGAGTGCCGGCGCCACCAATGGCCGAAAGATGCAGACCTCGTTGTAATCTGCTGAAAGGTTCGTGAAATTCGGAGGTTCGTGCCATTCGTGATTAAAGCTTGGCCCTTCGAACGGGGGGAAAAAGGAGACTCCCCAACTTGCTAGGGGAAAACGCCAGAAAACAATTACCGGAACAAAGCAATTAACGGAACCGGGACCCATGAATAACACACAGAAACCCGGTTTTTGAGAAAAACCGGGTTTCTCAAGGAGATCGTTCGTCTCAGCAAAACGGCCTACGTGCGTATCAAGCTCGATCCCACCCGCCTGCGCCGCCGCGTGGGTTCCAAGCTCGACCTGCTCATGGGCAAGGTGCCCAAAGGGCTCAAATCCCGATAGCAAGAAACCGGGATAGTGTCAAATGACACCTTGCGACATGGAAACGCGATTGGCATACTGCTAGTAGTAGGTGCTCTGCAATCTCATACTACTACTGGCTGTGGTATACACCCCCAGGGCGG